>PVBE010101697.1_pt1 | contig 12758 bp, 9 predicted proteins | sample 1631181 | NCBI WGS metagenome assembly PVBE01 (sample SAMN08397723, study PRJNA350692) | Marine metagenome, whole genome shotgun sequencing project. | isolation source: water | place: Pacific Ocean | collected 2012-04
CGGCGAGGATGTCCGCCTTGAGGCTGTTGTCCTGGTGGGCCTCGTCGATGCTCGTGCGGATGTCGTCGAAGAGCTGCCGATAGCTCCAGGGCAGCTCGCGGTCCGCGCCCTCGTAGTGCTGGATGATGCCCGCCAGGAGCGTCGCCTCGGACAGGCTGAAGAGCGTGTCGACCCAGGCGTAGCGGTCACTCCCGAGGCGGATGGGCTTGCGGCCGTACATCTCGCGCACGAGCGCCTGCTCGACCTTGCGATAGCCGTGGTAGCAGCGGCCCACCTGGCGGTGCGCGTCGACCTTGAAGATGTGTCCCGTCTCCTTGTCGACCACGAGCCCACGGATGATGAAGTCGTAGTCGAGCGCCGCCTCGTGGATCTCCTCGGGGTAGCTGTGCGTCTCTACGAGCTTCTGCACGGTCATCCGCACCGAGAGCTGGTCCATCTGGAGCTGGTGGTACTGCGCCAGCGTGTAGTCCATGTCGAAGCCGACCGCGTCGATCTCGCTCATGTCGAGATTGCGGTTGGTGTAGATCCGCCGAGTCGGATCGGAGGGGAGGCCCGCGTCGGCGATGGCCGACAGGTCGACGGGCAGGGAGCCAGATTCGTCGTTCACGCGTGTGGTGCCCGATTCGTGGAGCGGTCAAGACGACCAGGATACCACCGGCCTGCCCGACACCTGTATCTTCGCCACGATGCGAGCGCTGGAGCACCAATCAGAAGAGCGGACCGAGCACGGGGCGGGCCACGCTGGCAGGTGCAAGGCGCGAGGAGGAGGCGTGCCGAGGCACGTCGACGACGAGCAACGCCGCACCTGCCTGCGTGGCTCGTCGCGGGCGACGGGAGCTCTTCTGATTGGTGCTCTGGCGCCCCTGTTGTGCCTGTGCGCAGCCGCCCACGGGCAGGAGCTGTCGCGGAAGGACCGCGTGGCCATCCTCTACTCCAACCAGGTCGTCTTCGACCGCCGCGGCGAGCCGTTGGTGAGCGTCCGCCTCACCGAGGGCCAGTCCGAGGTCACGTTGCGCTCGAAGGGACGGCTGGTGCTGCTCCCCGGCGCGGACGACGGCTCCCGGGTGCGGCCGCGCGGCGGCTCGACCTGGACCATCACCGTCGACGGCGCGCGCCCCGGAAAGGTCCGCTACTGGGTGGTCGCCGAGCGCCTGCCCGCCGGTGACCTCGAAGGCGCGGTGCGGGCCCGCAACGCCTGGACCGAGCGCGGACACCAGGTGCAGCTCTTCGAGGCCGGCGCGCTGATCGGGCTGCAAGGACGCACCCTCGACACGCGCACGCTCAGCGTCGGCCTCGATCCGCAGAAGACCGAAGCGGACGCCAAGGCCCACGCCAAGAGCCTGGCTGGGCGCTATCCGATTCTGGGCGAGGTCGTCGACGAGTCGATGGAGCGGCCCGGCGGCTGGCTCGTGGCGACCGAGAAGCGCACGGGCCTCGAGGTGCGCGCCCGAGACCTGCTGTGGATCGCGCCCGAGGGCGACGCGGCCATCGAGATCCCGGGCCTCGAGTGGGGGCACGGCACGCCGAAGCGAGGGCGCCAGGACCGCGTGTATCGCGGCGACGTCTACGTCGCGGTGGGCAACGACGCGAAGCTCGTGGTGGTCAACCTGCTCAGCGCCGAGAAGCTGCTCGAGGGCGTGGTCCCGTCCGAGATCTATCCGTCGGCCCCGGAGGCGGCGCTGCGGACCCAGGCGGTGGCGGCGCGCGGTCAGCTCCTGGCCAAGGTCGGCACGCGTCACCGAAGCGACCCGTATCTGCTGTGCGCCGAGACCCATTGTCAGGTCTACACCGGCGGCACCCGGGCGAACCCGCGGACGACCAAGGCCGTGCGGGCCACCCGCGGCCAGCTGCTCTTCGACGACCGCGGCCTGGTCGACACCGTCTACAGCTCGAGCTGCGGCGGGCACACCGAGGCGTTCCACGAGATGTGGGGCGGCCACCCCAACCCCACCCTGCCCGGCCTGATCGACGACCCCGGCGAGTCGACCGACCCCGTCACCGACGTCGCCGGCTTCCTGGCGAACCCGCCCGCCGCCCACTGCGCGTTCGCCGCGAAGCTGTTCCGCTGGACCAAGACCCGCACCGGCGCCAAGGTGACGAAGGCGGTGAACAAGCGCGCAAGAGTCGGCGCGGTGCACACCATCCGGCCCACCCGCCGCGGCCGCAGCGGACGCGCGCTGTCGGTCGAGTACATCGGCACCAAGGGCCGCCACGTCGTGAAGGGCAGCTACATCAACCGCACCCTGCTCGGCCGGCTGCGCAGCGGCATGTGGGTCGTCGAACGCGAAGGCGGCGCGGCCGGCAAACAGCCCGCCCGCTGGGTCTTCCGGGGCGGCGGCTTCGGCCACGGCGTCGGCATGTGTCAACACGGCGCGATCGGCCTCGCCAAGGCCGGCAAGGACCACGACGCCATCCTGCGGCATTACTACGTCGGGAGCGCGCTACGCCGCGCGTGGTGACGGTCTACAGCTCCACGTAGCGCGTCGGCTCGAGGCGGACCGGCCGTGCGTCGGCGCGGAAGCAGCGCATGCCGAGGCTCAGACGCACGCGGGTCATCGAGGGCGTGACGTGGGTGCGGTGGAGCGGCTCTCCGCGCATGAGCAGCACGTCGCCGGGCGCCAGCGCAGGCGCCCACAAGTCGTCGAAATGGTCGCCGGCAGAGGGCAGCTCATGCGGTTGCCACAGGCGTTCGATGCGCTCGCAGGCCAGCTCGAGGCCGGGCGCGTGCTCCCCGCACGGGGTCAGCGCCATCCAGCACACGACCATCTCGAGCAGGTCCGGGCCGGGCCCGCCGCCACAGACGAAGTCGTATCCGAGCGCGCCGTCCTGGTGCCACTCGTGGGGTGTCGCGTACTGCGGGCGCGCGTCGGGTGGGAATTGGCGTCGCAGCCAGGCGTGCTCGAGGTTGCAGACCACCCGCTCACCCAGGAAGGCACGGATGCGCTCTCCGGCGGGCGAAGCCGCTATCGCCGCTATCCAGTCGCGCCATCCGTCGACGCCTTCGAGGTTCACCGAGGAGGCGGTCGGCACGTAGCAGACCCCGGGCGCGAGGTGCGCGTCCACGGCGAACGCACCGTGCGCCTCCACGAGCGCGTCGATCTCGGTGAGCTTTGCCTGCGCGGCCTCGCGCAATCTCGCCACCAGGCCTGTGGGGAGCGCGCTCCGCACCAGCTCACCCCCAAAGGTGTCGAAGCTCAAAAGCGGTCATCCATCACGTAGCCAGTGCCTCCATCAGACCGCTTGCGGACCGCGCGTGCCACCCGCATCCTCGCGGCACGACTGGAGGGGCCGGATGAGCGCGCGATACTATCGACATTCCGGGAACTTCGAGCCCATCGGGCTGATCCTGATGCTGGTGTACGGGGTGGTCGGGGCCGTAGGCGGGGCCTTCATCTACGGCTACGCCACCCACTACATCCCGCTGGTCATCATCACGCTCGTCCTGACGGTCGGTTTCGGGGCGATCCTCGGGGTGGTGGTCGGCATGGGCGCCAAGACCGGCAAGGTTCGCAACATGCCCGTGCTGGTCGCCTTCTCGGCCTTCGCCGGGGTCACGGCGGTGTACGCGCAATGGGTCGTCTTCCTGCACCTGAAGCTGCCGGCCGAGCTCGGCTGGATGACGTCGCCGGCGGACATGCAGACGTGGATGTCGGTCATGGCCGCCACCGGCATCTGGGAGGTCTTCGACTGGACCCCGACCGGCGGCGCGCTCTACGCGTTCTGGGGTGTGGAGGCGGCGGTCATCGCCGGCGGCGCGGTGCTCGTGCCCTGGGCGACCATCTCCGACCTGCCGTTCTGCGAGAAGACCGGTGAGTGGGCCGAGGACGAAGAGTTCACCGCGCCGATGGAGGTCCCGGACGACCTCGAGGGGCTGCGCATCGCCCTCGAAGGCAACCCCGCAGCGGCGCTCGACCAGGTCGAGTGGCTCGAAGAGCTCGAGGACCAGTTCCTGCGCGCGAAGATCCAGTACGTGGCGGACCGCCCGCAGACCTCGTACTTCCTGACGGTGGAGCTCGTCTCGCTGAGCGTCGACGACGACGGTGACCTCCAGGAGTCCACCGAGGAGATCGTGCAGAACCTGATCATCGACCAGGCGACGGCCGACCTGGTGCTCGGCGAGGATTGACCCTCCCGCTCCTCCTGATCGTGCTGGCCGCGCCCCTGTCGCTGCGTGACGCGGTCCAGCGCGCCGTCGAGCATGACCCCGTGCTGCGGGCGGCCGGGCTGCGCATCGACGAAGCCGCCGCGTCGGAGTCCGCGGCGCGCGGCGCGTTCGACCTCGTCCTCGGCAGCGCGATGCGGGTCAGTCAGCTGCGCCAGCCCTTCGACTCCGCCGTGCTCGACGGTGAGTCCAGCCTCGACACCGACATCGCTCAATTCGAAGCGTCGCTGTCGCAGCCGCTCGTCTGGGGGACTCAGCTCTCGCTCAACTGGGGCACACGCCGGCGCGTCTCGGACACCCCGACGAGCGAGTGCTTCACGAATCCGAACACCTCGTTCGACGAGTGCGTGGTCGTCGAGAACCAGTGGCGCAACGAGCTGCGCCTCGAGCTGCACCAGCCGCTGCTCCGGGACTTCGGCCGCCGGGTGAACGAGGCGGCGGTGGAGGATGCCCGCGCTGGCGGCCGCGTGGCGCGCGCGAGGCAGGCCGCGCAGGCGAGCGGCGTCGTGGCGGGCATCGTCGCCGACTACATCGAGCTGGCCCACGCCCGCGCGACCGCTGGCATCCGCAAACAGGCGCTCGACCTCGCTCAGGGCCAGCTCGACGCGACGCGAGCGCGAATCGCCGCGGGCACCCTCGCCGACGTCGACCTCCCGGTGGTCGAGCAGGCCGTAGCAGAGCGTCGTCAGTCCCTCTTCGCGGCGGAGCAGGCGGCGGCAGACCGCGCGGCCGCGCTGGTGATTCGAGCCGTGTTGGAGGGCCCCCCCGCGGTGTCGCTCCCGGAGCCGGACGCGGCTGATGCGCCGCTGTCGAAGGTCATCGAAGCCGCCGAGTCCCGACACCCCGATCTCGCGGCCCTCGACGCTGGGATCGCGCGTCAGATCTCGGGTCTGGTCGTGCACGAGAACAGGGCGAAGCCGCAGCTCGACCTCTCCGCGGTCGCCAGCCAATCCGGCATCGAGACCGACTTCGGCCCCGCGTTCACGGCCCTGCCCGACAATCTGAACCACTTCTACATGGCCCAGCTCTCCCTCACGCTCCCGCTCGCCAACCGCGCCGCCGAGGGCGCGCTCGCCGCGGCGCGCATCGCCCTGCGGCGCGCACGCGAAGAGCGCGCCGCGAAGGTGCGCGACATCCGCGTCGAGGCCGGCGTGGCCTTCCGCGGGGTGCGCACCGCCGAGGGCAACCTCGAGCTCGCGCAGACGCTGGTCGAGCTCGCGGGCAAGTCGCTGCAAGCGGAGCGCAGGAAGTTCGACCACGGGCGCGCGACAAACCTCGACGTGCTGCGCGTCCAACAGCAGCTGGCAGAGGCCCAGCTCGGCCTCGCGCGTGCCCGCGCCGACCGACTGCTCGCCGGGACGCGGCTGCGACGACTCACCGGCGCGTTGTTGACGCGCTACGGGCTGGTATTCGGGGACCCGGCCACCCCATAATTCGCCACCCACTGGAGGCAGTCAGATGGCCGAAAGCTTCGAGCTCGACATCGACCGCGAGGCCGTCCACTACGACGACGACTGGCTGAGCCGCGCTCAGCTGGAGGCGCGGATCAAGGAGAAGGTCGCCACGGGCGACTTCAAAGTGGCGCGCCTGTCGATGGCGCTCGAGCAGCTCAACGAGACGCTTGGAGACATCCAGACCATCGAACTCAAGCTCACGCCCGAGGTGCTCGCTACGTTCGAGCGCATGGCGGACAGCGAAGAGCGCCCGCTCTCGATGGTCCTGCGCCGCGCGCTCGTCCACTACATCGGCTCGGAGGACTCCGCGCAGCGCCTCTTCGAGATGAGCAAGTCTCCCGAGGCGGCGCCGGCAGAGGCCTGATGCAGCCGCCCGGCCGCGGCGGGCTCCCTGGGCTCGCGGTCCGCAGGCCGGTGACGGTGGTGATGAGCCTGGCGGCGTTGCTCGTCGTCGGCTTCATCGCGAATCGAGAGATCCCCGTACAGCTCGTCCCGACCGGCTTCGACCCGCCGTTCATGTGGGTCGACGTGCCCGGTCTGCCCGCCGCCCCCTCCGACCACGAGCGCGACATCGCGCTGCCGGTGGAGGAGGTCCTGGCGACCCTGCCGCGCCTCGAGCGCATCCGAACCTTCGTGCGGAGCAGCGGCGCCGGCTTCATGGTCGAGCTGAAGGGCGACGCCGACGTCAACGTGGCCTACCAGCAGGTCCGCGACCGCCTCGACCGGGTGATGCCGCGGCTGCCGGATGGCGTGCGCCAGGCGTTCATCTGGCGGCACAACCCCAACGACGACCCGGTCTACATCCTCGGGCTCACCTACCCCGAGGGCGCGGACGACCCGCACGAGACGGTGCGCACGAAGCTCGCCCGCCCGGTCGAACGGTTGCCCGGGGTCAGCCGGGTCCGCATCTGGGGGACCAGCCCGCGGAAGGTGCGCGTCGAGCTCGACGACGGCCTGGCCCGCGCCCACGGCGTCGACACGACGACGCTCGTCAAGGCGCTGGAGCAGGACAACTTCACGATGGCCCTCGGCGCGATCGAGGAGGGCGGCCGGCGCATCCTCGTCCGCGCGGTGGCGCGCTTCGAGTCGCTGGACGACGTCCGCGCGCTGCCGGTCAAGGAGGGTGTACGCCTCAGCGACGTGGCGCGGGTCCACATCGCGCCCGATCCGGAGCCCGTCATCCACCGCATCGACGGCGCGCCGGCGGTGACGCTGATGGTCTACAAGGAGGCCACCGCCAACACGATCGACGTCTGCGAGAGCGTCGCCGCAGAGACGTCCCGGATCCTCGGCGAGGGGCGCTCGATGGGCGGTTGGGGCGGCCAGGTCTTCTTCGACCAGGGCGGCTACATCCAGGGCTCGATCGACTACCTGAAACGGTCGGCGCTCTACGGCGGCGCCATCGCCGTGGTCCTGCTCTTCCTCTTCCTGCGCTATACCGGGATGACGCTGCTGGTCACCCTCGCGATCCCCCTGTGCCTGCTCACGACGGTGGTGGTGCTCTACTTCCTCGGCGACTCGCTGAACCTGATGTCGATGATGGGCCTGATGCTCTCGGTGGGGATGGTCATCGACAACGCCATCGTCGTGCTCGAGAACATCGATCGCTACGGGCGCGCGGGGCTGAGCCGCAAGGACGCGGCGGTCGGGGGGGCGCGCGAGGTGTCGCTCGCGATCACGCTGGCGACGCTCACGACGATGGTCGTCTTCCTGCCGATGGTGCTGCTGGGCGGCTCACCGATGGTCGCGTTCTTCCTCGGGAAGATCGGCTTCCCCGTCTGCTACGCGCTGCTGATGAGCCTGCTGGCGGCGCTCGTCTACATCCCGGCCGGCGCTCGCTGGCTGCCCGCGCGGCCCGAGAAGCCGCTGGGGCCGCTCTTCACCGGCCTGCAGAACGTGTACGCCCGCATCCTCGGCTGGACCCTCGAGCACCGCGTGGCTGCGACGCTCATCGTGGTCGGCGTGATCGTGAGCGTCTCCTTCCCGATGGACCGCGTGCAGAAGGTCGACCAGGTACGTGGCGGGATGGACGCGATCCGGGTGCACATCGTCGGCCCGCCCAACGGAAGCCACGACGAGCTCGACGCGACCGTGCGCATGGCCGAGAAGAACGTGATCGAGAAGAAGGCCGAGCTCGAGGTGCGCGCGGTCCTGGCACGGCGCGGTTGGAATAACGACCACGCGATGCTCCAGATCTTCTTCGTCGGGGTCGACGAGCGCGAGCGCGAGCGCAGCGAGGTCATCGACGAGATCCGCGAGCTGCTGCCCAAGCGGCCCGGCTACAAGACCCGCGTCGGCTGGCGGGGCAGCGGAAACTCCGAAGGCGGCGTCAACCTGGCGGTGACCGGCCCCGACACGGAGGTCGCCACCGAGCTCGCCGCCGAGGTCGCCGTGCGGCTGCGGCGGCTCGAGCCGGTGGACGAGGCGTCCCTCGACGAGCCCCAGAGCGGGACCGAGCTGCGCTTCCGCGTCGACCGCGAGGGCGCCGAGAAGTTCGGCCTGTCACCAGTGCTCATCGGCGGGACGATCGACTACAGCCTGCGTGGCCGGCGCCTCGGTGACTTCCACGGTCGCGACACCGACCTCGACATGGTGGTCGAGCTGGCCCCGGAGGACCGCGCCGAGGTCGGGCAGTTGCAGCTTCGCGACGTGGTGCCGCTGCGTGGCGCCGAGCTCGCCCGCGACACGGGCCGTGAGCGACCGGGGGCTCCGTTGGCGCTGGTCACGACGACCGAGCGCGCGGCCGGGTACGGGCGCATCGTGCGCGAAAACCGGCGGACGATGGTCAAGATCAACGTGACCGGCGACGACAAGGCGCTCTTCGCCGCCCTCGCAAAGGAGCTCCCGCAGATCAAGCTGCCACCGGGGTATGGCGTCGACTTCGGCGCGCGCTTCCGGCGGATGCAGGAGAACGAGGAGGGTGGCAACTACGCGTTGCTCGTGGCGGTGGCGCTGGTGTTCTTCCTGATGGGCGTGCTCTTCGAGAGCTTCATCCTGCCGTTCTCGATCCTGCTGACCGTGCCGCTCGCCTTCGTGGGCGTGTTCTGGACGCTGTACCTGACGGACACGCCGCTCGACATCATGGCCATCGTCGGCTGCATCATCCTGGTGGGGGTGGTGGTCAATAACGGCATCGTGCTGATCGACCAGGTGCAGCAGAGACGCGCGAGCGGGCTCAAACGCACGGAGGCGCTGATCGAAGCGGCGCGCAACCGGGTCAGACCGATCCTGATGACGGCGCTGACCACGGTCGGCGGCCTGGTTCCGATGGCGGTCGGCCACGCGTCGCTGCTCGGCATCGAGTACTACCCGCTCGGGCGGGTCGTCATCGGCGGGCTGTTGTCGAGCACCGTGTTCACGCTCTTCGCCGTGCCGCTGCTCTACTCGCTGCTCGACGACCTCAGCCACTTGCCACGCCGCGTACGCATGCTCGCCGGGGCACGGGTCGCCGGCGAGACGGCGACGACCCCGCAATGATTGGCCATCTTGTGGGCCGACCCGCAGCCGCACACCCAGGACGAGGTGAGCCATGTGCGCGACGACGTGGTGGAGGAGCTCGTCGGGACGAGCGCGCTCTTCGGCATCACGGTCGGCGGCATCATGTTCGACGACCTCTCGCTGCTGCCGCGCTTCAACCGGCTCGTCGCTCGCATCGGGGTGCCCAGGTACAACGTGCCGGGCAATCACGAGCTGAACTTCGAGTCCCCCGACGACGAGGGCTCGCTCGACACCTTCAAGCGTCACTTCGGCCCGCCCTATTACAGCTTCGACTACGTCGAGGACCGAGCGCCCGTCGCGATGGAGCGCCGTTACACGCCGGATCCGTGGCTGGCGGCGTTCCACGCGAGGGACCAGAGCGTGTGGAAGCGCTGGTTCGAGCCCAGGCCGTCGACGCACATCTGGGTGGCGAAGCTGCCTGACGACCTCGGCCCGGGCGTCTACACCCTGACGGTGCGGGCGACCGACGAGTTCGGCCGCGTCCACCACGGCCACGAGGTGCTCGAGCTGCCGGCGAAGTGACCGCCGTGCGGAGGAGGGTTACTCGGTCGCCTCGAACATCACGAGGTAGACGAAGGCGCCGTCCCTGCGGTCGTGGAACATCGCCAGCTCGCCGGAGCCGGACCCGCCGCAGGCCTCGCCGAGCAGCGCCACGGTGTAGGTGTCGATGTCGTCCTCGCCGTCCTCGAGCCAATAGACCAGGTTGTCGAGGGCCTCGCCCTTCGGGGCGCGCTCCCAACTCTCCCGGTCCTGGAAGCGGTAGGCGGCGTCGTAGCGGTAGAGCCGCACGGGCGTGCCGTCCGCGCTGCTCGGCACGCCGTAGCAGGGGTCGGCGAAGATCTTGTTGGCTGCGTCGAGTAGCGCGCCACGGCTCGCGAGCGAGACCGCCTTGCCTTCCGGCAGGCCTTCCAGCGTGCCGGCGTGAGCGTCGAGCCCTTCGAGCGCTTCCGGGAGCTCTCCATCCACGACGTTCAGCTCGTAGCGCGACGGGTCGTCGGCCACGTTGCAGGGCCAGAGGTCGCCGTCCGAGATCTTCGCCGCGGTGACCGAAGGGTCGGCCCCGAAGATGGCGCCGTAGCTGTTGTCGCCGGCGCCGTACTCGACCGCGACGTACTCGGTGCCGTCGAAGCGGTCGACCAGGGTGGTGTAGTTGACGCCGTTCTCGTCGGTCGACTCGAAGGCCTCCTCGATCGTGCTCGCCTCTTCGTACGCGGCCTGCACGCCGGCGAGGACGAATGGCTTCTGGGCCTCGGTGACGTTGCTCGCGTCGACGAAGGCCTCCCCGAGCACCTTCAGCGCGGGTGAGATCTCGAGATCGTGGTAGCGCTCCCCGAAGATGCAGGTCTCCTGGGCATCCATCGGGGGCGGGGTCGTCGCGCCGCAGCCGTCGCCGGTGCAGTCCACGACCACGCCGAAGTCGCCTTTCTCCGCCCGCGAGTAGCCACGCACCAGGACGCGGAACTTGCCTGCGCCGAGGTCGGCCGAGATCTGCGAGAAGAAGGTGCCAGGGTCGTAGTCGTCGTTCTTCTCGAGGTAGCGGCCCCAGGCGCCGTCCGCCGACTCGTAGAGGTAGGCGACCGTGTCGCGGTCGGTGTCGGTGCTGTCGGTGGTGATCTTCACCGACGCGCTGCCGCTGAGCTCGAAGTCGAAGGCGTGGAAGCGCGCGCCCTCGGCGAAGGCAGTCTCGACGCGGGTCCCGAAGGTGACCTTCCCGTGCTCGACCGGAGCGCGGAAGCTGTCCGACTTCGGGTCGGTGATGGGATCGGCGGGCGCCGGCCCCTTGCCCGCGTCCTCGGACTCGGAGCAGGCAAATGCGAGAACGGCGATGGCAGCGAGCTTGAGAGGATCACGCATGGTCGACGCTCCGGGTGTTCGTTGCGGACAACCCTCTACGCAAGGGTCGTGCCGCCCGGGAAGGCCCGGAAACGTTGGGCGCGTGTGTGGCGACTATGCGAGCCGGGTGGCTACTGTGGCCGGCCCGTGTGCTGCCGGTGTCAGACCTCGGCGGTGAGCGCCTCGCGCATTTCGGAGGCGCGCATCCCAGGGACGTCGAGCTTGCGCGCGAAATCGTCGTACGCGGTCACCTCCTCGGGCGCGAGCCGGTCGTCCGCCATCGCCAGCTCCCAGCACAGGGCGAGCAGCATCTCGCGCAGGATGGGCTGGGTGATGCGCTCGGCCAGGTGGGCGAGGGGCTGCGGGTCGTCCAGCCGCAGTCGCAACCACTTCTTCGCGTCGTCGGGGAGCGACGCGTTGTCGATGGTGTGCTCGAGGAAGACGCGCTCGGCGTCATCGAAGTCACGGTCGACGTGGGCCATGTGGATGATCGCCTCGATCGTCGCCTTCAGCTCGCGGCCCTGGACGTCCTTCGGCTGAAACGCGAACCACGTGCGCAGCGCGTCGAGCTTGCCCTCTCCCAACACGTAGGACGCCACCGACAGACCCGCGCGCTCGCGAGAGGTCATCGTGAAGCCTGGGCGCGACAGCGCCCCCAACCAGGTCGCCATCGCCTTCGCTGCTTCGGTCACGCTCGTCTCCGCTCGCTCAGGTCCACCCGCTGAGTACCAGCTACTCGGTCGGGGGACCATCGCCCTCGCTCAATTCGGCGAGCGCGGCCTGCAGCGCGACGCGTTCCTCCTCGGGAAGCCCGGAGAGCGCCTCGATCGCCTCCTCGAGCGTCGTGCGCGCCTCGTCCTCCTCGCCTTGCTTGAACAGCGCCGTCGAGCGCAGCACGGCGAGACCCACCTTCTCGGCGTCGTCGACGAGCAGGCTGAGGGCGTTGAGCAGTGTCATCGCGCGGTCCAGGCCCTCCCCACGCTCGACGAGCAGAGCCACGAGGCGGGTGGTGGAGAAGCGGTCGAGGTCGACCACGCGACGGCCGGGGTCGAAGCGCCACTTGAGCCCCATCACCCGCTCGTACGCGTCGATCGCGGCCAATGGCTTGCCCGCGTCTTCGTTGAGCACGCCCAGCGCACGCCACACCCGCAGCTGGCTCGGATTGCGCTTCAGATAGACGCGCGCCTCCTTGTCGGCGTCCGCGTAGCGCTCCTGCCTGGCCAGGACCGCCATCCGAAGCGAGATCGTGTCGGGGGCGTCGGGGCCTTCGATGACCCCGAAGCGCTCGGCGGCCGCCTCGGCTTCTTCGTGTTTGTCGATCGACATCGCCGCTTGCGCCAGACCGGCGAGGGCCGGTGCAGCGAGCGCGTCCTCGATGCCCGCCGCGGCTTCGGCGAACGCGGCGGTGGACGCCTCGATGTCGCCGGTCACGCCGTAGGCCCGCGCCTTTTCGTAGGCGACCCACGGGGAGGCTGGCGCCTGGTCGAATTGCGCGAGCGCCGCCTCCGCGTCGCCGTCGTTGAGCGCAAGGTAGCCGTCCCGGAAGTGCGGTCCGGCCGCGCGGTACGCCTCCTGTCGAGCCTCGGCGAGGGTCTGGATGAGGAGCTCGAGCTCCATGTCCGGATCCTCCTCCGGCTCGGCGGGCTCCTCGTCCTCGTCGCCGGGGTCGAGGGTGTCCTCGCCGATCTCACCGTTCTCCATCGCGGTCAACAGCGCGTCGGCCTCTGCGTACAGCGCGTCGTCGCGGCCCTCGGCGAGGTCTTCGACGGACTCCAGGATCGAGAACGCCCGGTCGAACATGGCCGCCTTCA
>PVBE010680845.1_pt1 | contig 12758 bp, 10 predicted proteins | sample 1631181 | NCBI WGS metagenome assembly PVBE01 (sample SAMN08397723, study PRJNA350692) | Marine metagenome, whole genome shotgun sequencing project. | isolation source: water | place: Pacific Ocean | collected 2012-04
ACCTTGAGCAACTCGACGAAATCTCGGTCAGTTATCTGATCAAGATCGCCGACAACCTCATCAAGAGACGGTACAACCGTGGCCGCCGCTTTCAACGATTCCTTGAGGCTGCTCAAGGAGAGCCCAGAGGCAAGCGAGAAACGGAACCCTATGTCGAGCCTGCCCCCGAGCTCGGCCGTGACCTGACCGACCAGTTGAACCGGCTCTGCCCGAGTGAACGCGAGGCCGTACGCCTCGTGGTATGCAACGGACTGAGCTACCAGGAGGCCGCCGAGTCATTGGGCGTTCCAGTTTCAACGGTCAACAACTGGAAGTACCGAGGGCTGCAGAAGCTCAAGGAAATGCAGGATGGAGAGAGCGATCAAGCTGCCTGATCCGTTCAGGATCACGAACTGTGGATTATGGTGCGTGGCATGCCGCTGCAGCATCACTCTGAAGAGGCCTCTGGTCCCCGCCGCATCGCTGTAACAGGAAGCTCTGGCTTTGTTGGATGTGCACTTGTCGCTGAAGCTCGCTCACGCGGCATGGAAGTCCTGCGGATGGTCCGACGCCCGCCAACGGAAGGTGACGAAGTACAGTGGGATCCAGAGAGGCCCTTCCAGGCTGATCCCCGATTGGAAGGGATCGACGCAGTCATTCATCTTGCCGGGGCAGGCGTTGCCGAGGCCCGATGGACTCGTCGCAGAAGACAGATCCTACGAACCAGTCGTGTTGACGCAACCGGGTTCATGGCCGAGGCCTTGCAGAGTCTCAAGGAACCTCCAACGGCGTTCGTTCAGGCCTCTGCAATTGGCTTTTATGGCGACCGCGGCGATGAGGTGCTGACGGAGCAAGCATCGGGTGGGGCCGGCTTCCTGGCCGATCTCGTCAGGGATTGGGAAGATGCCAGTGGCAGCTTGGCTGAAACCACGACTCGGACTGTCCAACTTCGAATTGGAATGGTGATCGGCCGGGGCGGAGGCGCTGTCGCACAAATGCGACCTATCTTCCGCTTGGGACTTGGTGGTCGCCTCGGAAGCGGCTCTCAATGGATCTCTTGGATTGCGTTGGCCGACCTCATCGAGGTCCTCTTGCAAGCCTGTCACAACCCAACTTTCAACGGACCGATCAATGCGGCTTCACCTGCTCCACTGACCAACACCGAATTCACCCATGAGCTCGCACGGGCGTTGCATCGTCCCGCCTTGCTCCCTGTACCCGCTCCCCTACTGCGTTTGACGCTGGGGAGGATGGCTGGGGAACTCCTCTTGGCAAGCCAGCGATGTGATCCTCTTCTACTTCGAGAGGCGGGGTATCAGTTCCGATACCCGTGTATCCAATCCGCACTCTCTGCCGCCTGCCCTCCACTCGCCTGACAGTTCCTGCTCAATCAATGGCGCGACAATGGCGGACACCGACCAACTTCACTTCAACTGCCGTATCGACCAAGAGTCCGCAGCCTGAAGTTGGTGGACCCCCCACTCCTGGCCTCCTCACTCCATATGCTCGATTTGTGGCGTATCTTCCGGTCCTCCTCGAAAGGTGCATTCGCAGGAGTGTTTGGGGGCCTGCAAAGAATGACACAGCCACAATAAGCCTCCTAATCGCTCCCAAGGCCTCCAAGAAGGTCGATAACAGGTCCAATTCTAGTCTCCAACAGCCTCATAATCCCTTGTACCTCGATCAGAACTCGATAGACTCGGTGGAGAGGTCTATTGAATTCTGCATCCGTCTGGTTAGGCGGGTAAGCACAGTCCGGAAGAAGAGATAAGGAGCGTTCTCAAATGCATAGCACTACGGCACTGCTCGGCGCTGCCGCCATGATCACCTCCGCGGGAGCCGGTACGGCCCTGATGGATCAAATTGGTGACATGTCGGGATCCGACATCGATACAACAAATATGTTGGCATCGCAGTACTTCGAAGCCGCGTATTCGGTCTACGACATTGCAGCCATTGATGACTTTGACAACACCAGTGGCTCAGCCGCTGGCTCGGTGTCAGCCATCATCTCTGGTTGGAATGGGTATACAACGATCGACGGCGTTTCAGGCGTTCAGGTGAACTTCTACATGGCCCCGGAAGATGCCGCCGCGAATCTCGTCGGCTACTCATCCTCCGATGCCGCTGTCACCATCGACCCCAATTGGCTCGGCCAGATCTACGGCGACATGGTCACCGTCGACGGCAGTTGGGCCATCGCCAGTGGTATGCAATACGTGACATTGATTCCGGTCAATGAGTTCGGCACCAACGGCCAGACCGGCGTTCCCATCACCTTCATTGGTGATATGAATTGCTGGCAAGCCAACCCCGGTGGCGGATTCGGCATGCCTGGCAACTGGCAAGTTGCAACAAGCAACTTGGCCTTTCGGGTCATGTCAGGAAGCGCCGATCCATGCGACGCGCCACTCCCGTCCTGCCCAGCAGATATCAGCGGCCCGACCGGCGAGCCTGATGGCTTTGTCGGCGTCGATGACGTCCTCGCATGCGTGGGTACATTCGGCCAGACTGGCGACGGCTCGTTCCGTCCGCAAGGCGACTGCTTCCCCCCGCCATACGGCGACTGCACTGTCAACGTGGACGATCTCTTGACTGTCATTGCCGCCTTCGGCAATGACTGCCGACCCCGCGGCGCCTGCTGCATGGGATTGGCTGGCTGCGATGATAATGTCGTCGAAGACGACTGCGTGGGCGACTGGCTTGGCGAAGATTCAGACTGCACGGATGACTGTCACGCTGGTGCGTGCTGCTTCCTCGATGGATCTTGCACCGAAGGCACTCCCAGTGAGTGTTCGAGCGCAGGTGGAATCTATGCCGGCGACGGCATCGACTGCGCGACTGCTGATTGCCCACAACCCTCAGCGGGTGCGTGCTGCATCAGTGCCTCCGACTGCCTCGACGGCTTGCTCCCAGCAGACTGCCTTGAATTTGGCGGTAACTACATGGGTGAAGGCACCGAATGCGCAACGACCAGTTGCGGATGGACCGAGTGCCCCGACGGTTCGACCGATGAGGGTGTCCCGTGTCAGGAAGACACAAATGATCCCAACGGTGATCCCAACGGCGGCATGAACGTCAATCCACCAGCCTTCGGTGCCATCGCCAACGGCGAGACCATCTGTGGCTACATGTCAACATACACCTGCTTGGGATGCGGAGACAGCGGCGAAGATCTCAACTATCGTGACACCGACTGGTATCTGTTCGACAACTCTGGTGGTGGTGAATGGACCATCAGCGGTGGTGGTGAGAGCGCCCTGATCATGGGCGTTGTTGACAACGATGCTTTGGCATTCGTGGACTACATGGTCCTCGAGGCAGGGCAGGAAGGTGCCGTAACCGTCACCCTCCCCGCTGGCGGCAGTTATGCCGTCTGGGTCGGCCAGAACTTTGATGGTGGTGACAACACGTGTTCCATGGGTACCAACCTGTACTCCGTCACGCTCGTTGGTGCTGCTGCACCGGCATCTGCGTGCTGCGTCATCACCGAGTGCGTCGGCGACTTGGATCCAACCGACTGTGCTGCCCTCGGTGGCAGCTACGTGTCGGGCGAGTCCTGCGACACCTACACGTGCCCGGCAAGTTACGAGCCGTGCACAACCGGCAACGGTGAAGACCCACTTGGCATCGATGACTCATGGACTGCTGGTACATCAGACACTGGTGCCGGCTATCTTCGAGCTGCCGGCATCTCGGCATCGAGCGTGTCGCAGTGCACCATTTATGGTCTCGGTCTCATCTACAACAACGGCTGGGGCAATTGCAGCACGCCTGGTGATATCGGCATGACATGGTCGCTGATGACCGATGGCGGCGGTCTTCCTGGCAGCGAAGTCGCCACCGGCTCAGGCGCCGCCTACTTCGGTACGGATCTGGTCTATGCAGGTGCCTATGCACTGCATGGCTGGACGTTTGATATGGGCTACGGAGGAAGCGCTGACTGGGTCAGTGCCGCCTCAACCAGCGGTGGTCAAGGCGAATGCTGGTTCCTCTGGATGTCCTCCACCGTATCGGGTGCTGGTTCGTCAGCACTTGATGATGGAACTGGATGGGCCGCCGAGGTCTTTGGTTTGAATTACTGCATCACCGAGTGATGTTGTAGCGTTTCGTTTACCGCCCCCCGTCGCTTGCGACGGGGGGCGGTTGTTTTTTGGTGGTCACTATCAGTAAAGCCTGCAGCTAAGGAAGGCTACTGCTGCTGCTGCTGCGCTGCGGCCTCATCGCCCCGTTGCTCATGCACGGCGGCACGATCCGGGGCCTCGGCAAATACAGGAACGTCCATAATGAGTGGTGCCTCGGCATGATGGCGCTCTCGCCGCTCGACGGGGCTTGTGCGAACCTCGACCGAGAGCAATTCCTCTGCCGCACCACGAAAAATGCCCCGGTTTGGCGGCACATCAGCATAGTTCCGACCAAACGCAATCACGACGTAACGCTCGCCGACCTCGCACGCATGCGTCGGATCGAACCCCACCCAGCCACACTCGGGGGTCCATAGCTCGATCCATGCATGGCTCTCTGAAGGTCTCGAAGCATTGTCCACATGCAAGTAGCCGTTGACATATCGGCACGGAACCCCCTGCAATCGAAGCAGTCCAAGTGCAATGTGGGCAAAGTCCTGACACACGCCCGCTTCCGCTTCGAGCGCATCGTCACTCGTCGAATGGGCATGCGTGACTAATGATCGATACATGATGTGATCTCTGAGCGAAGTCGCCATTCGCGTAACAATCGCGCCTACGGTCTCGCAATCTGAGAGTTGCAGATCGTCCGCCAGCACCTTGAGTCGCTCGCTCCGCACCACCGGCCCGACAAACTGGATGTAGTCCCATATCTCGCGCTGCTCAGGCATATCACGAACCGGGAATTCCAATGTCTGAGGGTCTCGATCCGACGGACTCGTTTCGACGAGCGATCTGCACGCAACCTCGACACGATCGTGGTAATCCGTGATCGAGAACCAATGAAGCGCATTGCCCATCCAGTCTTCATGCCGACTAGGCTGCGCATGTGGCCCAATTGCCAAATCAAAATCGTGCACCGCCTGCCCGGCCAATGCTCGCGGCTCCACGCGAATCTCCATGTGGGACTCACGAACGAAAGCGGAGTACTGAAAGCGAAGATTGTGTTCAATGCTGAGAAGCATGAGTTTCCTATACCGTGAAATACAGCCGTGTCAGTGACTCGTGAATCCGCTCCACGTCACTCCCGAGCCCCTCGCAAATCGTCGCGAAGTCGTGACGACCAAGAAGATCTTGCGATTCGTACCGAAGCTGTGAAGCCAGCCGACCCACCTGCCTCGCTGCGTCAGTCAGCACTCCCCCACGCTCAATCTGCCCGAGATCCTCTTCGAGTTGCGTAATGCCAAATGCGACGCTGTGCGGAGACTGGGGATCAAAGAACAAGAAGCTCCACACTTGCCTCGGAGTCATGGCTGCACCATGGACGCGTCGGTAATTCTCCAACGATCCAGCAGACCGCAGCACGCTTCGAAGCAGCGCGTGATGAACTGGAATATCAATGTCCTCAGGCGTACCCATGAGCTGAGGCAGGCGGTGCCGAAGCAGCATGAGTACGCGATAGACCCGCTCCAACATGACGCCCAGGTCAAGAAAGATCCATGCCTCATCACGAATGAGCGTCCGACCAATGGTCCCGCCAATCCCGAAGATCGCTTGTTGCACCTGTCCAAGCAGGGCATCGGCATGCGCCTCGCCACGGACGCCCGCATCGAGTTGAAGCCAGCACTCATTGATCTGCTCGAATACCTCGCGAGTCAAGTACTCACGGATCGCGAGGGCATTCTCGCGAGCGTGGCAGATCGATGTGGCAACCGACAGTGTGCTCCTGCGTCCGAGCAACCACGTGTGAAGTCCCGCAACGCGTACTTCATCCACATCGCCACTTACTTCCGGCGATCCTGGGTAAACCTTTGCAAAGCCCGCCCAGAAATCCACTGCTACATCCGGTACCAAACCACGGATTTCAACCGTCAACTGCTCTGCAACCTGAAGCATGCGGCACAGATTCGATGCGCGCTCCAGGTATCGCCCCATCCAGTAGATGTTCTCAGCGGATCTCGAAAGCATGATGCTCATCGGACGAGATCCTCCGCGAGCACCCACGTATCCTTACTGCCACCACCCTGCGATGAGTTAACGACATACGACCCCTCCTCCAGTGCGACCCGCGTCAACCCGCCCGGAAGCACTTGAATCGTCTCGCCATACAAGACAAACGGCCGCATATCCACATGCCGCGCTACGTAACCGTTTTCTATCCAGGTCGGATGCGATGAGAACTCCACAAGCGGCTGAGCGATGTAGGCCTCGGGATGTGCGTCAAAGATCCTTCCAAACTCTGCTATTTCCGATGCGCTTGCTGTGGGTCCAACCAGCATGCCGTATCCACCCGCCCCATCGGTCAGTTTCACGACCAGCGAAGAAAGGTTGTCTCGGATAAACGCCGCATCTTCGGGCCTTCGACCAATGTAGGTATGGACCTGCGCCAGCAGCGGTTCCTCATCGAGAAAGAAACGGATGATCTCCGGCATCCATGGGTAGATCGACTTGTCGTCCGCAACACCAGCCCCGGGGGCATTGGCAATCGTGACGTTCCCGGACCGCCACGCATGAATAAGACCAGGAACTCCTAGCAAACTGCCAGCATTAAAAACCACCGGATCCAGAAACGCGTCATCTACGCGGCGGTAGAGCACATCCACCCGCTGGCGACCCCGAGTTGTTCGCATTGACACTTGGTCGTTTTCAACAATCAGATCGCGGCCTTCGACAAGCGGCACGCCCATCTCTCTAGCGAGAAAAGAGTGCTCAAAATAGGCACTGTTGTTCAGGCCAGGTGTCAACACCGCGACAGATGGTCGCTCTCGTCCCCTCGGCGCGGCAAATTTAAGCGCGTCAAGGAGCATCTGTGGATAGCTGTCCACTGGGCGGACGCCATAGTTCGCAAACATCTCGGGAAACACGCGCGACAGCAGATTGCGATTTTCAAGGACATACGAGACGCCGCTCGGACAGCGGCAGTTGTCTTCCAGGACCAGGAACTCACCCTGCTCCCCGCGAAGCAAGTCAATCCCGGCGATGTGCGTGAACACACCGTGCCGTGGCCGCGTTCCGATGAGTTCCCGGCGAAAGTCGCTTCGAGAGAGCACCAAGTCGAATGGCACCACATTCTCTCGCAAGCACCGCTGATCGCCGTACACATCTTCGAGGAACAAGTTGATGGCGGTCACACGTTGAATGAGTCCTCGCTCAAGCAGATCCCACTCATCCGAACCGATTATTCGGGGCACAAAGTCGAACGGGAATGTCCGCTCGGTCCCTTCCTCTTCCCCGTAGACCGTAAATGTGATGCCCTGATTGACCAGCGACACCTCTTGCAACTCTTCGCGCCGGCGCACATCGTCCTCGTCAAATCGACGGAGCGTGTCAACGACGGATCGATACAGACCCCTCGCAGCATCGTCGCCTGTCAACGCCTCGTCGTATCCCTTCTCAGCGGCCTTCCAAGAGCATGCCATGGGGCGTCATGCTACAGGGTGAGCGTCGCGGCAGTGGCCGCAAATGCAGTAACAGTCAGCCCGGTGGAATCGGACGTCCATGGGGATCATCACTCGCATCTCCGACTTCAGTCCGCAACTGCTCAGCCAGCGTGGGATCGGTCACGTGCTCCAAACGCTCGGCCGCGGCGTGCAAGTGGCTTGATGGAATACTCGCTCGGCCGGCTAGGTAAGTCTCCCACAACCGGTGTGCCCGAACGAGGCTCCTCGCCGCGGTTCGCCCCGACTCCGTCAACTTCCAAGCACCGTTATCGACCTCCGCGAGCGATCCTCGCCGGATCTGAGTCAGCACCGTGCCCAACCTGCCACCAATCCGGACATCCGATTGCAGGAGCCCCTCCACCTCAACTCGATCCAACATGACGGCCCGCTCCTCCAGCCGAAACAAGAGTCCGAGCGCATCTTCTACGGCCACTCGCATCGCATCTCGTCTGGAGACCCATCGCCGCGCCAACACGCCGCGGCCCGGAGCAAATGTGGCCATGAAGAGAAAGATCACCAGAGATGCGACTGCCATCATTCCTGCCGACGAAGTATCGAGACCACCACCGAGAATCCAACCCGGGACGGTCAGGGCCGAGAAGTGTCCCAGCACTGCAGCCAGCCCACCGAGCGCCGTTGCCAACACGATCACCCACCGCATTCGCCGGGTGAGCATCAAGGCCGCTGCGGGGGGAGCCACCAGCAACGCCACGGTAATGATGCTCCCAACAGCTTCGAAACAAGCAACGCAGGTTGCGGCGGTCAAAACCATGAGGCCATAGTGCAGCCACCTCGCATCAAACCCCTGGGCCGTCGCGAGGCCAGGATCAAATGCCGTTGCCAGCAACTCCTTGAAGAGCAGCAGGGTCAGCCCAACATTCGCAAGCAGCACAATCGCCAATGGCATCACGATTCGGGGAACATCCAGTCCCGCAAGAGAGATCGTGTCCAATGGTGCGAGCTCGATGGCACCATAGAGCACACAGTTCGGATCGAGATCCACAGTGTCCGCCGTCTGCACAATGAGCAGCAGCCCGAGCGAAAAGAACGCGGTGAAGACAAGTCCCATGGCAGCTCCGCGATCGACCCGCCCCCACCGGTGCACGATCTGGGTCATGACCGCTGCGAGAACACCTGAGATTGCCGCTCCGAGAAACATCCAGCCGCCCGACCGCGTCCCGCTAACCAAGAACCCGATCGCAATGCCCGGCAACACCGCATGCGAGATTGCGTCTCCCATCATGCCCATACCCCTGACAACCAACCAGCTTCCGGGGATTGCGCAGCATGCTGCAACCAACACTCCAATCAGGATGATCCATCCGTCATAATCAAGTGTCATGCCTGTCCCCCAAGTGCATGCGGACTGACCAAGGCCACGTCGCTGCCTGCCAAGATCGTCTCCAACTCGGCCACCAGCTCGTCTCCGAGAACATGCTCGACCATGTCGGCATCACGATCCACGTGCGACGCGGCGATATCAGCATGCCGAATCAGGAAGAGTTCCCACAGCCGATGGTTTCGAACAACACGATCGGCCGCAGTTCGGCCTGATTCCGTCAGCGCATAGCCATCCTCGCAACTGATGATGTCGCCCCGCCGAATCGCGCTGCGGTGAAGTGCTCGAAGTCGGCTGGTCGACCAGCTTCGAAGTGGCGACAACTGTTCGATCGTCCACGTATCAGTCCCTTGAGACTCAAGAGACTCTGCGGCGGCACGCATAAGATGCTGCCATCCGGTTCGTCGGCGAAGCTTCCTCGACTGAATGATCCGCTTCGCAGCCCCCCGTCGCGTTCCGACAAGCATCGAGAGGCCAAAGAGTGACGACAGCGTCAGCACGATGATGGATCCTGCGGGCAGGTCTGGGGCCATCGCGCTGATCGATGCGCCAAGCCAGCACGCCACTGCACCGATGACGCCTGCGAGAGACACCATTCGCACGAACTCATCGGTCCAAAACCTGGCCGCTGCCCCTGGAATGATGAGCAGTGCGATGACCAGAATGAGACCAACCGCCTGCAATCCTACAACCGTGACGGTAACGGCCAACACCATCAAGCCAAGATCAAGTACCCCTTCCTTTCGCCCGAGTGCTCGGCCAAAGGACTCATCGAAACACAGCAGCCGAAACTCCTTTGCCAGCAGCACCGCTATCAGAAGTGTGACGACCGCTGTCACTCCGATCCCAATCGCATCGTCCTGCACCATCGAGGCGGTCCGGCCATAGATAAAGGATTCCAGGCCCGCCTGGTTGCCGCCGGGCATGGCCTGCGCAACGCCCAGCATGGCAATCCCCAAACCAAAGCCGCCACCGAGCACGACTCCCATGATGGCGTCGTCCTTGAGCCCCGTTGCCCGCCGCAGAACCGGAATTGCCCACGCTGCAAGCACTCCAGCGATCGCCGCACCAAGAAGGAGTCCCGCGAACGACTTCCCACCACCCCCGAAGGCTTGCATGACCAGAAACGCGCCGACGACACCGGGAAGCATGGCGTGGCTCACGGTATCGCCAAGCAGTGCCCGCTTACGCAGCACAAGAAACGCCCCGACCACACCGGCCGCAACTCCAAGCATGGATGTACCGATGACCACGACCCGCGTATTCCAATCGGCGAGCAGCAGAATGTCCAGAAGCGACGTCGCAAGATACATGGCGATCATCGATCCTTCGAGAGCCGCCCAAGCGCAGTCGCCGCCTGCTCAAGCAGGGTGAGCCGTCCACCATAAGTCGCGCGAAGATTGTCGGCAGTCAGTGTTTCGTCCATCGCACCACTAGCCACAACACGCATGTTGAGAAGAATGATGTGCTCGAAGTACTCGGCCACAGTCTGCAAATCATGATGCACAACCACGAGCGTCGCCCCACTGGATCGCAGATCGCGAAGCACTTCCACGATGGCCTGTTCGGTTGCGGCGTCAACCGACGCGAACGGCTCGTCCATAAGGTAGAGATCAGCCTCCTGCACGAGGGCGCGAGCGAGAAACACGCGCTGCTGCTGGCCGCCTGAGAGTTGGCTTATCTGCCGGGCCGCATAGTCCGAAAGTCCCACCCGATCGAGCGCGTGCATCGCTGCCTGTTTTTGCGCCTTTCCAACAGGCCGCAGCCAGCCCAATCGCCCATAGGTTCCCATGGCAACGACATCGAGCGCGCTGACCGGAAAATCCCAATCAACGGTTTCTCGCTGCGGCACGTACGCGACGCGACTTCGTACGGATCGCCACGGCGAGCCGAACATTCGCACGTCACCCGAAACACGAGGCAGAAGATCAAGGCATGCCTTGATCAAGGTACTTTTTCCAGCCCCGTTGGGCCCGACAATCGCGGCAAGGCACCCTGTAGGCACATCGAGATCGACATCCCACAACACCGGACGACGATCGTACGCAACGGTCAGATCATGTATTGAGATCGCAGCATCCGGATCGTGCTCGGAGCCGCGAGCAACAGTTGGCTGAATTTCTGGGGGGCGATCCACTCGTCACTTGCCTGTTTCTGCGGTGCTACTTCTGAAACCGCCCTTTGGAACGACACCACCGAGCGCTTTCGCGACCGTGCTAACGTTGTGATCAATCATGCCGATGTATGTCCCCTCGTATGTCCCGGGGTTACCCATCGCATCAGAATAGAGTTCGCCGCCCACGATGACCTCATGCCCTCGAGCGCCGGCTCCCTCGATGAGGGCCCGCACATACTTGTCCGGAACACTCGACTCGACGAACACCGCCGGGATCTTCCGTTCGACGAGAATGTCGACAAGACCAGTCACGTCGGCGAGTCCAGCCTCCGAATCAGTTGAGATTCCCTGAATTCCCATGACCTCCAAGCCATAGGCGTGGCCGAAGTAGTTGAATGCGTCATGCGCGGTCACAAGAACCCGCTGCCCCTTGGGAATGCTGGCGATCACGCCCCGCACATACGCATCGAGCTGCGCAAGTTCAGAAATGTATGTGGCGGCATGACTCCGATAGGACTCACAGCCCTCCGGATCCGCCTGACACAGTGCTATTGCGACGGCTTCAGTCGCGGCCATCCAAGCCTTGACGTCCATCCATACATGGGGGTCGGGATGCCCAGGTTGATCGGCTGGCTCAAGCAGGTATTCTTCCTCCACCATGGCGGCGACGGGGCGGACGAACCGCCCTCTTGCTGCGGCGCGTTCAAAAATATCCCCCATCCTGCCTTCCAACTTGAGGCCGTTGTAGAAGACGACATCAGCGCCCATGATGTGTCGCACATCCGACGCCACTGGTTTATACAAGTGCGGGTCGACCCCCTCGCCCATGATGTTCACGACCGTAGCCCGGTCCCCCGCCACGTGACGAGCAATGTCGGCAACCATGCCGGTTGTTGCCACGATGTCCAGTGGTACAGCGTGAACGGCTCCGGCAATACCCAAGGCCCCGATAAGTGCAATCAAACGGCACATGGCATCTGCCCTCTCTAAAATGTAGCCCATGCTACATGTCGGTAGCAGATGCTACACTTAGTATGGTGTTTGGTCAACCGATTTCTCAGGCAGGAGATCCTTCATGCCCCGCCGAAGCAACACATTCGTCAAGACACGCCAGGATCACGCCAATGAGACGGCCGAAGACTACGTCGAGGCCATTGGTGACATTCTCGAAACTCAGCCCACCTGCCGCGTCAAAGATCTCTCCGCCAAGATGGGGGTCAGCCACGTCACGGTTACCCGCATCTTGCAGCGGCTCTCGGCAGAGCGGCTGATCGATAAGGATCCGTATGGACCTTGCACATTGACGCGAGAGGGTGCCGCCATGGCGACGCGATCTCGAAAGCGGCACCAGCTTCTACTTGATTTTCTGCTCCACATCGGCGTCCCCCCCACTGATGCCGCCCGGGACGCGGAGGGAATGGAGCATCATGTGAGCGATGCGACGCTGAGCGTGATGAGGGCGGTGCTTCAAGAAGATTCAAACCGCCGCTGACACCAAGCAACGACCTCGGCCAGCCCACAATGATCTTCGGCGGCTGATGAGACCGTCGGGCTGCTTTGTCATCTGGATCCCGGCGGTACCATCGAGGTTAGGACACATGCCCGCCGGTCGTACGCGATGCTCGACGACTAGCACAAAGAAAGCCCCTCGACGTATTGTCGAAGGGCTTCCTCTCAAAATCGGGGTGACAGGATTTGAACCTGCGACCTCGTCGTCCCGAACGACGCGCTCTACCAAGCTGAGCTACACCCCGTCGGTG
>PVBE010755067.1_pt1 | contig 12757 bp, 6 predicted proteins | sample 1631181 | NCBI WGS metagenome assembly PVBE01 (sample SAMN08397723, study PRJNA350692) | Marine metagenome, whole genome shotgun sequencing project. | isolation source: water | place: Pacific Ocean | collected 2012-04
AGCCCCCGACCAAACGAGACAAGCCCTTCACCACGGTCGGAGAAGATCCCGCCGATCCCATCTTCCCTCACCCAACCAGCACCGTCATCAGCGCAACCGGCGAAGAGCCGGTAATCACAGAAGCGCCTGAACGAACCGGCGTTCGCATCTCCACTAGCCTCATCGCCGAAACAGAAGGCGGCGAAGCCGCACTCAGCGATCGGCCTACGGTCTTTCGTCCGAGTAGCGGGCGGTTGGTGATGCTCGATCCGGACGGCGCCGTCGAGTACGAGCCGCAAGCGGTAAGCGCCCTCGAAGATCGCGTCGAGATGCTGAGCATCGTGGGTCGCGGCGGCATGGGGAGCGTACACGCGGCGCGCGACCGTCAACTCCTGCGCACGGTTGCGGTCAAGATCCTCAACCGCGCCCTCGTCAGCGAAGAGTCCATCGTGCGGCGCTTCCTCTCGGAAGCCCAGGTGCTTGCTCAACTCGAGCATCCGAATATCGTGCCCTTCTACACGCTCGAGCGGACCGCGGACGGTACTCACGCGTTCTTGATGCGTCTCGTTGAGGGCACGACTTTCACCCAATACTTGCAGCAATGCGCCGGCCACGCGGAGACGGGCGAGACGTCAACGGGACCCCACAGCATACAGACGCGAATCGAGCACCTGCTGAAGGTCTGCGACGCCATCGACTACAGCCACAGCCGAGGCGTCATCCATCGGGATATCAAACCCGACAACCTCATGCTCGGCGCACATAACGAGGTCTACGTCATGGATTGGGGGATCGCGCTGGTGATGGGCGCGCCGGACGAGGCGATGCAGCCCTTGGATCCGAAAGCGCCAGCGAGTGGTGCGCCGCACTCGACGCCGAGCGTTCGAGAGACCGAGATGAACCAGGCGGTGGGCACCTTGTCATATATGTCGCCGGAGCAGGCGGCAGGACGTCTGGAGGATCCTCACCCAACGACCGACGTCTACGCGCTGGGCATGGTGCTCCAGGAGATGATGACCCTGCAGCCCGCTCGCACAAGCAAAGAACCGGCGGGGTTGATGATGGCAGCCCGCGCCGGGTTTCGCGAGCCCGTCGAGCATCGATTCGGTGCCAAGCTTCCCCGAGCTCTTAAGGCGATCATCGAGACGGCCACGTCTCCGACAAGACGCGATCGATACCAAACGGTGAGCGCGTTCGCTGATGACTTGAGGCGTCTTGCGCGCAACGAAGAGGTCAGCGTCCTGCGCGATCCTTGGACGACGAGGCTCTGGCGCTCCCTTTCGAAGCGTCCCGTAACGATGCTCTCAACGCTCCTAGCCATCGTGCTTACGGCAAGTGCTTGGGCGATCATCAGCGGCATCGAGACGAACGAGGCCCAAGCCAAGCTACTGGCCAACAAAGTGAAGTCGCTGAAGGATTCGGATCTAAAGAGCGATCTGACCGCAGAAGTCGCTCACCACTCACAGATGCTGAGCGCCGAGTTCTCGCGGCTCTCTGCGCTGATCGACGAGTTGTCGAGTGCCGCAGCCGTCATGCTCGATCGACCGGCAGGCGCCGGCGGCCTGCTGCTCCCGCCCGACGAGCTCGATCGCGCGCCAAACATCGTCAAAGCGGACGGCTATCGAGAACTAGTTAGCTTCAGCGCCGCCAGCTATATACTCGGTCCAACGACCGAGCACGTCGATGTCGCCGCGGATCTCGAGAAGCTGACGCCCCTGCAGCCCTTCATGCGAACGCTCTTTCTGCAGAGCGGGCCAAGAGCGCTGCTCACAAAGAGCCATGCTGATCAGAATAAGATGCTCGCGCACGGTGTCGCCGAACTGCACTGGGTGTTCGTTGCGCTCGAGGACGGCTTCCTGGTCACATTTCCCGCGAGTGGTCACTACCCGTCCGACTACGATCCGCTGCAGCGCAGTTGGTACAAGTCTGCGATCAAGAGCAAGCGAACCGTGTGGGGCGAGCCCTATCCAGACGCCATGTCGGGTACGATTCTCCTTCCGGTACACCGGGTTGTCACAGATCCGCGGGGCAAGGCGATCGGAGTTGCCGGCGCGGATGTCGCCCTTGACGATTTTCTCAACTACCTCGAGGTACCGAAGGTTAAAGGCTGGGAGAGAAGCGTCGTGCTGGAGGAGAACGGTCGCATCCTTCTCGATTCGGATGAAGTCGGGACCAAGACCGCTCCGGGCTTGCACAAGAATCTCCCGCTGCACCTGCACAAGCTCGATATTCCGCCCGTTAACGAGGCGATCAAAACCGGAGATGCCGGCGGCAATGTCACGGTCGGCGATCAACTCATCGTATACAACCGGCTCGACGCCCAGGGCTGGTACTTCATCGTCTTCGTGAACGCGAAGGAGCTTGGTCTCTGAGCGCGCGGCGCCGAGCTACACATCATCGCCTAGCATCGGCGGAGCACTCAGAGCTTGGAGATCACCGCATCGCCCAACTTGTCGAGCCCCGCCATCGGCGCGTCACCGAGCTGATACGTAGCAACCACGAGCCGCGATACGCCCAGATCTTCGTACTTCTTCAGCGCGTCGGCGCCCTCTCGCGAGTAGTCCCAGGTTGCCGAGATTTCGATCGAGTCGTAGTCACGCCCCGCGTCTTTTGCCGCTGCCTTGAGTTGGTCGAGCATGGGCGCGAGCGCATCGGCGTTTGCGCTCGGCGCAAACCAACCGTCCCCCAGCTCGGCGACTCGCTGAAGCGCCTTCTTGGACGTCCCTCCGACAATGATCGGTGGATGCGGTTTCTGTACGGGTAGCGGATAGCTCTTGAAATTCTTCCAATGGATGAAGTCGCTCTCGTGTTCGACAACGTCGCCGGACCAGACCTTCTTCATCGCGCGCACGTAGTCGTTGTAGCGCGCCCCACGCCGCTCAAAGGGAACACCGAGGGCATCGAATTCCTCCTTTAGCCAGCCGATACCAACACCCAGCATCATTCTTCCCCCAGAGAGAAAGTCGATCGACGCGACCTGTTTGGCGAGCATCAGTGGGTTGGTTTGCGGGAGGATATTCACGCCCGTCGCGAGGCGGATCTTCTTTGTCACCGCTGCTGCGTGCGTCAACGCGATGAGCGGATCGACGAAGGGCGTCTCGGGCGTGGCCGGCATCTTGCCCTTGGAGCTGTAGGGATATCGCGAATCGTAGTCGACAGGCACCATCGCATGCTCAAAGGTCCAAACCGACTCGGCGCCGACTTCCTCGGCCTTTTGAGCGAGTGTGGTGACCTGTTCGGCCTCGAACACGCCTACGTTGATGGGGATGATGCCGATTTTCATGGGCCCGATGTATACCAGGACGCGCAGCCGGCTGGGGAAAACAGGGCTGCCGTCGCTGCCGTCACACGGTGACGGCGGCGAGTCGCGCTTGGCCGCGTTCTCGCGGAGAGGACGGGCTGTACCATGAAGACCCCACCGAATCGGGCGCGCCGAGACGCCAAGGAGGCGGGGGATGCGGGACGTTGGCCGGCAAAGGGTCAAACCGTCGGGCCGGTTGACGGTTCAGGTTGGGTGCACCGCCCGGCAAGTGATACTTTCCCGCAACCCGTGCCCACAGAACACCTTTCAGAGGGTTCGCTCGTTGCCCTGAAGTACCGCGTGCTTTCGCACCTCGGCGACGGTGGCATGGGTTCGGTCTGGGAGGTGCGAAATGAACGCACGGGTGGCTCCTTCGCCCTCAAGGTTGTGGCTGGAGACGCAGCAGCGATACCGAGCCTGACGGCTCGCCTGCTCCGTGAGGCGCGTGCAGCCGGAGGCATCCATCACCCCAACGTCGTGCAGATCTACGATGTCGGCGAGATGGCGGACGGGTCGCCGTTCCTGATCATGCAGCTCCTGCGCGGGGAATCCCTGCAGGTCCGATTAGAGACCGAGCCAGCCGGCATCGCCGAGGCGCTCGAGTTCGCCATCGAGATGGGTCGCGGGCTCGAGGCCGCTCACTCGGAAGGTGTTGTCCACCGGGATCTCAAGCCTGCAAACATCTTTCTGCATCGCGAAGCCAGCGGGGAGCGGGTGGTCAAGATCCTCGACTTCGGAGTGAGCAAGTTCGACGCTGGCGATGACCTGCTCACCACGCAAGAGGGACTGGCGATTGGAACCCCCTCGTACATGAGCCCGGAGCAGGCGCGTGGAAGAGGCGTCGACAGCCGCTCCGACATCTGGGCGCTCGGAGTCGTGCTCTTTGAGATGCTGACCGGAGAGAGGCCCTTCGATAGCACGACGTCGATGTCCACCGTGCTTCGGATCCTCGACGGACCGATACCACTGCTGAGCGAGAAGCTCGATCGCCCCCCACCTGGAATAACGGCAATCATTCATCGCTGCCTCTCCCGCGATCCGGCTGAGCGCCCGCGGGGCGCGGCCGAAGTTGTGAGGGTGCTGGAGGCAGAGCTGGCCCTCCTGACCGGCGCAGCGCCCGCGGCGAGTTCGGGCGCCCGCTCCGAGGTCGTCGATCCTACTTCACGGGGTGAACGCTACTCTTCAAGGCTCGCGAAGGAGCCTACCGTGAGCACCAGCACCGAGTACGACAGCATTCGCACGTCGAGCTTCATGTCGTGGCGGGAAGGGCCGAAGACCAGAGCAGCGTACCGCGCGGCACCGATCGGGATGGGAGCTATAGCGGTCGTTGGGCTCGGGCTCTACATCTCCGGCGTCTTCTCCCCCGCGGACCCGACCGAGGCGGCTGCGCCCCCATCCATCCCAGCGGCTGATGCCGTGCCGCACGCTGCTAGGACCGCCTCGAGCCCACCAGTCGTCACAGCACCCGTCACCATGGTCGCGCCGCCTCCGGACCCGCCGGTCGATGCCGCGCCTGCCTCGGCGCAAGGGACCGGCGACTCGTCTTCTCCCGCCGTCTCCCCAAAGATCCAGCGTGTGCGCGAGCCAACACGCCCCGCCGCTATCCTCCGCGCAAAGGGCAGCCCGGCGAGCGCGGCGCGGCGAACACGACCGCGGGGCCGATTGATCGATGCCAAGACTTCCTCGCCAAAGCCCCTCGACGCCCCGCCGGAAGAAACCGTGCCGGAAGAACTAGAGGCATGTACGCCGGAATCGCTCGCCCCGCATTGTTTTGGGGGCACGGACTAGCTAGAGCACCCCGGCACATCCGAGGATCCTTCGAACCATGCTTTCCGCCTATTCACTCCCCACCCTTTGGGCTCACGCGTTCGCGGGGTGCGTTTGCGTGTTGGGTACGCCAGCAGCCGCGTCAACAGCCACCGAAGCGATAACGTCGGAAGCCGAAGCAGCCCCAATCGATGGGGGCACGCGCCAGCAGGAAGCGCGGCGAGAGACTCTGTTCGCAGAGGCGGTCGCCCTGAGCCGGAAGAACCGCTGGACCGAAGCTTCCAAGAAGATCCGGGAGGTGCTGGCGATTCGCTCGACCCCCAAGGTGCTGATCGCGCTCGGATACACCCAGATCAAGCTCGACCAGTTCCTCGAGGCGCGGGCGACTCTAGACCGCGCTCGCAACGATGCTGCTGCAGCGAAAGACACCGGCGCGCTCGCGAGAGCGCAGGCGGCGCTCGCGCGACTTGAGAAGCTAACGCCACAAGTGACGTTGCGCTTGCGGGACGACGTTCGGCTGACAGCCGTCGAGGTCGACGGGCGCGCGGTGGAAGTCAGTAGACGCGAGTTCCCGGTCGATCCCGGGGAACGCCGAATTCTCGTTCGCGGCGCCTGCGGGGGAACGGTGGATGCCATCTTGAGCGCACAACGGGGCGGACGACTGAGCGTTGACGCCACGGGCCTATGCGTTCCTGAGACGCCCAAGCGTCCCCAGACGACTCCTTCTGATTTGCATATGCCGGAAGCCGAAAGAGCCCCACCCAAGCTCGCGACCGATGACCCGGCGTCACCATTCCCGCTCGCTCCGACGCTGCTTGGAGCAGCTGGCATCCTCACCGCCGGGCTCGGTAGCTACCTGTACTTCGACGGTCGAGCCGACCACACCGCAGCGATATCTCAATGCGGAAAGACCTGCGGGAGCACAGAGTGGAACCTGCAGTTCGAGGAGGCATCCAGCAGGATGCTCACCGGCGATATTCTCCTCGGCGCCGGCGGTGCGCTGATCGTCAGCAGCATCGTCTGGTGGTTGATCCAGGACGACGGGACGCAGAACGAAACCGAGGCCACGCCGACGGTTGGGATTAGCCCCGTCGAAGGCGGCGCATACGGGAGTGTCCTCGGAACGTTCTGACGGCTACCGAAAGCGATCGACCGTCACGCCCATCTTCCGGAGCCAGCGGTAGATCCGCGACCGGGAAATCCCGAGCTCTTTGGCTGCAGCCGCCACGCTGCCGGCGTGCCTTGATAGCGCAGCCGGAATCGGCGCGTTCCATGCAGGTTCCGATCCGCGAGGCGTGGGCGCGGACTTCTGCTCATCAATGAGTCGAAGCGCCTCGGGCAACTGCGCTGCAACAAACTCTGACCCGAGCGCTTCCCCCGGCACCGCGAGCGCGCAAAAGGCCCGGGCGATGGCGCGAATGCCGCGAACGTTCGTCGGCCAGTGCCAGAGCAGTAAGGCTTCGGCCGCGTCCGCGGATACCTGCTCTTGGGACAGCTCGCCGATCTCGAGCAATAGCGGCAAGATCTCGGTCCTTCGCTCTCGAATCGGCGGAACGTGGAAGACCAGTTCAGCGATCCTCGCGAACACATCTTGCCGAAACGTACCCGCTTCGATAGCCGCAGCCAAATCCACGTTTGTGGCGCAGATCAGCCGCGCATCGACGTGGGTCTCCTTGTCCGCCCCCACGGCGCGGACACGACCGTCATTGATGGCACGCAAGAGAACGGGCTGGAGTTCCAGGGGGAGGTCGCCAATTTCGTCGAGGAAAAGCGTCCCACCTGCGGCTCGGCTGAAGAGCCCAGCGCGGGCGGACGCCGCACCGGAAAAGGCTCCTTTCGTGTGCCCAAAGAGTTCGGCGGCCATTAGGTCTGGCTGAAATGCGCCGCAGTTAACGGCGACGAAGGGGCCCGTCCGCCCGCTTGCCTCGTGCACCTCCCGGGCCAGCACCTCCTTGCCCACGCCGCTCTCGCCTAGGAGCAAGACGGTGAGTTCGGACTTCGCCCCCCGTCGAACTCGCTCTCTCAGAGCAAGCATCGGGCTCGCGCTGTCGTACAAAAAGACGCTATCACCGATGCGGATGACGGCTCCCTTCAACAGGAGACTCGACTTGACGCGACTCCCGTTCACAAAGGTTCCGTTCGAACTCCCGGTATCATCCACGCGATGCGCCTGGGCGTCAGCATCCCAGCGGATCCGCGCGTGCAAACGAGACACTTGAGAATCGGTGGTGGATATGCCCGCGCCCTCCAGCCCCCTCCCCACGAAAAGCGGCTCCCGTTCGAGTCGAATCGCGCGCCCCAAGAGCTCGCTGTCCACGCTGTACACGACATGGAGCTCCGCCGGGTCCTCGAGTGAACCGAAGGAGCCCGTCGCAAAGCGCTTGCCCTTAGAGGTCGTCGGGGCGGTCGGCGCTACTCCGGGCTGCGACGGCCGCGTCGGGGGGGCGGCAGGCGGCTTAGAGTTACTCGGCATGGTGATGGCAACCGCTTCCGCTCGACTCAGAAGCATCCGTCGCGCACGGTTGGAACCCAAGTGAGCCCGTCCTGCCCCGCGGCGATGTAGCTGCCAACAGACGAGGCCCACGTCGATTCGGAGACGCCGGGCGTGTCGAGAAAGACGACACTGGTTGGTTGCGCAGTCGTTGCCCCTACGAACGACCATGTCGAGGGCGCCGCCTCGCGCAGGTGAAAGAAGAAGGGCGCGAACTTCAACCAGTGAGCCTCACCCGGCGGCACTTCGTTGGACATGCGAGAGCCGAGCGTGAACCCAGGCCCCTGCGTCGTCACCATTGTTGGGGCGGCGCCAGAGCCCCCGACGGCAGCAACGAGCACGCCGTCGATGTAGAGCGCGTGGGCCGTCGCGCTCGCGTAGTAGCTGACCAGATGCCGTCCCGGAGTAAGCGGCGCCTCAAGCCCCGGTGTTGTTCCGGGACCGTAGGCGCCGATCGTGCCACTCGAATTGAGCTCGATGAGCACGTTGCCACCTGCCGTGTCGCCGCCCGCATTGAGGACAAACCCGCTGTCGTCTCCGGGCCAGTCGAAGCCGACGTCGATGGCAAGGCCGTTCGTGTACGTCTTGAGCAGCGTCTGGTCGGTGCAATACGCCACGTCGCCGCAGACGTTCATACGCTTGTTGTGCGCGTCGTTGCAGAAGCCGCCTTGATGCGCCGAGAGCCAGGCGGCGACACCGCCGCAGGGTGAGTCGTCGTTCGAGATTGCCACGTCGGCGAGGCTCGTCGACGTGTTGTTTCCGCCGGCCTCGTCGACGAGGCTCGAGCCGAGCGGTTCGTCGACAAGATACTGAGCCACGGTCACTTCGTCCACGCGCCAGCTCGTCTCCGGCGTGAACGGCTCCGTGTAGCGCGCGACGTTGGAAAAGCGGATCGGGCCGACGAAGGCTGGGGCCGCGCCTGAGACTTCATAGCCAGCGAGCTTGCCGATAGAAACTGGCGACATCGCCTTGATCTCGACCGCAATGGGATCGGATGCGACCCGCACCCCGTCAACGTAGACGTACGCCACGTTTGAGGCTCTGACGTACGCGACATGATGCCAACCTTCCGTCGGGAAGCTGAAGTCGGAGTGACCATTCCCGTTGCCTGATCCGCCGGGCCCGCTGTCGTCATAGCTCCGGCAGAAAGCGACCCCGTCGTTCGCCACTCCGCAACCGATGTACCATGCAGAGTAGTCCTCGTTCGTGTGGAAGAGCCGCTCGCCGGTGAACTCGCCATGGTACTTCGCCCAATAGTCGAGGGTGAAGTCTCCGTGACCGGTCCCGAAGCCAGTGTTCGGCAGCGAGATTCTCGCTTCGGGCGAAAGTAGTTTGATTGCGTGACAGGCGTCGTCGCTGCCAGACCCACCTGAGCCGCCGACTCCACCGGAGCCGCCTGATACCGCGCCGCCGACTCCACCGGAGCCGCCTGATACCGCGCCGGCGGTCCCGCCATCTCCGGCGCCACCCTCCCCCTCCGCTGCGCCTTCCTGCGAGTCCGGTCTCTCCGGAATGCACGCAACCATCTGCAGCGCGGACAGAGCCCAAAACGCTAGCGGCAAGTACGGGCGACGAATCAATGTTGATCCGATGTTGAGAGGCATGGGCGTCTTGGGGGGTCCGGCTGTCTCGGCGAGTTGAGTGCTTCGTTTGACCGGGCGCCTGGTTTGCAAGGTTGAAGAGGCACGGCAGCAAAGCATCCTGGTAGTTTGGACGCAAGGACCGGTGGCACGACGCGGCTCCCCCTGGGCGCGGGGATGCACCGGGGGGATTGATTTTTCCGTGTTGGTTGCATCAGCCACTGTCGGCCGCGCTACTGGCACATCGACGCCTCGTAGCCTGTGTCGAGATCCCAGCTCGTGCCCACCAGATTGGCCACGAGCTGGTTTGAGGACGAATCCGTGGAGGTAGTGCCGCTGCCCTCATCGAAGTGAAAGAGTGCAACGGTATTGGCGTCCACATCGAAGCGCCGAGCGGGCGTGAACGCCGAGGCGTAGCGCACAAGATTGGAGATGCGCACCTCATCGATCGCGCCTCCGAGACCACCTTGCCAGTACGCAACGCCGCCAATATGCACCGGCCCCGCGGGTGCGATATTAGCTGTACTTCCAGCCGCCGTCCCGACGAGTTGCCCGTCGAAGAAGAGCGTCAGCGTCGCCTGCGAGCCGCTGACAGTTCTGCAGCCCGCGATGTGGTGCCAGTTACCGTCCGCGCAGGGCAACAGCGGTTCCGTGACGTTCACTCCGCCATTCTCGGTGGCGAACTGAACTCGACCACTGGAGCAGCGCAAGAGCACGTTCGAGTGGGTGCTGTCGGTGTTGGACGAGAAGTAGATGGCATCGCCCACCCCGGCCGTTCGCGCCCACACTTCGTAGCAGGCGTTGCCGGTTGGCATCTTCGCCGCCAAACCTGGAATCGACGCGTAGGCGCCCACCGGAACACTCAACCACCGGCGCTTGTCGCAAGCCTCACAACCGTCACAGACGGCCTGATTGTTGTCGTCGCATTGCTCCCCGGGGTCGACGTTGCCGTTCGGGCACCCAGCGCTGCTACAGTTTCCTACAATGCAGTACGGAGTCCCGCCGCCGCACTGCGTGTCCTGCCATTGCCCGTCGGCATCGCAGCTCTGAGCCACGTTGGCGAGATCAGAGTTGCAGCGCGCGGCCCCGGGGGTGCACACCCGACAGGCTCCGTTCGTGCAAGTGCCGCCATCGGAGTCCACCATGCACAGCGAACCGTCGGACGTCGCGGTAACGGCGCAGGTCCCCGAAACGCAGGTGGACGCCAGACACGGATTGGCCGGGACGGCACAGTGACTCGCGCTCGAGCACTGGACGCAGTCACCGGACGCGGGGTCGCAATTCGGCGTCGCGCCACCGCACGTGGCTTGCGCCGCGAATTGGCCGTTGCTTCCGCAGAGAAGCGGCGTATCGCCATTGCACGCCCTTGCGCCGGGCTGGCATAGGTTACACTGGCCGGCGCCATTGCACGTACCCGTCCCGCTGAAACAGTGGGTGCCTTGCGATTTGGGGGCGTAAGCGCACGTCTTGGCCGCGCATGAAACGCTGAGACACTCGTTGCCGGGCGCAGCGCACTGGCTTGAACTCGTGCATTCGACGCAGTCGCCAGACGCGGGATCGCAGTTTTCCGTCGCACCGGCGCAGGTGGGCTGTGCGGCGAATTGACCGTTGCTCTCGCAGTAGAGGGGCTCGTTGCCGTTGCACATCCTCTCGCCGGGATCGCAGAGATTGCACTGACCGGCTCCGTCGCAGGCGCCACTGCCGCTAAGGCATGGCGTCCCTTGCGACTTGGGCGCGTAACCGCATCGGTTGGCCGCACACGAAACGCTGAGGCATTCGTTGCCAGGTGCGGAGCATTGACTTGAGCTCGTGCATTCGACGCAAGCTCCAGATGCGGGATTGCAGCTCGACGTCACACCGGCGCAGGTCGGCTGCGCCTCGTATTGACCGTTGCTCCTGCAGAGTAGAGGCGTGTCGGCATTGCAAACCCGCGTTCCGGGCTCGCATACGTTGCACTGGCCGGCGCCATCGCACGTACCCGTACCGCCAAGACAGGATGTCCCCTGTGTCTTGGGCGAGTAGCCACAAGCCCGCCCCACGCACGCTGCGCTGACGCATTCGTTGACCGACGCAGGACAGTCCCCGTCGCCCAGGCACTCAATGCAGTCGCCACCCATGCACAGCGGCTCCGCTCCCGAGCAAGCCACTTCGGCGATCCAAGCGCCGCCCGAGTCACAGAGTTCGGGTACGAGCCCGGTGCAGCGCTTGTCGTCGGTGGTGCAGTAGCGGCAGTCACCCACCCCATCGCACTCGCCCCCTTGCTCCACTTCGCCGCAGGGTGTGCCTTGTCCGATGGGTGCGAAGCCGCAAACGCCGTCCGCTGAGCAGGCCGACAGCGAACACTCGTCGGCGCTCACCGGACAATCCACCGCCTCCCTACAGGCAACGCACGAGGCGCCGCCGTCAACGTCGGCGCAAAACGGTGTTCCTCCACTGCAATCGATTGTCTCTTCTGCCTGTCCCGTGCCATCGCAAGAGTCGAAGCTGGAGCCGTCCGGGTGGCATTCACCCGTGCCTGGCACGCACTTGTCGCACTGCTTGCCGTTCGCGTCACAGAGTCCCGCTAGGCACGTGGCCACGGCCTGAAAACCGTTTCCGTCGGCGGCACACGTCTCGAGGCGATCGTCCGTGCATCGGAACTCCCCATCGGAGCAAGCACGGGCGCCCGCTTCGCCGCCGGCGCCCGCTTCGCCGCCGGCACCTGCTTCGCCGCCGGCACCTGCTTCACCGCCGGCACCTGCTTCACCGCCGGCACCTGCTTCACCGCCGGCGTAAGGCTCGGTGCCGAGGTCGAGGTCGTTCGCGCTGCCACATGCGACGAGGACAGCGGCGACGCCAACCACGGCCACCATCTGTAGTAGACGCGATGTGGCACGTCCGAGCTTCTTTTTGGAGCGTTCTGCAGCCTCGCACCAAGCGATACTGGGGAGTGCTCTCGTAGAAATGAGAAAGGAGGTGTCGTCGTGATCTTTGGTCATTGTGTGTCGTTTCTCGAATCGCGCACGCGACGCGCTCAAGTTCGCGAGCCGTATTCGTCGGCGCGGCGCTCTTCACGTGGACAGCGTCTAGCAAGCGCCATGCCTACGCTTTTGCTCCCTGCTCAACGCGGAAGAACGGGTGCGTCAGCGCTCGCGACGGAAGCTTCTTTCCGGAACACCGCATTCTTCCCAAGAAGCTGCACTTGCTCGCGCGAAAACGCCGGAGAACAACACTCGCTCAGTCCCAGCGGGCGGTCACCGCTGTGGCGCAGGTGTTCGCAGCGTCGCGCTACATGTTCGCAAAAGCGAACACGCAGCCGCGAGTCAGATCGCTTGTTCGCCGAGCGAACGCCGTATGCGTGGCCGGCTGGGGAAAACACCTGGCTTCGGACCTACGCAAGACCGACATCGGCGACACCCATGGAGAATCGACAGCTCCCCTCCCCGTCGATGCGCGCGCTGAGCTTGCTGGCGCCGTTTATTGGCCTGGTGGGTTTCATCGTCCCGCAAGGGATCGACCTCTCGCGGCAAGGCGCTGCTGACTGGAAGCAGGTCACGCTGGGCAATATCGTCGGCTGGTTCATCGGCGCGCACGGAATTGCCATGGCGAGCCCGCATATCTTCATGCCGGCGCCCGTCGCACGTTCCATCGGGTGGGAGC
>PVBE011486700.1_pt1 | contig 12757 bp, 9 predicted proteins | sample 1631181 | NCBI WGS metagenome assembly PVBE01 (sample SAMN08397723, study PRJNA350692) | Marine metagenome, whole genome shotgun sequencing project. | isolation source: water | place: Pacific Ocean | collected 2012-04
GCCACTGATGATCCGAGCGATCTACGCCCACTTGATCACCTCGCGACGGCTCCTGGGTCCAGTCCTGATGTCCCCGGAGATGAGCGTGGCAACGACATTCGCAACCCTTCGGCCAGTACTAGGGTTCGCAGACAGTCGCCGTGACCCCCTCCGCACCTAAGTCAAAGAAGGCCTGTGCAACCGCGCAGTACCATTTGTAAGCTTCACGTCGCTGCTTGTTGAAGCGCCCAAACGCCCGCGGATGATACAGACGGAACCTGAGCACGTGTCGGCCGCCAACCTGAAGAATCTCGCAATTGTACTCTGGCCGCGTGGACCAGCTAACGGAGCGATCGACCTGAAACTGATCGTCGACTGAGAGATGGCCCCACTTGCCCTGAGTCACCAGAACGTCTGGTTGGAGCACTTCGATCTCAGGGGCAATGAATGACCGGCAGTTGTCGAAGACCAGGGGCGGCCCCTGTTCGGTCGCACGGGCGGCATCTTTGCACTTGGCGCTGTTCGTGTGCGCGAAATACTTATGGATGTCGCGGAACAGAAAGGGTTCTACACGCTTCGCCTTCGCCGATGAGGCAAGCAGCCCGTAGGCGAACTCGTGCGTGCGATACCAATGCAGGTTCTTCGGTAGCCCATCGGGATAACACTCCCTCTCCTCCGAGTATCGCATGGCTTCCAGGGTCCGCTGAGATGGAGACCGACCCGGGCTGTCGCTCGATGCGTCGAGCGAAACGAACAACACCCGCGGCAACGTACCTTTCTCATACTCGGATCCAACAAAGGCTTCTCTGGCAGAAACGAAGTCTTGGCTGATAGACCGGCAGGAGCGTGTGTTGGCGCGCCCGTGCGGACAATCGAATCCCTCCGCCGCGATCCCCTTGCTAGCGTAGTACGCACGAAGGTCATCAAGCATTAGATCAATCTCCAGAACCCTGGCGTCACGGGCCCCATCCACATGGCCCAACCCGTCTTCTCCGACCTTGGCGCACAATTCATGCGGACCCAGCCCAGCTCCAGACGCAATGGCATGGTGGCCTGGATACTGGCTCATTGTAACGACGTGAGGCGTCGCAGGCGTAGAAGTCAGGTCCCGCGAACCGACTCTGGTGGTCCGGAGACGCTGGAATGCCTCCCTGGCGGTCACTGATGCATCGCATTACTGGTCACCTTATTGAACTCAACGTTTCTGTGCCAGGTAGAATGCCTCGTGCCACACCACCGCCCTACCCCCTTCCTCACTCTAGAAGACCCCAACGCCAAGATCAAGGGGTCGCGGGACCCCCTAGCTGCGCAGCCGATCTGGGCGGCATTCGGCCGGCACGTCGTCACTAACCTCACGACTCAAAGCACCTCGGTGCGGGGGTTCACGACCCTGCTGCTTGGTCGGTACTTCGCCGCGGAGCTAGTCGACAAGGGGATGGCCAACAGGGAGGACGCACTGGATGTCTTCCTGCGCATGGAGCAGATCTCGGCGTACGTGCGCCACGTAGCGCACGAGGTCGAAGGTGAGATTCGCGGCATCGAACGGGTTCGGAGGACGGTCGACGAGACTCGCGGACGGGTGCCGATTCATGCCGACCGGAGGGGATGGATTCTCTCGGACCAGAAGGTCTATGGCCTGTGGGGGCTGTATTCGGTGTCGGCGCGGACGTCCGGGCTGATTCCGGAGGGAGATCTCGACGTCACGGAAGAGACCAGGGCCTTCCTCAAGCGGAGCTACGTCGACCGGCTCGACGGCGCAGAGAGGCCGCTGCTGCGGCTGCTTACCAGAGGCGGCACGCTCGACACGAGAAAGAAGGACCAGGTGTTCTCGGCGCTGGCCGACATGCTGACGCCGGCCTTCAGCAAGGACGAGGTCGACTTCTACGGCCGGCTGCTGCGCGACGGAAGCGAGGTGTCTGGTGGGTCGCCCGCGCGCCAGGGCCGTTTCAGGACACTGCTGGAGAGGGAGACGAACCTCGACGAGCCGGTCGGACGGGCCGAGCTGTTGAGCCTGGTGAGGGCGTCGGCACGGGTGGACGAGGAGCTGGCCGGGCGGCTCGAGCGCATCGCCCATCTCGAAGCGTTGCTGGCGCCGGCCGAGGCGCTGTTTCAACACATACTGGCCCGGCACGGGCAGTCTGTCGAGGATGTAGCCTCCGTCATCTCCGGCCACTGGGGACCGCGCGTCCCCAACCTCGACCGGACCGCGTTCGCCGGCTTGATTGCCGAGATCCGCGCACGATCGAACCCCGCCATCGCCAGGGCGATGGACGCCTGTCATGAAGCGCTGGCCAGCGGCGACTACGCCAGTGCCATCAGGTCGCTGCTGGATTGGAACAGAGTGGTCATGGAAACACGCGGCGCCGCCCCGTGGGTTCGGCTAGGCGACCGGCGCCGACTGGATGTGCGCTATCGAGGCATTGAACCCCGGCTACCGGACAGAGACGAGCTCTCTGAGCTGTGGCGCAACAGCTACTTCATCGACGCCCTGAAGCTGATGACCCGGCAGCTGAGGCCCGGACGATGAGCTCTGCCACCATCCCGATGGAGGTGCTGTCGCGCCGGCTCGGCGACGCGATCGACGGGCGCCGTCTGCGCGCCGGGGTCTTCACGACGTTCAGCTTCGACCCGGCGTTCTTCGAGCTGCAGGTGCTGCCGCTGCTCTTCCCCGACTACTCGTTCAGCCAACCAGACAAGGTCCGTCGCGCGCAGCTCGATGACGCCCTCCGTACAGTCGAGCCGCTGGCCGTCTACTACGACCGCAAGGCGCTGGCGCAGGACGGCGAGCCGGCCCAGCTCGGCTACCGGCGCATTGACGTTGGCCGGCGCACCGGCTGCTTTCACCCCAAGGCGCTGCTGCTGCTGGTCGACGACCACCACGAGGAAGACGAACCTGTTAGGCCGGCCCTGATCGTGGGCCTGCTGTCGGCCAACCTGACGCGCGCCGGCTGGTGGGAGAACCTGGAGTGCGCCCATCTGGAGGAAATCAAGGACTGGGAGGTGGATGACGAGCCCTGTACCTTCCGAACCGACCTGCTCGCGTTGATCCTCCTCATCAGGAAGAGCGCGCGCGAGGACGACGACCAGAGCGCCCTCGACCGGATCCACGAGTTCATCCGGGCGCGGACCCAGACGCGCCGCGTCGAACGGCGCAAGTCGCGCGGGACGTATCACACGCGGATCTTCTGCGGCCAGCAGCAGCAGGACCTGGCGGATTGGCTGCGAGAGCGGCGACTGCGCAACGAGAGCCTGAACCTGGAGGTGCTTTCGCCGTTCTTTGACGGGGAGGGCGCCGGACCACTGCCAGCGCTGCAGGACGCCGTGCGCCCGCGCGAGACGCGGGTGTATTTGCCAACGAAACCGGACGGCGAGGCGGAGGTAAGCCAGGACGCCTACCGCGAGATCGCGGAAGTGGCCAGGTGGGCGCAATTGCCCACGGACGTCGCGGGGCGAGGAAAATCTGCCGAGGCGCAAGGAGCGCAGCCCCGGCATGTCCATGCGAAGGTGTACCGGCTGTGGCGCAAAGGAGGGCCCGACCTGCTGGTGGTCGGCTCGCCAAACCTGTCGACACCGGGGCACTCCCGCGCCACGGCGGGCAACCTCGAAGCCGCGTTCCTGGTGGATGTGACCGACGCGGGCTACCCCCAGCGCTGGTGGCTGGAACCGGTCGATCGGGAGGTCGAGCGCTTCGCCGAGACGGCTCCGGGCGAGGAGGATGGGCTCGAGGGCGTCGGGCTGGACCTCAGCCTGCAGTACGACTGGAGCACAAACACGCTGTCGTACCGGCTCGTGAACGAGGACGATGACGAGAGGATCACTCGGTTCGAGGTAAACCAGCCTGGCGGAGCCCACCTCTTCTCGGTCGATCGGCCGCGGTCGGGCCGCTGGCTCGCATGCCCTGCGGATGCGGCCGCCCAGGTGCGCGAGCTACTGGCGTCGACGAGCTTCCTGCAGATCGCATACAACGGCAGGTCGTGGCGGGTGCTCGTGCGGGAAGAGGGCATGGGCTATCGGCCGTCGCTCTGGACCGAGCTGACGCCGGAAGAGATTTTCGAGTACTGGTCGCTGCTGACGGCCGCGCAGAGAGCTGCTTTCATTGAACGACTGACCCGAGACTCGCTCGAAGGACTGCCGACCGCCATCAGGGACCCGCTGAAGTCACACGACACGCTGTTCGACCGGTATGCGGGCATCTACCACGCCTTCGGTTGTCTCTCGCGACACATCGAGACGGCGTTCGACGAACGCCGCGAGGGCGAAGCCGAGACGCGCTTGCTCGGCGCCAAGTACGACTCGCTCCCGTCCCTGCTCGAGAAGACCCTGGCCCGCGACGATGCCGACCCGATCGTGCGTTACGTCACGCTGCTCTGCGCCAAGCAGCTTCGTGACAACGTGGTTGGTCGTTATCGCGAGTTCTTCAGGGCGCGCAGGAAGGGCCTGGCCGCGCTCGATCGTCAACTGGCACGGCTGCCCGACCTGAAGAACGCGCTCCCCCTGCCTGATGACGACGAGCGCGCGGGGTTCCTGGACTGGTACGAATCGGCCTTCCTGCGACCGGCCCGCCTGCCAGGAGAGCCGCGATGAAGACCGTCTCACCGGAATTCGTCGACGAGCTCATCGACTTTGCGCCGACCGAAGACGCGCGCAAGATGGGCTTCGCCGACGCACAGCGCGACGGCACCGTTGCCCTCTTCAACATGCTGCAGCGCAACAAGGTGGCCTACCTCGCCGACGAGGTGGGGATGGGCAAGACCTATGTGGCCCTCGGCGTGATGGCGCTGGTGCGCCACCTGGACCCGCACGCGCGCATCGTCGTCATCGCGCCGCGCGAGAACATCCAGCGGAAGTGGGTGAAAGAACTTAAGAACTTCGTCCGCCACAACTGGCGGATCGTCGGCAATCGGGTGAAGTCGCTGCAGGGCGAGCCGGCCTGGGACCCGGTGCATTGCGACACGCTGATCGACTTTGTGCGCGAGGCGATGCTGAGCGCTGATCGCGACTTCTTCCTGCGGATGACCAGCTTCAGCCTGGCGCTGAAGCAGGCCGAGAGCCGCCGTCGCCTGCGGCAGAGGCTCTTCAAGGAGCTGCGCTGGGTCGACCGCCGGGCGCTCGCGGCCAAGACGCCAGAGACGTTTCGCGACGCCTTCGGATCGGCGCTCAACGCCGGCTTCCCCGACGCCGACCTCCTGGTGGTGGACGAGGCGCACAACCTGAAACACGGCTACAGCGCGCGCGGCAGCATCCGCAACCGCATCATGGGTCTGGCGTTCGGCCATCCCGAGGAAAGCGACACCTCCCGAGAGCAGTACCGTCCACGGGCGAAACGGCTGCTGCTGCTGTCGGCGACGCCGTTCGAGGAGGACTACGCCGCCATCCAGCGTCAGCTCGACATCTTCGGGTTCGGCGACGCGAAGTTGCGCGACCCGGACGACCGTCACCTGGCTTCGGTGGCTCGGCTCGCCATGCCCGACGTGACCGAGCACGAGAAGCGGGACATCGTCGGCCAGCTCATGGTACGCCGGGTCTCCAGCCTGCGGATCGGCGGCGAAGAGCACACCAAGAACATGTACCGCCGCGAATGGCGGCAAGGTGGCTTCGAGTGCCACGACGATCCGATGCGCCTCGACGACCCGAAACAGCGTCTGATCGTGGCGCTGATGCAGAAGAAGGTCGCCGAGGTGCTGCAGGACGAGCGCTTCAACAACAGCTTCCAGATCGGGATGCTGTCCAGCTTCGAGAGCTTTCTGGAGACGATCGGCACGTCGCATCGACGGCGGCGGCGGGAAGACGATGACGCCGGCGAGGAAGAGCGCGACCCGATGTTCGACGGCGCGCAGGGGCGGACGGCGGACGAGAAGCAGGGCATCGACACCGACGCCATCACCAGTGTGGTGACATCGTATCGCTCGCGCTTCGGGCGCGGCCTGCCCCACCCGAAGCTGGACGCCACGGCCGACGCGTTCGCGAATGCGTTCGCAACCGGCGAGAAAACGCTGGTCTTCGTGCGTCGCGTCCGGACGGTCGAAGAGCTGGCAGCCAAGCTGGATCTGCGCTTCGACCAATGGGTTCGAACGAAAATGCTCAAGGCGCTGCCAGACAGACTCGGCCCCGATGTCGAGCGACTCTTCGAGCAGTACGAGCAGGAGCGAGCACGGCGTCCCGAGGAGCAGGCCGGACGGCCATCAGCACCGCCCATTATCGACGAGGTCGAGTCGGAACCGGACGAGCTGGCAGACGATCGGGCTACGGAGGACCTGGACGAAGGCGGGTCGGAGAGCTTCTTCGCCTGGTTCTTCCGGGGGACGGGTCCACCGGGCCTGCTATCGGGCGCCGCGTTCCAGAAGAACCGGCTGTCGAGTCAAGGTTCGGTCTACTCGACGTTCTTCGAAGACGACTATGTGGCCTGGCTGCTCGACCGTCCGGCCGACGTATTGACCGAGCTCGCAGCGCAGGTGCACGACGACCGCGGCGAGCTCTGCGCTTCGCTGCGAGACCGGGCGTACTACCTGTTCCGCGCCCTGAACACACGCGCCGAAGGCTACCCGCGCATCCTCGTGTTCAACGCTTACCAGCGGGCGGCGCTCGAGCGGCTGCAGGAACGAGGCGGCGACCGCGGGGAGCAGGCGAGGGTCGTGCTGGAACAAGCGTTCCCGGACGTGGCGTCTGGCACGCGGCACCCGCCGGCCGGGTTCCCACAACCGGACGACTCGCTTGGCATCACAACCTTCTTCACCGAGCTGGTGAAGCAGCCCGAGCTGCGAGACCAGATCTGGCCCGAGGATGCGTCAACCGATTTCCAGTGGCGATTCCGCCGACGCGAGCAGCGACGCACGCTGCTGAGCGGGCTGGCGCGGCTTGGCGCGTCCTACATTGACCTGTATCTACTGGCCGTTCGCAGACTCCCCTCGTTCGACCTTCGCGCGCAGGCGGAGTCGAGCGCGCCTCAGACCCTGGCACGCGACTTCGTCGGTCTGCTCCTCGAACAGCAGACTCAACCGCTCGCCTTCAACGCGTTCTACGAGCTGTCGCAGGCTGCCGACACCTTCGACCTCCTGCTCGCCGTCAACTTCCCCGACGTCGGAACCGCGCCGCTCTCGGCCCTGGCCGCGAAGTTCGGAGACACGCTGCAACAACAGGTCCCGGTGGGTCGCATGCACGGCCGCGTGAACAAGCGGCTCGTGCGCCAGTTTCGGATGCCCGGTTTTCCGCTCGTGCTCGCCAGCACCGACGTGCTGCAGGAGGGGGAAGACCTGCACACGTTCTGCCGCCGGGTCGTGCACTACGGTGTCACCTGGACGCCGTCCGCGATGGAGCAACGCACCGGCCGGGTGGACCGGATCGGCAGCCTCGTGCAACGCAACCTCGATGACCAGCCGAAACCTGCCGACACGGAATGGCTGCAGGTGCACTACCCCCATCTGCAGGACACCGTCGAGGTGCTGCAGGTGCGGCGCGTCCTGCGCCGGTTGAACCGTTTCCTGCAGCTCATCCACAACAAGAAAGGGGACGCTCGGGAAAGCGACAGCCGCATCGACACCACGCGAGAGATGCTCGAGGTACTGGAAGACATCAGGCCTCCGGAGGGCCGGCTCGAGTCGGCGTTTCCCGTGCTGCCCGGGTGGCTCCAGGGCGCGCTAGGACCGGACGCCGTGAGGCGCACCGTGACGCTCGACCAGGAGCACCTGCTCGCGCACCTCCAGACCCTGTGGACCACGTTGCTGGACCGGTTCTCGATTCGCCGACTGAGGTCGGCCAACAAGCGCATGCTTCGCGGCTTCGCCCTGATGCGGAGGAACGACTTGTTGCAGAGGGACTCGGAATCGCCCGGCACGGGCGAGAAGGAGTTCTCGATAGAGCTGCGGTCGCAGGCTGCCGGCGATGCCACCCTGCTGCGGTGCCACAGCCATGTCGGACGTCTCGACCTCAAGAAGGACGCCTTGCTGGACGACCTCTACCGTGCCCAGCGCGACTTCGGATTCGTCAAGGTCTGCGTGCGCCGGGAGGCGACCGACCAGACGGACAACATCTCTGTCGAAGGAGACCTCCCCTTTCACCCGGAGACAACCCAGGTTGAAGAGCTGGAGCTACTCATCGCTCGCACGGTCGGCGCCGCCGCTCGGCTGCAGCGCGACCTGATGCCGGACGAAATGGAAGATTGAGCCAGTCTGGAGACCAAGCCGCAACATGAGGACACTCGTCGAACGGATCGATCAACTCGTCACGAAGGACCAGCTCGACTGGGGGCGAGACGGCCACTCGATCCGTGTCGGCCTCGCCAGAAGCGGACGCACCCAGACAGTACAAATCAGCCAGGAGGATGGGCGCTACCGCTTCGAATCGACTGTGCTGCCATCCCGGGAAGTCACCCGGAAGCAGCGTCTGTGGCGGGACATCGCCTACCGAGCCTGGCGACGGAACGCCATGAAGGAGCTGGTAACCTTCGCCTTCGATGAAGACGACCGACTGATCGGCGTGGTCGAAGTGCCGAGCGGCACGCTGCAGGACGAAGAGCTGCGGGTCTATATCGAGGCTCTGGCGAAGGAGTGCGATCGGTTCGAGTATGCGCTGAAGGGATGGGACCGGGAGTAGCCGGGGCGCCTCTCAAGACCGTTTCGGAGACCGAGCATGGGTGCGATGTTTGACGAGCTGGTGTCCTTCTATAAACGGTCCGGTATCCTCTCGACCTCGTTCTCCTGCGAGCAGCATGAGAGCTGCCGAGGCTCATGTCCGTCCTTCACCGAGGCGAAGTCGGCGTATGTCGGCCCCGATTACGAGAAAGGCACGTTGCCGCGGCTACTGTTCCTCTCGCTCGACTCAGGCTCGGCCGACGGCGATCCCAGGCAACGAACGCCGGAAGCGGTGCGTCTTCAGGAAGTCACCTGCGACGTCGGTAGCCTGCACCGAGGAAAGCACTGGTACCGAACTCACGAACTCGCTTGGGTCCTTCTCAGGCAGTTCGACCAGACTCTTACACCCGAAGACGTTTCGCCGCACTTCTCTCATGCGAACAGCGCAAAGTGTTGCATGAACAAGGACCATCGTTCCTTGGCAGACGACAGGCTCTTCCACAACTGCAGGGGGCACCTGCCAGGCGAGTTGGAGATTCTGAACCCAGAGGTTTTAGTCACGCAAGGAGCGTGGGCAAAGACGGCCATCGAACAGCTGTTCGGTGTGCGACACGTGGCTACGGCCGGCGAGCCGGATTGCAGATGCGCCGTCGTGGACATCCGGCAGGGAGCACCAAGTCTCTGGATTCACACTCACCATCCGACCGCTTTCGGGCTCTTCAACAGGCAACGCAGGAATCATTGGGGGCAGTACGCGGCCTGGGTCGGCGAGTTCGTTTCCGGTCAAGAGTTGAGCGGGCAGGACGACGGGCTCTCGCAGAAGCGTTTCCTCCCAAGGGTCTTGTCACATCAAACTGGGATGGAGCCCGTGCCGGCAGCGACACGACCCAGGAGACCGCGAACGTCGCTGTCAGGAAAACGACTGAGGATAGTTGACCACGTCCTCCGGTCTGGCAACCCTAGAATCCCGCACACTCACGGGTGGCTGGCCTTCGAAGTGCTGCGCAGGGCAGAGGGAGGGACTTTGCTATTTGAGGAGTACCGTCAGCGCCTCTTCCAGCCTGCCACAGAGATTCGAAGCGAAGCAAGACGAATTCGTGGCGTCAAGGATGCATACCAGGATCTGAAACACATCAAACACGACATCGCCAAAGGCCGAGTCGTGGTCGAGGACGCGAGCTAGATGCCGGCCGCCCTCATCAGGCACCGGAGTCCGACGCCACTCGAGCCACTCGGCGCCCCACTGATGGGCCCGGGCTACCGCCGGGCATCTCCAGGCCACATCATGGCCCTTCCCGAGAACACATCAACTAGCACCATGTGTTCGTGTCGGATCAGCTTCGGCCTGTAGGACTCACCCACGGCATCCGCGTTCGCCAAAATCAGCTTAAGTTTTTCCCTGTTCTCCGGGGATCGGAGCTTTCTGAGCATCGCGGCCTTCTTGCCTTGGAAGAACGAGGGAGCGACGTTGAAGGCTTCACCCACAAGTCGTTCATCTTCGTTCTCGGCCATCACGTCGTGAGCGCTGGAATTCTCGTTTCCGTACTCGACGCGGTACTCCGAGAAAGGGAAAACAGATTCCTCCAGCAGCCACTTCACGCCGTTCAGAATCACCAGGTCAGTCATTACGCGATTGGCTGCCTCGAATAAGGTGACGTTGGGGTATGGCCCCGTCCCAGTCGGGGCTCTCTTTACCTCCTGCAGCAGTTCAAGACCGCGTTTGCCTTGAATCCTGTCTCCAATTCTGACAACCGCATCAGAGTACTCGGCGAGAGTCGGACCCACGCTAGCAACTGTCAATCGTCGCTGCACCGCGGCTCCATTCAATCCAACTCGTCCCGGTTCATAAGGTCAGTGCTGATCACGGTTGCTCCCAGATGTCGTCAAGCGCCCGCTCAGGTGGACAGCTACGTGGCCACTGTCCCTGCAACGGCGACGCCGCAAGGATATCCCGTGGCGACGCAGGAGCCGCCATGTTTGGTGCACGCTCAGACCGGGCGCGGCGGCCGCAAGCAGGACGCCGGTCCACGCCCTGTGCCCGGAAGGCGGAGGCATGCCCACGAGATCTAGGACCCTCGTCTCAGCGATCGCCTCATATGCGCGGGGAGCCCCGGTCCTTGGCTGGTCGCCCAGACCGCGCAACCGATGCTTCGCGAATCGGGTCCGCCACTTCGAGACGCGGGCCGGCCGGGTCCGGAGGGCAACAGCAATCGCGCGCGTCGCCTGACCATCGGCGGCCCGTAGGACAATCTCGGCGCGCTCGCCCAGCCGTCGATCTGAGGAACCGCCCCTCTGCCAGGCCTGCAGGGTGGTCCGCTCCTCTGCACTCAAGTGAATAGGTGTTGGGGGCCTGGGCATCTGCAGAGAAAATAATAACGCTTATATCTGCAATTATTTTGCGCCAGGAGATCCTTCCATGGGGTAAGGGGCTTCCATGGGGTAGGGACCCTCCATGAGATAGGGACCCTCCATGAGATAGGGACCCTCCATGGGTAACTGCCTTCCATGGGTGCTTGTTCAAGAAAGATCAATTTCGGTCGACTTTGGATCGCCAGGAGATCGCCTTGGTTACCGTCTTATCTGTGACTCCGAGGAGCCTGGCGATCCGAGAATTACTCAGCCCCAATTTGTGCAGATGCAGGGCTCGATGTGAGATCTGCTGATAAGAAGGAGGGTCCGAAGTTTCGAGGATTGCGACCTGAAATGGTAGCTGGGCGGCGGTTCGAATTCTTTGCGAACGTGTCCACCATTGCAAAGAAGTCGAACCGGGCTCCGAGGCCGAGGAGTCCGGGTCGTTCTCCACAATCGCCAGCACGTCGAGGTTAGACCGGGCCCGGTAATACGGGCGCCCGACGTCGGGTGTCACCGGCTCCAGCCTGATTCTCCCCAGCAGCTTTCTCAGCAGCAGCGCGGACCGCTCGGTTCTTCTCTCGAGCACCGTCTGGATCGCCACGAACCGCTCGGCGAGCCACTCTCTCGGAGGAGCTGAAAACACCTCCTGTTGACTTCGTCTGAGTCCATCGAGCTCGGCTCTATGGTTCTCCAAGCGCCCTTCCGATGCCGCCAGGGCCTCCGCCAGCGCCCGACTGCCACGCCCCTCGGCGATGAACTCGATGAAGTTGGCAACCCGCCGCTGCTCGGCGTCAAACTCGGCCTCCTTCAGCCGAATCGTCTCCGGCGTGGCGGTTGAGGCACTCGCCACCTCCTGCGCCAGCTTCCCGAAGAGATAATCGAGATTCTCAGGGTGCGCCAGGCTGTCCCGAACCTCGGCCAGAACGATGCGTTCGACCAACGTCCTTCGAACCAGTAGGCGGTTGTCGCAGGCGCCTTTCTTCGCCCCGAGACACCCGTAGTAGCCGCCGCTCTTACCGCTGACCTTGGCGATTGCCGCACCGCAGCAGTTGCAGGTCATTGCGCCCGACAGAAGCTCCACCGGGTAGTGCGTCACCCAACCGCCGCGCTGCCCCGTGAAGGCCCGTTTGCCCCGCCCGCCGGGCCAAACCTTGCGCACAGACTCCATGCGTTGCTGGGCCCTCTCCCACAGCCGCTGTGGAACGATGCGAAGTGCCTGGTCTTCGGTGATGAACCACTCCGACTCGGGCTTTGGGAACTGGCGTCGGCGACCGGTCTTCGGGTCTCGCCTCGTCTCGGTCCGGTTCCAGATCCACCGACCGATGTACTTCCCGTTCCGAAGTAGCCGGTGAACAGTCGCTGGCGACCAGCCCTTCTTCGAGGTCCGCCGTCCGGGCACCCCTTCCGCGTTCAGCCGCTTCACGATCCGGCTCTCGGAGCTCCCCGCGACGAACTCGTCGAAGATGCGCAGGATCACGGCCGCTTCGCAAGGGTCGATCGTCATCTTGTAGCCCTCGGGTCTCGGTCTCCCCTTCTTGTCCATCCGGACCTCGCCAACGGCGACCGACCGATACCCGAAGGTCGCCTCCCCGACCATGAACCCACGCTGCTTCTGTCCAATCTGACCACGCAGCGTCTTCTTCCGGAGGTCCAGCAGTTGCAGCTCGTTGAATACTCCGCGTACCTGAATCCCGACGGTTGCGTCCTCGTCGTCCGTGTCCAACCCGTCCGACACGGAAAGAACCCTCACACCGTGAAACCTGAGCTCTTCTAGGACCGACAGCAGCAGCAACGTGCTCCGAGCCAGCCTCGACAGGTCGTCGACCAGAAGGACGCGGAATCCGCCGTCGACGGCCGCC
>PVBE011698037.1_pt1 | contig 12755 bp, 5 predicted proteins | sample 1631181 | NCBI WGS metagenome assembly PVBE01 (sample SAMN08397723, study PRJNA350692) | Marine metagenome, whole genome shotgun sequencing project. | isolation source: water | place: Pacific Ocean | collected 2012-04
CCCCGCCCGCAGCAGCGCCGTGTCGGAGTTCTCGGGCATCTGGTCGGTCGTCGGTGCAAGTTCGAAGGAGATCCCGTTGTCATCCCGGTCGGTGACCAGGGTCTGGATGGAGCCCTTCGGTGCCAGGGTCGCCAGGCGAACCCCCTGGATCTCGCCGATGGGTAGGTTCGGCACGTTCACGTTGAGCGAAATGATCCCGCTCTGGTCCGCCAACCAGCGGACCATGGGAAGGGCGATGTCGGTTGCCGAGGACCAGAGTTGTGTGGTTCCCTCGTCTCGGCCGTCGAGTTGGCTGAGGGCCAGCCCCGAGAGGCCACGCTGCCTTCCGGTCAGCACAGCACCGATGGTTGCAGAGTAGAGGGTGGAGGACCCGGTGTTGGATCCCTGGTTGACCCCGGCAAGCACCAGGTCGATCCGGTCCCCGAAAACTCCCAGAGCGGCCAGGCTGACGATGAACGCCGGTGGGGCGCTCACAGCGTGGGCCGACACCCCGGCCAGGTCCGGCAGGCTGACGGCCCTCAGATCTGCCCGACCCGGGGTCTCAAGAGGGCCCAAGGCAGCGGCGCCACCGCTCCAGTCGGTGGTTGGAGCGGCTACGACCGGTGTCCAGCCCTGCTCGAGCACCGCCACAGCGAGGGCATGCAGCCCCGGAGAGTCGATGCCGTCATCGTTGGTTACGAGGATCCTCATGGAATCGCATTCGTCGTGGTCTCGGCCAGGCGGGGCAGGGTATCCGATCACCTGACCCAGAACCCGGTCCGGTCTGTCCCACGCCCTCCTAGGCGTGTTCGCAGTTTCTGCGTGCACGTGTTCGCAGTTTCGAGAAGGCAGCGCTTTTGGCGCTGCCTTCTCGGGTTTTCGGCGCTAGCAACCGAGCTATTGGTAGATCACGGATTCCTGAAACTCTCAACCACCCGGGGCACTCCATTCGGTATCGCCTAGACCCTCCGCAACTACTCTGAACTGGTGGTCTGGATCCGAGCCAAAACCGAATCGCTCGGGAGTAAAGACTCTTGGGGTGTCGGACAGTTCCGGTTCCTGCGTAGACGCGGTGAGGGCGGATTCGGACGCGTATATCTCGCAGACAATGAAGCTGGCGATCTTGTAGCCGTCAAGGTTCTCAACCGCCCCCCGGACGGAACCAAACAGTTCATTGAACGGTGCCGGAAGGAAGCCGAAAGGGCTGCAGCGGTAACCGGTCGCTACACGATCGAGGTGTTGGATTTCGGTGTCGACGACGGGAACCCGTGGTTGGCGATGCCGTTCGTCGATGGACCAAACCTTGGAGAGTTAGCCACAGGAAGGCCGTTACCGCCGGATCAGGTCATGAATATCGCGTTCTGTATAGCGGCGGGTTTGGTCGACATCCACGCCACCGGCTTCGTCCACCTTGACCTGAACCCGAACAACGTCCTGGTGAGTGAGACACAGCTACGGATCGTCGACTTTGGTATTGCCAAGGACGTAGATCGCACGTTCTACAGCACCGAAGCGGGGCTGGGCACTGCTCGCTACAAACAGCCGGAGGCCTTTCGGAACGAACCACAGGGGCCACCCAGCGATGTGTTCTCGTGGGCGGCCACCGTCTGTTACTTAGTTCAGGGCCGTCATCTGTTCGATGGCACTCCCGCCGCAATCCTGGGGCAGATCCTCGATCCCCCATACGAGGTCCCCCGTCTTCAGGATCCTCTCCATCGCCTAGTCCTCAGCGCCCTTGAACCAGAACAGAACGACCGGCCAACCGCCAAGGAAATCACCTCAGCCCTCTCCGGTCACGTTGACCCTGAATGGCACCTCCCTACCAAGTTTCTTGATCCCAAGTACCAGATCCCGGTTCCTCCCCGTCACCCGGATCCCAGGCTGAGGCGACAACGGACGAAGTGGTTCGGTTCTGCAGCCATCGTGCTGGCACTCGGACTAGCTGGCGTTGCCTGGCTTGCTTTGTCCGGCGACAACCAAGGCGAGATCGCCAATCAACAACCGGTCATCACCGAACCGCCGACCACCACCCAAGCCCCGCCAACCACCACCCAAGCCCCGCTCGTAGTAGATGGTGATCCTCTTCCTCTCTTGTTGAAGGAGAGATACTTCTGGGGTCCGAGCGAACCGACAATTGCCCTGCAGGACTTCCTAGGCCTTCCGGCCAATGGCCTATACGACAACCGGACCCGAGAAGCGCATCTAGAAGCGCTGTCGGATTGGGACCTGTCGGAATCCTGGGCACCCAAAGCGCCCATAGTCTCGTCATCGTCCGCGGGCCTCATTGCGATATCGAAGAACGATCCGGATAACTGGTCAATCCGTGATATTTGGGTGTCAAATCCCGATGGTTCAGAACTCCGCAACGTCACCGAATGCCGCGACTCCGACGGAGGTGATTGCAGTTCGGAATGGAACCCGACCTGGTCCCCCGACGGAACCCAGATCGCCTATTCGCACCCGGAGACGGGTGGAGGGATTTCGATCATCAACGCCGACGGGACAGGAAGGCGGCAACTTCTCGAAGAGCCACATTCGGTTCAGCAAACGAGTTGGTCACCTGACGGCCTCGAGATCGCCTTCATCAGCTACCGCGACAGCGCCGAAACAGCGTCTTCAACCTGCTGGGGCGACTCCACCAACCCTGAAGACGACTGGGGCTTCAAAAGCCTCCAATGTCCGCAGAATCTGTTCCTTCTCAACACCGTGTCCGGACAAATCCGACAACTCACCGAGGAGAGTAACCAAGTAGAGGATCCCGACTGGTCACCCTCGGGGAATCAGCTCGCCTTCTCCTTGGACCGTGGCCCGGGGGCCGAGATATTCGTAATCAACCGTGACGGTACAAACCTTCGGCAACTGACCGACAACGGGCGGAATGACTACGCACCCAAGTGGAATCCAACCGGTGACGCCATTGCCTACTGGGGACAAGACCGAGACTTCGATTATTCCGACGACGACCCTGGCGGCGATTTTGAGATCTGGCTGACAGATCTCAACCGGAACATCGTCCCCATCACCGACAACTCCGTCGACGACTTCGATCCGACATGGTCGCCGGACGGAACCCAACTCATTTTCCAGAGGGGGCGGGAGGGCGACTGGTATGACCGGGAAACCCTGATCTGGGAGGACGGCGCCATTAGAGGGTTGGGTGAGGCTCTTAACCCCGCAAATGGCCTCTTTAGTTCCCTAGGGACCGGCTCCGGTTCGGTCGAATATGACTGGTGGGAGCCGGGCTATGACTGGTGGGTGCCGGATCCGGCACCGTCCCCGGATGCGATCACCATGACCGCCTTCCCGGCGGTGGATCAGATCTTCTTCGACGACGGCGGGTGTTCGATCATGAATCCGGACGGTACGAACCGTCGAGACTTCGGAGTTGACTGCGGATGGTCGGCAGCACTTTCTCCCGACGGCAAACACGTCGCCTACGCCGGTAATCGGCCGCGCGACGAGGACGGGCTTCTCGGTGATCGTTCCATTTTTGTTATGGACTGGGCAGGAAACAACGTTCGACAGGTGACATTCGAACCTTTGGACATCGGGCTGAACCTGGTCTGGTCTCCCGATTCGACCAAGATCGCCTTCCAGAGTTCTGAACGGGTCATTCATACGATTAACGCCGACGGAACGGGGATCGCTTCCACCGGCCAGGCGGGCATGCCATTCAGCTGGCACGACGACCTAATCGCTTTTAGCGGCCAGGGCATTTTCGTCATGAACTCCGACGGAGCCGCTGTCCGTCGACTCACCGATAGCGAGTACCTGAATCATCAGCCACAGTTTTCGCCTGATGGTCAGTCGATCGCATTCAGCAGCGATCGGGACGGCAACCGCGAGATCTATGTAATGGATGTAGACGGGTCCAATGTGCGAAGGGTTACTGATTCCCCTAGTTGGGAGGGGATGCCCGTGTGGTCGCCCGATGGGAAACGGATCGCTTTTGGCAGCGACTTCTACAACCCCCCTTTCGAACACGAGATCTTCATCACAGACGCCTCTAGCGCCAACGCCGTCGGCGGAAGTTGGTTCTACACGGGCCAATCCGGCGAGCCCTTGAACTGGGCAGGACCTCGGAATTCTGCTCTTCCTTCATTGCCGCCTCCGACTGGTGTAGCCAACCGGACAGCCATAGAGCTCGTAGCGGAACTCGGTGATGCCGTCTGGAATGTCGAGGCCAATGGATGCGGCAGAACTCAGGCCGGATCAGCGTTTGTAATCGATTCACGGCATCTGATCACCAGCAACCACATCGTCTCGATTGATTCCACCCCTCTAGTTCGTTCTCGAGACGGTCGGACACTGGAGGGCACCGTGATCGGCGGTACACACATGCCAAACGTCGCTGTGGTTGAAGTAGAGGAGCATCTTGGGGACCCGCTCGTCTGGGTTGAAAGCGACTATTTCTGGACCACCCCTTACAGCCTCGAAAGTGGCCAAGAAATCGTCGCTCTGGGCTATTCGGATCCCATCGGAGGCATCGACTTTGCGTCGGGCGCGATCAAGGAGCACCACGAGGCTGATCGGTGGGTTTCTGCAGTTTGGGATTCTGAAACTGGCGACTTGATCCTTCCTGACCGTGTCATACACGCCTTCTTCAGTCTCGAGGCCCTCGGAGAAGGCAGAAGCGGTGGACCTGTTCTGACCGGGCTTGGACAGGTGGCGGGCATGGTGGCTGAACTGGAGCGATCCCCTGCCGCTCCTGTCGATGGCATCAATTCCAGGTTGTTCTACACGTCCGCTTACCTGGAAGAACCGGTTCGGGAGATTCTGTCCACCAGGCCTGGTTATGAGGCCGACTGTTCGCCGGTCACCGCCTATCCGGGTCAGCCTCTCAACATTGAGGTACCTGAACCAGACCCGCTCTGTCCCGACTCGGTCAGTCGGTTCTTCTGTTTGTTCTCGACGTTGGTCGATTGGGAGCCCCCGAAGGATGATCCAGATAATGCTCCCGTCGCCTTCTACACCGTCGAGATCTTCAGAGAAAACGACCTCGACTGGGTAGCCGATTCGCGATGGGAATACTTCGGGGGAACCATCCGATCAGCCACTCCCTGGCCTGAGGACGCACAACAAAGCCTCATTCCGAACGATGTTGAGATGGAGCTACTTCCACTGTTGAGTCAAGACTTTGGGCCGCCCTTCTCGGACCAGCTCTACATGGTGACGGTGACCTCCTATAGCGAGATCGGGGTGCCGTTCCGTGACTACACCGATCCCAGTGCTTCTACTGCCTTCGTGTCGGTTCCACAACAAGTGGACGCCTCAGTACTGCTGGAGCAATTCGAGATGGTCGTCCTCCTCGGGGAGTACACCCTCGGGGAAAGTACGTCGACGGTTTGTCCCATGAAGATTCTCGGATCAACGGACTACGACCCATTGTTTGACCCCCTTAACTGCGGCCCAGGTGGGAAAGAAGGAGTGGAACGACTCCAAGCCCTACTTGGCCTCAAGGCCCACGGTGTCTATGACATAGCAACTCGTGACGCGCACTTGGCCGAACTCGAAGCCCGGGATCTAGCGACCCCTACAGATTCCTAAGGCCCTTGTCGGCCTCTCTGGCACTTGTTGGTCAGGCGGTCCCGGAGTGCACGCCATTCGCAGTCGGGGTCGGAAGTAGCACCCTCAGGGTTGGCTGCCACCGAGCCGGCCTACTCCAGTGGGTCAACTGACCGCCCCAAAGCTGGTCCAATCTGGCCTGTTGAAACTTGTTAGGTGCGGTTGGGTGTCATTCGAAGTTGGGCCAGCCGGGTAACGCCTCGATATCGCCTGGGGTCACGAAGGGGTACGCCCATTGAGCAAGTTCGGTCCTTGACCCGGGGCCGTAGAGATCTGGACCGCCCGCCTTTTTGACCGCATCCTTGGTGTTCTCGAACTTCTTGCTTGCGCTCCGAGCGGCCTTTGTTGAGGATCGATTGTCGGTTAAGCCAAGAAGGGTTGCGACTTGCATGTCGGTTGGGACGGTTTGTCGCGCTATGTGGGCGACGTCGGGCTTTATCCAGGCGATGCACAGGGCCCTGCAGACGTCCTTGTAGTTCTCGGTCAGTCCATTCCAGACCGCTGGATTCAACGTCTCCGCCAGATGGTCCGTGCACTCCCCATCGTCCAATGTCTTCTCCCCAACCGGCGTGAGGTCGACAGGGCTGTCGGGTAATCCGACGACCTCAAACTCGATCCGATGAGTTTCGCGAATGAGTATCCAACCGTCTCCGGGGATTTTGTGCCCATCACCGCTGCGAAGGTCTTCCCCTGCATAGTCCTTTCGGCCGCATTGGATGACTAGCGGCTTTGAGTTCTTGTTCTCGATAAGGACGTCTTCTCCGCCCAGCGATGTGACCTCAAACGCCCTCCGACTGATCCCCCTGTCGGCGTCGAGAAGTTTCATCCCATCTCTACCGGGATCACGGCCGATCACGATCGTGCCGCCCTCCCGGAGAGAACGCTCGTCGGCATCCTGTCTGTGAGGCGTGGTGTATCGGATTAGAAGCTCCACGGATCGATGTTAGGTCGTGGGGTTTCCAACTGCGGGGCCGCTGAAACGGCTCGACGAGAGGTGGGGGACACCCCCTATTTGTGAAGCCTCGCGGTTCCGGTTGGATGGTCATTAGTTCCAAGTCGACCAGAGGACCCCGGTAGATGTTCCAAACACAAACACGCCATGACCGGTTCTCGCACCCAACTGGCCTCGTTACTCCCGTTGAAGGGTCACCGCCCTCTAGCCACTCAGTGCCACCGTCTAGGGCCAGGTCGTCTCGTGACCTGAGGCCAGTCCTGGGACTTCTGTTCGTTGCGAGCCTCATTTCGGCCTGTGGCGCCGGGGAGCGGGCGGTTGAGATCACTGCTCTACGCGAAATGGTGGCCGAAACCCAGTTGCTCGTGCCTGAATACCAAGCTCAGATCGCCGAGTTGAGGGCGACGACGACCTCTCCGATGCCGGAAGAACTTCCGGCTGACAAGCAGCTGGTTGACGAGTGCCGGCCCGGTCAGACACGACCAGACGACGATCCTCCGATCGGATCGCCGTCGCCTTCCGGGGAGCCGCTTCAGGCTGTTGAGATGAGGCTCCGGTCCGGTTCGCGCAGTGATCTTCTGGTACCGGAGTCGTGGGTGCTTCTTTCCGACGACTGCACGTTCAACGGCGAGCGGATCTGGGTGAACCCGGTGGATGATCGAGAGAGGGTCGCCCACGTTGTCCACCGCGGTTTCGTCCATGCCCTAAGTCCGGCCCGTGACGCAACCCAGGAAATCAACTGGCATGTTCTTCAACGGGCCGATGCCTGGGTGCACCTGGCCGGAGCGGTACTCCGGATCACCGAACCGGTGGTCTGTCGTTTCGACTTCGAAGCGGTCGCCGACGACGGGTACGTCACGGCTGGCATCTGGCTGGACATCGGTGACAGCAATGCCATCGCTTCGATCACGGTGGCGGTAGCCACGCCGGTCATCGACGATTTCCGAGACCAGTTTGGTGACGGGCTCAACTGGAGCCCCAGGGATTTCGACGACTACGGGCCCGGCCCGCGACGATGCCACGCCTTCTCTGAGACCGTCGTCGACCGGCTCGGACCGGTGGGCGCATCGATTTGGGCTCGACCCGACGGGCCGGACCCGTTGAACTCTGAGATCGACAACACGTGCCTCCAACACCTCAACAGCGACTATCCGGAACGGGTCCAGTTGACCGACGGATGGTGGGAGGCCGATACCGAAGACATCAAAGACATCCGAGCTGACCGGCGGACGTGGAAGGACCCCCGGGGTTCCGGTTCCCTTGAGTCCACCAACGTGGAAGTTGTCCGGATCGCATACGCCGACCTTCTCCCAGAACCCTTGGGTGCTACAGCTCTCGAGATCGTCGTCGGGGTGATCTGCAACGCCAACGAAGGCATCCACGCCGAAATCCAGGTTCTGTCGTCCACCGGCCCACAGTTGGAGAGGATCGGTCTTCCTATCGATGGTTTCTTCACCGGCCTGTCCTCAACCGCTGATTACTACGGGGTGTACAAGTTCGACCGCTCCTGGGTCCCGGAGCGGATTCACGTGTCCCGCCCCTGGATATTCGAGTGGGGATGGGACCACGTTGACGAAACCACCTTGTGCTGTGAAACCGACCGGTACGCCTACAAGATCGAATGGCTTGACGGAGCCTGGACGCCGGTCGATGAGATCTCCGAACCGGTGACTTCGGTCAACGAGTCGGCGGTGTTTGACTCGCTCCTTCAGGTCAACCCGTCACTTGACGGCTGCAGCTACTCGGACCTGGGGTTTCACGTACCGGGGCCGTTCCGAGAAGGCGGCGGCGACGACATCTCGATGTACTGCAATTTCAAACCGGACGGTTCGAGACCGACCTTCGACATCGACATCGACTACCCACTGCGGGCCAGAGCCGGAGTAGCCAACCCGGTCGACGACCACGTTCGCTCCAGAGTCAGGAAACACCTGGACCGGCGGTTGTCAGAAGATCTCGGGTCGTCACTCTTCTACGGCCCGAACTTCACATCCCTTCCGTCACAGCTCGTCATCGACGGCGAGGTGACGTTCCAGTCGGACCGTCTCTACAGCGTGGCCCTCCCCGTCTACTTCTACTGGCCGGGAGCGGCCCACGGCGCCAACAAGATTGAAACGGTCAACGTGGATGTCGTAACCGGTCAACAGCTCGAACTCGCCGACCTGTTCGACCCGTCCACCAACTGGCTACCGGCCCTGTTGGAGGCCGTCGACAAGGCAGCAGAGGCCAACTACCCGCGGTGTAAATGGAGAGCCAGCGAGACCGATCCCGGGAGTCAGCTCGAAGGTTTCAACATCACTCCGACACACCTACGCATCTATCTCCAGCTGTGGCCATACGCCTGCCGGGTCCATCCGGTCCAGGTCGGATACTCGACGTTGGCCGACTACCTCGATCCAGAGTTCCTCAACCACTTGTCGGCCCCACCCGCTACAGGGCCGGTCACCTGATGAGCCACGGATTCGTTTCCTCGTGGCTCTTCAGGGAGCTCGACACGGTTCGCATTATCGGGATCACCCGCCGGCAGCTGGACTACTGGTCGCGTATCGACCTGGTTTGCCCATCTGTGGGCACCAGCAGAGGGCCTGTAGGCCAACGGCGCTACTCCTACCGGAGCCTCCTCCAGTTGCGGGTCATCAAGGCGATCCTGGATGCCGAGATCCCCCTCCAGGAGGCCCGACGAGCCATTGGCGAGTTTGGTGACTGGCAGGACGGGGACATGGCTCGGTCCAACATGGTCATCCGGGAAGGATCTGTGGCGTTTCACCGCATCCCGCACGGTATTGACGACCTCAGGTGTGACCGTCCCGTGAACCTCAGGGTTCTTTCGCTGGCCGGGCTTCAGGAAGGACTCGACAGGCGGATCCGATCCCTCGGTCGCGTCAAGGCCCTACGCGTTTGGAACGCTGCCCTCAAGGGCGTGGAGGACCAGTGGAAGCAACTCGTTAGGACCGCGTATCACGAAGCAGGGCACGCTGTTGTCGCCCGTGTGCTCGACCAGCTGGTGATCTCCCTGACCATCAAGCCACACGGCCCGACAGGGTCCCGGGGTCGGGTTGTTTTCCGCGAGAACGCCCCGTCCATGACCTTCCGACCCCTGCTGGTGGCCGCCTGGTCGAGGCGGCGACGGAACGCTAAGCACGATCTCCTCATAACCCTTGCCGGCCCGTTGGCCGAGTCGATGAAATCGGACGAGACCGGCAACGACAGCAACAGCGGCGGCGCCATCGACAACGACGGCGGCGATTTCGCTGACGCTTCCACCCTTCTGGAGTTTCTGCACCCCGAGTTACGTCGAGTCCCCATCGGGCCGGATGAGCCCCGATCACGACGGGACATCATCGAAGAGTCCCGGAAACGGCTCTGGGACCGGGCCTGGAACGAATGCCGCGAGATCCTGAACCGACCCGAGGTCTGGAAATGGGTCGAAGCGGTCGCCGAGGCAGCTCTCACCTACGAGACCCTCGACGGAAACCACATCGACGCCCTCGACCCGTCCCGGACTACCGGTGACAGCGGTGGGCCGAGAGAACGACTGTGGGGGCACCTCCCACGCCCAGATTTCGCCGGCGTCAACTGGGCCGGAGCGGACCTGTCCGGCCACAACCTGGCCGGAGCGAACCTCACCGGAGCGAACCTCACCGGAGCGAACCTCCGCTGGGTGAATCTCAAGGGCGCCTACCTGTTCGGAGCGAACCTGACCGACGCAACGCTGATCGAAGCCGACCTCACCAATGCCAACCTCGAGTGGTCGATGCTGAAGGCAGCAAACCTCGACGGCGCCACCCTCCGGTGCGCTGATCTGACCAGAGCGAACCTCACCCAGGCGAGCCTGCGCAACACCTCTCTTTCGGAAGTGAACCTCATCGGAACCAGCCTCCGGGGCGCTGAAATCACAGGCGCATCCCTTTCGGCAGCGGTCGCCGACCTGAACACCGTCTGGCCCGATGGTTTCAACCCCGTCGATGCCGGTGTCCTGATCTTCACCCCTTGACGAATGGAGCGCGCCGTGACCAGAACCGACAACGACCTGCCACCAACCATCCCTGACCGAACCCAATGGCGGACACTTCAACCGCCGGTTCCCACACCGGTTCTGCAGGTGGCAGAACTCCTCGACGACGGCCTGCCTCCCGGCTGGACGGTGGCCCTCCGGCCGAGGATCGGCAACTCCCAACCAGATGTGGTTGCTCTGAACCCCGATGTGGGTGTCGCCGTCTACGAGATCAATGACTGGAACCAGGACAATCTGGAGATGGCCTACAGCTCCGGTGAGGCTGCTTTGACTGTCCGCCGACCAGGAGACGGTTGGTACCTGAGTCGAAATCCGATCGGGCAGCTCTATGGCCACCGTGACGCTGTCAAGGAACTCTTCGACCCGTTCGAACCGGGTCGAGGTTTCGTAACTGCTGTCGTCGTAATGGCCGGCTACCCGACTAAAGATGCCCAAGCTGCGCTCAAATACATGATCAGAGCCGACGACAGAACCCGAGGACACTGCAACTTTGTTCGGATCGTCGGACGTGAACCCCTGGAAGCCGGAAACGTCGAGACCCTTCTTCCCGCCGCTTTCAACCCAGCCTTGCATCGTCCGATAGGGGCTGACGCTGTGGCCCGACTGGGTACACAACTAACGGCAACAGGTAGGGCGAGAACACGAGGGGACCTCTTCAAACTCGATTCTCGGAAACGGGAGATTCTCAAGAACCCGGAAGGGGTGAAACTCAGAAGGATCAAGGGAGCAGCCGGAACGGGAAAGTCTGCTCTCCTCGCTGGTGCAGCAGTCAAAGCGGCCCTTGAGGGCCGGAAGGTTCTTCTTGTCTGTTACAACATCGCCCTTCGGCTTTACCTACGTGACCTGATCTCCCGCATCTGCTTCGACCGGGTAGACACCGACGACGCCCACAAAGCGGTGCGGGACAACGTGACCGTCATGTACCTCCACGAATGGTGCAAACAGGTCTGTCGAGACACCGGCCTAGAAAAGCAACTACGACTACAGATTGCCGAAGCGATCAATTTCGGATTCTCGTTCCCCACCGAGGAGATCAAGTCGCTAGTCGAGGAAGGCATCGGGACCCGCCAATGGCCAGTGGAACGGGGGACGACCGTAACGCTCTATGACACCGTTCTCATCGACGAGGCACAGAACATCGATGCCGACTGGTTTGCCCTGCTCCGGGGAGTGCTCCGAGATAGCGAAAGCGAACTTCTACTCACCGCCGACCCAACCCAATCTCTCTACCCGGACGAACCCAGTTGGACTGACGAGAAAATGAAGGGCGCCGGGTTCCGGGGGCCTTGGATCCACCTGACGGGGAGCTACCGGCTACCGACGAACCTCATTCCGATGGCCGTCGACTTCTGTGAGAGGTTCTTCAGCGACCGCACCGACACCGACGCGCCCGTCCCCGATACGGAACAGCAACAAGACCTGCTCTGCACCCTTCGTTACCGAAACGTGCTCGGCTCCCAGCATCTAGCCGGTGCCGTCGCCGAACTAACACACCGGGCACCCGACCTTCTCGGAGTTCGCAGAGCCGATATGTCCTTTATCGTTCCGAAGCATCTGACCGGTCTAAACGTCCTCGAACACCTTAAAGGCCTCGACCCAGAGTGGACCGACCTGACGAGGCACGTCTTCTCCCAAGGGTTCCCAGGCCGACAGAGACTCAAGTTCGCATTCTTCCCAGACCCCGACCGTGCCCAAGGTTCCACAATGCATTCTTTCCAGGGCTGGGAAACCCGATGCCTCGTGATCGGGATCCCTGCCCTCGAAGACGACGGATGCGGGGACCCGGACAACGCTTACGCCAGGGACTACTGGACGTCGATCTACATCGGACTCACCAGATTGGCCATCTCACAGGCCGGATCCCATCTGATCGTGGTCAACGGGGAGCCGCGACTCGAAAACTTCCTTAGTGCCTGGTTCGAACCGATCTAGTTCGACCCTCCCTCTCTGCCCACCTCATGGCATGGAAGAGGTCGAGGGTTCAATTCCCTCTAGCTCCACGTGACGCCGCAGGTCAACGACCTGCGGTGCTCTCGTTTTCAGTACTAACGCTCTCTGGGAGCAACGCTGGGAGCAACGACACATTTCTGTTGCTCCCAATGAGAATCAGGAAATCAACAAAACAGCTGTTTAACTGGTCTTACTGGCTCCTTGAAGAACCCTATAAAACCATGTGGCGTTCCATGACGCGCAGGGGGTCGGGGGTTCAAGTCCCTCACGGCCCACCACGCTGACCAGCGCGTC
>PVBE010395367.1_pt1 | contig 12752 bp, 24 predicted proteins | sample 1631181 | NCBI WGS metagenome assembly PVBE01 (sample SAMN08397723, study PRJNA350692) | Marine metagenome, whole genome shotgun sequencing project. | isolation source: water | place: Pacific Ocean | collected 2012-04
GCTTATGACGCCGGATTTATTGATGTATATGTTAATGGAATTAAATTAGCAAATTCAGATTTTACAGCAACTTCAGGAACAAGTGTAGTTCTTGGAAGTGCGGCGGCAGTTAATGATATTCTTTCAGTTGTAGCTTATGGTACATTCCAATTAGCTAACATATCAATCAAAGATTTAACAGATACTCCTGCGGGTTTTGGAACAGCAGGACAAGCACTTGTTATGAACTCAAGTGCAAACGCATTAGAATTTGCTAATGCAAGTTCAGCAGAAGTGTATGGATTTGAAATAGTAGATATTTCAACTAATCCAACATTACGATTAACAACAACAAATGGTGGTGCTGATAATATTTCATCAACAGCTTATGCAAATTTTGATGAAGTACAGTACGCCGCAACAGGTTTTACTTGGTCGTTAAACGCATCAGGTAATTTAATAGCAACAGTCTAATAATAATAAATAGGAGAAAAAACAATGGCAACAATAGACTTGGGTAAAATTTCTTTTACTCAGAAAGGTACTTGGGCATCAGGTACAGCTTATACAGCAAAAGATGTTGTCCAACATACAGACAACAACGAAACTTCGTCTTATGTTGCGATTGCATCTTCAACAGGTCAAGCACCCTCAACAAATGGTACAGTAAACACAAGTAACTGGACTTTATTTGCTAAAGGTGCAACAATCGCTTCAAACTACCAAACAACAGCTTGGGCGAGTGGAACGACTTATGACAAAGGAGATATAGTTCAATATACAGATACAGGAACATTAAGTACGTATTTATGTATTGCTAACTCATCACAAGGAAATGCACCATCTTCAAGTGGCACAGCTCACGCAGATTGGTCATTTCTAGCAAAAGGAACAGCATCAGTAGCTTTATCTTGGCAATCAGTACAAACTTCAAATTTTACAGCACAGGCGGCTAGTGCTTACCCTGTTAATACAACAGGTGGAGCAATAACAGTAGCCTTACCTGCATCTCCAAGTGTAGGAGATAGAGTTGTATTAAAAGATTATGCAAGAACGTGGCAAACTAATGCAGTAACATTATCACCAAATGGTTCTGATAAATTTCAGGGCAGTACAGTACTTGACCCTAAATATGAAACAGAAGGTGAAACAGTTGATATAGTTTATGTAGACGCAACTAAAGGTTGGCTACCAATGCACACAACAAATACAGATAATAAAACTGACCCTAGTGTAAGGTTTTTAGTTATTGCAGGTGGTGGTTCAGCAGGTGGCGATAATGGTGGCGGCGGAGGAGCAGGTGGAGTTCGTGGTGGCTTAAATGACGCTAATGGAAAATTTACTCCTACAGCTTCTACTACGTACACAGCAACAATTGGTGCAGGTGGAAGTGGTTCAAGTGAAAGTAACTACAATTCAGGTTCTAACTCATCACTTGCAGGTTCAGGTTTAACTACTATAACTGCCACAGGTGGCGGTAAAGGTGGTTCAGGAACTCCTGTTAGCGGAGCTAATGGTGGTTCTGGTGGCGGAGGTGGTCAAGCTAGTTCTACAGGTGGTACTGGAAACGCAGGTGGATTTTCTCCAGTTGAAGGACACAATGGCGGAACATCAAACAACGCACAATCTGGCGGTTGTGGTGGCGGCGGTTGGGGCGGAGCAGGACAAGGAGGAAATGGTTCTTCTGGTCAAGCATCTGTCGGTCATGGCGGTATAGCTAAAATATCAAACATCACAGGTTCAGACATTTACTACGCAGGTGGTGGCGGTGGTGGTTCAAACCAAGCAGGTGAAGGATATTCAGGTTTAGGTGGTAATACATCAACTACTGCTGAAAAAGGTGGTGCAGGAAATGGCTCACACTCTAGTAACATAGGTGTAAATGGAACTGCAAACACAGGTGGTGGAGCAGGTGGTTCATCACAAAACTATAGTGGTGGTTCAGCACCTGTAGGTGGTTCTGGTGTTGTAATATGTAGAATACCTGCGAGTCTTTATGCCTCATCAACAGGTTCACCAACAATAACAGATGTAGCAGGAGATAAGGTAATTAAATTTACTGGTACTGGTACATTTACAACAACAGCATTTTAATTATAGGAGAATATAACAAATGAAAACTTACGCAAAGATTGGTATTGACAACGAAGTTGTCCAAGTAGCTACTCTTTCTGATGATTTCTCTGATGATGCAGGTTTACAATTTATGAAAGATACAACGTCTTCAGATAATTGGTTAATCTGTAATGAGAATGTCGGTAAAGGTGATACTTGGGATAAAAGTAAAAATGCTTTTATCAAAGCACAGCCTTATCCAAGTTGGACTTTAAATGCAGATAATGTATGGGAAGCACCTGTAGAAAAACCTGCTGATAAAGACAACTGGAACGAAGATACACAAAACTGGGAGTAATTTATGGCAAGTTTTGCCAAACTACAGAACGACATTGTTCAACAAGTTATAGTTGTTCACGATAATGAAGTTCCTACAGAAGAACAAGGTATTGCATTTCTTAAATCAATATATTCAAATGAAGATTGTGAATGGGTGCAAACTGATGATAATGTAGACGTTAAATTTAGAAAGAATAAAGCAGAAATAGGTGGTGTATATAACAAAGAATTAGATGCTTTTATTCCGCCTTGTGATTTTAAATCGTGGGTATTTAACAAAGAAACTTGTCGTTATGAAGCTCCAACTCCAAGACCTACACATTGGTGTAGATGGAATGAAGAAAAACAAAAATGGGATTTACATGGGAAAGATTATTAAGTGATACAAGATATATTTAAAACACCTATTTATAATACTAATTTAAACATTGATAATAAACTTTTATTAGATTTATCTTATAAAGAAAGAGATAAAGATAATTTCGGTAGGACTAAAAGTAATAATGGTTACCAAACTAAAGATTTAGATTTTAATTTATACAAATTTTTATTTGATGAAATTTCTAAAGATGTAATAAAATTTTATAATAAGTATGATGCTAATATAAAAAATCATTATTTTTCTAATTTTTGGATTAACATAAGTGGTAAGCATAATTATAATAGATTACATTCACATAGCGGTTCTTTTATATCTGGTGCATATTATATTAAAGTTCCAAAAAATAGTGGTGGGATAGTATTTGAAAATCCTGCATATATGTTTATAGAAAATACATTTACAAATAGAAATGCTTGGAACAGTTATAATTCACCTGAATGGAGAATAGAACCACAAGAAGGACAATTAATAATGTTTCCTAGTTACTTAAGACATTATGTAGAAGCAAACAAAAGTGATGAAGATAGAATTTCTTTATCATTTAATATTGTAATAAATCAATGAATTTATTTTTAGATAATGTTTATACTTACGCTTATTGTAAAAATTTATTTACAAAAGAAGAATGTGAACAAATTATTGAAATAGGAAAAAAGAAAATTCCTATAGATGCTAAAACTAAAGAAAAAACAGATTTAAGACAAAGTTCTATTAGTTGGCTATATAGTACAGATAATTTAGATTGGGCTTTTCAAAAAATAAGTAATGTAGTTATTGACCTTAATAAAAAGTATTTTGGTTTTGATATTTTTGGATTTAATGAAGGCTTACAATTTACAAATTATAAAGCACCATCTGGTAAATATGGAAAACATATAGATAGAACACATGGAATTAATGTAAGAAAATTATCTTTATCAATACAACTTAATAATCCTCAAGATTATCAAGGTGGAGAATTATGGTTATATGAAGATGATAGAGGAATAGAAATGAATAAAGAACAAGGAACATTAATATTATTTCCATCTTATACATTACATGAAGTAAAACCTGTAACTAAAGGTGAAAGAAATTCATTAGTTACTTGGATTACAGGAAAACCTTTTAAATAAATCAATAAAAAATTATGGAGAAAAAAAATAAATGACAAGAAATAGAGACATCTCAAAACTACTAAGTACGGCTAACGGTAAAATCGGTGGTAGTAACTTAGACGTGTCGTTTGAAAACATAAGCGATACTGGTACAGAGGGTACTAAATTAGCTTCAGGTACTACAGCACAACGAGGTTCTACAGCAGGTCAATTTAGATATAACTCTACAACTGGAAAATTTGAGGGTAAAAACGCAACAAGTTTTATTTCTATTGAAGTTTCGCCAACTGTTAGTTCAGTAAATAATGCAAATATAACAGAAACACAAATAGCAAGTGATTTTGATTTAGTTATTACAGGTACAAATTTTTCAAGTGGAGATACAGTTAAATTTATTGGGAATGATGCTACAGAGTATTCTTCTCCAACAGTTACAGTAAATTCTGCTACACAGATCACAGCTAGAATACCTACTACAGTTACAAATGCTAACGAACCTTTTGATGTTAAAGTTGCCAATGCTGGCGGTTTAACAGGTTCATTAGCAAATGCTTTCAATATAGATAGCAAACCTGTTTGGACTACAGCTAGTGGTTCTATTGCAGGCGGTTTTCAAGGAGATAGTATAAATGTTTCAGTCGTAGCTTCTGACCCTGAAGGTACAGCAGTTACTTATACTGAAACTACATCAGTTCTAAGTGGTGCAGGATTAGCAATAAGTTCAGGAGGGGCAATTACTGGAACACTTCCGAGTGTTGGTTCAGGAACAACTTATACATTTACAATTAGAGCAACAGCAGGTTCACAAACTTCTGATAGAGAATTTACAATTTACAATGCAGGCACAGGAACAGCAACAATCCACACAGGAAACACAACTTTTAATAACTCTTTCGCAAGAGCTGTCAAAGTTTATGTTATTGGCGGTGGCGGAGGCGGTAGTAGTTGTGATGGTGGTTCAACTGGTGGTGCAGGTGGTGGAGGCGGAGGAATGGCTTACAAATCATTCTCAACTTTAGCTTCAGGAGCTTACACTATAGTTGTTGGTGCGGGAGGTCTTGGTGGAAAACACGCAGGCAACACAAGCACTAGAGATGGTACAGCAGGCGGAACATCATCTTTTGCAGGTACAGGAATTACAACTATTCAAGCTACTGGTGGAGGTGGAGCAACTAAAACAGTTGATAGTTCGTCTACAGCAGGAACAGGTGGTGCAGGTGGTGTTGGTACTAATGGAGATACGAATGGTACTGGCGGTGCAGGTGGTAATGGTAGAATTAATGTTTCGACAGCAAGTGGTTATAATGCAGGTTCAGCAACTAACAATGCCGCAGGTGGAGGTGGTGGAGGAACAGATAGTTCTTCTAATGGCTCTTACAAAGGTGGTGATGGTAGTAACGGTTCTTCTGCTTACTATACTGGCGGAGGAGGTGGAGGAGGTTGTGACGGAGATGGCACAAACATTTCATCAGGTCAAAGAGGTGTTGGCGGTACAGGTTATTCTTCTGGTGGTTTTGGTGGTGGACAATCTCAATCAGCAACAGCAGGTAGTGATACATCTTCTACATCTTCTGGTGGTTCAACAAATAATACACAAGGTGAAAGACATAACAACGGAGGAGGCGGTGGTGCTTTCGGAGGAGGCGGTGGAGGTACTGGCTCTGAAGATGGTGGTGCAGTTTCAGCAGGTTGTGGCGGCAGAGGTGCTGTCGTTCTTGTAATGTAATTATGAGTAGAAAAAAACTGACACCAAAAGAATTTGCTGAAGTATCAGCAGGAGTAAGACTTTCATCTCACGAAAAATTATGCGCAGAAAGAATGAAAGTATTAAATGAAAATATTAACGAATTAAAAAGAGAAGTAAAAAGTTTAAGACAAGACGTTTCGAAAGGTAAAGGTGCAGTTTCTGCATTAATATTAATTGGTAGTTTTATAGCTGCTCTAATTGGTTACTTTTCATTCGATGGCACCTAAAAAAGAAAAATCACTTTCAGAACTAATTGAAGATGCAGAAGACAAATTAGCAGAAGCTTCAGATGGTTTACAAAAAGTTAAAAATAAAATTGAAGAAGTTGAAGAAGAAGATGAATTTGAGCGTGGCTTACCTTAATGGCTAAAAAGAAAAATAGTCTTTTAACTAAAGAAGCTCACGAAACTAGAAGTAAATTTAAAAAAACAAGTATCTCAACAAATCCTAGCAAAATTAAATGGTCTTCTATGAATAAACATAAAAGGAGACAACACAAAAAATGAATTTTGTTCTTAATTTAATTTTATGTTCTGGTTTAGCTAATAGTTGCCTTCCACCTTATAGATACCCAGATTTATTTGTAGATAGTTATTCTTGTATGATTGCAGGAAGTCAAGAAAGTATTCTTAAATTAGAAGAAATTGGAAATGAAGAAGTAAATAAAAACAAATTTTATATTAAATTTATTTGTTTAGAAGAAACACAATTTAAAAAAGGAGAACCCACATGATAATATATGGTGACACACTGACTACATGGAAAAATAAAGCAAAAATATATTGGGCAGACACAAACAAATTAGCATTCGGCTTATTTGTAGTTTGGTCTGTAATTTTATTTTTACTATAATTAAAAGGACAAAAAAATTATGCATACAACACTTAAAGAAAGAATTAAACAACACGAAGGGTTTAGGAACACTGTGTATTCCGATAGCTTGGGTTTCGCTACAATTGGTTATGGTCATTTGGTATTACCTACCGATAACTTTGTTGAAGGTGTTGAGTATAGTAAAGAAGAGCTTGATATTCTGTTTGATAAAGATTTTCAAATTGCTCTCACATCTGCACAAGACTTACTTGAAGGATTAGATGTACCAGAAACTGTTCTTGGAATAATTACGGAAATGTGCTTTCAGCTGGGAAAACCACGAGTTATGAAATTTAAAAACATGTGGGAAGGTATAAGAAATCAAGACTGGAACAAAGCCGCTGACGAAATGATTGACAGCGCATGGCATAAACAGACTACAACAAGATGTGAGTCTTTAGCAGAAACTATGAGGAATGTATAATGTGGTTAAGCGCAATTAAATTAGCAGTAAATGCTGGAAGTCATATTTATAAAAAGAAACAAGAAACTAAAATGATGATGGCAAATGCTCAAGCAAAGCATGCTGAAAAAATGGCTAATGGAGAATTAGAATATTCTGGTAAATTATTAGAAGCAAGACAATCAGACTGGAAAGACGAAGCAGTTTTGATAATTCTCACTTTGCCAATTTTAGTGATTGCCTACGGTGTTTTCAGCGATGATCCAAATGCATCTCAAAAAATAAAAGAATTCTTTGAACAATTTCAACAACTTCCATCATGGTTTACTAACTTATGGATTTTAGTTGTAGCTAGTATCTATGGGATCAAGGGCACACAAATATTTAAAGGCAAAAAATGAATATTATAGATAAAATATTATTAAAGTTTTTTGGTTGGATAGATACACTAAATGAAAAAGTAGTAGATGTTTTAACTTTTCAATTTCCAAATTGTCAAGAAAAAGAGTGCCCTAAAAAGAAAAAGTCAAAAAGAACATATAAAAAAGAAAAAGACCACGGTACAGACATAACTTTTGAAAACGAAATAAAGAAATGAAAGTATCGGAAAATTCAGTTATCAGTCTTCCTATTCGGAACCTTTTAGCTTTATGCGCAGCAATTGCGATGGGAATTTTCGCTTATACAGAAATAACAGCTAGGCTAACAAGTTTAGAAACCTCAAGAGAATTACATCAAGCAGATTTATTAAAAAAAAGTGAGCAGTTGCCAACTGACCAAGAGCAATTTATGTTGTTGGAACATATCGCAACTCAAGTAGAAAACATACAAAAGGAAATGGAGACAATGAGAAATAATAACGTGAACATTACTTATGCTATGAAAGATATAGAAAAAATTAAAACAAGTCTTGAAGATATAAAAGATAAAGTTAGAGCAAATGGAAATCATCAATGATTGAAACTGTAATAGCTCTTCTTATGATTGTGAATAATGAGATTAAGGAAGCGCGTATTCAAAATGATTTATCTACGTGTTTAAAAGGTAAACGCTTAGCTATGCGTCAAGTTAAAAATAATTCTAATGTAATTTATTCTTGTGTAAAAACTAAAGCAGAACTTGAGTCAAATATTGATGGCTCTGTGTCAATTAAAAAACTTATTGTAGAATAATTATGAACGAAAAAGAGTCAACCGATTTAACGTTTGAAGATGAAGTTAAATTTGATGTAGAAAGTAAACCAAAAGAACTAACTACTAAAGATAAAGCAAATGAAATAGTAGATATGCTTATAGCTCAAGCGCATACAAAATTAAAATCAGGTGAAGACCTAACAGCATCAGAAATGAAAGTTTGTTTAGATGTGTGTAAAACTTACGGCACAGGTATTCAATCAAATAACGATATAGATATTGTTAGTGAATTACCTTTTGATAACGAAGATAGGAAATTATAATGGTCCCGGCTAAGTTAAAAATTTTTAAGAACTTTTTATATTTAGCTTGGAAACATTTACAATTACCACCACCAACTAAAATACAATATCAAATGGCGGACTATTTACAATATGGTCCTAAGCGTGCTTGTATTCAAGCTTTTAGAGGTGCAGGTAAATCCTGGATTACTTCAGCATTTGCTTGTTGGAATTGGTTAATGGATCCTCAAAAAAATATTTTAGTTGTCTCTGCGTCTAAAACTAGGGCAGATGACTTCTCAACGTTTACCCAAAGATTAATTCATGAGTTGCCTATATTAGAACATTTAAAACCTAATGACGATCAAAGGTCAAGTAAAGTATCATTTGATGTTGGTCCTGCTAGAGCATCACATGCACCTAGTTGTAAATCAATGGGTATTACCAGTCAACTTACAGGTTCTAGAGCAGATTTAATTATTGCTGATGACGTTGAGTCAGCTAACAACTCTCAAACACAATTAATGAGAGATAGACTATCAGAAACAATTAAAGAATTTGACTCTATCATTAAACCTGAAATTGGTAGAATTGTATTCTTAGGCACACCACAAACAGAATTATCTATTTATAATCAGTTAGAAGAAAGAGGATTTAAAACTCAAATATGGCCTGCAAGATTTCCTGAAAGTAAAGCTTTATTAAATTATGGTCATAAGTTAGCTAAAGAAATTTTAAACGAAAAAGATAAGTTTAAACCTGGTCAAGCTTTAGATCCAGATAGATTTGATGATGTAGATTTAATGGAAAGAGAAGCGTCTTATGGACGTTCAGGATTTTCATTACAATTTATGTTAGATACAACTTTATCTGATGTAAATAAATACCCACTTAAACTTAATGACTTAATTATTATGTCAGGAGTTTCATCTTGGAAAGAAGCTCCAGGTAAAATACAATGGGCAAATAGCTTAGATCAAATAAAAGCCTTAGATCCAGAAATACCTAATGTTGGATTAAAAGGTGATTACTATGTAGCACCAATGCATGTATCAAATGATTACTTTCCTTTTCAAGGAGGAGTTATGTCAATCGATCCAGCAGGTAGAGGCGCAGATAGAACAGCTTATGCTATTGTAAAGATGTTAAATGGTATTTTATATTTAACTGATATTGGCTCTTTAGAAGGCGGTTATGAAGAAAAGACTTTAGTAGATTTAGCAAACGCAGCTAAAGCTCAAAATGTGTCTTATGTCACTATTGAAAGTAACTTTGGTGATGGAATGTTTAATAGATTACTAGAACCAATATTAGCACGTATTCATCCGTGTACTATTGAAGAAACTAGAAGTTCAGTTCAAAAAGAGAAAAGAATTATAGATACTTTAGAACCAGTATTTAACTCACATAGACTTGTAGTCGATCAAGAGTTAATTAGAAAAGACTACGAGCTCGATATGCAGCATCAACTATTCTACCAAATGAGTAGATTGACTAGAGATCGATCGTGTTTAAAACATGATGACTTAATTGATGTACTGGCTATGGCTGTGGCGTATTGGACCAATTACTTGGGTCAAGACGTTATCTTAGCAGAACGAGAAGCTAAGAATGAAAGATTAGGTATAGAATTAGATCGATTTATGCAACATGCAACCGGCAAGAAATCAGCTAAGACATCTTGGATTTAATAGCCTTTAATGGCTCATAGATGGGCCTAGATTGACGACAAACACCAGACGCTATTAAACCTATACATAAGTGGATTAGATGCTGTATGGAGCTCTAAGCACTGCGTTGATTAAATAGGTACACGTATCGGTATGGTGCCCTGGGGGTCAGATACTAAGTATACTATAAGTCTAACTATAAGTAACCTAAAGGAACTATGAATAATACTAAGATTACATTACCTACATCAACTATTATAGGGTATCAAACTATAGAGTTTATACAACTAGATACAATATTATCAAAGGATGTGGGTGACCAATTAGGCAGCTATGTGGCAGGACCTCCAACTATTATTTACTTAGATAAGACTATCATTGAACAAGGAGGACCAATAGCTTTAAACTTAGTGATGCATGAGCTCAATCATCACGTAGAGTATGCTTGTTCTTTAGATGATGCAGATGAGGAAGTAAGGGTTACTGCTTATGCTAACTTATGGACTGAGATATGGACCAGAAGTACACTTAAGGATTGGTTACTAGCCCAACTAAGCGTCAAGCTTTGTAAGTGTAAGTAGCAAATATTTAATAAAAAAATGTGAGAGGGCTATCGATACCCGCCACCCGGGCGTTACCCCGCTTAACTTTTCGGGCGCCTGCCTGCTCTTTTTTTTCGGCCCGGTCACGATCCTGGGGACCATAGCTCTTTATTTCTGTTGTTTGGCCTGTCTTAACAACGGATTGAAACTCTATTGCTCTTTATTTTTCGCACCTTAACCAAAGTTGAGTTGTTTGTGTTTGCTTTTCTCGTATGGTGTTATCTATTTTTTTGATCTCATTATCTTTATTGAACTCAAAGATCTTAAAGAGAACTTAAAGAGAACTCAAAACAAACTTAAAGCACTCACTCTATATCTCTTCAAATCAATCTCAATCTCACTTCAAATCTATTTCAAATGAACTTCAAGTCCAGTTCAAATCAATCTCAATTATTCTCAATTATTTGCTTTTATTTAATAAAGCTTAAAATCAATCAAATCCAGTAAAACCTCAAAATCAATCAAAACTGACAAAATAGGGACTCCATAGGAGGACACAGATCAACATTTTAGATTGGTTGTGATGTAGACCTTAGGCCTATTTTGAGTCTTTTTTAATATTATTAAAAATTTTTAATTGATGTGAGGTAAAAAAGAAATTGAGTTGAGAGGGTTATTTTGTAAGAAATTTAATAATTGATTGTGAGATATAATTTGTTGATTTTTAAAAGAAGTCAGTCCAGGATGAGTAATAAGATAATGAGTGGATTGAATTATATTAGAATTATTATTTAAAGATTTTTGTATTTGTTTGATTGATTTTTTCATATTTGCTCCTTTATTTTAATATTAAAGTAAAACTCTTTAGATTTACGCAAGAGAATTAGGGCGTGACAAAATGACTTAAATTGATTGTGTACTTTAATATTCACTTATGTATTAATTACATTATCGAAACAAAAAAGGAGCAAAATGGAAACTAAACAAATAGAAAAGCTTCAGACAAGAGTTAGTGAAATTAACACGATCCTGTCTGGAGATTGGAAAAGTATAGACTCTTCTGCTTTATTACATGAAAGGAATGAAAAGGAATTTCTTTTAAATAAGAGAGGCGTTTGTATTAGATTGACAGGTAATAATAAATATTACTGGGCAAATCAATTTAAACAATTCAGAACGAATATTGACAAATTTGGTTCTAATTATGGATATGAAGGAATTGACGGTTCAAAAATCTCTTTTCATAAATATTCTATAAATCAAGAATATTCTCAATATTCAAATGACCTTTGGAGATTTAGTCATGTTGAAGAGATGAAGGGCTTCGTTAAAGGTTACAATTCAATGTGCTCTATAATGTATGAAATACAGGGTAGAGATAAGGAGGGCAAATAATGAAAAAATATCAATTTACTAGAATTGAGAAAATTAAATCAATTCAAATAATCGAAGCAGAAAATGAAGAGCAAGCAAACAAACAATTAGAAATAGAGGGATTTGATGAGAGTTGTGATGATGTTATTTCGTCAGATACTGAAATTGAAGAAATACAGGAGGGCAAATAATGAGAATATTAGCTTGTTTAAGTTTTATGATTATTTCAATTACTGGTTTTGTAATTGGTTTAATTCTTAACGATCATTTATTAATGACTTTATCGTGGGTGAGTTCACTGGGTTTCTTTATATTTACGATATTGGACGCTTTAGGAATAATAGACCCAGATTTTTAAATGAGACTTGAAGCCCATTTTAAAAGTGGGCTTTGAGATTTATTTAAAATGAATAAATCAGAAAAGGAGCAAAAATGAGTACATCATACCAACCTTCGTCTTATATTAAATTAGACGATTTAAAAGCATTGACTAAAGTGAAAACTTTAGGCGATGTGCCAATTCCAAAAGGGATAGTTGAAGTTGAAATCAATCACCTTAACGAATTAAATCAAAAAGTTAATTATATTAAAGATGGTCTAGGAAATTATCTTATTTTTTCTTTGTATGGGCGAGAAGAGACAAGAAAAGAAGGCGAGCCAATCTATGTGACAGGATTTGAGAGATTTGGCCAAAATAATCCTGATTTAATTATTGATATAATTGAAGAGCATTGTGAGGTTGAGCTTATAGACGAGCACAGGAACGATGGAAAGGACTATGAGAGGGCGAGCATTGATGCTTATGACTTTCACCAGGAAACAATAAAGGAGGGCAAAAATGAGCACTAAAGCACAAGTTAAAAAGAAATATTTTAAA
>PVBE010461871.1_pt1 | contig 12752 bp, 11 predicted proteins | sample 1631181 | NCBI WGS metagenome assembly PVBE01 (sample SAMN08397723, study PRJNA350692) | Marine metagenome, whole genome shotgun sequencing project. | isolation source: water | place: Pacific Ocean | collected 2012-04
CTGAATAAAGGAATGCATCATTCAATTCTTTCTTTCCATCCAGGGTGGGCCATTTGCCTTCCTCTATAACCCCTTGTACGGAAATGTGATCCTTGTCTATATACACAGTTTCGTAATAAGTGCCTGGAAAAACACGAACCAGATCACCCGGTTTGGCCAAACCAATGGCATCCTGTATCGACTCTCCATCTTCAACGGTGAACACCTGGCCATCATGACTACCTTGAACAGCAGGAATGGCATTTCTATCTGAAGATGCACCATTCGATATGTGAGAAGGTACCGGTGAAAGTAATTGGGTCTGTTTTTTTGAAAGAAAGGTTTTCCCGATAAATACTCCAATTACCAGTATAACTGTCCAAAGAATGAGATGTTTTAATGTTTTCACGAGTAAGCTTTTAATTTACAATGTGTTTAGCGGAATTAGGCCATGATGATAACTGCGAGGGCAGCAACTCAGGTCTTGCTGGTTTAAAACTTTCGTCTGTAAGGGTTTTTAGAAAATCAACCAGTCGGTCAAGTTCCCGGTCGGTCAACTCTGGTTCCCAAATATGCCAATGGATGATCAGATCTTCTTCGGGCGGCACAGCATGGCCACGCCCTTTTGTGTAAAATTCTACTGCTTCGTGCAAGGTGCTAAATCTTCCCGAATGCATGTAGGGAGCAGTTTTCTCAATATTCCGTAATGATGGAATTTTGAATCCTCCCCTCATACTCGGGTCGTTGAATGTTTTTTCGGTACCTGGGTCGAATGGATCTCCTTCAGCTTCCGGTGTGCCGATCACGGCAATTTGCTGGTTGGTAAACAAGGGTGGGGTATGGCATTCTGCACATCGAGCCACAAAAGACCGAAACACATTCAGCCCTTCAATTTCGTTTTTGTTGAGTGCTTCATGAAAACCATGTGCGTAAAGATCATAACGGCTGTTTAGCGAAATGAGCGAAGATTCGAAAGCTGCAATTGCGGTGTAAATTTGGTTTGCGGTGATGAGCGGTGATTCACTTTCGGGGAATGCTTGCCTGAACAAGTCTTTATAGGTTGGTATGTCGTTGATGGTTTCCAAAAGATTGTCTTCCGTATTGCCCATTTCGTTTTCAGCGTAAAGAGGACCCAGCATTTGTTCTTCAAGTGATGAAGCTCGTGCATCCCAGAAGAATGACTCCAGGTAGGCAACGTTCCACAAAGATGGAGCAGAGCGGTCCACCGGTTGCCCGGTTACTCCAATGCTTTTGCCCAACCCATCTGCCAAACCTTTGTTAGGATCGTGACAAGAGGCGCATGATATGGTCCCATCTCCAGATAATACAGGGTCGAAAAACAGGTAACGTCCCAGATCAATTTGTTGCGGTGAAAAACCATCTCTTGCCTCTGGAAGTGCAGTTTTAAGTCCTCCAACTCCTTTATTCCTGAGGGAATAATATTGCTGATAGAGGTTTCGATTGATGCAACGATTGTCTTCAACTAATTCGAAACCGGGTGGGCAGTTGCACGATAGGGTAATGTCTGCTGAACGTAAACTACTGGCAAACATCAGAATGGAAAACGATAAAACAAGAAGAATCGCCAATGTACGAATCACGATCCTTTCTCTTGTTTTAATGATTGAATGTAGGAGATTACATCATCTATCGATTGCTCATCGGGTAAAGACTTTGATATGGCTTGCATCTGCGCACCAAAGATATCTTCAGTATGTGTGCCTCGAAGGCCATTCTGAAAATGCTCCACCTGATTTTTGAAATACCAATCGTCTAAACCTGCCAATCCGGGGGCGTTTAGTGCTTTGTTCCCCCGAGCATCAGGTCCGTGACAAGCTCCGCAAATCATTTGGTAGTGGCTCTTTCCGTTATCTATATTTCCTTTCAAGCTGATCTCCGGGTCGATGTCAGAGAGGGTTTCGATGTATGCCACCACATCCTTTACCTGGTCATCTTCGGTGAGTGTTTTGGCAATGGTGGCCATTTGCTGGCCGTGTATGTCAGAAGGATCATAGCCGCGCAATCCATTACGGAAATTATTTAGCTGTCTTTCAAGATACCATGATTCCAGGTTTACCAGGGAAGGTGCGAACAGGTCCTGATTGCCTTCTCCCTTTTCACCATGGCATGCCTGACAAGTTACATAGACAGATTTACCGGCTTCAACATTGCCATTGGAAGAATGGATTTCAGTTTGCGATGGTACTTTCTCAGATTGGTGTACTTTGTCGCTTTCGCTCTGGTTGCCACAGGCGTTAATTGTCGCAAGAGCGCTTAAAACTGCGATCAGTTTGAGGGTTTTTCGATTCATCTGATGTAGCTAATGGATTGATTATCAGGTCTATTCCCGAACTGTCGGTGAAGATCATAATTATTATAGAATCGAGTAAAAGTGAAGGCAAAAAAAACAAACCCATTTGGATAGCACTCAGAAAACCTGTAGGGCTATTCAAAAACAACCACCGGATCCGGGGGTTTGCGTAAACCATCTGCTGAATAAGCCCACATCAAAACGGGCACAATTTCGGGCGTCTGGTAGTCGGGCAGTGTAACTTCGCGCATGTAAATTATCTCCATCTCATTCACCTGCTTTTCTTGCGGGTGGTTTTTATTCCATTTCCTAATGAGATAATCGCCAAGATAGTCGCGCAAATAGGCTTGCATTCGCCAATTCTCCAAAAACTTCCTCCAACGTGGTCTTTTGAACATCGACTTCAGGTCATCTATTTTTTCATATCGAATGACACCGTCATCCTGAAAAATATCTACTTCGCTGCCATCGTTCAAAGTGGCTTTCATGATATACCAGCCGTCTTCCCTTGTTACTCCCGGTGAGAACATAGCCCATCTTTGATCAAGTCTGAAAAAGATGCCTATCCCTGAAACATCGCCCGGCAGAAAGTAGTCCATTTTACCTCGTGCAACACCCACAGCTTCTATATTGTAAATCACCACGAAAGACAAGGCAAGCAATATGATACCTTGCCGATAGTATCGATCGAGTTTGCTTTCTGCTTTCACTGGTTGTGCCTGGAGCTCCGGTTTGGATCCAAACAGCCTGGGCAGTTTTTCAAACATACTTGTTAATTGCACCTTTTGATTTGTGAACCGTTTTCCGAAAAAATCAAATATCTTGTCGCAAACCGATGTAGGCAGCAGCCCCAGTTGTCCTACAGAACCTATCCAAGGAAACATTCCAAGCATAAAAAAGGAACCCGTAAGAATGTGGAAAACGATGATGAGGACAATTGCCGTTGTTCTAAAAAAACTATTGAAAAAAGGAAAAATGTAGAAGATTGGCAGAGCTAAACAGAAATGCCACCAGAAGTAAGATGCAAACGTCATAAAACCAGGATACTCGCGAACGATTTTCGCAAACGGACGTGCGAATTGGTCGAGATGCAAACCATAGTAAACTGCGGTTCCATCGGGCACCCAATCGGCTCCAGACTTGTAAATGGAGGTGGTTACGTAAATAATGCATATTTGAGCCAACAAGGCAAATCCGGGAAGCGAAAAAACCCGGTAGGTTTCCGGACCGGGGCGTTTGAGACTATCGAGTGATAACACTTTGTGCCACGGCAAAAAACAGCCCCAGAAAAGCACCATCCTCAGGTAATCATCGCCTCCCTGAAGTATGAACAAGTTGCGATTGTGCATTGATAGCACCAAAACCCACGAAACTATAGCGGCTACCCTGGTTTTATATCCAAGAATCAAGCAGATGGCTGCTGCAATTGCAACCAGGAAAATATACAATTGTATTTCCCAGGTGCCGGAAATGTAGTTGATTGATATGAACAACTCGTTCCAATCGAACATAGCACTTCGTGGAATGACCCCTTCGTCACTGAAAAAAGTTTTCAATAAGGTAAGACGATAAATCAGGTCAACTAGTAGTAATGTGCCAGTACCGATCCTGAGGATGGCCAACGCCCGGAGGTCGAGACTGAATGCTTCTTTGAATTTTTGTTTCATGGGGTTTCTTTTCATGTGCATAATTAGTGACCTCAAAACCAAATATAGTGACGAATGTCATTTAGGTGTTTATTTATTGTGCGACAAGTGAAATCAGATCCAGGTTATCGCTAGGGTAATTGGAAGTATAATACACAATAAATTCCTTGGAAAGCGGGTATAAATTTATTTTTTGAGATACTTAGATTTCGAATTTATAATCAGAAGACTAGTCCCTTTTGCGATATTAGTGTTATAAATCATCAAGTTTTATGAATCCTACATATCTGAGAAGCACAAATCCAGCCACGGAAGAGATACTTGAATCATTTGAATTCGAAGAGAAAGATATCATTATAGACAAATTGAATAATGCTATGGTGGCCTTCCAGGAATGGAGACGGGTACCAATCAATCATAGAGCTGAGATGTTGAGAAAGATTGGCGATCAACTAACGACAGAGCAGGAATCCTGCGCCAGGCTTATCACCATTGAAATGGGAAAACCGATCAACGAGTCGCGGGCCGAAATTGAAAAATGTGCCAAGGTCTGTCATTATTATGCTGATAACGGAAAACACTTTCTGAAGGATGAACAGTTGAAAACCGAAGCATCTAGTTGTTTCATCAGTCATGAACCAATTGGTGTTCTACTGGCAATCATGCCCTGGAATTTCCCTTTCTGGCAGTTCTTTCGTTTCGCAGCTCCGGCATTAATGGCGGGTAATGTAATATTAATGAAACATGCCCCCAATGTACCGCAGTGCGCGCGAAAGATCATTCAGTTATTCCTTAAAGCCGATTGGGAATTTGGCGTGAATCAGAACATCTATGCATCCGAGGAAATGGTGGATGGGTTGATTGCTGATCATAGGGTTGCGGCTGTAACTTTGACTGGAAGCACCAAGGCAGGATCAATTGTCGGCAGGCAATGTGGGCATTATATTAAGAAGTGTGTACTCGAGTTGGGCGGCAGCGATCCATTCATCGTTTGCGATGATTCCAATCTAAATGCCGCAACCGATGTAGCCGTGAAATCAAGATTGCTCAATAACGGCCAAAGCTGTATTGCTGCGAAACGCTTCCTGGTTTCTGAAACGGTTATGGATACCTTCCTTGATTTGGTGAAGGAAAAAGTATTGAATCTGAAAATGGGAAATCCATTAGACGAAGACACTGATCTTGGGCCAATGGCAAGGTACGATTTGAAGGAAGAACTTCTGAAACAAGTTGTGGATTCCATAGGAGGTGGTGCCGAACCTTTAGACCTTGGCGAACAGCACTTGCGAGCCAAAGGTTGGTATTACAATCCTCAAATTCTGCTAAACGTGAAGCCAGGCATGCCAGCCTTCGATCAGGAGATTTTCGGACCTGTGTTTGCAATTACATCATTTAAAGATGAGGAAGAGGCCTTACGGCTCGCTAATTTGTCAGATTATGGTTTGGGTGCCAGCATCTGGACTACCGACATTGAGAAAGGTCAGCGATATGCACGTAAAATTCAGTCTGGTTGTGTGTTCGTGAATGAATTGGTAAGAAGTGATCAACGTATTCCTTTCGGAGGAATGAAAAAAAGTGGTTTTGGGCGTGAACTCTCGCATTTGGGAATAAAAGAGTTTGTGAACGAGAAAACGATATGGGTAGGATAACGGATATCAAGAGATTGATTCCTCTTGATTCTCATTATTTACTTTGAATTAAGAGAACGAATGCTATGTTAGAAAGTTACTTGTAGAAGGTATCTAAACAGTTTGCGTTTCCGAAGGCTCAACATAAGCAGATTGTTGTGATTGAGATTCTTCGATCTGTTGCCCTGTAAGAAAAGCGACAGACTCTTCATGAGTCATTACCCAAATGGAATAAACGCCCAAAATGGTCCCAAAAGGGAAGCTGAAAAGATCGAATACAGAAATGATAATCACAACAAACCGTGCCCAATTTTGCCGATAGAATAGTCCTATTCCGGCCAATATGCCGGGAACTGAAATGGCCACAAACAAGGTGGCTAACAGTGTTCCTACAGCACCCAAAACCAACAATGCCGTTTCATCTGCCACAGCAAAGCCGATACCGGCTAACAGTAGAAAAATGAAAATGCCCAGAACCAGGTAAAGAAGGCTGAAACCAATTTGAAGTGCTGCTACGATTGAAATGTGTTGTTTCATGAGTAAGGATTTTGATTGGTAGGAATATCAGATAGACGAACATGATCCGCAAATGTTTTATCTATTCTTTAGTCCATATTCGTGTGTTTAAATTTAGTTCATCCACTAACCCGATGAACAGCTCAAGATATGCAAAGAACCTGCTCATTGAACCATCCTGGTCAAGCGGTTTCCAAATGGAGGGTTCAAAAAGGTTTTCAAAAACTGAAATGGCTACAAACACACGTGACTCACGAAAAGAAAGATGGAGTTTTTTACCAGATCGTTCTTTTAACTCCAGGATGCGATGCAACATGGCCGGGCTGAGCAGATATCTTGACTCAATCTGATCGCTACCATAAACCACAAACTCCTCTTCAAACGCTGGATGATCCATTTTGATCAGTTCACCTTTAAAGAAATTCATTTTCTGAAGACTTTCACCCAACCATTTTCCAAAATACTTTTCAGCGGTGTCCGGCAGAACAAGTATTTCGCCTGTAAAGTGTTTGTGAAAGTCGGCTATGAACATAACGCCTTTAAAAATTGTGTGCCATGATTTATTCCCTTCACTATCCTTTGAAGAATATTCTGCATGGATTTCAGAAAACTGCATATCGGTTTTCTCAATTCTTCCGAATACGCGATCCTCTGAATTGTACCGGTCTATTTTATGATTAAAAAGGCCAGAGTTTTTAAATTCACCTTTGCTGATGCCGTATTGTGGCCTGAAGTCGAGATTGGGGTTAATGGTCAGAATCATCTTACCAATGATCTTCTCCTTGAACATGGATTTGAACTGCCTTAGTCTATCTCCGTATCGAATTTGTTGCACGATGATGGGCCCAAACAATCCGATCACCATAACCGCTATTCCAATTGGATGTAGAATCAGGATCAACCCCCCAGCAAGCAACCCAGCTATGATGAACACGATGGTTTTTAGGGTAGAACTCTTGAGTTCCATTCTTTCGGATTCCAATGCATCAATGGCTTCCGAAGCTCCTGATAAAAAGCGTTCATAGTCGGTGGAGGAGGAGAGCATTTGTGAAATTAATCCTCGAAAAGTGCTTTGGCGCTGACATTCGCCCTTTCCTCCTCAGGAATTTCAAATACGGACTTTCGTGTGTAACCCAGCATTTTGGCTACCAGTGTGGTGGGGATGATTTCAATGGCATTGTTGTAATCGGTAACGGCTGCATTAAAGGCTCTACGTGCTGCTGAAATTTGCTCCTCAGTTTCGTTCCAACTGCGTTGAAGCATGGTGAATTGGTCATTAGCTTTCAACTCAGGATAATCTTCTACAGCCACCATTATACCGCCCATGGCTTTTGAGATGGAGTTTTCCAACTCAATCTTCTCTTCAGTGCCAATATTTCCAGACAAAGCTCGGGACCGTAAACCTGCGATATTAGAAAGTGTTTCGCTTTCGTGCTGCATGTATTGTCTGGCAACTTCAACTAGGTTTGGAATCAGATCGTGCCGTTTTTTCAGCATCACATCAATAGAGCCGAAAACGTTTTCTATTTCGTTTCTTCTTTTAACTAAGCCATTGTAAGTAAATACTAACCAAAGACTTAAGAGCAGAACAACTACAACTAGGATCATATTTAGGCTGACAATAGATTTAATTGAACTGAAAGGTAGAACAAAATGCTGGATACAATATCACTGAACTTTGCTCATGTTGTCAGTTCATTGCAGTTATTATGCTTTTATTTGTTGGTCTAAATTCAAATTGAAATGCCTAAGAATTATACTTTGTTGAGTCTGTTATTTGCTGCTTTGTTTTTTGGGAATTGTTCTCCATCTGCAAACAATGAAACATCGGAAGGTGCAGAGGAAACACAAGAGAAAATTGAGATTGCTGTTATTCCCAAAGGAACCACACATGTATTTTGGAAATCTGTACATGCCGGAGCAGCAAAAGCGGGTAAGGAACTAAACGTAGATGTAGTTTGGCAGGGGCCCTTGAAAGAGGACGATCGCCAGACACAAATTCAGATTATGCAGAACTTTGTGAGCAAAGGTGTGGATGCTATTGCCCTGGCTCCTTTGGATTCGCGGGCACTGATTCCGGCTGTTCGCCAGGCTAGTGGTCGAAAAATTCCGGTTATCATTTTCGATTCTTCCATCGATTCTGAAGATCATCGCAGCTTTGTTGCTACAGATAATTACCTGGGCGGAAAACTCTGCGCCAAGCGATTAGCCGAAACGATGGGCGGTAAAGGAAAGGCTATTTTACTTCGATATGCTGAAGGTTCAGCCAGCACCATGAAACGGGAAAATGGCTTTGTGGATGGATTAAAAGAATACGGACCCAATATTGAACTCATCTCCGAGAATCAGCATGCTGGAGCAACATTGGAAAAAGGATTCCAGGTTGCCCAAAACCTGATCAATCGATTTGGAGAGGAGGTGAATGGGATTTTTTCCGATTTTCCAAACGAAACTTCAACGCAAGCCATGCTTCGGGCGCTGACAACGGCAGGATTGGCGGGCAAGATAAAATTTGTAGGATTCGATGCCAACGAAGTACTGATTCAAGGTCTCAGTGATGGTCATGTACATGGGTTGGCCGTTCAGGATCCGTTCAAAATGGGATATGAATCTGTTGCAACAGCATTGAAGATTATAAAAGGTGAGTCGTTCGAGAAACGACTTGACACGGGTGTTGAAATGGTAACCGGGGAAAACATGACTCAACCCGAAATCAAATTGTTGCTTGAGCCCGAAATTGAAAAGTGGCTTGAGGAATAGTTGATTGCACCATGCGTAAACTCCTTGAATATAATGAAACGGCCAACTTACGATTCATAGAATGGTTCTTAAGTCAAAACCACTTTGATGAACAAAATCATTTGTGGATCAGCCATATCATTGATGCCCAGGAACTTTGGAACGCAAGAATCAAGGATCGTGATGCGCAGTTGGGCGTTTGGGAGTTGATTCATCCTAACAGTTTGCCAGAGTGGAATCGCAGGGTGTCTGCAGAATCTGTTGACATTGTTGAACATTACGAAATGAACACACCCATTGATTATATCAACACCAATGGGCAGGCTTTTAGTAGTTCCATAGAAGAAATCATGTTGCATCTGTTTGGTCACGGTAATTATCACCGGGGGCAACTTGCTTCGCGCATCAGGAAAATGGATTTGGATCCACCTTATACAGATTATATTGAGTTCTGTCGCGCAGGATTTTAAATTCCAATGCAAGCATTCGTTCTTAATCTTTAATTTCGTTTCTTCCCAGAACGTCTGTTTACCAATTCGCTGAGTATCATGAAAAAATTCGGAATCATTTTTCTTTATTGCCTGTTCCACGTCCAAAGCCAGGCTGATCATTTAATTTCTTATCAATTACAAGGAAGTTACGATCAATCACAGGTTGACTCCATTTATTCTGCCAATAATATTCCAACAATTGTAATCAGCGCAGAAAATGGAATTGACCTATACAAAGTGATTTATTCAACCATAACACCTTCAGGCGATTCAACGATTGCCTCCGGGGCAGTAATAGTACCAACCGGTATTCCATGTGCCTTACCACTTTCCAGCTATCAACACGGAACAGTTTTGGGCCGATATACGGTTCCGAGTTATGGCAGCTACGAACTCATTATCGGTTTGATTGCCGGTGGACAGGGTTATATGGTTCAAATGCCCGATTACCTGGGTTTAGGAGATTCTCCTGGATTTCACCCTTATGTCCATGCCAAATCTGAGGCAACTGCTGTTGTTGATATGCTCCGGGCATCTCGTGAATTGGCAGATACGCTGAACATACGGTTGAACGATCAAATTTTCCTTTTTGGCTACAGTCAGGGTGGTCATGCAACCATGGCTGCTCACAGAGAAATTGAAACTTATCATTCTACAGAATTCCAGGTTACTGCTTCCTGCCCGATGGCAGGCCCATACGATGTTTCAGGCGTTCAAACTGAAGTTTTGGTTTCAGATAGCAGTTATCCTGCACCCAGCTATGCGCCTTATATCATCTTTGCATACCAATCCGTTTATGGAAATCTTTACGATACACTCAGCCATTTCGTCATGGAACCCTGGGCAACTGATCTTCCACCACTTTTTACCGGCACAAATGGACTGGGTTCTGTTGAGGCAATAATGCCTTCGGTACCAAAACAGATTTTCTTTCCACACCAGGTAGATAGTTTTTTAACAGACACCGTTAACCATGCACTTTGGCTGGCCTTGCGCGACAATGATGTTCACGATTGGGTTCCCCAGGCTCCAATAACTATGTTTTATTGCGAAGCTGATAAGCACATAAACTATATGAACGCAGTTGTGGCTCATGACAAATTCAGGGCTGCCGGAGCAACCGGTGAAATTAAATTGGTTTCTGGAGGTGCAACGCTCGATCATACTGGTTGTGTTGAACCCGCTCTGCTTTACATGAAAGTGTGGTTCGAGGGATTCAAATCGAATGGTATGGAATTGGTTTCTGATGTGCAAAATGAATCTGTTTCAGGTGCGATGGACGGTATAGCGACCATTAGTGTAACCGGAGGCTCCTCGCCTTATCAATATTTGTGGAGCAATGGAACTACTGACAATCAAATCAGCAACGCAGCTGCCGGTAGATATCATGTTACGGTAAGCGACTCATACGGATGTGAATCGGAAACGTCTGTAGATATTGACCTGGATGTCACGGGGTTTTCTCAATCGAACCTTCAAGCTGTTGTAGAAATTTTTCCAAATCCCGCCCAAACGGCAACAACTCTTTCGGTGATCAACTCTCCTGGAGAAACCATCACTTTAGAATTAAAAACCCTGGCAGGCCAAATTGTTGCAAAAAACGAGTTTAACAGTCAGGATCAATATTTCCTACCTCTTTCTGAGTTTGCCAGAGGAATTTATCTGTTGGAACTCAATTTAGGAGAGAGGGTGGTGCGCAAGAAAATTGTCTTGAATTAATTTTGGCCAGGTACGACACCAAGTTGCATGTCCTTCACGAGGACAACCATCTTATCATAGTGAATAAACCTGCGGGAATGCTCACCCAGGGTGATAAAACCGGTGACCGCACCATTGCAGATGTTGTTAAAAAATACATTGCTGAGAAATACAACAAACCCGGCAAAGTCTATTTGGGTACTCCGCATCGTATCGATCGGCCCGTATCAGGAGTACTCGTTTTAACACGCACCAGTAAGGCGCATGAGCGAATGACTGAACTGTTTCGGGAACGTGGAATTCAAAAAGAATACGTGGCATTGGTAGATTCGCGCGATCTTGATAAAACCAAATTGGATCAATTTATACAGGACCCAAGTGATAAAAACCCAACATACTCACTGACAAATTTCCTTGTTAAAGACAAGGAAAAGAACACTGTTAAATGCTGTGACAGCATTGCTTCGGGTGCCAAAAAATCAAAACTGTTGTTTCAGATTGGACTTTCCAAAAGCGGAAGAACGGCCATTCATGTTTTTCCTGAAACTAGCAGACCGCATCAAATCAGGGTTCAATTGGCAGCAATTGGGTTGTCTATTATTGGTGACTTGAAATATGGCTATCCAAAACCCAACAAAGACAAAAACATTTGCCTGGCATCAAAAGCGATAGAGTTTATACATCCGGTCAAAAAAGAACCGGTCAAGGTAGAAATCGGTGTGCCACCCAATTGGAACTTTTAGCGAGACAACCTGCCTACCGGAATGCTTGTCTCCAGTCAAAACTCTGGTCCTTCAATTCTTCAACTCGCTTTTTCACCTGGTGTTCAATCAACTCTTTTTCGGCTCCAATTGAGGTGAGTACCTTGTGGGTTCCTACTTCGGAGTCGTATCTAAGCTGATTGATCGTGTGATTCTTCAGGATTGAAGTCCTCTGTTGGTGATTCATTTCAAAGGCATGTTCATGCTTGTGCAATACAAAATCATAGGGACTGCGAAATGAAATCAGTTTCACAAACACTGGAGCTGTTTCAACGCAGATCAACAGTAAAACGATGAACAGATGCGCCCAATACATGGCTGCGCTACTTGCGGTCAATCGGTTCATAGCTTCAATGCGAGCGGCAAAACCGTTGTAAGGAATCCTCGCAAGTGCAGCAATTTCTCCGTCAATTGCAGCTTGTTTCTCTGTTGCCGAAATCCTGTGGGAATTTATGACAACTGCGTTTGTGGCAAGCAGTTGATCTAGTTCAACCTGGGCTTTGTCGGCTTCGGCTTTCTTGGCTTTATAAATCGGGCCCATGTTTCGAATCTGGGAACCACCGGTGCCATCGGCCTCTGCAAGTGCGGCAGCAGCAAGCAAATCTCGTTGAGTTGTTTTTTGCTCAATTTCACTTTCTAAAGTTTCGATTTCGGCAAGATGACTTTCAATTTCTGGTACGTAACGTTCTCTTACCTTATCTTCCTGTTCCAGGAACTTTTCTTGCTCCATGGTGATCAGTTCGGCTTGTATTTCTTTATCAAAAACCTTTAGTTCAAGCGGCTTGGCAATAACCATTGCTATTATTACGGCAATTCCAATCCTGGGCAAAGCAACTGCCAGGTCTCTGGCAAAAGCGCCTCGGTTTTTCATACTGGAGACAATGAACCTGTCGAGATTGAAAATCATTAAACCCCATACCAGGCCAATCATCAGGGCCCATGCCAGGGAATCGTACACAGTGTACATGGCATAGGTGGCGGCA
>PVBE010661586.1_pt1 | contig 12752 bp, 13 predicted proteins | sample 1631181 | NCBI WGS metagenome assembly PVBE01 (sample SAMN08397723, study PRJNA350692) | Marine metagenome, whole genome shotgun sequencing project. | isolation source: water | place: Pacific Ocean | collected 2012-04
CTACAGCAAATTGCCCGCAACCAATTGGCGCCTGCTGTGGTACAGATTGGTGCCTCGACCTCACAGAAGACGATTGCACAGCGGTCGGTGGTGCTTGGCAGGGCAGTGCTACAGTGTGCGATGATGGATCAATATGCGACCTTGGCTGCGTTGAGGACCTCGATGGTGACGGAATGATTAACGTAAGCGATTTGCTCACAGTTGTTGGAGATTGGGGTCTGAGCGATAGCGAGGCGGACATTGATGGCAGTGGAACAGTCGACACTGCGGATTTACTAGCAGTCATTGCCGCCTGGGGTGTATGCGAGTAACCTATGCAACATGGCTAAAGCACAACAATGTACTATATTTCGTTTCACCCTTTCGGATAACCCCGGCATACTTCTGAGTCTGGCGCATAGACTGCGAGCAGCAGACATCTCACTGCTCTCGCTTTGGGCTCGTAGTAATGACGACAATAGTTCAACTATGCGATGTATTGCAGAGCGTGATCCGCAGTTTCGTGACTTTGCAAAGTCTGCGGAGCTAGGTGCTGAGGAAGAAGTAGCAATCCACGTCACGACGAGTGAAGGCGGCGGCGACTTCATTCGTGTGCTTGAGCAAGTCGCGGGAGTGAATGTAAACATCAACGCAATCGAAGCCGTCTCGCTTGAAGGCCAGACAGGTTGGGTGTTGTGGACCGACAAAAATCACGTCGATTCTATCCTTAATCAACTGAACGACAACTAAAAATTATCCCGCTGGCCGTGCAGCGATGTGCCTCACGTCGTTTTCGCTACTCTTCGGCTTCCTCGTGCTGATCAATAAAGCTTGAAAGGCGTCGTCGACGTACAGGATGTTGCAATTTACGAATCGCTTTCGATTCAACTTGTCGAACACGTTCGCGGGTAACTTTAAATATACGGCCAACTTCTTCGAGAGTGTAGGTATATCCATCGCCGATACCGTATCGGAGTTTCAGGATTTCGCGTTCTCGATAAGTCAAAGTCTTAAGGACGTCGTTTATTCTCGAGCGAAGCATTTCACTCGTGGCTGTTTCAGATGGCGCGTGTTGCCGTTCATCTTCGATGAAATCTCCAAATTGCGAATCTTCTGATTCGCCAACGGGGCGGTCTAGACTAATCGGGTGACGTGAAATTTTCATCACACGTTTTGTTTCTTCAATGGTCATATCGGCAACTTCAGCAATTTCTTCAAGGGTTGGTTCTCGTCCAATTTCTTGGAGAAGGCGTTTTTGAATTCCTCGAAGTTTTGACATCGTTTCAATCATGTGAACAGGAACCCGAATCGTCCGAGCATGATCCGCAATAGCTCTTGTAATTGCTTGGCGAATCCACCATGTTGCATACGTTGAGAATTTATATCCGCGTCTATATTCATATTTATCTACTGCACGCATAAGTCCTGTGTTGCCTTCTTGAATAATGTCAAGGAAAGGCAATCCACGGTTGCGATATTTTTTTGCAATAGAAACAACTAATCGCAAGTTGCCGCCAGAAAGGTCACGCTTCGCTTGATCATATTCTTCAAAGACAACGTCAATAGTTTTAAGACGAGCATCTAGATCTTCCGGAGATTCTAAAATAAGACCGCGGAGCCCGGACAATTCTTCTTCCATCACAACAACGTCATCTGGGTCAAACTGGCTGTTTTTCTTTTTGGAAAGCGTGAGGTCGCGTTGAATTTGTTTGAACTTCTTAGAAATTGATTGCAACTTTCTAAGAAGTGGTTGTATTTTCGCAGTACGTAAGCAACATTCTTCGAGCAGTGAAGCTACTTTTCGACGACGTGCCTCCATTCTTGCGCGAACCATTTCCAAATCATTCTTTTTTAATCCGCCTTCTTCGCAAAGCGCCCAGTCTTTTGCATTTTGGTCTAGCAGTAACCGAACGGTTGTTGTGTTGACTGGAATTCTATTTGCGACTTTTTGCTTCGCATTTTCTTCAGCGGTTGAAATACGCATCGTTCGGTCGAATGGCAATTTGCCCTCATGCACTGAATCAAGGATGCTGATTGCTTGAATTGCAGCGTAGTCTGATTCGAGAACGAGCCGTCTAAAGACAAATCGAGTGCATTCAATTTTCTTGGCTAATCGAATTTCTTCCTCGCGAGTCAAGAGTGAAATGCTCCCCATTTGTGTGAGGTACATCCGAATAGGATCGTCGATTCGTCTTGACGAGGCCTCTGCCAATGCTTGAGCAATAACGGCTTGCGCCTCCTCCTCGTCAAGAAGATCATCATCCGCGTCAATGTGAACTGTATCTTTTGGATCTTTGCCTTGCTCTTCAGCAAGCTCAGCAAGTTCTTGGGCTTTGTCCTTCCACGGCGTATCGCGTTTAAAGCGTAAACTTGTTTGAAGCGGCACAAAGAATTGACTCCAGCCTCGACGCATTCGAAAATTTTCACCTATCAAATCAATGCCGAGGTTTGCAATTAGGGCAAGTAACTCGTCCATCTTGTCAGCAGTCAAGTATTCGTCTGGAAGAGCTGAATTCATTTCTTCATAGCTAATCCAGCCCCTGTCGACACTAGCATGCATAAGCAGTTGCATACTTGGATGCATAACTGGCATGGTTACATTGACTTTTGATTTTGTTTTTGTAGTCACGACATTACTCCTTTGAAGTAAATATAGATTGCACAACACTGTCGTTGCGATATTGATCTGAATTGTGAAGGCGATGTGTCATATGGCTCGCTTCTTTTGTTTACGTATAGTTTCTAATGTTTGTTGTGCAGCTCTCGCACGCTGCTCTGGATCTGCGAGTGATTTAAGTTCTCGAACTTCATCATCAATCGCCTTGTCTTCAATGGCCTTCTCGAAAGCTTTTTTCGTCAATAGTACTGCACGCATAACGCTGTCGTTTTCTTCACAAATACGTTGGCCAACAAAATACAAGGATGACGCTCTGTTGGCACTTTGATCATCCAATTCAGTCAAAATTTCTTGCATGGTGCATGTAGTGCCTGCGTACAATCGATGAAGGAGGCATTGAGCAATATTGGAAGACTCTCCGTCAAGAAAATTATCTTCAGTTATGTTGATATTCTGTTCGCGGAGAACCGCAGATGACTCCATCGGATCAAAAAGAAGCACGCCTAAAAATTCATGTTCTGCGATACGTCTTGCACGAGAAATCCTTGTTATTGTTTCTGCAACAACATTGTCTTGGGGCGCACTTGTTATTACTCGACTGCGTCTCGTTGATTTAGCAAGTATGAGCGATTCAATTTCATCCATTGGGAGTCGTATTACCGCAGCGATACGTTCGTACACGAGTGGCTTCTTTATTCCAGATAAATTCGCCACACCAAGCCGTACGAGTTCATCGATAAATGTGTCAATTCTTTTTGCTTTGCCTGAAATGGTATTTGTAGTTTGTAGGGTTGCATCAAGACGACCAAGTTTGTAAGCAATGGCATCAACGGAATTCGTAAAGCACTGTTGAAGTGTTGAGGCGTCAGATGCCATGTCTGCGGGATCTTTGCCTTCTGGCAGTACGCAAATTTGAACATCAATATTCTTAGAGAAAAACACTTCGACCGCGCGGTCGGCAGCACGTTGACCGGCTTCATCTCCATCAAAAACAAGTATTACTTCGTCGCATATGCGAGCGAGCTTGTCTGCGTGCTCTGGAGTTAAAGCAGTTCCAAGTGTTGCGACAACATTTGTCACACCTACTTGATGGCAAGCAATAACATCTGTATAGCCCTCCACGACAATTACTTTATTGTGTGATTGAATCGCAGGCCGTGCCAAGTGGTACCCGTAAAGTGTTTTTGATTTATGAAACAATTCTGTTTCGGGACTATTGATATATTTTGGTTCGTCTTCTTTATTAACACGGCGTCCACCGAATGCAATAGGTGAGCCCGTTTCATCAAAAATCGGAAACATGATTCGGTTCCTAAATGCATCGTAAACGCGATTCGTAGATTCTTTTCTTTTGACTAATCCAGCTTCAATACATGTTTCTATTCGGTCTTCATTGTTGCCTATTATGTCGCTCAAATAAGTCCAAGAGTCAGGAGCAACTCCAATTGAAAACAATTTGATTGATTTATCGTTAATCCCGCGATTATTCAACTGCTCAAGAACGTGATTGCCTTCGGTGGTAGAAAGAGAATCGGCATAGAGCGTTGTTGCCCACTCCATAGCCTTGCGGATTTTTTTCCGCAAGGTATTTGTATCTTCGTTGTGCGGAGAGTTCGAAAGTTCGATGCCAGCGCGTTCAGCAAGAAAACGAAGTGCTTCACCAAAATCTTTTTTAAGATATTCTTGGACAAATTTAAAACAGTCGCCTGATGCCCCACAGGAAAAACATTTGTAAAATGCATGTTCTTTGTGCGTGACAACGTTCATGGATGGCTTGTGATCATCATGAAACGGACAAATAGCAACCCATTCCCGACCCTTGGGTTGGAGTGGGACGTACTCTGAGATTAGTGCCACAAGGTCAATAGACTCGCGCACGCGTTCTATATCTGATCTATCACTCATTCCTTAAAGGTTTTCCAATACTTAGCCATTGCGAAACACGTTACATTTTGCACAACACGCAAATTCCATTGCCTCTGTACAAACCCAATTCTTATCTTTTCTACGCTTAAATCACGGTTATGTGTTTGGACTGTTGGCTCTTCAGAGCGAATATATGTCCCAGTAGGTGTGATCTTGGCTTATTTTTACACTTCTAGAATACGCATGGAAGTGCTTATGTCAACTAAATGCGTCTTTTTTTCGGACGTTATCACAAAAAAATGTGATTTATTCAGATTTTTTTTCAAAATCAGCGCTAACTCGCTGTCTGTAGCTTTTGCTGACGTGTATATCCGTATTTTCTTTTCAATGGTTTCACAACTAAACCCTGTTTGATTGCTTTTGTAGAAACCTTAATTCGAGTTGGTTTGCCGTCTACGATTGCGCGAACGTTGTGCAAGTTGGGTTTGAACTTACGTTTGTCGTTTGCAGTAACTTTCAGACCAATACCACCTTGGTACTTTGGTTTACCGCGGTAACGGATTTTTCTTCCGACCTTTGTTCGACGACCTGTAAAAAAACATACGCGGGGCATAATGAGTCTCCTTCAGCCCTTTAGGGCGAATTTAGGATTATACCAAATTATTCAATGCAGACCATCCCCAAAAATAGGTAATTGTGCGAAGTGACTGTCCTTCCGTTCATTTGCGAAATTGAGCTTTTGGCTCAATAGCACAGCAAAAGTAAAGTGATCGTCTCTTTTTGGGGATTAAGCGGATTCTTTGGCTGCAGCAGGAGGTTGTTGCATCGCATCGAGGTCGAGACCATTTTCGATATCCGAAGCATCAATAAGGTACAGAGCGTCTTGATTACCACGGTCTGGCAAATCGTACATCACATCAATCATAAAGGTGTCAATGACCGCTCGTAGCGCACGCGCTCCAGTGCCCCGTTCCATTGCCATTTTGGCAATGAGGTGTAATGCTGAATCGGTGAATTCCAGTTTTGCTGCTTCTAAACTGAAGAGATGTTGGTATTGGCGGACAATTGCATTCCTAGGTTCCGTCAAGATGCGAACCATCGCATCTTCTGTCAGTGGCATGAGCGGTGTCGTAATTGGAAGGCGGCCGAGCAATTCAGGGATGAGCCCGAAATGCAAAATATCGTCAGTGATAACTTGCTCAAGGAGTTCTGCCTTTGTTTCTTGATCAGTTTTATCATCACCCGATGCGCCACCAAAACCAATGCGCGATTTGCCCACACGTTTTGAAATAATGTCATAAATACCATCAAAAGATCCACCGCAGATAAACAAGATATTGGATGTGTCCATTTGAATGTATTGTTGCTCAGGGTGTTTCCTGCCACCCTGCGGAGGTACGTTAGCTACAACGCCTTCTAGCATTTTAAGCAGCGATTGCTGCACGCCTTCGCCAGAAACATCGCGAGTAATTGAAACATTTTGCGTTGTGCGACCGATTTTATCTATTTCGTCAATATAAATTATTCCGTGCTGTGCCGCGTCAAGATCAAAGTCAGCAGCTTGCAAGAGTTTTAATAGTAGATTTTCAACATCTTCACCAACATAGCCAGCTTCAGTAAGTGTCGTGGCATCAGCGATTGCAAATGGAACATTTAATATCCGAGAAAGCGTTTTGGCGAGGAGAGTTTTGCCCGTTCCGGTTGGTCCGATTAAAAGGACATTCGACTTGTCCAACTCTACTTCTCGTTCCGCGTTATCAATCTGCGATAGCCGTTTGTAATGGTTGTGAACAGCAACAGACAGCGAACGTTTAGCCCTATCTTGCCCAATGATATATTGGTCAAGATATTCGTTTACTTGCCTTGGTGTAAGGATAGAACTAAAAGCAGGGGATGCCGAACTTATACGCCTTCGTTCTTGTTTAAATATGTTCTGGCATAAATCCGTACAATTTGAACAGACGTAGATTTCATTTGGCCCCTCAACCATCGGTCCAACTTCTCTCGAAGTTTTTCCACAAAAGGAACAAGTGGTTACTTTTCGCCCTTGAAAACCATCATCGCCACCTCCAGAGCCCCCTGAGCCCCCGGAGCCAAGTGGCAGACCGTCTTCTGGCGTGTTTGTTGGCGGATTCGTATTGTCGTTTTTGTTAGTCATGCAGTCTCTAATTCTCTCTTTTCCGTAATTGTGGCACAAAAAACGTCGTTTGACCACATCTAATACGAAATCATTTGCCTTTTATATACGTTTAGAGCGGTTTTTTTGGCTATCGGTCGTTGATTTCTTGACTGCAGCGATGATGGATTGTTTTGCTCGCTCATATTCTTCATCTGTAATTGCGCCCTCATTTCGTAGTTTCTTTAAATCCCCTAGGGTAAAAGCAATGTTATTTGAAGGTGGTTTTTTTAACGTCCTTCGTAAGCCCAGAATAATCACGCCACCAACAATCGTAAACGCAAGAAGAAGGAGTAACGCAGGCAATATTTTTGCAAATCCCGAGCCGAGCAACATCAGGATTTACTAGAAGTCTTCTTCTTAGTCTTTTTCTTTGAGGTTTTTGTTGTTGTCTTCTTTTTTGAAGCAGATTTCTTTTTTGTCGTTTTCTTCTTGTCAGTCGAGACTGCTTGTTGCTCTTGCCAATCTTCAACAGGCATATCAGTTACCGTGCAAGCTGCTACAAGTTGATCTGCGGCTTTTTCTTCGCGGACGACGGCTTGAATTTGTGGAAGTTGTCCTTGTTGTGCAAGAGCATTGCGCATTTCTTCAGGGCGTTTTCCGTTTTGCATTGCAAGTTCTGCAATACGTGCATTTACTTCCATTTCATTTACTGTGACATGGAAGTGGTCGGCGAGTTTTGACAAGATGAAGAATGTTTTAAGACGTTTTTTTGATTCATCTGCTGAACCGCTGCGAACTTTTGCAACTTCTGCTTCAACTTCATCCATCGACATTCTTCCAGAAGATTGCAACTGTGTGCGTAACCGCTGCAAATCTCTTTCCGCTTGCATTGCGCTAGTTTTTTCAGGAAGTTCCATCTCTACTCGCTCTGCTATATCAGAAGTTGCTTGCTGCCTTAAAACTGAAGCTTGGTCTTGGTCACGTCGCTGCTCAAGCGCAAGTTGGACTTGTTCTTTGAGCATATCCAAAGATTCAAGACCAAATAAAGACGTCAGTTCATCATCTGTCAAAGGTTTTATATTAACTGCTTGAACAACATTGAAGGTCACAGCCACTTTTGCACCGCGAACATCTTCAAGTTCATGTTCTTCTGGTCCATCTGTGTTGATAGTTATCTCATCTCCAACAGAGGCGCCATCTAAAATTTTGCCGAGGTCATCAATAAATAGACCGAGCACTTCGCCGCCACCATCTTTAGATGGAATTGTGAGCCGAGTTTGCTCAGTTTTGTAAAATTCTTCTTCTTTGCCATCAAGATGTACGACTGCTGGGCCAACTAGGTAGTCGCCTTCAGTCGCCTTGCCTTCAACGTCTTGAAGGTTCCCATTGCGAATTTTCTGTCTTTCTATTTCATCTTTGATATGCTCATCTTTTACTTCAACAACAGGGCGAGTGAGTTTAATATCGTCGAAAGCAGGAAGATCAAAGTCAGGCATGACTTCTACTTCAAGTGAGAATGTCAATGGCTTGTCTTCCTCAAGAACAAGCTCAGTTGGGTCGCCAACTGGTTCTGGCTCACCTAATGTTTTTAACTCAAATTCTTCAATCGCATTTTTCCACGCGTCAGAGATAATTTCGTTGCGTGCTTCGCTTCGAATTGAGTCGCCAAAACGCTTTTCTAAGATATGCGGAGGCACTTTGCCTTTACGAAACCCTGGAATTACTGTTTGATTCTTTAGCATTCCCATTGAATCATGTAATTTTGAGTTCACGGTATCTTTTGGAACCGTGATATTCACCCGCTTGCGCGCCGGACCTGCGTCTTCAATGGTTAATTCGTAAGGGTGTGTTGCTGCAGTAGTCATAGTGATATCCTTCTTTAGAGCCCCATATCATAGCGGAAATCAATTAGGACTGTCCCAAATGAAGCAGAGGGGTTATCGAATAAACAGCATCTCTGTGTAGGAAGGAAGCGGCCAAATATCATCGGGAACCATCGTTTCAAGTTGGTCAGAGATTATTCTCGCTTGGACCATCTGGGGAAGTAACTTGTCTCGAATAAACTCCGAGTTCGCAAGCGCAGTGTCGTGTTCGGTTGCCATTGCATCGTGGAGTGATTCGAGTGTTTTCTGAAGCGATTCTGTGTATTTGCCAATGTCAGACAATCGCCCAGATGACCGGCTGCAATCAATCGAAACTGCATGTGAAGCCGCAACCACTCCAGCGAGTTCACCTTGATACCGAAGGGCTGCAGGTAGTACTTGCGTGGAGATCATTTGGATGAGTGTTCGAGCTTCTATAGAAATTTTTGTGCAATAGGTTTCAAGCATGACCTCTTTACGTGCTTGCATTTCAACATTTGTTAAGACGTTGTAGTGGTCAAACAACTCCAACGCTTTTTTAGTAACCAAAGCTGGGAATGCATCTGGTGCAGTCTTTAAATTTGGAAGACCGCGTTGCTCGGCTTCTTCGTGCCACGCCTGCGAGTAATTGTCGCCGTCAAATACAACTTTGCGATGGTCACGTAGAATCTCTTGCAAAAGTAAACGAACTGCTGTGTCGCGCTGTTCTTGAGAAGTGCTACCAGCGAGCGTGCCCTCAAGTGAAGTAGCAATGTAATCCAGCGACTCAGCGATTATTGTGTTGAGAATTGTGTTTGGCCAAGCGATTGTTGACGTCGAGCCAACGGCACGAAACTCAAATTTGTTCCCAGTAAACGCAAAGGGGCTAGTGCGGTTTCGATCGCCACTATCTCTATCTAAATCTGGCATCGTCGAAGCACCCAAATCGATGCTGCCACCTTCACGGGCACTTCGGGATTCATCAGATTCTATTTGATCGAGAATGTCACTGAGCATATCACCAAGAAAAATTGAGATAATTGCAGGTGGCGCTTCGTTCGCTCCAAGTCGATGATCATTTGCAGCAGATGCAACAGATGCGCGGAGTAAATCCGCGTGCAAATCTACAGCGCGAATGACTGCGCACAGGAACGTTAAGAATTGCATGTTAGATTGTGGTTCTTTGCCTGGGCTTAGCAAGTTTTTGCCATTGTCCGTAGCGATGGACCAGTTGTTATGTTTACCCGAACCGTTGACACCTGAAAAAGGTTTTTCATGGAGAAGGCATGTAAATCCGTGCGCGTTTGCAGTAGCTTTCAAAACTTCCATGAGCAACATCTGGTGATCGGAGGCTACATTTGCATTTTCGTACGTTGGGGCAATTTCATATTGACCGGGAGCAACTTCATTGTGCCGTGTTTTGACTGGAATCCCGAGTTCATATAATTGTTGTTCCGCGTCATCCATGAAAGCCAATACTCGTTCAGGAATTTTCCCGAAATAGTGATCATCAAGTTGGTGGCCTTTTGGAGGTGGCGCACCGATAAGCGTTCGACCACATAGTAGTAAATCCGGACGATTGGCAACAAACGCTTCATCCACTAAAAAATATTCTTGTTCAAGACCAAGCGTCGTAATGACACGGTCTGCTTTGCTTCCAAAAATATTCAAAATTCGTTTTGCTTGTTCGTTCACCACATCGATGGAGCGAAGTAGTGGCGTTTTTTTATCGAGCGCTTCGCCCGTCCATGACACAAATGCCGTTGGGATGCAAAGTGTTCCGCCTTCTTCGTTTGGCATAATAAATGCAGGACTCGTTGCGTCCCATGCGGTGTAACCACGAGCTTCCCAAGTATCGCGAATACCGCCTGAAGGAAAACTTGATGCGTCTGGCTCGCCGCGGATGAGCATGTCCCCAGAAAAGACTGCGATTGCACCATTATCTGTGGGCTCAAGAAAACTATCATGTTTTTCCGCTGTTGCGCCAGTTAAGGGTTGGAACCAATGTGTGTAATGGGTGCAACCGTTGTCAATTGCCCATTCCTTCATCGCATCTGCGACGCTGTTAGCAATTGCAGGATCAAGGGGCTTCGACTGATGCATAGTTTCTAATAGCGAGTTATACACTTCAGTTTGTAAATAGCGAAGCATCACGTCACCCGAGAAAGTTCTGCATCCGTATGAGTCACAATACTCGTTATTTTGCACATCCATTGCGTTCGACATCGTTAAATCTTCCATGGTAAAAGGCCTCCTGCCAGTTTTTTGTAGTATCTACAAGAGTTGGCATTGAATCAAGGACTTATTCGGAAATTTCTTGGACAAACTGCATTGCTGTATCGGCTGGATCATCGGCATGTTCTAAACGGCGAACAAGCGCCGAGCCAACAATTGCGGCATCGGCATAGGTATGAACAGCTGCAACATGCTCCGAGGTGGAAACGCCAAATCCAACTGAAAGCGGAAGGTCTGTGACAGTTCGAATTTCACTCATTCTCTTGCTTAAATCGGGCATTTCGGTCTGCTCACCAGTCAGTCCGGTGCGAGCGAGGATGTAAAGAAAACCAGTAGAAAGTCCAGCGAGTTTCTTGACTCGTTCAATGGGAGTAGTCGGAGCAATAAGCATGGTGAAGGAAAAGTCAATGGTTCGGCAAAAGTCACTCATCATTTTCGCTTCGATGTCATCGATGTCAGGAATAATGATGCCATCAAAACCCGCCGTTGCAAGCCGTTCGATGAAGGAGGTTCCTCCGCTCCTGCGGACGATGGAGAAACTCACCATGGCGATGATTCCAGAACTGAGTTTCTCTCGGAGCCTTGAAACAGTTCCAATAACATGAGCGGGGGTAGTTCCCCTTTTAAGTGCACGGTGCATGGCAGCGGCAATGACAGGCCCATCAGCAATTGGGTCGCTAAATGGGATTCCAATTTCGACTATATCCGCCCCTGCAGAATCTAGCCCAAGGAGTACGGATTCAGTATCTTCAATCGATGGATCACCGGCAACAATGAAAGGCATTATCTTTTTTTTGCCATCACTAAAAATACAGTCAATTCTGTTCATTTGGTGCCTTTGGGACCACCATCTTTGACGTATTTTTCCTCGACCGCAGAGGTAAGGTCAACAGAAGTGATGTTCGCTAAGGTAGCCATCCAAGCAAAGACATCAGCGAATTCCTCGCTGAGATTGTCCAAATCGGCTTCTCCGAGTTCATATTTACCAAGAGCATGGGCTAATTCGCCAAATTCCTCGGAAAGCCAAAGGAATGTTTTTGCTATGCCTCTAACAGAATCAGTCTCAAAATAGCGATCTCGGATCAATTCCTGAAATTCTCTGATAGTCATTTCGCTTGCCATAAGTGAGAAGGATAGCATGAGAAGAGAATTATGTTTTCACTCACGCTGCCCATTGCTTTGTGTATACTGCCACTTTGAGAACCTTATTTTAGGAATCTGACCTATGAAAAAAATATTCATTACAACTGCGATTCTCGGGGCATGTGCGCTTACGATAGGATGCAACGAACGGACGCAAAATGGACACATCTTGTCTGCAATCACGCCGAACATGGAAACTCTCACGCAAACGTATCCTGAGCAGTATGCTGGGGTAGAGGTCACGACAAACGCAGGCGATCGTATGTTCCAAGGTGATTGTGAACGATTCTGGATGGTCGACGAGCCTTCTTCACTGACCCCAGTCCCTGTTGTACGCGACTAACACATAACCCTATTTATCTACATAGAAACGACTTGCAGTCACGCAAGTCGTTTTTTTATTGGAATTTGTCAAAAATATATCAATAGACCGCGCTTGTCATCTTTGTAACTAAACTCGCACTTGGAGGTTGTGTCGTGATTGCATTTTCTAATATGGGTGGAACCCATGCCGAAAGCCCATATTCATATTATTTACAAGGGCAAACAGAGCCAGCGCAAGCCATTGTAATAGATGGTGATCTGCGAAACATAGATAGAGTTCGCGCATTTTGGCAGTTAACCCTCGAAATACTTGAGGATGAGCCATCAGCAGTTTGGCTGAACCTTACAAAAGTCCTTGAAGCAGATACAAAACTCGCTGCTTGCCTCGTTGCAATTTTACGAAGAGCCCAGGAACATGAAACGACGGTCTACATCGTTGGCTCCAACGCTGTGCAGGAAATACTTAAACTCTGCAAAGTTCCCCCACTAAAGCAGTTCACCAAAGTCGCTTAATTAATTGACCTAGTGATAATTAATTATGGAGAACAATGTCGGGGTCGAGGATGGATTGCTGGCTACCGTCACATACAGCGTATTTAAACCCAGGGCGAAGTGCTCCAGCGGCGTA
>PVBE011251022.1_pt1 | contig 12752 bp, 14 predicted proteins | sample 1631181 | NCBI WGS metagenome assembly PVBE01 (sample SAMN08397723, study PRJNA350692) | Marine metagenome, whole genome shotgun sequencing project. | isolation source: water | place: Pacific Ocean | collected 2012-04
GGATTCGCGGGTGGATAATGACATGTCTGGAAACTTACGCCGAGATATCGGAACGGAATCCGGCGTTTTTCGACCGATTCGATGAGAGGAAGGGTTATGCGACATCTTAAAGCCGTCAACCGGAAGGCCCAGCGGATCGAAAGGCTCATGCTTTCGGGAGGCGACGTCTATGCCGTTCATCAGGGTCCTCCCAGTGGCCCCCAGTTTCCGATGGGTTGTTCGCTCGTCTTCGACCCCGGATGGGAAGTGGATTCCAGAGGTGGTACCGCAGGGCTGTGCCAACCAGTCGAGCGCGATCTCTACGACTGCTACATCACGTGCTATTGGCCGGCACAGGTGCCCGACCATCTGAATAACTATCCGGACTGGACGAAGAAGTGCAGCGCGGCTGCCAAGGATTGGCGCAATATCGATCTGGTCTTTCCATAGAGAAGAAGGTTGTGATTAGTAATACACGTAAAGTCATAGTCGTATTCCTGGCCCTGATATTCACCTCGGATCCTCTTGTTGCTCAGGATTCACCCATCGGGACGATCTATTCTGCAGTCTGGCCTGGCGAGATCCTCGTAATGGACGAGGAGACCGGCGAGATTCGCGACAAGATCCCGCTGCGATTAGGGGCGGCGTTCAACCTTGAGCTTTCACCGGATCGCAAGCGATTCTACGCCAATACGGGATTGATGGAGGGCATCGAGGTCATCGACATCGAATCGCGAAAGGTTGTCGACGCCTTCAAGCTGTCGGAAGGGAATCGGAAGATCCGGGTTGTCAGGAGATTCACGGCGCATCCGGACAACAAGCGTGTCTTTGCCGTGGTTCGCGTGGCCGTCAAGGGCATCGATCGATATACGATCGAAGAACCGCAACTCGTGACGATCGATCTCGAGCAGCGCAAGATTACGAAATCAGTGGAGATCCCGCGGGAATACTCGCGCGGACAAAGTCCACTGATGCGCGTGTCTCCGGACGGCAAGTTTCTCTACTATCTGTATCGCGATTTCCTGGTTTTCGATGTCGACAGTCTTGAGATCGTAGAGAAAGTGGAGTTGTCACGCCCCGTCTATCCGGGAAGCGGTACCGTTCGGCTTGGCCGTTTCTTTGAATCCTACGACGAACCGTATGCGCTGACGTTCCTCTTCAACTCGACCGATCCTACGACAGGCCGCGGCATGATGGGTGTTGCCCGCTTCGACTTTTCCGACCGCAGCCTCGATTACTTTGAGACCAACCCGAGTGTGGGGCTGGGTGACTTTGCAGTGTCGCCGGATGGGAAACGGGCCTACGGAGTCCGGAACGCCGTGGATCAACACGAGATCTACGAGTTCGATCTGGAACAGAAGCGGCTCGTGCGCAAACAGGCCTACGAAGGCCGCCCACGAACATCGTTGAAAGTCAGCAGCGACGGGCAGAAGGTATACCTTCACCATGCGGGAAACACGATTGATTACTTTGACGCCGAGACCCTGATGTTCGAGAAGCGTGTGGAACTGCCGGCCGATTTCACGGCTCGGATGATCGTTGTTCCCAACCAGAAGCAGTGAACGCCATCTGATGTAGGTGTGCTCTATGAGCGCATGCGCGGTCACAGACCGCACCTACATCTCGGACAGGACGACGTTCGTTTGGAAGCGAGTTAAGGCCGACAGTTCGTCGCTTTTTCGATTAATGCATTCCCGTTTACCAAAAGAAGGCACAGCTCGAATCCGCGAATTCATCCTCCCCTACTGGCGTCAACTACTCCTCGTCCTCGTTTTTGGCACTATCGCCACCCTGTCGGGTCTCGCACAGCCCTACTTCACGAAGGTCCTGATCGATGATGCTTTGCTCCAGAGCAACTTCAATCTCCTGGTCTGGATATCGCTCGCGATGCTTGCCTTGATGGCGTTTTCTTACGCGCTCAATGCCTGGACGGGCTACCAATATATTAAGGTGTCGGCCGCGATCCTGTTCGACATGCGCCGGACGGTGTACCGGCACCTGCAGAAACTGTCTCCGCGTTTCTACGCCGACAAGCGACTTGGGGATGTGATCTCGCGATTGAACAACGACGTTGGTGAGATTCAACGGATATCCGCCGACACGTTGCTCGCTCTGACCAGTAACGTCCTGTTCCTGGTCGGGGCCGTCGTTATCCTGCTTTATCTGAACCTGATCCTGTCGCTGCTGACTTTTGTGTTGTTGCCGTTTATCGTGATTGCCTTGTCACGAGTACGAGGGCGGTTGGAAAGTGACACCGATCAAGTTCGAAAACGGAGTGCGGACATCGGCAGTTTTCTCGTCGAGACCCTGATGGGGCTTCGGACAACGGTCGTGATGACGGCCGAGGAGCGGGAAGTTGAGCGTTTCGGCGGCCACAACGACCGATTTGTTTCGGCCATGCTCGATCGCCAGAAGACCTCGATTCTGGCAGGCCTGATTCCTTCGGCAGGATTGACCGTCGGCGTTCTGATGGTCTTCCTGATCGGAGGCTATCAGGTCATCCAGGGAGTGATGACGCTCGGCGCGTTCGTCGCGTTCATCTCCTACCAGTCTCGCCTGATCGCACCTATCCAGAACATAATGACCCTCTATACGAACGTCGCTTCGCTGAAGGTATCCGCGAGGCGCGTCACGGAGTTGCTGGATGCCGTTCCCGAAGTCACCGGCGGCCCGAACGGCTTCGACGGACCTGTCGAAGAAATCGAGTTCCGCCAGGTTTCGTTTCGTCATGAGCGGGAAGAGGTTCTGACGGATGCCACTTTCCGAATACAAGCCGGAACGTTTTCCGTCGTCACAGGTGCGAGTGGGGCCGGCAAATCCTCGATCGCCGACCTGCTCGTCCGGTTGTACGATCCGGACAGCGGCACGATCGTCATCAATGGACTGGACGCTCGCCTCTATAGTCTGGCAGCGCTGAGAAAGAAGGTGGCACTCGTCGAGCAGGACACGTTTCTTTTTAACGGTACCGTGGGGGACAACATCCGTTATGGGGGAACGACTCGATCGGAAGTACCTGGGTTTCTAACTGTACCGCCCGACGCACTTGTCGGCGATCGCGGCCTTGCCCTGTCCGGTGGGGAGAAGCAGTCGATTGGTATCGCCCGAGCCCTGGCGCGCGATCCAGAGGTGTTGATCCTCGACGAAGCGACTTCGGCGATGGACATCGATCTGGAATCGAAGGTTCTGTCGGAACTCAGCCGCATCATGAAAGGTCGAACGATTATCCTTATCACCCACCGTTCCTACCTTACCCGGAATGCCGATCTGGTTTTCGAGGTAGTCGACGGCCGAATTCTCCAGGCCGCGGCACCCAGGGTGGAACGTGCTTGAGCGGGCCCTCAGGGTCGCTGTTGTTGATAGCGGAATCAATCCCAATCATCCTCACGTGGAAGGTGTAGCAGGTGGAGTCGGCCTTGGTCGGGGAGACGACGACCCTGAACCCGACTGGAACGACAGACTCGGGCATGGAACCGCCGTGGCCGCGGCGATCAAACAATGGGCTCCCTCGATCGAACTCTACGCTGTTCGTGTTTTCGACCGCTCTTTTTCAACTGAAATCGACGATGTAGTCCGGGGTCTGCGGTGGTGTGCCCAGAGCGGAATGGATGTCGTCAACCTCAGCCTCGCCACGTTGAAAGACACGCATCGTTCCGCTCTCGAAACAGTCAGCCGGGAGGTTCCCGTTCTGGTCGCTCCATACGATTTCGCCGGGATCCCCGCCTATCCCGGGAGCCTCGACTGGGTCTTTGGAGTCAGTGTCGGTCGAGACCTGGAAGGGGATGCTTTTGCCGTGATACAACATCCCAACCTCCATTTCGCCGCTTCACCACTCCCTCGCCAGTTGGACGATTTGCCGGTCGGGCAGAACTTCAGCGGGCCCAGCTTCGCAACAGCTAACTTTACGGGCCACATCTGCCGGCTTTTACTGAGAGGGGACGTCCCGGACGCCGAGGCGCTGAGAACATTCCTGACCTCTACCAGCACGAACGAAACCGACGATTCCGGCGAGCATCCAAAGGAGTCCGTCCAGAAAATGACCGCAAGGTCGCTCCCGAATCGCAGATCTTCAAAATAGTCGGGATATTCCTCTCGTCCGCTCAAGCGGGCGAAACCGAATCTGATCCAGATCTCGGCACCAATCTTGTGAATCTATTCTTGGATGGGCACCGAGTCATTGAATTCTAAGGTGCCGATGGCACTCGAAACCCTCTTTCTGAGGGAATCTGCCCAACCACTTTCATCAGGCGTGGGCCCGGTGGAGCTAGCGCATTCGTACTAGAAAATTGAGTCGATGGACGGATTTACACGTCACACCGATCACTTTACCATAGGCCATTCTCGGACACTTGTTCGGTTGGAGGTTCGGTCTTGACCATTGTGAAGCGGTATCCGGCCATAGTTCGTGCGGCGTTGGAAGTGTTTGCGTCGCATGGTTATCACCAGGCCTCGATGCGGGAGATTGCCGCTGCCGCCGATCTTTCCCTGGCCGGTCTCTACCACTATGTGAAAGGCAAGGACGAACTCTTGTTTCTGGCGATCGACAGTTCTCTCGACAGCCTGCTCGAAAACCTCGACGCCGCGTTGGGCGAGGCCGTGAACCCCGAGGACAAGCTCCTCGCCCTGAGTGAAACTCACCTGGAATTTGCTCTCCAGAGCGGCTCCGCCCTCAAGGTCGTCATCAGGGATCTCGAAAACCTGGAAGAGCCCCACCGGACAGCCACCGCGACCAAGCGACAGTCTTACGTCGAACGTAGCCTGGAGGTCTTGCGAGCTGTTGATCCGCATGATCGGTCCGACCAGGATCTACTGGCGGCAACGAACCTGTTGCTTGCCATGCTGAACGCGGTCGTTACGAAACCGTTTACAGCCCTTTCCGGAGAGACGAGAGACCTGGCTCGAGTCGTCACCGAACTTTTCATGTATGGGTTTCTTGGACAAGAACCAGGAGGGGCTCCGGCTCGCATCCCACCGATCGAACCGACCAAGAACGAAGAGATCGTTCATGGCACTTGAAGCTCTCGTCGAACGTGCCCGGGCAGTCCTCGCCACTCCGATCAATACCGTAGTCGAAGACATCGTTCGAGGCATCCACACTTCTCTGACCAGCCGGGCTAAGGGTTGCTGAAGCGTGTTGGGCTGGCGCCCGAACTGACCTTTATCGGCGTCGTCGCCAAGCAAGTGGGCATGGACAAAGTGTTGGAGGAAACCGCAGGTCTTCCGGTGAATGTTCCAGACGAGCCGGACTTTGTCGGGGCGCTCGGAGCGGCCCTGCTGTTGCTGTCAAGAGTCGAGAAAGTACAAAATGCTGATATCATCGCTATGCAGACTGCCTGAAAGGGGACCAGATGAGCACGACGGAATTTACGAAGACATATGAGTTTATCAAGACCGCCGAGGCCGACAATGTCGCCCGAATCGTCTTGGATCGGCCACCACTGAACGTCCTGAACATGGCGATGATGGAAGAATTGAATCAGGTGCTGGAGGGAATCTCCAGACGCCGGGACCTGAAGGTTCTTGTTCTTTCCGCTGAAGGCAAGGCGTTTTCAGCCGGCGTTGCGGTCGAAGATCACCTGGGCGAGAACGCCAAGTCGATGCTGGCGACGTTCCACCAGATCTTCAGATATCTCCACTCTCTGCCTTGTGCGACCATTGCGGTGGTCCAGGGAATGGCGCTGGGCGGCGGTGCCGAGTTGGCCACTTTCTTCGACGTTGTGATTGCGAGCGAAGCTGCCAAGCTCGGTCAGCCCGAAATCAAAGTCGGCGTCTTTCCGCCGATCGCGGCGTTGCACTACCCTGGCCGGGTCGGTGAGGCGCGCACCCTCCAGTTGCTGTTGTCTGGAGACATCCTGTCTGCGACGGAAGCGGAACGGATAGGCCTCGTAGATCGCCTCGTCAAGGCCGAGGAACTCGCCGACGCCCTGGAACAGGAAATCGGAAAATTTACCGACAAGAGCGGGGTCGTGCTTGGCTTGACCCGGCGTGCGGTGAAGCAGGCCTCGCTTCCGAACTTCGAACGGGCGCTGGCCGAGCTGGAGGATCTTTACCACGACGAACTGATGTTAACGGCGGACGCGAATGAGGGTCTTCGGGCGTTCGTCGAAAAGCGACCGCCTGTTTGGAAAAACCGATAAGAGGGAAGCAATGAAACTTGAAGGGAAGACAGCAATTGTCACAGGCGCCGGACGTGGAATAGGTCGTTCGATTGCTTTGGCCCTGGCCCGGGAAGGAGCCCGGGTTGGAGTGGCCGACATCCTGGCGGACAATGCCGATTCGGTGAGGGACGAAATCCAGGCTCTCGGAAGGGAAGCGCTGGCACTGCACGTCGATCTGACCAAACGCGCGGAAATTGAGAGTGGGGTGGGGACGGTATTGTCCGAGTTCGGCCAGATCGACATCCTCGTCAACAACGCCGGTTGGGACAAGTTGGAGCCCTTCCTGCGAAGCGAAGAGGAAACCTGGGACAAGATCATCGCGATCAACTTCAAGGCTGCGTTGTACACGTTGAAGACCGTGCTCCCGCACATGGTGGAGCGCGGAGGCGGAACGGTCGTCAATATCGCTTCCGACGCCGGACGTGTCGGCTCCATGGGCGAAGCAGTATATTCGGGCACAAAGGGGGCGTTGATTGCGTTCTCGAAGACGCTGGCCAGGGAACATGCCCGGCACGGGATTCGAGTCAATGTCGTCTGCCCCGGACTGACCGAAACGCCATTGCTGCAGTCCATTCGCGACCAATCCCCCAAAACTGAGAAGGTGATCGACGCTGTGACGCGCGCCATTCCCCTGGGCCGGGTGGGCAACCCTGAAGATATTGCAGGCGCGGTCGTCTATCTGGCCTCTCCGGAGGCGAATTACGTAACCGGCCAGACGCTCAGCGTCAGCGGTGGCCTCACGATGTGTTAACCAGCTCCGAAGAAGGGGCGGATAGGGAAAAGGAGAGAACGGAATGTCGGAAGTGACGCAGGCGATCGACTTCATGTATTACGTCGCCACGCCGGAATTCATCGAGAAGTGGAACAAGGCTAAGGAGGGCGAGCTGTTGTGCCGGATGGAGAAGGCCCTTGGCGGAAGTCTACCGTCGTTTCCAAGCATGGAAGCCATGGTTGAGCAGATGGATGAGGCCAACGTCGAAAAGGTCTTCATCACGCAGACCAAGATGTGGTCGTACCAGAACAAGTGGATGTACATGGACACCTCTCTGGATGAGGTGACGCAGTACACCAGGAAGTATCCTGACCGGTTCGCAGGGCTTGCCGGCTACAATCCGTTCCGCATCAAGGAAAGCCTTCTGGAACTGGAAACGGCAGTTAAGGAGTACGGTTTCAAAGGGGCATACGTTCATATTTATGGTTTTGACATTCCACTGTCGGACAGGAAGATGTATCCTCTGTTTGCCAAGTGTGTAGAACTGGATGTGCCGGTGTCGATGCAGGTGGGTCACGTCCTGGAGTCCATGCCCAGCGAGCACGGCAGACCGGTGCATATCGATCAGATTGCCAGCGACTTCCCAGAACTCAAGATAATCGGCGCACACACGGGTTGGCCTTGGGTTGATGAACTGATATCGGTCTGTTACAAATGGGAGAATGTCTATTTCGGGATTGACGCCTGGATGCCGAAGTATCTGAAGCCCGAAATCGTTCATTTCGCAGGGAGTCGGATGGGACAGGATCGTTGTCTGTGGGGCACCAACGGGTTGCCCTGGAAGAAGAGTCTTGAACAGGTGGGACAACTCGGCTTGAAGGAAGAAGCTACGACCAGGTTGCTCCGCGATAACGCAATTGAGCTGTTCAGGTTGTAGTGAATGAGAATTTACTGGAAACCCGCGATTGGTTTGAAGGGTGGGGAGGATAATTTATGACCACTAGTGCAGACTTAAACCCCAAGAATTCAACGTTCCTGACCAGGGTGATGACCAGCCGTCTGTTCCCTGGTTTTTTCCAGTGGACGGTGTTGATTCTTCTGCTGTTCGGTGCCTGGGCTGCTCTTTTTGCAAGCAATTCGGGTACTGCTGAAAGCAATTTTACGCTCGTTTTCGTATGGATCTTCTGGGGCACGGTGGCGCCGATATCCATGGTGATGATCGGCCGGTATTGGTGCTCCATGTGTCCGTTCCAACTGATCGGCAACTTTGTCAGCAGGAGGTTCGGGAAAGGAAAGCCGATTCCCCGGTTCTTCCGTCATTATGGCTTCTGGATCGCGCTGATTCTATTCGTCGTGATCGTATGGTTCGAGCACGCCGTTGATATTTTCACGTCGCCGATTTTGACGCTTGTCCTCTTGGTACCGGTGTTGCTCGGTGCCATCGTGGGTGCGTTGTTCTTTCGCAATATCGAATGGTGGTGTCACGGGCTGTGTCCTCTTCTGCCGATCGCCCGCAACTATTCGATGATGTCGTCACTGGAGGTTCGTGCCACACCTTCGACATGCTCACAATGCTCGGTCAAGACCTGCTATCTGGACGGGGATGACACATATGGATGTCCGGTCGGTCTCTATCCCCGCACGCTCGACAGCATGCAGGATTGCATTGCTTGTGGTGAATGTTTCAAATCATGCCCCACCCCGGGAACTATCCAGGCAAAGACCCGGGGCATGTTCCACGAGTTCGGGCGCATCCGATTTCCCCGAATGGACGCCGCCATGTTTGCCGCCATCTGGCCGGGGTTGCTTGCGATTCACTTCTTCGTTCTGACGCCCGCGGGTGATGAGGTGATGCGCGGCTGGATGAGTACGTTCGGGATTCCCAGCTACCTCGTGGCGTGGACCTTGGTCTATATCATCGCCATTGTTGCCAGTGCTTCGTTAGTTGCGGTTTCAACTACGGTGTCGGCTGTGATCGCCGGCGTTGCGTCTTACAAGAAGCGGTTTACCCGTTTCTCGTACGCGTTTATTCCTCTCGCGGTCGGCATTCACACGGCTTTCAACATGCCTCGCTTCTTCGGGGAGATTGGTCTCAATCGTGTGGCGCACAATTTCGCTGGGATCTTCGGTTATTCGTTTGATGGGACGGTACTGGTTCTGGGTCAAGGAGCCACACAGGCCCTGATGTTCGTTTTGCTGGGTGCCGGCATGGTCGCTTCGCTTGCTGCCACCGGATTCATGTCGAAGAACGGCGAGGGGAGCCGCCCGTTCCTGGCATCGCTACCTATGGTGGCGGTGATGGCCGCTTTCACAGTTGGCATCGGTGCGATATTCCAGATCATGTACTTTTAACCCTGGAGGAGAATGGCCCCTGGCGCCGGGTGGTTACTCATGACTTGTCATTGGTCGGTTTCCCCGGCCAGCAAGCTACGTTAGAACGATCTGTCTACCAGGCAGGAAGGTATTGGAAACTAGCCCGCACTTCTCATCGGCGAGAAGTGCGGGCTAGAGTCGCACAGGGAGGAAGATAACGGATGAGGGCGTTGCCAAGCATTTTCTGCCTGTTCCTTCTGGTTGGCCCGACGTTCGCGCAGAAGCCCGTACCCCATCCGTTGTCCAGGTTCGTAACTGAGGACGCAATCACGGCGGAATACTACAGGGGCCTCGAGGGGCCCCTGTTTACGGATGCGGAACAGTTTTTTGATGCTGGAGACTACACGAAAGCGGCTGAGAGTTTCCTGGAGCTTTACGAGCAGACGACCATTCCGGTTGCTCTCATGCTGGCCGGGAATTGTTACTACAGGATGGACGAGGCTGATGAAGCCATCCGCCTGTATCTGCGTTCGATCGAGGAAGGTCTGGACGAACTCTCGGACGTCCATTCGAATCTTGCGAATGCCTACTACGCCCGGTACCGCCATGACGAAGCCATCAGTGAATTTGAACGCGTTCTGGAATTGACCGACAACGTGGACCCGGTAGCAAACTACGGTCTTGGAATTCTGCTCGATGGTAAAGGCGAGCATGATCTGGCGATCGAGCACTACCAGAGAGTCGTCGACTTTACCGATGATCGCGAGCCTCTCGCCCGTCAACACCTGGGGCTTTCCTATTTCATGAAAGGGGACTATCCCAGTGCGATTCGTGAATTAGACATCTACATCCGCCAGGTGCCTGACGACCCTGGCGGAAACCTGAACCTGGCGATTGCCCTGAGATACGCGGGCGCACTGGACCGGGCAATCGAACAACTGAACATCGCCATCGAAAACAGCGCCGACCCCATGGCGGCGGCTCACTACCAGTTGGCCCGTATTTATGAAGAACGGCAGGAGTACCCTCTGGCTCTCCAGCACTTTGAAATCGCAATGGAGAACGGGCTGAATACTCCAAGAGTCGAAGAAGAATATGAAGCCGCGAAAAAGGCAATGAAGAAGGTGCCTTAGGAGTCTGCGCGGCAGAGAGTGGACCTTGTCGGCTGTCAGCAGGTAGCAAGCAAGTCTCGAGAACTACGACCGAAAGCAGCACTGGCTTCTTGCCGCTTACTAATAGCTGACCGTTCCCGGGAGGGCAAATGAGTATCGAAACAGGCACTGAGTATCTGGAGGGGCCCGAAGCGAAAAGGTTCTTGCAGGAGGAATCCTGTGAAGGGTGTCAGAAGCCCGCTGCCGAATGGGCGCAAGCCGATGAGCGGGGCAATTTGACAGTCCACGGCGATTACTCCGCCGCCGGCGACGTAGTGGGGTACCTCTGCAAGGCGTGTTTTGATGTCCAGGGGAGGCGTTAGCGGGTTCTCGGGGATGGCGAAATGATTCCTGAGTGAGGTCGTGGGTTGCCCATGACGGGATTTGATGCCTTCCTTCCCGGCGACCTCTTTTCGTGCGTTTGTCGCTCCTCCGATGCGCCGTGTGCGGGGGCAGCGTAATCAGCTTTTCTGGGCCCACCGGCCTCCGGTTCGGTGACCCAGTAGCGTTTTGAAATCGACAACCAATGAGAAATGCGGGCTAGTGCATTTGCATCAACAAATTGAGCTGATCGCGGGATTTACACGCTCACCCGAACAATCTAATGTAGTCACTTAGCGACCAGTTGTTCGGTAGGAAGTTCGGATGGCCGGCGTCTGAGTCCTGGTGAGCCTCCCGGTGGAAGCCTGGAGTTTTACGCGACTGATGAGTGACACGATCACGGTTGAGGCAAAGGCACGCTCTATCGCAAGAAAGCAGGAGTAGCAACCATGCCAAAAGATACTGGGCCCAAAAGCTTTGATTCCCTATGGTCCTCGAACCAGCCAGACCATGACTATCGAGACAAGGCCTTTAAGAATCGCTTTTCACGTGGCTCTCTGAACGATCTCAGTCCCGACGAAGTCCTGATGGTGGCGATCGACGTAGAAGTGGTCAACGGGAACCGGCTGCGCGATTTTGCTGCACGGTTCGCCGACACTTCGGCCGATACCGCCACGCTTTTTTCCGGGATGGCTTCCGAGGAAGACCAGCACCGTGACCAGCTCCGTGAGATTTACAAGCAGCGCTACGGAGACAACCCGCAGACGGTCGGTGAAGATGATGTCCATGAAGTCATCGAGGAGACCGAGCTTCCCGAAGATGTTGGCGTATTCGACAGCCTCACGCTGCGCCAGGCTCTCGAGATGGTCTTAGAAGCTGAAATCAAGGCACAGGGGTTCTACAGAGAGGCGGCAAAAAAATCCGAAGATGCCGGGCTACGGGCGCTTTTCCAGGAGCTTGGGGACTTCGAAGGCAATCACGTCCACTGGATCGAAGCCCGTCTCGAAGCCTTGGCGGAACGTGAATAAACTAGTGTAACGGGGGTGACGGAACGGCTGAGGGCGTCATGGTTTGGTTCGAACGTTTGATGGCCGAGGCACCTGTCATCCCCATCTCCAAGCGTGGAGGAAACGGCCCGGCCTGGTGATAAGTGACGAGTAGTGGAGAGAGAAAGACGACAGTGGCTCGTTACCCATCACCGTTCTTGTTTTCTCGGTAGGCCGCCGATTAGTCGAGCAGCTTCCTTACCCAGGCAAGCGAGTTCTCTAACATCACAAGCACCCTTGAACTTCCTGAACAGAGGTGTTGCGTTAAAGGAAGACTGACTGATGAATCACGAAACCGTTTACTCGTCCTGCGGAAGCTTTCCCGCAAGGCCAATGATCCCCCATCTTCCTCATCGCCCGCAGTGCTGCCCGCCTACCGTACCTGAACGTAATTGTCGTCCGCTCTTCGAAGTTATAGAACGATGATCAAACCCCATCCCAAAGGTACAGAGGCCCGCGTGCTTCTAACGTCGGTCTTCGGCCCGTTTGCTCAGGATGATGAGTTCGGCAGCCGTGCGATCAATCCGATGGAGCTTTACCACAATCAGGTGACGCGCGGGCAGGGACCGTTTTCAATCCGGCTGTCGCACCGTTCCTGGGGGATCATGTTGATCCAGCAAAACATCTCGGCGCCGTCGACCGTGTTGGACTTTCCGACCCGTGCGCGTTTCGTCAGCGAGATCACGAAGAACCGCTACGACGTCATCGGGATTTCTTCAATCATCGTGAACGTTGGCAAGGTACGTGAGATGTGCCGGCTGGCGAGAAAGCACTCACCGGGCTCGAAAATCGTCGTTGGCGGCCATGTGACCGCCATTCCCGGAATTGGTGAGATGGTGGATGCCGATTTCATCGTCAGAGGGGAGGGCGTGGCGTGGCTGCGTGAGTACCTGGGCGAACCGGTCGATCGACCGATACAGCATCCTATGATCCGTTCAGGATTTGGATTGCGCCTGTTTGGTATCAAACTTCCGGCCGGTGGCGGCGACCCGGCGGCGACGATCATTCCGTCTGTCGGATGTCCGATGGGTTGCAACTTTTGTACGACTTCAGCGTTCTTCGGCGGCAAAGGCAA
>PVBE010516135.1_pt1 | contig 12751 bp, 14 predicted proteins | sample 1631181 | NCBI WGS metagenome assembly PVBE01 (sample SAMN08397723, study PRJNA350692) | Marine metagenome, whole genome shotgun sequencing project. | isolation source: water | place: Pacific Ocean | collected 2012-04
AACACAGTACTTTCTAAGCTTGGTATCACGATGGTATCACTTTTGGTATCACTTCACAAGACATTTGTGTAACATTGGGCAAATCAGCAAATGCCGCTATTAACCCGTAATTCACAAAATGTACGGATTATTAACCCGTCATTCCCTACCAGCATGAACCAAGCGCAGAGCAGAGAGGAATGAACAAATAAAAAGAGCCTCCAGCAGCAATGCTGCCAGAGGCTCTTGGTTTCGATTCGTTGAACTACTTGTAGTATTTCATCCCTGCTCTTTTTCCATCAGGCTTTACCTTTTTATCTTTCTTTAGCTCAGTCAATCGCTTGCTTGCATCTTGTACGCCTGCTTTGGTTCCAATGTCTGCTGCTGACATTGCGTTATCTTTGCCAACAGGAACAGCTTCCAGAACAGAGCAGAGACGGCAGAAATGCCTACCATATTCTCCTTGTCTATATAGAGATTCACGGTCATTGAGTTTTAGTTCACGCCCGAGTTGGTATTGCTGATGGGTCGCCGAAGAGCATCTTGCAATGTCGCAGTGACTCGTAGACAATGCTTTCCTGGGTGTCCTGTGCGTTAGGTGATATCAGGAGAATAACATGTGCAAGAATAAACTCGTTCTGTTCCGTGCCTGTCTGGCTATTGTCATTCTGGGATTTGCCACGCTGGTCAACGCCTCCGACAAAGCCGTTAACAGTCTAGAATCACACAAAGAATCAATCCTGACAACACAAAGGACACCAAAACCATGCCGATTCATCTTGGACCGATAACGCGACGTGATTTCCTGTCTGGTGCGGCCGGAGCAGCGGCGACGCTGCTGCTGGGTCGCAGAGTTCGGGCCGCAGAGGCCAGATCGATAGATCCGCACTGCTTTGCGTTGCTGAGCGACACGCATGTCCCGGCCGATCCTAAAACGCTTCAGGCGCGGGTCAGCATGACCGACCATTTCGTCAAGGCTATCGACCAGGTCGCCGGTCTCCAGACCGCTCCGGCCGGCGCCATTGTCTGCGGCGACTTGACTCACAAGAGCGGCCTGCCCGAAGAGTATCGCCAGTTCGCCCCGATCGTAAGCAAACTGGCCAAAGCGAATCTGCCTACGCACCTTATGGTCGGAAACCACGATCATGTGGAGAATCTCTATTCGGCCCTGGCGGCGGCCAAGCCGGGCAAACCGATGCTGGTTGGAGAACATGTCTCGATCGTGCAGTCACCGCGTGCCAACTGGTTCCTGCTGGACTCGCTGGAGATTGTCAACGAATCGCCAGGCCTGCTCGGCAAGCCGCAACTGGAATGGCTGGCCAAAGCGCTTGACGAGCACACCGACAGGCCCACGATCGTAATGGCGCACCACGACCCGAGCCTGTCACCGCCCAATCGTCGCCCGAAAAGGAACACCGGACTGAAAGACGGCGACGCCCTGCTGGACATCCTGATCGGCCGCAAACACGTTAAAGCGTTCATTCACGGACATCGCCACCAGTGGCGCCACCGCACGTATCAGGGCCTTCACGTTATGGGCCTGCCGCCGACAGCGTATCCGTCTCAGGCCAGCGCCTGGGTGATGGCCAGACTCGAACACACTGGAATAACCCTGGAGATCCAAGCCCTGGACACCAAGAACATCACGCACGGTAAGAAGATCGAACTGACCTGGCGGCCCGCATGAGACTTCTGGCACGCAGGACGGGAAAAGGCGGTGAGTGAGAAGTAGTGCAGAAAGGCCGCGGCGGGAGACCAAATCATGACGGGCGCTAAAAGCAGTTGCACGGGCGCTGACGGCGTGGGCGACCATGCGGGCCAGCCGATCGATTCGGATAAACAATTCTCCTGGGCTCCGCCGACCGAGATCGGATCAATCCTCTCAGCCGACACCAATATCAAGAGCGGATCGCAACCATCTTTCATCAAACCGTGGCTGATCATGCTGGGCCTGTCGCTCATAGGATATCTGGCCCTGGGCGAAGTCATGCCTCGGGTGATCGAAGGAAAGGGAGACCCGCAGATAGTTCGCTACATAGGGATCGGTGTGGGGCTTCTGCTGGGGCTTTTATCACTGCTCTACACGTGGCCGGCGACACCGGAATGCACATACGTCGGAAGCGATGGAGCTGCGTTGCTGAGGGGCAAATGGGGCCAGCCGGAAGCAAGTAAGAAACAGGCCGTGGTCTTCAGGGACATGAATGTCCTGTTCGCCTCATCAACACACATGTACAAGAATCTCATCTATGACAAGACCCTGTTCCACTTCCATTGGCACAAGGAACCCGGCGGACCTGCGGACCTGGCGATTTTCGGCGAGCACAAGTGCAAGGACGCCCCGCCGCCGGCGGGCAATATATTCTACTTCGGCATGCATGCCGAAGACCGCTGGATGGAAGAACTCCTGGGAAGACACGGCTCGACCCCGCCGACCGGTCAGACCCTAACCTTCCCCTGCCGCAACAGCGACATAAAGGAAGTTCGCCTGCAGTCCGACCGCATCGAATTCGTCTACAAACAGCATGTCGACGCGATCCCGTTTGCAGACTTAGGCCGCTTCGACGCCAAACGCGGCGTACTGCAGTTCGACCAGAATGATGCAACATGGTTCAGCAACAAAGGCAAGTTCCGCCTGAAATACGGTAATCTGGGAAATGCCGGACTATTCCTGCATTACCTGGCCCAGCTCCTCCAGCAGGAGCAGTGAGACGACAACTGAACAAGCGAGCATTCAATGACAGAGTCGGGAAAATCCAGAAAGGCCGCCAAACGCCGAACTCCAAGGGGTATAACATCCGCCGGGCTGCTGCTGTTGTGCGTGTGCTTCTTCCTGCCCCAGGTTAAGAGTTGCGACCAGCCGGTTACTCCGGCCGTAGAAACTTACGATGAGGGAGCGGGCTGGCTCATTATCTGGGGGCTGCCTTTTGTATTCGCCTTCGCGGTTGGATCGCTGTACGGCCTGTGGCATCTCTTACGTAAAGAACGCACGAAAGCGGCGATAATGAGACTAACGTGCGCCTGCTGCATCCTGATTCTCGGATGGGGATGCATCCAAATGACCAGGGTGGTGATGGATGAACCGGATGCGACCGCATTGGTGATTCTAGGGCTGCTCGGCGTGGCGGTGCTTGCGGCGTGCATTTCCGCGGCGAAGGCTTCTTCAAAGGCAAAAGGACCGATGTGCGTTTTCTTCTTCGGATTGGCGTCTATCGGGTACTTCCTTTATTGGCCATTGATGACGAGCGTGAGAATCTACTACGGGCTGTGGTTCTCGGTGACAGCCAGCACGCTGATAGCAGCCGGAGCGCTGTGGGAGGCCCTTGGAGTGAAATCCAAGTAGTCGAACCTTACAGTTTTCGGAGACAAAGAAGGGCTATCCATCTGTGCCGGAGTCTTCGCGGAGTTTGGCCAGGAACTCCGGATCGATTATGCCGGTGAGATCCTGACAGGCCTTCACGTCGGCCCAGGCGTTTGTGTAGTCGCCACTGGCCGCGTAGGCGCCGCAACGATTCGCGTAGGCCTGGGCGTAGTTCGGGTCAAGGCTGAGGGCTTTACTGTAGTCAGCTATCGCCAATTGATGATCGCCGTTATTGTAATGACTGAATGCTCTATCGTGATATACAAACGGCTCGGCCATGTCATGCTCGATCGCCTCGGTAAAGTCGGCGATCGCCAGACGCGGCGACAACGCACCTGATCCGGAGCCGCCCAGCCACGCCAGGGCTTCGGCAAGCGCCCCTGTCAGGGGTGCGGCGGCCAGACTGACAAGCCACGGTCCCATCGCCGCGATAAGGACCCAAGGCAGTGTCTCCCGTAAGCAACCGGACATCGACGCCTGCCCAGATTCAGCGGATTCTCGCACGAATAATCTCCCAACTCGAGTTTCTCAAAAAGAAGGTCACTTCGGCGCCATCGCCCCGGCTTGCCTGAGAGCTACTCGTCCGGTTTAGAGTCTTTCCGAAGCCTGGCCAGGTGGTCGCTGTCCGGTTGACCGCCGCACTTGCGGCATGCCTTTACGTCGGCCCAAGCCTTTTCGTAGTCGCCTGTGGCTGCCAGAGCCTCGCTGCGGCGGCCGTAGGCTGACGGATCCTTCGGATTGAGCCGAATCGCTTCGTTGTAATCGGCGATCGCCAGATTGAATTGGTCACTCTTGAAATAACTCAATCCGCGACCATTGTAGTAGTTCGCATTGTCCGGGTTAAGTCTCAGGGCTTCGGTATAGTCTGCAATCGCAATATCGTATTGGGATGTCTTATCGTGGACCCGTGCGCGGGAGTAATAAGCCAACGCGTTTTCCGGAGCCAATTCCAGAGCCCTGTCGCACAACTTGATCGCCTGCTCATGCGAGCCCTTTTCTCGCAGCTCTTTGGCGGCCTTAACGATGGATTTGGACTGCCGTAATTTCGCTTCCTTGATCTTCTCCATCACCGCGGCGGCGGCCTGGCGAACTTCGGGATCGGCGTCCTCCAGCACCGAGGCGACTTGCTCCTGTCCGGACAGGATGCCAATTCTCATCTCCGCCAGTTGCTTGACAGCGTCCAGGCGGCTGCGAGCACGGGGCGGATCGACCAGTTCGGCGCAGAGCCTGCGCGCCAGGCGATCGCTCCGCCAGTCCAGCCATGCGGAAACAAACTCGCTCGGGACGTTCACGACAGCCCTCGCAATCATCAGGCATACGAGCGAGGTAAGAACAAATGGGTTGGACCGATGAACGATCGCCAGAGTAACAAGCGCCGGAACATACACCATCACGTCGACCACGAGAGGCGAGCACCCGCGACCCTCGTCAGCATGTCTTATCAAGTGATCCCGCCAAGGCTCCTGCGGACTGTTCTTCAGGATTGGGGCCTGGTCGGGAACGGAAATGCCCGAGAGTTTCAGAAAACAGAACCATCCCACCCAAGCTGCTCCCGTGCAGACAACCATCTGAACAACGAGAACAAACGGAGCAGTAAACAGTTTTCCGGGAACGCCTGAAGACGAGTAGAACAAGCTGATATCCTCGGCGCTCCAACCGGCCGCGGCGTGCATCGCGGCGTTGGCGACAACGAAGACCAACAGCATATCCACGCCCGCAGCCAATATATACGGCTCGGAAAGGAGCCTGCCGCCCTCCAGGTTCGTCAAACGCAGCGGCGAAAGCAGGAGGCACCCGGCGAGAAACAGCGCCGTAAGCGCAAAATACGCCGACCATTGGCCCGACATGGGGCTGCGAACGTTCAACCAGGCGATTGCCTCGGCAACCCAGCCGGTTAGCGGCGTAGCAGCGAGACTTAGCAGCCAAGGCCCCAACGCGGCGGCAAGCAACATAACCAGACACCCTTTTCCAGAATCCTCCTCCTTCGCCTTGGGCAAGTCTTTCACAAATTATCTCCCTGTTCCCACTTCCGAATCAGCCAGCATACGCACGGCAGGAGCCTTACTCGGCCAGGATTTCTATTCCGTTGATTTCTGGATTCTGGATATTGGTCGTAAAGTCAATGGCGAGCTTATCCTTTACTTCGACGCCCTTGAACTCCTTGATCACGGGCTTGAAGGCGCCGCTGGCCTCCTTGAACACGTCGAAATCCTTTAGGACGGTCTTACCGTTAAAAGCTATGTCAAACACACGATCGCCTGCGAGGGCTACGCCCTCGAACGTCTCAGCGAAATGAAGGCGAACGGTGTATTTGCCCGGCGCCAGATCGAAAACATAACCGGCCATGCTGTAGGCCTCGTTAAGGTAAACCATCGGAGCCTGTGTACCGGGTATCTCGACAATGTCGCGAAGGACGGTTTCCCCGCCGATAACGCCCCAGGCAAGTTTGTCGGTCTTCTCCTGATCGGCCAGCCAGGTCTTGCCGCTCTTGTCGACGTAGACCTCATCGGCGCCGCAGTTAATAGAGTAAACAGGCTTGGAGGCGCAACCGGCGAGCAGACCGCCGGCCAGTATCGCTATCGTAAGAACAGTTATCATACGAGTAATTGTGAACTTAGACATGGCGACGACTCCTTAAATACGAATAATCCGGTAAGAACATGGCTACGCCACCCGCACCCAAGCGGGCAAGAGCATTGTCCGGTCAGACTGGCGATGTGTCAACACTAGAATCCCCGGGCGAACGGCGCCGATGGATCAGCGACATACCAATACAACCATTTATATCAAATAGCGATTCAATACCATATCAAACACACGTCGCTGCATGGCAATCTGTTATAGATATGCATAGTCCTTCTTTCCCCCGCTATAACGACCGATTGAACTCATCGAGAGCAGCAGGAAGTGTCAACCAAATGCATCACGCCCATAGGTGGATCCGCTGGCGAAAGAAGCGTCATCCGGCGAGGGTCAGCAGTTTCAGCGCCAACTCGGGGTCCATGGCGCGTGAGGCGTCGAGGCCCTCGATCTCGAGCATGACTACTTCCAGCACGCAGAATATCTTGGCTCCGCCCCTTGGGCAGCCGGCGATCACCTCGTCGCCCCGCCCTATCGCCGCGTGGAGATGCAGCTTGGGCGAATCGTCATCGGAGTCGCGGAAGATTGTTCCGACCCCGGCGATCTCGCGAGCGTCGTCGAACTCGGTGAAGTTCGGTTCGATCGGCCCGGTCGGAGATATGGGGCCTACGACGACGCGACCGCTGCGGAGTCCGCCGATCAGAATCACAACCGCCGAGTCAACGTTCTCTTTGGCCGCTATCGACTCGATCTCCTGGTAGAGGTCCTCGCCCTCGAACCCGCGTGCGACTATCACTCTGCCGATTTTGCCTGTCTGGTAGTCCATGGGATATGGGAGGATCCGGGTTTATTTCTTCACGTAAGTTGCTTTGATTACGTTTTGGGAGATGTCGGTGATTTCGATAATATCCTCGAACTGCTCGGCGAGAACTTCGGCGAACTTCTCGGCGGCCGAATCGTACTCTATGGAAATTGATGCGACATTTGACGAGAACTTGCCGTTGACCTGCTTTACGCCCTTAACGCCCTTGAGGGCCTTCTTGAGCTTGAAGTACGCCGCCGCCTTGATCTTCTCGACGGTAAGCTGCACCTCGCCGCGTCCTTCAAGTACGTCCATCCAGAACCTCAGAATGTCAGCGCGGATCTTCGGGGCAATTCGTATACCGCAAATATTCATCGCCCGGAAGGCGGCTCGCTTGGCGGTGGCGCGATCGCTCTGCTGGGCTTTTTCGCTCTGGTTGGAAAGCAGTTGGGCTGTGTCGCTGCGATAGCACTTAACGTTGCAGGTGGCGCCGTAGCGGAAGAATCGCACGCCCGCATAGTTCCAAATCCCCCCGGAAGTCGCTTCCGAAACGCCGGTTATGAACAGCTGTGCGCCGTACTGCCTGGCGATAGCCTGGATTACATCGGTCTTGTTCGCCGCGATCGCAGCCTGCATGTTCTTACGCTCTATGGCCTTAAGCTGTTTGCTGTTGACCAGCAGGAATCCCGACTTGAGCAGCAGGTTCTCGATGCGGGTCTGCAGGGTCGATTCCTCCTGTGACCACTGATCGGTCCGTTCATTGATAACGACCATAACTTTCGGCCGGCCCATTTCAGTCAGCAGATTCTTCACCACGCCCCAAGTGTCTTCGATTCCTTTTATGGAAACCACAACCTTGGCTTTCAACTCCACCGCTCCGTCTTCGGTGGTCTTGGGCGTGCCGATGATCGTGAAACTCTGAACGAATCCCGCGGATCTGGCCAGGATTGTATCTTTGACAAGTTCGAAGTTGGAGGTCTTCGACTGGGAGTAGATGTATGAACCGGCGCCTCTCTCAACGGCCTTCCGCTTGGCGTCGGAGATCGCCTCAGTCTTGTTCAGCCCGGCGCCTGTTACGGTTACTTCTACTAGATTAGCGTTGATCTTGCGGACCTGCGCATCTGCAGGAGCGGCCAGGCAGGTGACCGACACGATCAGGGCGACAATAAGCATCATTGTTTTCGGCATGATTATAATACCTCTGCTGCGGCTCGAGCGCGGGCGCCGAAACGCGGGGGTCTCTGTATTATAGTGTCAGCAACGTTTGTTCAAGATCGATCGCGTCAGTCGATAACGATCACCGGTCCGCCAACCGGAACCGGATCGCCCTGGGGCTGCTGCCCGTTCGGCACGATCTGGGGCTGACCGACCGGCACGTCCTGGACCTCGACTCTTCTTTCAGTCTTGATATCGTCCCCGCAACCGATGAGCATGGTCCCGGCCGCTATCACCGTAAGCATAACTAGAACGCATACTATTCGCTTGAACATACTATTTTCTCCACTGATTGAGTTCATATCGTTTGTCGTAACGGCGCCGTGGCGGATCTCTACCTTATAGTCAGGCTTAACGTTCTCTGATAGTACAGGATAGAGTTCCAAAGCGGAAGCAGTTCGATCTCGACATCCACCTGAGCGGCTCCGTCTACGACCTTGAAGGAGTTGTCGACCACGCGTGCACCCTGTTGGAACGTCAGCATGGAAGTTCCGATCTGGTCATTCTGGGCCACGAAATCCTGGACGGACGTGTTCGAAGTAATCTGCAGTCCGCTGAGTCTTTCGGCCAGTTTGCGCCGGGCGTCAAGTTCGGCGCCCCTCTTGGCCATGAGTCTGGCCTGGGCGTCGTTTGCGGCGGTGATGGCGGCGTTTCCGGTGGCCCTGATCGTCTGAGTCGCCCACTGAGGAGCCGACGAGGCGGTCGTTACAGTCTGCCTGACCGTAACCGGGGTCGTGCTCTTGAGGTACCGAACGTTAGGCACGCCCATGCCGACTTCGATTATTACGGTGTCTTTCGAGCGAAGGACAAGATCTTCAATCGTTCTCGATGTAACATTACGGCCCCTGAGAGTCGTGGAGCTCCATGACTTCATGCTCTGGTAGAACTGGCGGAGCTTTATTTGCATCTCGACCTCGACAACCAGTTCACCCTTATGGTATCTGCGTCCGACTTCCTTCATTCCGCGAATGAGCGTGTTGAGACTGGTGTTGATATCATCGCTCTCGGTTACGAAATCCTGTACGGTGGTGGTCGACGAAATACGCAGACCCTTGAGTCGCTCGGCAAGTTTTCTCATCGCGTCGACTCGTGCAGCTCGCTCGGCCATCAGTCGTCCGCGTGCTGTGCAGTACTGCGCCCAGTACTTTCTGGCCGCGGCGCCGGCTCCGGAGAACGTTGCCTGGGAGGCTCCGGGCGCTGGCGGTACGAGCGGTTCGGGAATGAGTTCTTCGCGGGGCACGCCCGATCCGGTCTCACGAAGGACCGTAATCTTATTGGTGGTGGTCATCTGCTGAAAATCTCTGGACTTGACCGTGTTGCCTTTGTAATGGGTCGCATGGATGCTCTTGAGGGTCGCGATGAGCTGCGAGAGCTTGATTTCCAGAACAACTTCGCAACTGTCGTCTTCCATATACTTGGCCGAGACTTCCTTCATACCCATGAGGCTGGTGTTCAGGGCAGTCTGTATGGTGTCCGACTCGGCCACGAAGTCCTTAACACTTGTCTGGGAAGTGATTTGCAGCCCTTTTATGCGTTCAGCAAGCTTCCGCATGGCCTCAACGCGGGCCGCTCGCATCGCCAGCAGCCTGTTCTGGGCCTTACCTTGCTCGGAAATCGCATCGCCGCAAACAGTTACGACACCAAACGCCAGAACTACTACGCACATCGCCAGTTTCGCTGCTCTAGTCATCATAATGCTCCCATAACTTGTTAGTTTCGCCCTAAAATAATATCTTAATTGCACTGTCACCGCCGAGCCGCAGTAGCCTGACTTGCTGATTTCAGCATCGGTGTGTCTCGCGGGGCAAACAAGGTTACACCAGCCAAATATCCAGCGACGGTCGCTAGTCCAAATAAGCCTATGCCCCGGCCGCAGTAAAAGTCAAGGTTACGGCACGAATATCTATCGGCAATAAAGGCTTTAGAATCAGGTTATTTAGCGATAAACATGGGGGCAGAAGCGCCCTGACAGAGACCTCTCTGCGACAAATCCTCGCTTTTACGGATTTTCGTGTTGACATGAGCGGCGGTTGTGAGATAATACGCGGCTCGATTATGGAGTACTCAGGAATACGGACAAGCAAAATGACTACCAAGACATACATGGCCAAAAACGGCGAGTTAACCCGCAAGTGGTTCGTAGTAGATATTTCGGACAAAGTGCTCGGGAGAGCGGCTGTCAAGATCGCAACGATTTTGATGGGCAAGCATCGCCCGGAATACACGCCCAACGTAGACACTGGCGATCACGTGATTGTTATAAACGCCGCTGACGTTCGCGTCACTGGCAATAACAAGCTGACCGACAAGGTCTAAACGCGTTACAGCGGATACCCCAGCGGTCTGAAGCGCACTTCGCTTGCAGAGATGCTCGAGAAGCACCCCGAGCGGGTCATCACCAAGGCCGTCAAGCGCATGCTGCCCAAGACCCGTCTCGGGGAAGCAATGCTGAAGAAACTCAAGGTATACCCCGGCGGCGAACACGACCACCAGGCCCAACAGCCCGAAGAGCTGGAACTTTAAGGTTAGGAGCGGCATTAAATGGCGCCAGAAAGCGATAAAACACCCACCGCCGAGATTACACTTGGCGAAACGACTCAGATCGACAAGCCCAAGGAAAGCGCTGAAACCAAGGCGTCCTTCTCCATCCCGACCCTCGCAGAAGGCGTTCACTACATCTTCGGCACGGGAAGGCGCAAGAAGGCCGTCGCACGCGTCCGTATCCGCCCCGGAACGGGCAAGATCCTGGTCAACAAGCGTGACTTCGAAGTTTTCTTCGTACACGAGAAAGACCGCACCGCCGCCATTTCTCCGCTGAAAACCACAGGCATGACCAACAGTCTTGACGTATGGGTCAATGTTCGCGGCGGCGGAAGCACCGGACAAGCTGACGCAGTTAAGCTGGGGCTGGCCAGGGCGATCGCCAAAGCGATTCCCGACGCCGAACACACACTGCGAGTTTCGAACCTGATGACGCGCGACGCGCGTATCAAAGAACGTAAGAAGTATGGACAGCGCGGCGCACGCAGACGCTTCCAGTTCTCAAAACGTTAATCTATACCGGACATCCAAAGCCAAGGCCCCGGTGCTGCAATGCTGGGGCCTTGCTTATATAATGATGCTCTCGATTCCACCAGATCGATCGGAGCCCCGAAAATGACACAAAGCGATCGCAAAATAAAAGTCGTTCTTATCGGCGGAAGCGGATACGCCGGGTTCGAAGTTGTTCGCTGGCTGATGCGGCATCCCAACGCTGAAGTGGTGGGCGTATTCGGACCGCCCAATGAACTGGGACCGATGGATGAGTTTTACCCCCTGCTGTCGAGCCAAACCAATTTGGTCCAGGAACTGTTCGACACCGATAAGGTCGCTTCGGTCGAAGCGGACCTGGCGATGCTTTGCGTACCGCACAAGGTCGCAATGAGCTACGTGCCGGCCCTGCGGGCCGCGGGCCTGCGGGTCATCGACTGGTCGGCGGACTATCGACTCACCGATGCGGCGGTCTACGAAAAATGGTACTCGCCCCACACCGACGCTGACGGCCTGGCCGACGCGGTTTACGGACTACCCGAATACTATCGAAGCGAAATCGCCAACGCGTCCCTGGTCGCCAATCCGGGTTGCTACCCGACCTGCAGCATCCTGGCGATCGCCCCGCTTCTTCGCGCCGGGCTGATCAAGCCGGATGCAATAGTCATAAACGCCATCAGCGGCGTAAGCGGCGCCGGACGCACCCCGCACCTGAAGTTCCACTTCCCCGAACGGAATGAAAACTTCGAACCGTACGGAGTCGGAACGCACAGGCACATGCCGGAAATTGAACAGGTTCTCTCCGACGTGTCGGAAAATACTGCAACGGTGCTCTTCCAACCGCACCTTAGCCCTATGGATCGCGGTATGCTATGCAGCATCTACGCCGACCCGACCGGCGACATAACAGACGCCCAACTGACCGAAGCACTGAACCATACGTACGAAAACGAGCCGTTCGTCCGTGTGCGCACCGACGTGCTGCCGGCCAGCAAGTACGTTTCGACGACAAATTTCTGTGATGTGTCAGCGGCCATGGTCAAAGGAAAGGTCGTACTCTTCAGCGCTTTAGACAATGTTATCAAGGGCGCATCGGGCCAGGCGATCCAGAATATGAACATAATGTTCGGCCTGGACGAGACAACGGGCCTGTATTAGGCTCTCCAGATTGCCAATAGTCTGAATCCGCCTTGACGTCACTAGGGGCGGGTATGTACACTACAATCGCAGCAGACGTGGGTCGAGTATCGGGGACTCGCCGCCAGTCGGCCTTCAGGTCGGTCCCGCAGCGTGTCTGACGACCCCGCCCTGTCCGGTTTCATAACGGCGCCAGCAGTCATTCGCCGCAGGCTTTGGCTCTACCGCCCGGATCGGACAATGTATAATCTGCTGCCGAAACACTGGCCCCAAAAGGATCGTTCTTATGGCAGGAAAGAAACGGCGGCGCCTCGGCGAGATACTGGTCGACTGGGGCGTATGCACTCCGGGTGCTACTAATGAAGCCATCGAACACGCCCACCAGGAAGGCCTGAAGATAGGCGAAGCACTGATCGCACTTGAACTGGCCAGCGAAGACGACGTGACCAAAGCGCTGGCCAATCAGTTCGACATGGAGTTTATTGATCTCGATCAGAACGTGGTGGTTCCCACCGAACTGAATCTCATCGACGAAACTCTGATCAAGCGACATCAAATCCTGCCGCTGGCGATGGAGGACGGGCGCCTCAAAGTCCTCATCACCGACCCGCTGGACCTCGAAACCCTGGATATGCTGCGTTTCAGGCTCA
>PVBE010629944.1_pt1 | contig 12750 bp, 11 predicted proteins | sample 1631181 | NCBI WGS metagenome assembly PVBE01 (sample SAMN08397723, study PRJNA350692) | Marine metagenome, whole genome shotgun sequencing project. | isolation source: water | place: Pacific Ocean | collected 2012-04
GCGCTGAGCAGGTGGTCGTAGAAGGTCTCGAAGATCTTACCTAACCGGTAGCCCGCGATGACTGAGTACTGGTCGGTGGCGTAGACCGCGATGGTGTGGTCCCCCGTCTCGAGGGTCGCGGTCGCCGTGTCGTAGCTGGACCAGCTCGAGGAGGAGCTGCCCGTGACCTCCGCGCCGTCGATCCATGCCTGGTAGGCGTCGTCGGCGGTGACCAGCAGCTCCACTTCGTACTCGAAGACCTCGGGCTCGTCCGGAACGACCCCGTTGCCCCCCAGCTGGCAGAGCAGCTCCGAGTTGGAGGGATCGTCGGTTTCCACCACCAGGGACGCTTCCTCTGGGCCCTCGTCCAGGGGTGAGAAGCGCAGGCTTGCGCTGGCGCTGCCGAGTGGGTCGAGCACGAGGGGCAGGGAGGCGAGGTCACCCTCGTCGTGGACCAGCAGCTCGGTCTCGGAGGTGCTGGTGAACGTCATGGAGGTCAGGGTCGCGGGGCTGTCGCCGCTGTTGGCGATCAGCACGTCCACGTAGCCGGCCTCGCCGGTCTCCAGGTCACCGAAGTCGTGGAACTCGGGCGTGATGGAGAGCGAGGGCCAGAGGGTCTCGCCCAGCAGGGTGACCGTGGCGCTGCCGTCTTGGGGTGCGTCGCTGACCAGGTCCACCTGGCCCTCGTAGGAGCCCAGGTCGCTGGGTTCGTAGGTGACGACGAAGGTGGTCACGCCTTCGGGAACGAGGGTGGTGTTGCCCGGCTGGGTGAGCGTGAACACTCCGCCAGCGTCCGTGAGATCGACCGAGAGAATCTCGAGATCGGCATCACCCGTGTTGGAGACGGTCACGGTGCCGCTGGCTTCCTCGCCGGGTTGCAGGGCGCCGAAGTCCAGCTCGAGGGGGTCCACCGCCAGCGCGGGCCAGGCTTCTGGAGCCTCGCCGGTGTCGAGGGGAAGAATGGGCTTGTCGCCGGAGATCTCGTACTCCGTGCATCCACAAACGAGGACGAAGACCAGCTGGAGAGGTAGGTTGCGCATGGGAAGCTAGTCCTCCTTCTCCCAGGTTTCCCGCTCCTCGTCGGTGAGCAGGCCCTCGGGGGCGTACATGAGCTTCTCGATGTCGGTGCAGAGCGCGCCGGCGTGGAAGCCGTCGATGACACGATGGTCGAAGGTGCCGCAGATGCGCAGCACGGGGCGAGCCATCACCTCGTCGTACACCACCCAGGCGCGCTTCTTGACCCTGGTGACGGTGATGATGATGGGGCAGCGGGCGATGGGGGTGAAGGGCGCGAAGCCCGAGTCGATGCCCAGCATGCCGACCGAGGTGACCATGGCCGAACCGAAGGCATCGCGAGGCATGCCCAGCTTGGGCATGTGCAGGTTCAGGGTGTTGTTGAGCAGGGACAGGAACCAGAGTATCAGGCGGATGGCCCACAGCGGCAGGGCCTTGAACATGTTGCGGGAGCGCTCGAAGGCCGGGTCCTTGCCCGTGCGGATCTGCTTGGCGGAGCCGCGGAGCCTGTCGGCCAGCTGCTTCATGGACATCTTGTCCGCTTCGCTGATCTTGGCACCGCTCAAGTCCTTCCCCCCGTCGGTGGACACCTGGCAGAAGATGTCCACCTGGCTGCGTTGCAGGATGTTGGCCCAGCCCACCTTGGCGTTGACCTCCGGGTGATCGGCGATCACCTTTGCCACCGCGCGAAGCACGATGTGGGTGACGGAGAGCTTGGTGTCGAAACGTTTGTCGTAGCGCTCCTTGAGCTCCAGGATCTGGGTCGCGTCCACGTCCAGGAAGCCGAAGATGTGAGGGTCGTTTGGTGCCGCCCACATGGCAGCGGCCAGTTTGCGGAAGGAGGAGGGGTTCTCGAGCTTCGAGAAGCGGACGAGGGAGGCCATGGAGTTCCTGGGTGGGAGGTCGCGAGATGCCGGATTGTACCAGGCTAGGGCTTCGACCCGAGCTCGAGCACCAAGCTGCCCCCTGCGGCGATGTCGTCGTGGTCGATGCGCAGGGGGTCCAGATCCTCGCCGTCCAGCGCGGCGCGCAGGATGGTTACGCCTTCTTCGCGGCCGGTGGTCTCGATGACGAAGCTACCCCCAGTGTAGGCCCCCGGGTGCAGCTGCAGCTCGGCGCGGTCGAACAGGGGGGTGGTGATCTCGTAGACTCCGTCCCCTGGAGCCATGGGGAAGAGGCCCATGGCGGCCAGGGCGTACAGGGCGCTCGTGGCGCCGGCGTCGTCATTGCCCGGCAGCCCGCCGGGGCTGGCCGCGAATGCCTGTTCCAGCAGGTCATGGACCCGCTCGGTAGCTTTGTGCGTGGCGGAGGTGTGGTTGTAGAGCCAGGGCACGTGGAAGCTGGGCTCGTTGTCGGGCCCGAACCAACCCTCGTCGAAGAAGGTGTCGAGTCGCTGCACGAAGGCATCATCCCCCCCCATGGTCTCCATGAGCGCCTCGGGGTCGTGGGGCACGAAGAAGCTGTAGACCCAGCTGTTGGACTCGCAGAAGTCGTCGGTGCCCTCGGGTGCGAAGGGCTCCACCCAGCTGCCGTCGCGCATGCGGCCGCGCATGAAGCCTTCGTCGGGATCCCAGTGGTTGCGCCAGTTTTCTGCTCGGTCGTCGAAGCTCGTGGCCTCCTCTTCCATGCCCAAGGCCTCGGCGATGCGCGCGGTGGTCCAGTCGTTGTAGGCGTACTCCAGGGTCATCGAGGCGGATTGAGACGTGTCACACTCATGACTCACGTAGCCGAGGTCGATGTACTCCGGGACCGTTCCCAGGTTGAGGTAGCCGCAGATGCCGTCCATCAAGAAGTCCTCGGTGTCCTCCGTGGCGCTGTGTTGCACGGCTTCCCACAGCAGGTCGTGGTCGAAGTCCGAGAAGCCCTTGGCCACCGCATCGGCCAGCACCGGCACGGCGTGGTTGCCGATCATCACCCGGGAGTAGCCGGTGGCCGCCCAGGTGCACTTGGGCAGCCAGCCGCCCTCTTCGTGCTGGTGCAGGAAGCTGGCCACCCTGTCGTCCATGGTCTCGGGCTCGATCAGCGTGGCCAGGGGGTGGGTGGTGCGGAAGGTGTCCCAGAGGCACCAGTCGTCGGCGTAGAAGACACGTGTGTCACAGGCCGTATGTGTCACGGGCTCGCCGCTGGTGCCGCTGACGAAGGTGCCGTTGGCTTCCACCAGGCTCGAGGGCTGCATCATGGCGCGATACAGGCCGGTGTAGAGCAGGGTCTTCTGCTCGTCGGTGCCTCCCTCGACCTGGACCCGGCCCAGCCTGCAGGCCCAGGCGTCCTCGGCGGCGGTGCGGATCTCCTCGAAGCTGTATTCCGTGGCCTGGGCGAGGAGGTTGGCAGAGGCCTGCGCGATGCTCTGGAGCGACACACCCAGCCGCAGTTCGATGGTCTCGCCTTCGGTGGTGGGCCAGGAAAACCAGGCGCCGACGTCCTCGCCGATGGTGTAGGTGGCGCCCTCGACGATCTCGAGGGTCGTGCCGTTCCGCTGATACACGCCCTGGTTCTCGAAGATGCGGGAGAATTCTCCCCGGAAGTACAGCGTGAGCTCACCCGTGGTGCCCGGTGCGTCGTCGAGCATGTAGGTGAGCAGGGGGTGCATCGTGTAGGTGGCGTAGCCCTGGAACACGTTCCCCTCGGCGAGGATCTCCGCCTCGATGGGGCTCCCTCGCCCGTAGCCGGCGTCGAAGACGATGCGCGCGTCGTCGCTGGCCGGGAAGGTGTAGCGGTGCACCCCGGTCCAGGCCGTGGCGGTCAGCTCGGTCCGCACTCCGGGGTCGTCCAGGGTGACGGCGTAGTAGCCGGGGAGTGCTTCCTCGGAATGGTGCGAGAAGGTCGATGACAGGTCGGCCGCCTGCTCGGGAAGCTCGCCGATCCATGGCAACACCAGCAGGTTGCTGTAGCCGTTCGAGCCGCCGCCAGGTCCCTCGAGGTGGGTGTGCGAGAAGCCATCGATGCGCTCGGCCCCGTGCGCGTAGGCATCCACCGAGCCGGCCTCGACCTGGCTATCCGGTGACAGCTTCACGAAGCCGTGGGGTACCAGGGCTCCGGGCACGGCGTTGCCGCTGCCTTCGGTGCCGATCATGGGGTCCACCCATTGCAGCAGGTCGGCTCCGTCGGGGCAGAAGGCGCTCCAGGTTTTCTGGCGCTCGCCCAGGGCGCACTCGGCCTCGGTCTCCGGGGCGCTGTCCACCGGGTCGGGCTTACAGGCCGGGAGCAGCAGGAGGGGGAGCAGGAGAAGGATGCGCATCGGCGATACCCATGGTCGACCAGAACGAGGTCGCGAACTATCCTTGCATCATCGGAGGTCTCGATGAAGCAGTTCCTCGTCATCCTGGGAGACAAAGGTCCCGGGGGGCCCGATCGGCAGCAGCTGCTTCTGCACGTAGACCACTTGCGCGGCCTCTCCCGGGCGGGATCCCTGGTCAGCTGTGGCCCCTTGGGGGATGGCGAGCGGGCCATCCAGATCTTCTTGGCGGCATCGCTCGAAGAGGTCCGAAGCATCGTCGCCAGCGACCCCTTCGTCGCTGGGGGCTACTACCGCAGCCACGAAATCCAGGAGTACATCGAGGGCAACGAGGCCAACAACTGGCTCCTGGGTCCTATGGGGTAGCCTCGGGCAGCTGCCAGACCTTGCGCGCCACGGCCACGGACTCCTGGTCGATGGTGGGGGTGCCCAGCTGGAGCGGCAGGGTCAGATCGATGTCGGCCCCGACGCGCTCGCCGTCGGCCAGCGGCCCGTCGGCGTTGGCGGTGGAGTAGGTGATGCGGACGCTACCGGAGCCGTCCTTCAGGTCGAACGAGCGGGTATCCGAGTCCTCGTCGTCAGAGCGCAGCATGATGACTTCCCCCACGGAGCTCTCGTTGACCACCACTCCCTGCAGGCGAGCGGATCCGAGCCGCGCGAAGCGCTGGGACGTGCGCACCTCGCTGGCGGTCTGTTCGGGGGGATGGCAGGCGCTGGCTGCCAACAGAGCGGCGCAGAGGACCGACTTCGAGGCGCTCATGGAAGCTCCGTGTTCCGGTGTCGTCTTGCCGCGGTCACGCCGCGGGAGATCTCAGTCTCAACCGCAGCCCTGGGGTCGCAGCTTCAGGACGTCTTCCTTGATGATGGCCACCAGGCAGCCGGTGCCCTTGGTGACCATGATTGCCCCGGGCGCGCAGTTGAGCTGGCAGGCTCCACACTCGATGCAGGTGTCCTTGTCCAGGAAGGCGGCCTTGCGCGCCGCGATCTCGAGCACGCCGTGGGGGCAGACCAGCGCGCAGTTTCCACAGCCGGTGCACAGGTCGGAGTCGAGCTTGATCATGGGGTGGTTCCCGCGAGCAGGAAGGTGACGATGGACGCCAGGAACAGGATGACATCCACGGGCAGGAAGTGCGCGATCTCCTTGCGCACCTCGCTGTAGTTGCTCACCGCGGAGTTGCCCGTAAAGGACAGCCCCACGAAGATGGCCATGGCGATGGTGAAGGTCGCCGCGGCGGGCAGCAGGGCCATGGACATCCAGCCAGCGGCGGCCGCCCCACCCAAGGCGAGGGCGGTGGCGCCACCGAGCCAGAGGCCTTTCACGGCAAAGCGGCGGCCCGGGATCCAGGGGAAGAGCAGGGGGTAGGCCGTGCCGAGCCACGCCACGATGGCCAGCAAGCCGACGGGGGCCGCGGGGCCCCCGAGAGCTTCGACCCCCAGCAGCGCGAAGAGGACCAGCATGCCGTTGCCCAGGTACTGCACCAGGCCGGGCAGCCAGCAGAACAGGCGGGCCACGATGCCGAAGTTCACGAGGTCCTTGGCGCGGTGTTTCAGGGGTGTGTCATCCAGGAATCCCGGCAGGTCTCGGGCGTGCACGGGACCCACGATGGGTCGGAGCCCTTCTTTGCGCAGGTCGGCCAAGGCGACCCCGGCCAGGCCCAGCTTGGGCAGCACGATGGTGGGGCGCTTGCCCGGTCCCCACAGCTCGCGGGGGTAGCGGTTCAGCTCCGCCATGACGATCGGAACCGAGAAGCGCCCTTTTCCCGAAGCGCACCAGACGTTGATGCCATCGCTGTCCACCACGAGCAGACGGACGGAGCGCCCCGCGAGGGCACGGTGGACCGACAGGACGGTGAGCAGGTAGTTGCCGGTGACCAGCAGTGGGGTGTCCGTGTCGTAGCGCTCGCCGGTGTAGTACAGGCCCGGTTCGACGGCGTAGGTGCGCTCGAAGGCGTGCAACCACATGAGCGGAGCGCGCAGCAGGTCGCTCGTGCCCAGGCGCAGCGGGCGCGGTTCGTCGCTGGCGCGCAGCCAGCGCGTTTCCTTGGCGAGGAAGCCCGGGGTGGGGGCGAGCAAGGCCAAGGCGGCGCCACCGAAGAGCAGCAGCCATGGCGCGTGGCCTGTGAGCGGCTCGATGTCGGTCCATAGCCCCGTGACCCCGAGCAGGGTGGCGAGGAGAGCGAGCAGCGGTGCGAGGAATCGTGGCATGTCAGGAGCCTATCCCGTCGCCAAGCCGACCTATGTCCCCGGAATCTGATCACGGGGCGACCTATCCCAGTGATTTCCGATCACTTTCCCCCGCAGGGCGCCTCCCGGGGAAAGTGGACTGACGGTAGAAGGCCGGTTTTGGACGATTGCGGTGCCGCCCGCTGGGTGGCGAGCCGGGATGTGGCGGCCTGGTGATCAAATCCTGGGGGCATGGGTTCGCCCGTGATCAGTTTTGGCGGGCATAGGTCCCTCGTATCCGAGCGGGGCCCTGCGCCTTCCCCTTTGGCACCCACCAATCGACCGGCATACCTTCGGGCCATGAAGCTCTCCACCACCGTCCGCAACGAGCCCTTCGACTTCCCGGATCTCCGGATGGTCATGGGCTGTGCCAACGAGCCCAAGTCGGGCGACGTCCTGGCCGGCGTCGCGGCGCGCAGCGCCACCGAGCGCGTGGCCGCACGGCGGGTGCTGGCCGACCTTCCTCTGTCGATCATCCGCGAGAACCCGGCCGTGCCCTACGAGGACGACGAGGTCACCCGGCTCATCCAGGACGATGCCGACCGCGCGCGCTTCGCTCGCGTCAGCGGCTGGACCGTGTCGCAGCTGCGCGAATGGGTGCTCGCCCCCACCACCACCGGGGCCGACATGCTGGCCATGGGCCGAGGGCTCACCAGCGAGTGCATCGCGGCCTGCGCCAAGCTCATGACCAACCTCGACCTGATGATCGCGGGTCGGAAGATGCAGGTGGTCACCCACGCCAACACTACCCTGGGCCTCGAGGGGCGCCTGTCCGTGCGCCTACAGCCCAATCACACCACCGACGATCCCCACGGCATCCTGGCGTCCGCCATGGAAGGGCTGTCCTTTGGTGTGGGAGACGCCCTCATCGGCGTCAACCCGGTCATCGACTCACCGGAATCGGTCACGGCGGTGCTGTCGCTGTTGCACGAGTTCACCCGCTCCTGGGGCGTGCCCACCCAGCACTGCTGTCTGGCCCACATCACCACCCAGATGAAGGCCCTGGCCGGCGGCTCGCCCATGGACGTGCTCTTCCAGAGCCTGGCGGGTTCTGAACACTCCTGCCGTGCGTTCGGCGTCAACAACGCCATGCTGGCCGAGGCCTGGCAGATGATCCGCGAGCTGGGCACCGCCAGGGGCCCCCAGCTGATGTACTTCGAGACCGGCCAAGGCTCGGAGCTGTCGTCCGACGGCCACAACGGGTGGGACCAGCTCACCATGGAGTCCCGCTGCTACGGGCTGGCCCGGCACTACGATCCCTTCATGGTCAACACCGTGGTGGGCTTCATCGGCCCCGAGTACCTCTACGACGGCAAGCAGGTCACCCGGGCCGGCCTCGAGGACCACTTCATGGGCAAGCTGCACGGCCTGCCCATGGGCATCGACGTCTGCTACACCAACCACATGGAAGCCGACCAGAACGACCTCGAGAACATGGCCGTTCTGATGGCCGCCGCCGGGGCCAGCTTCTTCATGGGGTTGCCCATGGGCGACGACGTCATGCTCAACTACCAGTCCACCAGCTACCACGACAACGCCGCCGTGCGAGAGCTCATGGGTCTGCGCCCCACGCCTGAGTTCGAGGCATGGATGGAGCGGTTGGGCTTGATGCAGGAAGGCAGGGTAACGGGCTTGGCCGGCGACATGGGGGTCTTCGTACGATGAGCGACAAGCGCCTCCAAGACCTCATCCGCGACGTGGTCATGAGTGAGCTGGGCGCTAGCCCCGCCCTCGGCCAGGCCGCGGCTCCCACTTCAGCGACTCCCGCCCTGCCCGCGGCCGAACCCGTGGGTGCACCGGAGCGGGTCGCCCTGGGCAAGAAGGTCAGCCGCTGGGCGGGCCTACCACTGGCCCCCACTCCGGCCACGGGCCGATGGGCTCCGGCCGGCGGTCGGGCCGACTACCTGGCCCAGACCCCCGCGCGGTTGGGTGTGGGTCGAGCCGGCGTGCGCTACCGCACCGACACCATCCTGAGCTTCCAGGCGGATCACGCCGCGGCCCGTGACGCCGTGGCGTCCGACCTCGAACCATCCATGATGGACGCTCGAGGGTTGGTTCACCTCGAGTCGGCCACCCGGAATCGGCAGGAGTTCCTGGTGCGCCCGGATCTGGGTCGCGCCCTGTCCCAGGAATCCGTCGCCGCGGTGCAGCAGCGCTGTGTCCGGGGTGCCAAGGTGCAGCTGGCGGCGGTGGACGGCCTGAGTGCAGCGGCCATCAACGTCAACCTACCGCTGGTCTTCCCCGTCATCGAGCAGCGCTTGAAGGCCGCGGGTGTCACCCTCGGTACGCCCTGTGCCATCAGCCGCGGCCGGGTGGCCGCCGGCGACCACTTGGCCCGCTGCACCGATGCCGAGGTGCTCTGCTTGTTGGTGGGCGAGCGTCCGGGCCTCAACACCGCCTGCTCCATGGGCATCTACATCACCTACATGAAGGTGGACAACTTTTCCGAGGCCATGCGCTACCTCATCTCCAACGTGCACGCTGGCGGGCTCCAGCCGGTCGCCGGGGCCAACCAGGCTGCCGACCTCATCCTCCAGGCCCTACGCGAAAAGCGTACCGGCGTGGTGATGTAGGGCCGGCGCATGATCCTCGAGCCCGTCAAGCCGGAGGTCCTGGCCTACCGCATCATCCCTGCCGTGCACCCCCAGCTGGCCCGGGACCTCGGCCTGAAGAAAAAGAAACACCGCTCCATCGGCCTGCTCACCTGCAACATCGACGACTGCCTCTACGCGGCGCTCGACGAAGGCACCAAGCACGCCCCGGTGGACGTCGTCTACGCCAAGAGCTTCTATGCCGGCTCCGGCTACCCCTCGGGCCCGTTCTCCGGCGAGATCATCGGCATCTTCGGCGGCGCCGAGCCCGAATCGGTCTCCTCGGCCATGCAGGCCGCCTTGCGCTACCTGCGGGACGAGGCCTGGTTCTACAGCGCCGATGCCGACAACGGCTGCACCTTCTTCCCCCACGTCATTCCCAGGGTGGGCGCCTACCTGGCCGACATGGCCGATTGCCCCGTGGGCTCCCCCATGGCCTACCTCATCGCGCCACCCATCGAGGCCGTCCTGGGGCTGGACGCGGCGCTGAAGGTGGCCGAGGTCGACCTGAAGCTCTTCTTCCCACCGCCGAGCGAGACCAACTTTTCAGGCGGATTGTTGGTGGGTGAACTGGCCGCGGTTCAGGCCGCGGCGCGGGCCTTCCAGGACACGGTGGTGGACCTGGCCGCCCGCCCCCACAGCCTGTCACCGTTGCCCGAGGTCGAACAGCTGGCTGAGAGCTTCGGCCGCGCCGCCGTACAACCCTCCCCGCTCCCCTTCCGCTTGCACGGCTCGGGCATGCCCGTGGCCGACAAGCCCGCGGGCTTCACCCACCTGTTCTCGAACCACAGCCTGGTGCCCAAGACCCACCCGGTCATCCGGCTGCGGGGCAAGCTCGACATGCTCCAGGCGGTCACCTTGGACACCGCCGTGGTGGCTCGCCGCGTAGGCCGTGACTCCACCGCCGACTCCCTGGACGAGGTCCTGGCCTTCCTGCGGGCCCTGCTCTCGTCCGAGGTCACCGGCCGCCCCATCCCCGAGCTTTCCATAGCGGGCATGGGCGCCGAAGAGCTGCACCGTGTGTCCCATGACACCACCGGCTACCTCGGGGTGGGCTGGGTCATGCCTGAGTCCCACATGGGCGAGCTCGTGAGCAAGCTCAACCTGCTCCGGGCCAGCTGCCGCGATGTCGAGATCGCAGCGCAAGACGCCATGGCCGCCGCCGATCACGTGTCTGTCGGCGACCAGGATGCCCTGCTGCACGGGCTCAACCGCCTGAGCAACGCCGTGTATGTGTTGGTGTGTCGCGAGGTGGCGGGGGGGTAGTCCCTTCTCCCAAGATGACGATGGCGGTCGCCGGTCGAGGCGCGTTGGGTCTGGCTCAGGACTTGGCGTCCTGCAGGAGGGTTCTTCCCTTGACGAACCAGGAAGTTCCGAACGCCCAGAGGGCGAAGGTCTCCAGCCAGAACACGGGCTGGTACCGGGCCAGGGTGGTCTCCTTCAGGAAGATCATGTACAGGGAGATGAGGGCGATGCAGACGAGGATGATCACCCCGCAGGCGACGTAGATCTTGTTTCGAATCAGCTTCTCGGGTGTGGGCGGGACCCCTTCGCGGGTTTTGGTGAAGAGGCGGAGCGAGAAGAAGGCCAACAGGAGGAACAGGCCCGTGGCGGCGATCAGGTGGATAGCGCCGATCCATGCGCCGCTTCCGCCTGCCAGGACGTCGTTACAAGGGAAGAAAGCCGCGAGGGCCGCGCAGAGCCCCGCGATGTCCCCCACCCTGTCGTCCAGGCGGCTGTAGCCCCGGTACGCGAACAGGAAGCAGCCGATGGTGACCAGGATGCCAACGAAGAGGTCCCTCATGACGGTGTGGTAATAGGCGCTGATGGAGCGCTCGAGGCCCTCCCATTCGCCCATCGCCGCGCAGCCTGCCGCCACCAGGATGGGCAGCGCGAAGCCGAGGAAGCCCACCAGCCGGCGCAGGGTCAGGTAGGAAACGACCTCCCACACAGGCTCGTTCGTTTGATGGATGTCTTGCATGGGTCCCCCGTTGGGTCCCGAGGTTTCTCGGAAAGTCTACCTCGAGGGTCGTCCATGACGCCATCGGTGCCGGAGAGCCGATCAGGCCAACGTTCCACGTAGAACGCCGACCTGACGCTGGACCTCGCACCACGCCGTCCCGCCGATGGACGTCCGGCGCTCCACGGCAGCCTCGGGCTCCAACCATGCCAGCGCATCGGCCTCGAAGGCGGGGTGTGCGGCTTGCAGGTCGTCGAGGTTCAACAGCGAGAGGTTTCCACCCTGCGCCTCACAGGTCGCGACCAGCTGGCCCACTACGCGGTGCGCTTCCCGGAACGGCACGCCCCGGCTTGCCAGGTAGTCCGCCAGCTCGGTGGCCAGCAGGAAGTCACCCGTGAGGTCGGGTCCGCCCCGGACCTGCAGGGAGGCGTAGCAGCCCGTGAGCACCCGGGTGCAGGCCAACGTGGTGTCCACGGCCTGGAACAGGGCGGGCTTGTCTTCCTGCAGATCGCGGTTGTAGGCCAGGGGTAGGGCCTTCACCAGCGTCAGCAGGCTCATGAGCGCGCCGTAGACCCTGCCGGTCTTGCCCCGCACCAGCTCGGCGGCATCGGGGTTGCGCTTCTGGGGCATGATGGAGCTGCCGGTGCTCCAGGCTTCGCCCAGGCGCACGAAGCCGAACTCGAAGCTGGACCAGGTGACCAATTCCTGCGCCATGCGGGAACAGTGGCACGAGAGGATGGCGCAGGTCGAGGCCACTTCGATCAGGTGGTCTCGGGCGGCCACGGCGTCCATGGCGTTGTCCAACACGCTGTCGAAGCTCAGCAGCTCCGCCGTTCGTGCTCGGTCTACCGGGTGGGGCGTGCCGGCCAGAGCCGCGGCGCCCAGGGGCGAGCGGTTGACGCGTTTTCTGGCATCGGCGAACCGCTCGCGATCCCGGGACAGGGCCCAAGCATGGGCCAACAGCTGGTGCCCGAGCCAGATCGGCTGGGCGCGCTGCAGGTGGGTGTAGCCGGGCAGCAGGGTGCGACCGTCCACCTCGACCCGGTCCAACAAGGCCGCGATGAGTCCGGCAACGGCTTCGTCCAGCGAGTCCAGCGCACCCCGCAGCCACAGCCGCACGTCGGTGGCGACCTGGTCGTTTCGGCTACGCGCGGTGTGCAGCTTGCCCGCCACGGCGCCTGCGTGCCGGTGCAGGCGGCGCTCTACCGCCATGTGGATGTCTTCGTCCTCGATGCCGGGGATCCAGCCGCCCTCGAGGTCAGCGGCCACGGCGTCCAAGCCCACCAGCAGGGCATCGCGCTCCTGGTCGGTCAGCAAGCCCACTTCCGCCAGCATGGTGGCGTGGGCGCGGCTGCCCTGGATGTCTTCGCGCCACAGGCGCAGGTCGTCGGACAGGGACTCGGAGAAAGCCTGCATCTCGGCGGTAGGGCCGCCCGCGAAGCGTCCGTCCCAGAGGGCCACCGTCTAGTCCTCCTGCTCCGCCATGCGGCGACGGACCTCGGCCACGGTGCGGTAGGACAGCCCGTATAGCTCCATGAAGCCGCTCGCGGCCTCGCGATCGAAGGTGTCGCCTTCGGAATAGGTGGCCAGGCCTTCGTCGTAGAGGGAGTAGGGGGAGCGCCGACCGGTGATGCGGGCCAGGCCAGCGCTGACGCGGATGCGGACTTCGCCGGTGATGACTTCCTGGCTCTTGTCGAGGAAGGCCTGAAGGCAGTCGCGCAGGGGGCCGAACCAGGTGCCGTCGTAGA
>PVBE010924213.1_pt1 | contig 12748 bp, 8 predicted proteins | sample 1631181 | NCBI WGS metagenome assembly PVBE01 (sample SAMN08397723, study PRJNA350692) | Marine metagenome, whole genome shotgun sequencing project. | isolation source: water | place: Pacific Ocean | collected 2012-04
GCGGCAGTCGTTGGCTCCTCCTTTACTCCGGAATGACGCTGAGTGCAGGACCTGCTGGATGGCGCGCGCGGCCCAGCGGAGGCGCGGCTTCAGCCCGGCGACGCCACGGACTCGAACCAGCGCCCATCTGACCGCCCGCGGCGCTTCTGCCCCCCCTTCCCCACACGTGGAATACCCCCTCCACAGGCTGATCTCGGATTGTGGTAACATATTCCGCAGACGCCTGGCTCTCGTGCCGGGGGTCAGCTTGGCCATGGAGTCAGCGTATGCCGGATTATGTACCCAACAAGGTATTATCCACTCAGGAGTTCAGAGTGGTGGGCACCAATCCCGTTCGCCCCGATGGTGCCGATAAAGTTACAGGACGCGCCCGCTTCGGTATCGATGCGGATGTTGGCGGTCGAATGCGCGCGCGTGCTGTTATAGAGCATGAAAGCGCCGCCCGAACTGTAATGGCCGGCCGCCATGCCGATGCCTCGGCCATAGGGTAGGTTGCGGTACTTGTTGACAAAGTCGGAACGCTCGGCAACCGTTGTCAAACATTTCTTGAACTCAGAATGGCGGACTTCAATGACCGACGGGCACTTGTAGCCGGTCTCTACCGCATTGATCATTCGCAGCTCGTAAGGATTAATGCCGAGTTTCTCGGCCGCCATGTCGAAACAGCTTTCGACCGCAGTTCTCGCTTGAACGCCGCCAAAACTACGTTGCGCACCTGGTGTCGGCTTGTTGGTATAAACCCGTCGGCCGTTATAGCGGATGTTCCGCACCTTATAGGGCAGATGGGTCAACGCCGCGATAAACCACAGCACCACAAATCCCCATCCGCTATGGGCACCGCCGTCTAACAGCACGTTTAAATCGAGGGCCTGAATTGTGCCGTCCTTGTTAAAGCCGAGCTTTAGATGAAGGTGGCAGGCGTGACGGCCTTTATTCTGGTAGAAGACTTCGTCCCGACCGTAGGTGAGCTTAACGGGCCGGCCGAGCTTTCGGCTTAAGATACAGGCGATCAGTACCGATGGCGTCGCTTCGGATTTGCCGCCAAAACCGCCACCGACATTTGGAATGATGACTCGAATATCGTTGAGTGGCATGTCGATCGTCCGAGAAATCGTATGCTGCAACGCATGGGGCAACTGGTTGCAGTTATAAACTGTAATCTTATTTTTGCCGGGATCGTAATCGGCAATGACCGATTGTGGCTCTAGAAAAGCACCGTTCACCATCGAGGTGTAGAAACTTTCCTCAACGACTACATTCGCATTAGCAAGCGCGTCATCGACATCACCGAAATGTTGGTTTGCTGTGTGGTTGGTATTGTTTTTAGCGTAATCGTGGATCAGGTTGTTGGAGGACTGTTCCGCTTCTTGAGCAGTTATAATCGGAGTCAGCTCTTCGATTTCGACCTCGATCAATTCCAGCGCTTCCGCTGCAATCTGTTCGTTAATCGCAACTACGGCAGCAATGCCTTCCCCAAAATAGCGAACTTTGTCGACAGCCAGAGCCGTTTCTGTGGGCAGCACATCGTTGATTGAATAAGGTTTCGGGCATTCCTGGCCGGTGATTACCGCCACGACTCCCTGATAGTTCTCGGCCTTGCTGGTGTCGACCTTGATGATCTTGCCATGCGCTATCGGGCTGCAATAAACCTTCGCATAGACGAGGCCATGGAGTTCGATGTCGTCGGTAAATTCGGCGCGGCCCGTGACTTTGTTGAATCCCTCAACCCGCGGTACGCTTTTGCCAACGATATCAAATTCTCTAGCCTGTTCTTTGGTGTAAACGCTATCCTGATCCAAGATTATTCGCCCCTACTTGTGGTGTCATTTTGTCGCCGTATTCCCCATTTGCAACAGCCGTCACCGCTTCGAATATTTTTTCATATCCCGTGCACCGACATAGATTTCCCGCGAGGCCAATGACAATTTCTTCATGAGTGGGTTTCGGGATTTTGTTGAGCAACCCTTTTGCCGACATGATCATGCCTGGCGTGCAGAAACCGCATTGGACGCCTTGCTTTTCGAGCATTGCCTGCTGGATTGGGTCAAGCTTGCCTTCCGTCTCTAGGCCTTCGATGGTGGTAATTTTTTTGCCTTCCGAAGCAATGGCCAAAGCGAGGCAGGAGAGCTGTGATTTGCCGGTGATGAGTACGGTGCATGCGCCACAATCGCCTTGCTCACAGCCGATCTTTGTGCCGGTCAGGCCGAGTTTGCGACGGACGACATCGGCGAGGGTCTCATTCGGCGCCACCATAACTTCATAGGGGCTGCCGTTGATGTTCAGTTGTACGACTCGTTTCACGTTGCCGTGCTCCTCATTATATCGAGCGGTGCGCTATGTAGCGCCTATGGCTCTAGAATACGATTCTTCAAAGGCCCGCTCAAAAAGAACTCTTAGTATTTCTCTTCGGTAGTTCGCCGAGCCGCGGAAATCATCGATTGGTTCGGAGTGCGCCGTACAAGCCTCGCCGGCACATTGTAGCAATTTTTCACTTGGCTTTTGACCGGCGACGATCTGTTCAGCCTTGGTCGCTCGTATCGGTGTCGGACCAACGACGCCTAAGACGATCTTTGAATCCGTGACGGTTTTGGTGCGTGGATCGACATCCAGATAAACCGCCACCGCAACCATGGCAATTTCCATGCCCCCACGCACTCGGAAATGTTGATAGGAACTTCCGGAATTAAACGCGGGAACGCCCAGAAAAATACTTTTGAGATATTCGTCACATGCCAGGACGGTTTTGCGATTACCCAAGATGAATTCTTCGAGTAATAATGTCTTTTCTTTCTTGGCGTTGGCAATTGTTACTTGGGCACCAAAGGATATCAAGGGCGACGGTGTATCGGCAGCGGGCGAGGCGTTGCACAAATTACCGCCGAGGCTGCCCATGGTTCGGATCTGCCGTGCTCCGATGGTCTTAATCGATTGCCATAAACTATAGTATTTTTCCTTAACCATCGGCATTTCCATGATGGCTTCCAGTTTCGCCGCGCCGCCGATGGTCAAGCCGGATCGGTCGTCATAGGTGATCTCAAGCAGCGACCCGAGACCGTTGATATCGATCACTACTTGCGGTGTCAGTGCGTGTTCTTTCATTTGCACCAGCAAATCTGTGCCACCCGATAATATGCGAGCATGTTCGCCATGCTTGGACAACATTGAAGTCAGTTCATTTGAATTTTTCGGAGCCAAATATTGAAAGTCAGGTAAATGCATAAGCTCTCCTGGTCAGCGTGTTAAGGCCGTGGCCGTCACGCGTTCATCTTTTCCTCTTCCAGTTTCCTCATTTCCCGTTTGAGAACTTTTCCTGATGCCGTCTTTGGCAAATCTTCAAGGGCCACAAATTCGAACGCGCGCGGGACCTTATAAACCGCCATGCTGTTGCGGCAAAAGGCTTCCAGTTCCTCGGCAGTCGCCGTTTCGCCTTTATCTAATACGATAAAGGCCTTGGGAATCTGACCCTTCACTTTATCCGGTATGCCGACCACGATGGCCTGCAGCACTTTGGGGTGCTGGGTTATGAAATTCTCAACTTCCAGAGGATATATGTTGTAGCCGCCACAAACCACCATATCGTCTTTGCGGTCGACCAAATACAATTGGCCATCGGTGGGCCCGCCGGTCTTAATGAGCGCCAGGTCACCGGAATACCACCAACCGTCGACTAATCTGGCGGCGGTCATTTCGGGATCATTCCAATACTCCTTAATCACCCCTGGACCTTTACAGCAGAGCTCGCCAACTTCTCCATTCGGCAGAATATTGCCCTCGTTATCGATGATCTTGATCTCCCATTCAGGCGTGGTCCAACCGGCCGATCCTGGCGTTGGATGGAAAAAGCGCGTGTGTGTCACAGTGCTGCTGCACTCGGTTGCGCCGTAACACTCGATAATGCCGATCCTGAAGGTTTCTTCAATTCGTTTACAAGTTTCAGTAGGTAATGCGGCTCCTGCCGATTGTCCTTGCCACAACGAAGATACGTCGTACTTGTCTTTATTCGCGTCATATTCGTCGATCAGATAAGTCCACATGGTCGGAGCACCCATAAAATGGGTAACAGGGAACTCGGTGATAGCTTTCAGGGTGGCCTGCGGGGTAAAGCGGCGTACGGTAACTATGGCGGCACCAACATATAATGTCGGCAACACGGCGATAACGAGAGCTACATGAAAAAAGGGATAACCACAGAGCACGGCATCTTCATCCGTCATCGGTACCACTTGATAGGCGTGGAGCTTTGCCAGCGAGACCCAATTCTGATGCGTTGCAACCGCACCTTTTGGCCGCCCGGTCGTACCGGAGGTGTAAAGGATTGAAACTGGATCGCTCGGATCCATATCAAGTGCGGTGAAATTATTGCTTTGACCGGAAAGCAAATCATCAAAATCAAAAACTCTGTCGCTTTTTAATTCTTCAGGCACGTCTTCAACCAAGATGATTTTTTCTAAGGCATTCAGCTTGCCCCAGATTGGCATGACGTTTTCTCGAGTTGGTTTTGTTGAGCCGAAGAGTATCTTCGCACCGCTGTGATTGATCCCATACTCCATCTCAAGACGCTTATTCATAATATTGAACGAAACGTAGACGGCGCCGGTCTTTACAATGGCCAGCACCGCTATGATGTATTGCGGAATGTTTGGCAGATAAACGGCCACTCGATCGCCCTTTGCGATACCCATTGAAGTCAACGCATTGGCTATCGTATTAACTTTTTTGTTCAATTCCGCATAGTTGAGGTGTTCGGCCGTTTCGCAATCAATCAAGGCGGGTCTATTCGGAATTCTAGCCGCCACCTTTTCTAAACACTCATACGCTAGATTCATTTGCAGTCCTATTTGCAGAAATTCATATTGGGATAAGAATACGCCACAAATCTTTCAGCTTACATGGCGCGGGTGATCGACCATCCTACTTGCACCAATTGATATTAAAGTCCATGCCTGATGGTGATCTATAATTTCGGCGATCGAGAACAAGTCACCGGAATCCTATGGTATGAAGTCATGCATCCTATCGTCGAAGAGAATCTCATGGTGGTTGTTATTTTGGGGAAGGGCCCTAAATTCTTTATGATTATGCCATAGCAGTGCGGAAGCGGATTTGTGGTTAGTTATGATGGACTTAGAAGATTGGTGAGCTAATAAGTTATGAAGGAACTATCTACTTGAATACGTGAACGCGTATGTTCTGCCAGTCTGATAGATTATTTGCGGTAGCGTCGATGATGGTCCTGTTAGTCATGCTTAGGGTTGGATTCCCACTGTTGAAAAAGTAGTTGCCTGCTTCTTGGGTCCGTTGCGTTAATGCCCAAAGCACGTCTTCTGGGTTTTGTGCGTTCGTGTCTTCGTTCAGCAGGACAAACAATGTGGTGATGGAAGTGTCATAAAGGCTCTTGATCAAATCTTCCTTCGACACATCTTCAGTCACAGTGATGATGCCCAACTGACCTGCGGCATAATGGGGAAGTTGATAGTCGACAAAGCCTGGCGTTCGCTCCTTCAGTAATTTCAATTCATGGCGGGACTTTAACGTCACCAGAGCGATATGCTCGTGGGACATGCCGCCAAGAACCGTGTGGTAGAGAGAATTCTTGCGGGTCCAAATCTCACTTACAAAACAGACCGGGGCCGAGCTGGTGCCGTAAAACCCTCGCATATCGCCAAATGGACCCTCCGTCCGCTCTTCGGGATAAACTCGGCCGATAAGAACTATTTCCGTGGATGCCGGCACCGGCAGGTTACGATCAAAAAATTTGAACCCATCCCCACCCAGGGCCTGAATATATTCCAATTCGTCTACGTTGTCGGGAACACTTAAGCCGCCCAGAAGGGCGATTTCTGGTGGAGCGCCGATCAAAACTGCAATATCCAGTGGCTTGCCGCGGCCGAGGGTTTGGTCCGCAATTTCCTTGATGCGAGGGGTCTTAGCGTTGAACAAGAACTCATTATTGTCCTGAATCGACAAACGCAAAAAGCACATATGATGCCGACCCGTTTCTGGATGCCGGGCGAGGACAACACCTGAGGTGATGTAGGGAGTTGAATCATGCTCGCCGTGAATGATCAGAGGCAAGTGCTTCCGCAAATTGGGATCGGTGGTTATGTCATAGTCACCTTCACTGGCGGCGCTCAGATCCACGGTCCGAGGTGCAGCGATAGCCTGATCAATTTTGTTGAAAAAGGCTTGCGTGTCGTCGGCACCCAGGGAATCGTTGATCCGGCCGATAGAGCTGAAGACATTTCCTGCAATTCGCTCCGGATAGTCTGATACGTTTTCGAAAATGATCGCCTGATCAGCGCCATTTTCCTCAGCTTGAATCCGCACCGGGATTTCTCGGCAACTGACCTTTTCGGTAACGACAGCAACATTTCCGCTAGACCTCTGATTTTCTAAGAATTCTCTAAATTCCATATGCTTTTCCTCAAAGTCGGCTATTATCCAGATCGTGTTGCAAAAATATTTTGGCACCTCTAGGCACAAGATTTATTCATCAGATTTTTCACACCCACAACAAGGATTCATATTTCCTGTTATCTTAATTCGATTATTGCTTTTCTGCTTTGCTTGACCGAGTTTTACACCAGAATCAACCAATCAGCGGACGTTGCCAGTCAATTTGCTTTTGGTTGTGTCTGACCCTAGGCAGACATTCATATAACTGATGGGCCTATTGATCTGTGTTATAGTTGGAAGCGCCGAGACTCAATAGAATGTATTGTGTTTACCATGAAAGGTATGGCTCTGATGTACAAGCCTTACATTCTTGCTGCAATAATTTTCTCGTTAGCAGCTTGTTCACATGCGGATAAACAACAGACCTGTTGTGCCGACCAGGGCGGCATAAAGTCCTGCACTTACGAAACCGCTACCCTTAAAAGGTGGGGTGAAGAAAATGGTCTGCTCGTCTGCGGCAATGAAGAAGTATCGTCCTGCGGCTGTCGAATTTGGGCGCGGAAAAATAATGAGGATGATGACTGATATCCGACCTCGGTTCGCTCCAGTTAGAAAGTTAGTCTGGTCGGCACTCTTCTCCAAGAAAGATGGCTGAAGTCGCCAGCGACCTGACGCCAAATGGGCTGTATCGACGTGAGGTATTGTAGTGGGCGTGCCAGCGCTTGATTAGCACTCTTGGTTTGGTAAGAGGAGATACCGCCATAGAGTACCCATCTCTGAGTTAGGGGTATCTTTCATCTACTTTGCAGGTTGCCTCAAGAATTTCAATATCGGTCCTAGCATGTTCGGAAAGAGCGGATGAGATGGTCAATAAGAAGGTAAAGGTGTTGGCTCTATTGACCTTACAGCACATATCCGCTGACGGATTGAAGGCCTAGGTATATCCGTGTAGCCGTGCTCGTAAGCTACAATCTGAAGCTTACCTTTGACCACGTCGATTAGCTCACCTGGTTTTATAAGATGTTTCGGGCACGAAGGTTTTGCGTAAATATCATTACCCACGCCGAACGTCTCGTAAATCAATACACCATCATTAGCAACGGCAGAGATAAGTGAACGAAACAACGGACGGTGCAAATAATTTGTAACGATAACACTACCAAATTTCCGGTTACCAAGTGGCCATTGCGAGCCGTTCTCCAAGTCAGCTTTCACTATGTCAACCGCCTCAAGGTGGGCTAGATCTTGAACACCAGTTATGTCCTTATCAATGGCAGTGACGGAGTGGTTGCGTTCTAAGAAGAACCGGGTGTGTCGTCCCTTGCCGCAAGCAACATCAAGAACTAGCGAACCTTTTGCAATAAGGTCGGAAAAACGAATGACCCAAGGTGAAGGATCCGACTCATCGCGCATCTCATAATACCCTTCAAAACGACTGTCTGGTCGACGAAACACCCACGTCCTAATGTGTAACATCCTTCACAAACTTACACTTGGTTTCTGGTTATGAAGGTAAACGGAGATCTGCGCCGAGCGTTGGCTAAATCCTCCCTCTCTAGCTGGCGCCAACAAGAGAGGCAAAGTGGTATCCACTTTGCCTTTTTCTTAATATGCATCCAAATGATTACACATCTATTTCTTTGGAGGTGCGGGAGTCTGTTCACGAGCATAATGCTCGAGACTGGATAAACTTGGTTCTTCCCACGCATCCGGTGCTTTGAAATATTTGGGATAATTTTTTTCGATATAGTCCAGTACAGGCCGTTGAATAACCTCGTCTAATTCCTGACCCGAACCATGAAAACATAGATATTGGCAATGCCCTGGCGTTTGACCCATGAGCATCCAGGGGAGCCAGGGCGTGATGCGATTCCAAGTTCCGCTAAACGGTAGTGTGGTATATGACTGGTCTTGCATTTTCGCAGCATCAATGAAAAACGTATACATTTCTGATACCCGTGCCATCGGGCCCGCAGATTCACGCGGCCATTTGTCTGGCTGTAGTGCGTTGGGATAGAACAAATGGATATGCATCTCCATGAAGAGACGATCACCTTGCTGCTGCCAGTTTAATATCAAGGGCTGACGCGGCGGTTTGTCTTCCTTATTAAGACCACCATAGGTGGGAGGTTCAGGCGTATATTCCTGAATGATCATATTGAAAGGATCGTTTGCAACGTGCACAACAGGAACTGTTTCATCAATATACGGGTTGTGCCACTCCTCCAAAACTTCGCCACTTTTTAAATCTGTATAGAGAACGACTTCCCGAAGTATCTTCGCAAAAGAACCATCCTCACGTTTTTCCAGGCGTGAGGCATCAAAGCCGACAAAGCCAGCCAGATCCTCTACTTTTTTGTCCGGCCGAACAGCCATCACAAAGCCTTTGTACCAGCCATGCTTCTGTTTGCTTTCGTCAAGATCGCCATTCATACGCGCCACAGCAATTTGGTTGCCCTTACCCGTCGTTAAGTCGAGATAAGGGCCCTTCAGGACATCCCCTTGGGCTTGCGCCGATGAAACGAGCCCCGCTGCACGACCACCGCCCGCACCAAAAGCCAACATCGCGGCTGACATGGCGCCGATGCCTGCGAATGATCTTATGAATTCTCTACGTGGCTTGTACATGTCTGCTCCCTTTCAAAATAAAATTAGGTCGAATCAACGGAAGGTGTCGGATGAATACCTTCATCAAGATCGCGCCAAAGTTCATGGGCCGTGGCCTGCTAAGCTCAGCCTTGTGAACTGGGCGATCAGTGGTTGAAACAGACTAACATTCGATTTGTCTGACGGCATTAAAACCCGCCCACACGGCATTCTTTATCGAATCCGGCTTTACGCTATCACCTACGTTGAAAACGTTCGGGGCATCTTCGCCTAGTGCTTTAAGAAGGTCGTCCTCTGGTTGCAGACGGCCCGCAAAAACAAAACCGTCAACGGCGATCTGATTTTCAACACCGTCTTGCTCGATCACAACCTCGCCCTTCTCGAACCTCACCGGGACCGTGTCGGCCAACACATCGATGCCGGCGGCCCTTACCATGTCCACTAGCATTTCGCGGTTTGAGCGGTCGAAAATGTTTTCCGCCATCTTTTCCGCGCCTCGCCGTGTCGTAAGGGTAACTTGCTTGTCTTGGTGCGCCAGATAGACCGCCACTTCACAGCCAATCAGTCCGCCGCCCATGACGAGGATTCTATCTCCGTGCACCTCGCCGCCCCTTTCGAGTACGTCCATGGCCGACACTACTTGGATCGATCCATCATCTTCAAAGGGCAGGGGCTCCATTTTTGCACCGGTCGCAAGGACAACGTAATCGGCACCGAAAGTTTGGATCTCTTCGGCAGTGGCTTCCTTGTTAAGTTCAATTTTGATTGGTAGTTGCTTCTCCATATGTATGAGAAAATTGACATAGCGCAATATGTCGGCTTTAAAATCGGGCTTTGCTGCTGGCCATAGATTGCCGCCCAGCCTGTCGGAAGCCTCCCAAAGGGTGACGTCAAAACCGCGCTTGATGCCTGCCCGTGCCGCTTCAAGACCCGCTGGTCCGCCGCCAATCACCAAGAGAGATTCTTTCTTTTTCAGCGGTTTAAGAGACCATTCCAATTCGTGTCCGGTCTTTGGGTTGAGCGTACAGCTGGTGGGTTTGCCTGTGGTCATTTCCAACAAACAACCCTCGTTGCAGCTAATGCAGGGGATAATATCCTCAGTTCTGCCCGCTTCAACTTTGTTGACCCATTCCGGATCGGCAAGCAAGCCTCGGCCGATGGCGACATAATCAGCTTGACCGTCAACCAATGCTTTTTCCGCCACCGCCGGATAATTCAAACGCCCTACCGCAATCACCGGCACGGTTACCACCTGTTTGACTTGCTCGGCCAGGGACAACATACAGCCCGGTGCCTGATACTGTGTCGGATGCGGCCACCAATGGGTTTCGTAACAACCCGCATCAATATGCAACGCCGCGACGCCCATTTTTTCCAGTTCTTGTGCGATCCAAAGCCCTTCCTCTACTTCTCTGCCGCCGTCCAAATAATGGGTCAGGCCGTAGCGATAGATAATGGGCAAATCTTCGCCCGCATCACGCTGAATGGCAGCGATGGTTTCGCGGGCGAAAGTCAGTCTCTTCTCCGGGGAACCGCCATAACGGTCGGAACGTCTATTCCACAAAGCCGTCATAAACTGATCGAAAAGATATCCCTGGTGGCCGTGGAGCTCGATGCAATCCGCCCCGGCTTCGCGGCAGTTCCGAGCAGCCGGGCCGAAGGACTGAGCAAAGTCCGCCACTTCTTCGGTGGTCATCGGCCTGGTATTGAAGCGCGGGTTATTGGGAAGAAAATAGTTTTCGCTTACCGATGCCGAAACCGGCACCATAACGTCTTCCATAGGCTCTTTTTTCCACCATTCAGGAAAGATAAAGGCCGGAACGACACGTCCCCATCCAGCAGTCAATTGGACGCTCAGCTTACAGTCATATGTATGAAGAGATTTCGTGAGCTGGCGTAGAGAGGCCAGGTGTTTGTCCGATGATGGATCAAAACAATTTTTTGCGCCCCATTCGAATTTCCGGGTTGCAAACGTCATCTCGGTTGTTATCAGTCCGACGCCACCGCCCGCCCGCGCCGTATAGTAGGCCCGCGCGCGCTCCCCCCAATCGCCATCTTCATCAACCACACCGCGAATGCCCATAGCCGCCATGATGACACGGTTCTTGGTTTCCATTGTGCCGATGCGGCCGGGTTCTGTAAGTTTCATACAAGCGTCTCCTCAGTTTCCATGATTCCACTTCGCGAACATTTTACGACGCTAACATCAGAATAGTACACGTTGTTATGCATTGTGCAGCGAGGCCTTCAGGTGGTTTTTGGATTTGTCGTCCCCCTGTCCCTTCTTTAATTTGTAGGTGATTGTCAGCTTTGAGCATTGATTGGTTGTCGTTGGGGTGTTCGCCCTGACGGTCCCCACTTCGTTGTGTTCTGGTTCTAAGTTTTTGTCTCAGCGTCGCTTTCTGTACTAAAAATTATTCGCGCGTCCATTATTAATGAACTGAAGTTACGTCCGGATAGAATAAATAGTATCACGCTCAAGGTTTGCTTAAGGTTGGCCTTGATAATCTCAGCTAGGGCGCTCGTCATGTCTGTTGTTAGCTGTTCACCCACCATATTAAGGACACTATATGTTCAACCGATTGATGACTACTGGGACCGTTTTACTGGCACTTGCCGCCACGAAGCCGTCCAAATGATAAAGGAAACCTATTGAAGAACTATGCTGATGATCGATAATGAGCTACCTCCGATCCCGGCTTGCTCCAGATCCTATATCTGGATCGAGTTAAAGGAGGAGATTAGGGTCAGTCGTCATACCCGTAAATAACTAACGTTCGGCTGAAGCACAAAGATTGCAGCACGATGAGGCATTTTTAATAGACTTTCTTTCTAATGAACATAGAGAGGGCTGGTAGATGAGAGTAGACGTTGTATTGGATCCCAAACTTTCACCGCAACAGGTGATGGAGCTTGGTCTTCTTGCAGAAAGCTATGGGATAGGAGCAGTTTGGACTTCCAATTACCCTTCATCGCGCGATCCATTCATATCTTTATGTCCGTTAGCGACTACCTCTAGTCGTATTCGTGTTGGGCCGTTGGTAATCACGCCCTACGAGTTGCATCCCTTAAAGATGGCTAAAGCGCTGGCTAGTTTGAATGAGCTATGTGCCGGTCGGGCCAATATATTGGTTGGCGGTCCCAGCGGCGTGATGGGTGCGATGGGGATTAAGGGGCGGCGGATGGTTGGTACCGTTCGTGAATGTGTTGAGGTCCTAAAACGCTCAAGCCCGGATAAAGTATTGAATTACCAAGGGAATATTTTTCAGGTCAATGGATATCAGCCGCGATGGGCGACTGACGAAGCGTCACTTGTTTACGTCGGTGCCAATAAGAAACAGATGTTAACGATGGCCACCGGTGTTGCCGACGCAATCATGTTAGGTGATATGACGTCCCAGCGTTTGGCGTCAGCTATGGAGACCATTCATGTGGCGCTCGAGGTTCACCAGAGACCTCAGAAAGACCTTCGTATCAGTTGTCTTATTGCTTGGCATGTGAAAAGGGATAGACAGGCGTCAATCACTGAGGCTAGGCAACAGCTTGCACTTAGAGGAATGTTGGATTGTTGGTATCTGGACTCCTTCCTGGATGAGGAAGAATGTCAAATCGTCGACAGTAATCGGGGAAGCTTCTTTGCAGCCTACAAGAATCAAACCGATGTTATTGAGGGTGTTCCGGATACGATCATCACTAAGCTTGTGAACAACCTGACTTTGTCCGGCGATCTTTCTGATGTTGATGA
>PVBE010385509.1_pt1 | contig 12746 bp, 10 predicted proteins | sample 1631181 | NCBI WGS metagenome assembly PVBE01 (sample SAMN08397723, study PRJNA350692) | Marine metagenome, whole genome shotgun sequencing project. | isolation source: water | place: Pacific Ocean | collected 2012-04
TCTCCGGCAGCGGTGACATGTCCTCCATCGGTCCCATGTTGAACGAGAGTTGGATGTTGAAGCGTTCGATAGCGGCCGGGGTCTCGAGCGCACTCATCGACGACAACTATGAGCGGGCGATCCGTGCAGGTGCCACCGGTGGAAAGATCCTGGGGGCAGGCGGGGGTGGCTTCCTGCTGTTCTACGTCGAGCCCGAGCACCAGCAGGCCGTGATTGACGAACTAGTCCCCCTGCAGTTGATCCGGTCCAGGTTCGACGCGGGGGGCTCGCGGATCACCTACTACGAACCGTCACGGTTCAGTTGACCACGCTCTTACCCGTCAGCAGTTCCTGGGCCGGGCCGTGGTTTCTACGCGTCAGGCGAGGAGCGCACGATGTGTGGGATTAGCGGGATCCTCCGACAGGGCAGATCCGCAGGATTGGATCTCGAGCACACGGTCGAGACGATGGCTCGTCGGCTTCACCATCGCGGGCCCGACCGCCTGGGCTCATGGGTGGCGCCGGACGGGCAGATCGCCTTTGGGCACGCCCGACTGTCTGTGATCGACGTGTCACCGGCGGGCGACCAGCCGATGACCTCTTCCGATGGCCGCTGGACGATCACCTACAACGGCGAAATCTACAACGCAGACTCTCTGAAAGCCGATCTCGGCAGGCCGAAGTCGGGGTACCGGGGCCACTCGGACACGGAGATCCTGCTCGAGTGCATAGCCGCATGGGGTATACGCAAGACCCTGGAGCGCGCCGTGGGAATGTTCGCCTTCGCGTGCTGGGACAACGGGCGGTCACAACTCTGGTTGGCCAGGGACAGATTCGGTGAGAAGCCGCTCTATTACGCTAAGCATGGTCGACTCCTGATCTTCGCGTCCCAGATCGGCGCACTACGTTCCGTGCCGGGGTTCAGTCCGACGCTGGACCTTGTCGCACTGGGTGAATATTTCCGCTGGACGAGCATCCCGGCCCCCCTCACGATCTTCCGGGAAGTCTCGAAGTTGCGGCCCGGTCACCTGCTACACGTCACCGATCCGGGTCCGTTGCCCGAGCCCGTGCCGTACTGGTCACCTGTCGACGAAGCAGTCGCGGCGGCCGAGGCGTCGGCTGGCCCCGAACTGCTGGACGAGTTCGAGGCCGTCTTCGAGCAGGTGGTAGCCGACCGGATGGTGGCCGATGTGCCGCTCGGGGCGTTCCTCTCGGGAGGAATAGATTCGTCGGCCGTCGTGGCGATGATGCAGCGGAGGTCCACCCGGGCAGTCCGGACCTTCACCATCTCGTTTCCAGGAACGGCCTTCGACGAGGGGAGCTACGCAGCGGCTGTCGCGCAGCACCTGGGTACTGACCACACCGAGTTGGTCGTCACACCCGAGGACGCGATGGGTGTGATCCCGCTCCTGCCCACCATGTACGACGAGCCGTTCGCCGACTCGTCACAGGTTCCGACCCACCTGGTGAGCCGCATGGCCCGTGAGCACGTGACGGTGGCGCTCTCGGGAGACGGTGGCGACGAGTTGTTCGGCGGCTACGAGCGGTACCGGATGCTCGCCCGGATGGGTCGGGTACGCCACCTCCTGCCGGCGGTCCTTCGCCGGCCGATGGGTCGGGGCCTGCTAGCCGTACCGGTGTCAGGTTGGGACGGTTTCGGGCAGGGAGCCGCCGGTCGGATCCTGCCGGCGGCTCTACGCCATCGCACCGGACATCGGGTGCACAAGCTGGCCCGCGTACTGCTGGCCGACGGGTCGGAGGACCTCTACAGCCTGCTGATGTCACTCGACAACGGCTCGGACCGTCTCGTATTGGGCGCAGGTGACTGGCCGAGGGCCGACGCGTCCGGACTTCGGGCCACGGGAATCGCGGCATTCTCTCCGGCGGAGCGGGGCATGTTGATCGACACGCAGACGTATCTGCCCGATGACCTGCTCACCAAGGTGGACAGGGCTTCGATGGCTGTGAGCCTCGAGGTGAGAGCGCCGTTCCTGGACCCCGGGCTGTACCGCTTCGCCTGGGGCCCTGCCGCCGACCACCGGATCAAAGACGGCCAGGGGAAGTGGATCGTCCGGCAGTTGCTGAGGCGGCTGCTTCCCGACCACCTGATCGATCGGCCCAAGGTCGGTTTCGGTGTGCCGATCAGCGAGTGGCTGCGCGGATCGCTGCGACCGTGGGCCGACGACCTGTTGGATCCGGCTGTCATCGCCGGTCAGGGGTACCTGGATCCGGGACTGGTGGCAAGATACTGGCGAAGCCATTGCGACCGAACCGACGACTTCACCTACCAACTGTGGGCCATCCTCATGTTCCAGGCCTGGCTCGCCGAGGCAGGACCATGAACGGAACTCCTGCCGGCGGGCAGATCAGGGTTCTGCGAATCCTGGCCCGGATGAACGTCGGTGGGCCGGCGTGGCAGGCGAGCGTGTTGACCCGAGGCCTGTCCGATGGACCGTTCACGACACGCCTGATATGCGGTCGCGTCGGTGATGACGAAGCCGACTTCATAGAGCTTCGGGATCCTGACCTGCCCGTCCAGCGCATTGAGTCGCTCGGACGGTCGGTACGACTCGGCGGCGACATCTGGGCTCTGCTGGCCATATGTCGTGAGATTCGTGAGTTCCGGCCGCACATTGTCCACACCCACACGGCAAAGGCGGGGGTACTGGGTCGCATCGCCGCCATCTTCTGCCGGGTTCCGATTCAGGTCCACACGTTTCACGGCCATGTCCTCTCCGGATACTTCTCACCAGCCATCACGCAGGTGGTCCGGATCGTGGAGGCGGCTCTGGCCAGACGGTCGACAGCGCTGGTGGCAGTCGGGGAGAGCGTCCGGGACGACCTGATCGAGAGAGGAATAGGTCGAGCGCACCAGTACACGGTTATCCCACCCGGGGTCTCGCTGGACCGGGCCCCCGGTCGAATCGAGGCCCGTGAGATCCTGGACCTTCCCCCTGATGTACCCGTGGCCCTGTTCGTCGGCCGTCTCACCAGGATCAAACGGATCGATCGCCTCATCGAGTCGATGGACGCTGTGCTGCGGCGCCTACCCGACACGGTGCTGGTCCTGGCGGGCGAAGGGGACCAGTTGGAAGGGGCGCGTCAGCAGGCTCGGCCGCTCGGGTCGTCCGTGCGGTTCCTCGGCTGGAGAACCGACCTCTCGACCCTCTACGCCGCCGCCGACGTAGCCGTGATCACCTCCGACAACGAGGGAATGCCGGTCTCTCTCATCGAGGCCTCCCTGGCAGGACTGCCCTCGGTCACCACCGATGTCGGCAGCGCGGGCGAGGTCGTGATAGAGGGTGTGACCGGGCGTGTCGTGGCGGCGACGGCAGGATCGGTGGCCGATGCCCTGGTCGAGATCCTCGGCGACCACGACCTGAGGCTGAGGATGGGTGAAGCCGCAAGAGAGCACGGCGAGCAGGCCTTCGGTGTCCACAGGCTCGTGCGTGACCACGAGATCCTGTACCGGCGTCTCATCAGCGAGTGCCCCACCGGGCGCCGTCGAACACCGAGATAGGCTCGTTCGATGCGAGTGCTCATCACCGGCGGCGCCGGATTCATCGGGTCCCACCTGGCCGACCGGCTTCTTGACCGTGGTGACGAGATCATCATCCTGGACGACCTCTCGACCGGACGCCTTGAGAACATTGCCCACCTCACGGGCAGAGCCGACACGGAGTTTGTGCTCGGATCGATCCTGAACGTCGATCTTGTCGACCATGTCGTCTCGCGAGTCGACGCGGTGTACCACCTGGCCGCGGCCGTCGGTGTCGAACTGATCGTCGAAAAGCCACTGGAGAGCCTTCTGACCAACATCCGGGGCACGGAGACGGTTTTCGAGAAGGCACACAAGTACGGAAAGAGGATCCTGGTCACATCGACATCCGAGATCTACGGCAAGAACACCTCGGATCGCCTCACCGAGGACGAAGACCGGATCCTCGGCTCTCCTCTCAAGAGTCGATGGTCGTACTCGGAGGCCAAGGCAATCGACGAGATCCTCGCCTACACCTACTGGAGGGAGAAGGGGCTGGAGTCGGTGATCGTCCGTCTGTTCAACACGGTCGGGCCGCGCCAGACGGGCAGTTACGGCATGGTCGTTCCCCGCTTCGTGCACCAGGCGCTACGGAACGAGCCGCTCACGATCTATGGAGACGGCAACCAGACGCGCTGTTTTTGTGCGGTCACCGAGGTGGTCGACGGCATCATCGCGCTGTCCGAACACCCCGAGGCGTTCGGCAAGGTCTTCAACCTGGGAAGCACTGAGGAGGTGTCTATACGCCACCTGGCTGACCTGGTCGTCACCATCACCGGATCATCTAGCCCAGTCGAGTTCGTCTCCTACGACATCGCCTACGAGGAGGGCTTCGAGGACATGCAGCGACGGGTTCCCGCCATCTCTCGGGCAAACGAACTCGTCGGGTTCGCACCATCGCTAGGTCTGGACGACATCATCAGATCGGTGATCGACGACCTTCAGGGATAGCGGAGGAACCTCGTGACTGGAGGATGGCTTGAGTACGTAGGTGTCTTCCTCGGGGCGACATTGTTGTGCTCGTTGTTGCTGCCCCTTGTGATTCGGGTTTCGTGGAGTCTGGGGCTGCTTGACAGAGGCAGTGGGCGCAAGAGCCGGGAGACTCCGGTGCCATTCCTCGGCGGGATGGCTCTTGTTCTGGCGTTCTCGTGCAGCGTGGTCGTGGGATCAATAATTCGCCCACCAGTAGGAGGCCACCGTGAACTCGTTGTCGTCCTTGGTGTCGCTGTATTCCTGGCCTGCGTGGGGCTCGTGGACGACCTGAAGAGCCTCTCCCCCTGGCCTCGGCTAGTTGCTGAAGTTGGTTCTGGCCTGGTGGTGTGGAACCTCGGTGTTGGCATCACCCTGACCGGTGTGACCTGGGTCGATCTGGCACTCACGGTGTTCTGGGTGGTCGGGATCACGAACGCGTTCAATCTCCTCGACAACATGGACGGTTTGGCGGCTGGTCTGGCAGCGATTGCCAGTGCGGCCTACTTCGCCATTGCGGTCGCCCAAGGTCAGTTTCTCGTGGCAGGTCTGTCAGCGGGCCTAGTCGGTTGCGCGGTCGGGTTTCTCCGAAGGAACCTGTATCCGGCGCGGATATACATGGGCGACGCTGGTGCTCTGTTCCTGGGATTCTTGATTGCCTACCTGGGGATGAAGTTGAAGGTCTCCGGCGATGGCTTGGAGACGTCTCTCGTGCCGGTGCTGGTATGCGCAATCGCGATTTTCGACACCACGCTTGTCACCCTGGCTCGACTATTGTCGGGGAGAAGTCCCTTCCAGGGTGGGCAGGATCACGTCAGTCACCGCCATGTGGGCCTAGGCCTCCCGGTGCCGGTAGCGGTCGGGCTCATCCATGCGGCTGCGGCAGGGACCGGAGTACTGGCTTTCGTGTCCAGTCGGGTTGATCCGGCGACGGTCTGGATTATCGGGGGCTTGGTCGGGGTGGGAATGTTGGCTTGGGGAGTGCTCTTGTGGATGGTGCCTGTCTACCCGGAGAGCAGGCACCATCACTTCTCTATCATCGATCAGACGGCTGAGGAGTGATCAGCCGGTGATCAATAAGGGGTTGAGCGCTCCCAGGGACGCGTCAACTCGAACCACTCGACGGTTGCCCTGAGGCCGGTGACAAGGTCGGTCGGCACGAGGTCGGGGAAGAGTTCCAGCAGGAGGCCTGAGTCGGCCTGCGAGCGCCGGACATCACCGACACGCGTAGGCAGGTGGTCCACAGGTAGTCGCCGTTCCAGGATGTGTTCGAGTATTTCGATCACCTCGAGCAGTGTGACCCGTGTGCCAAAGGCGAGGTTCACTGGATCCGGGTGGCTGACCTGGCGGGTTATCGCCTGCGCCAGGACGTCGACGACGGAGCCGACAAAGGTGAAGTCCCTGCACTGGGTGCCATTGCCGTGGACCGGCAGCGGAGTTCCGCTGCAAGCGGCGGCCAGGAATGCGGGAATCACAGCCGCGTAGGTGTGTGCCGGTGGCTGTAGGGGTCCGAAGACGTTGAAGAATCTGAGCGCGAGTACGGGCAGGCCGTAGGAATGTCCCCAAGCCAGAGCGTAAGACTCGGTGGCCAGCTTGCTGGCGGCATAGGGGCTGATCGGGCGGGCTACAAGCCCTTCGTGCTTGGGAAGCACGTCGGTCGAGCCGTAGACAGACGAGGAGGAGGCTACGATGACCTGCACATCGCCGGCGCGTCGAGCGGCCTCGAGAACAAGAGCCGTACCGGTTGCGTTTACCTCATGTGTTGCCATCGGCTCTGCCACGGATCGCGGCACCGACGATCGGGCGGCCAGGTGAACGACTGTGGTTGCACCGTCGGTCGCACGCCGGAGCAGCTCCTCGTCCAGAATCGATCCTTCGACCAGAGTCGCTCTGGTCCCGTCCAGGTTCTCCCGGAATCCGAACGACAGGTCGTCGACTACAACGATCTCGGATACGCCTGCCAGAGTCTCCAGCCTGCGTACGAGGTTGGCTCCGATGAAGCCGGCACCACCGGTGATCACGACCTTCATCGTCGGACTGCCTCCATGATGAGTCAGTTGACCGGGTATACCGTTGGCGGGTGTTGCGGACTCGTTCCAACTGTTGCGACGTTAGCAACCCGCCGAAGAGGGTGACCGTCGGGGAGTCGCCGCGTTACCCACTGGAGGACGGACTGGAAGCCCGTTCCGGCCACAATGATCCACAGGACGAGGAACCACCAGCCGAAGCGTCCTTCCCAAATTGCCCATGTCGCAGCTATGACCGCGGCGAATGGCGCCGTGACGCAAGCCACGATGATGACCAGCGATGATCGGCGATTTACCCATGCGCCGATTGCGGAGAACGCATAGAGGCCGGACATGGAGATTGCCGTGAAGGCATTGAGCGACCGCGAGTACCACGGTCGAACCTGCTTCATTTCCCACCAGACACGTGTCAGGCCGAGCCGGGCCATGTCGACCGGATGCTCGGCGGCATACCCGACCAGGGCAGCGTTGGATGTGTCGGTCGACGCCGGTGCCGGCATCGAGACTGAGGTCTCGGGGACACCCTGGACCACTACGCCCTTCCATGCAGAACTGGCGAAGGCGTACTCGTCATGGCTTGCCCGAAGTGAAGGACTGAAGAGTGCGAGAACGAAGATGCATGACCACACGCCCGTGATCACCAGCACGCGCAAAGACGCCGAGTGGTGCCGTGCCAGAACAAGGGCGGAGGCCACTGCACCGAGAAGGAGGATTCCGTTTGGGCGGAGTGAAGCGGTGGCTGCCGCTACCAGCCAGAGATACGGCGAGAATGGAGTGTTGTTGTCAATGGAGCGCGACAGGAACCACGCAGTCAGGATGATTCCCGCATAGAAGAGCGATTCCGTCAGCACGTAGCGCGTCCACTGGTTGATCAGCGGATGGAGGAGATAGAACGAAGCTGCTAGCCAGCCAGCCAACTCTCCGCTGTAACGGCGACCGAGGGAGAGCATCGCCAGCGCGGCGAGCGTCACCCCCACGGACTGGGCAATAACAGCAGGCCAAGGTTGCGAACCGACCAGGAGGCCGAGCCGCAGAAGGCCTATGTAGCCGACATATCCCCAAAATGGCCCTGAGAGTGATTCCGGGAAGCCGGGTGCGAGACCAAGGTAGTACCCCGAGTCCGGTGACAGGACCGGTCCTCTCAGCGAGAAGAGGGCCCCAGTAATGAGTTGCCCGGCAAGAAATAGCAGCACTACACAAGTGATGTCGGATGTTCGTCTGACCAATGTGGTGTTCCCCTAGTGTGACGAACGAGTATTCCACAAGACCAGCCGCCGGGCGTAGCAGTCATGGTGCATGAGGTGGGTTTCTGTGCCAGACCGTCAGAGAGATGTTGGTTGCCTATCGGTGGTGGTCCCGTGCTTCAACGAAGTGGACCACATCGCGGAATGCATAGTTCGAGTTCTCGACGAGCCATGTGTCCATGAAGTACTTGTGGTCGATGATGGCTCGGTCGATGGCACCGCGGAGGTGTTGCCGAACCTTCGAGACCCGCGGATACACGTCTACACGCACAGGGAGAACAGAGGCAAGGGTGCCGCACTTCGGACTGGCTTCGCTGCGGTTACCGGCGAATTCGTGGTTGTCCAGGATTCTGACCTGGAGCAGAATCCTTCCGACTACGAGTTGATGCTCGCCCCACTTCTGACTGGTCAGGCCGCTGTCGTATATGGCTCGCGGTTTCCCGAACGCCGCCGCCTCCCCGGCCAGTACATCGCCCACTACCTCGCCAATCGGTTCCTGACCATGCTCTCGAACCTGCGGACCGGGCTGCATCTAACCGACATGGAGACCGGATACAAGATGTTTCGTCGCGAGGTCCTTGACGGGCTCACGATCGAGGAGGATCGCTTCGGTGTGGAGCCGGAACTGACGGCTAAGATTGCGCGAGCAGGCTGGCGTCTAGTCGAGATTCCGGTCACCTACGCCCCGCGGAAGTTCAACACCGGGAAGAAGATTGGTTGGCGTGACGGTGTCCGAGCCGTCTGGTGCATTCTGCGGTACCCGCGTCGCCAGAGGTTCGTCCACCGGGGGCGCCAATCTTGACGACCGGGGACTGCACGATTTGCCCCCCTGTCGGAGTTGGATATTCGCTGCGGGGTCTGGTCGCACATGTGGTGTCGCGTTACTCGAGGCGCTGGGTATGTCGTTTCCCGTTGTCTCAGCAGTCCTAGCGGCGAGCCACTGAGCACCAAGCCTCGCAGAGGCGGTCGGCCGACCGACTCCAGGTGAATCGAGTCGCTCGAACCCGGTCCTCGTCCAGTTGGGTTGACGGAGTCGAGAGGGCCGCACGTATCGCCCTGGCACAGTCAACCGGATCGTCTGGGGCGAAATGGGGAACATGTGATCCGGCAACCTCGGTCAGCGCACCTGCCCCGGAGACGCATAGAGGTACGCCAGCGCGCTGTGCTTCGAGGGCGGCGATTCCGAACCCCTCGATCGTCGACGGCAATGCGACACAGGCTGCCTGCGCGTAGAGGGTGGGGAGCGCGAGGTCATCGAATCGGCCAAGAAAGTTGACGCGTCGGTCGACGCCCAGCCCTACTGCCAGCGCCATCAGGCGGCGGTCCTCGTCGCCCTTCGGTGCACCGGCGAAGCAGAGGGGCGGCAGGCAAGGGTCGGCGGCGACGGCTCGGATCAGGAGCTCGAGGTTCTTGTGGCGCTCGACATGACCGACATGGAGAATCGGTGCATCCTTCCCGACATCACGCGGTAACACAGCGACATGGTCGGCGGCGTTGGGGACGATCCGTATCCGTTCAGGCCCGATGTCGAAGTACCGCACCAAGTCAGCGGCGACAGTTTCGCTGACCGTGATCACACACGCGGCTCGCTCGACAGCGGACCGGTGGAGGCGTTCGGCAGTTACACGGGCGATCCTCGGGTTGTTCGCCTTCTCGATCGATCGCATGTCGTGGATGGTCAGGGTGAACGGAATCGACAGGGTTCGTGGCACCGGCAGATGTCCGAAGTGGACGAGGTCGAAGTTTCTGTCAGGTTCATTCAGCAACCGCCTAATGCTGCTGCCCTCCGATATGGCTCGCTTCCAGACTGGCCCCAGTGGTACCCGAGTCCGAAAGCGGGTGACGCTTGGAGGAAGTGCGAACTCAATCGGCTCAAGTCCCTCCATGACCGAGAGTTTCCCGCCTCGGGTCGCGAGCAGCGTGGCGACACGTGGAAGGAGTTCGGCATTGTGCCGCCGCACCCCACCCATAGGTTGACCTAGGACCACACCTGACACAAGTACATGTGGGCTGGTTGCTCGTCGGTCAGCTGACATCGGTTGTTCGATTGGACGCAATCGTCGGCAGCGTGGCGGAACCGGAGTCAGATCGATTACCGGAAGCGAACCTGCGGTGTTCTGGGCGAAGGGGAGGGGTGGTGGAGGCAGTCCCTGCCGTCCGTTCGCCGAACCGGAACAGGGCTGGACTACGCCAGTCGACTGGGGTCATAGGGGAGCAGCAGTTACCGGTCACGGGCTGTTTTCTTCACCATGGCGATGTGGCAGGGCGCGATTGCTAGAAGGACCCGATTCACCATCCAGTCGGCCATGTGGCCTACCGGTGACCGGAAGGCTCCGGCGATTGCACGACGAATCGGAGTCTGGCGGGCTGTCGACACGAGTCCGCGAGGTGCGACGAAGACGTCCCACTCCCTTGAGGGGGGGGCCTTCTCGAGCGTGTTCCGGAGCCGTCTCAGTGAGAGCGGGTTGGTGCCCGCCTCGGAACGCTTCCCGCGCGTGAACGGAATCAGCCAGAGGCGTAGGGGTCGCGGGATCAGCCCATAGAGCGGGAGGCGGAAGTGGGGCTCGGGGAAGATCGAGTTCCTGTTGGGCGAGACGACGACTGTATAGCCGCCACCCGACGTTACGCGAACGCACTCGCTCGTCATCTTGTGTGGCCGATGAACGTGTTCGATTACGTTGTTGGCGTGCACCAGCGAGGCAACTGACGACCTGATCGGCAGGGTCGTGATGTCGGCGCGAAGGAAACTCACGTTGGTGACTCCGTCGTCCCTTCCGAGCGCTGTGGCTAGAATTACGTTGACGAGAGAGCCATCGACGAACACGACGTGTTGGAACCTGTTGGCGAATCCAAGCAGATACTGGCCGTCACCACCACCGACCTCGATGGCAAGTTGCCTTGGCATCGGCGACTTCCTGAGGTCTTGAAGTCTTGTCTCGATCTTGTGGAGCATCTGGTGGCCGTGCCCCCGGCCGACCTCACCGGCGACCCGCTCGTATCGTCGCGCAAACCGCTGCTGGGCCCGTAGGGCAAGTCGACTGGTGCGGAGTTGAGCGCCGGGATCGCTGACGAACTCGTTCGAGTCGGAGCGCAGACGAATGGCGCGCTCGCTGAGGTCTTCATAGGTGCACTCGTCAAGTACCTCCAGGAGTTGGAGCCCGATGCGTTGATCCTCCTCCAAATCCCATCGACCCTCGTTCGCGAGACGAATTACTGAAGTGTCGAACAGGAAGTCAATAATGTCCCGCCGTTGTCGGGCAACGGTGCCACACGAATCACATTCCCATAGGTGGTCGACCATCCGCAGTGGAGAGTCGCAACGTGGACATGCGAGAATGTCAGCGATCATCGGTTCGCCTCCGCGACTCTGGCCCTACGACTGACCAATCAATCTAGTTCTAGGAACTTGGGAAGTTGTCCGTACCGGAGACCGACCGTGCTATCGGCAGTTGCCGTCCAGGCAACCAGAGGACGGTGCGGAGACCGAGTCTGGGAGGCGACGTTCATCAGGCTCCTACGATTCGTCTCAGGAGGTCGATGGAGGTCGGCCCCGGATCTCCTCGCATGTGTATGCCGCTGGCGGCACTTCGGTAGTGTTGTCTGGTCATACGGCCATCCAATGGAGTAGGCGACCACATGACCTGCAATTTGACTGTGATCGGTCTCGGCTATGTCGGCCTCCCGCTGGCGTCTGAAGCGTGTCGAGCAGGCTTGACAGTTATTGGTTTCGATATTTCGTCAGATGTCATTGAGGGACTGAACGCTGGGCAATCCCATATTGATGACGTCACCAACGATGATGTATCGACAATGCAAGACTGTGGGTTCGTTGCGACCGGGGATCCAGCCGACCTCGCTGATGGGGACGTCTTCGTAATTTGCGTTCCCACACCGCTTTCCGACGACGGTGCTCCCGACCTCTCGGCTGTCGTCGAGACGTCGAAATTGGTCGGCAGTGTCATTGGGCCAGGCTGCCTGGTTGTACTCGAGTCGACCACCTACCCGGGAACCACCGCCGGGACCGTCAGACCTCTACTCGAACTAGGTAGTGGCCTGATTGCAGGCATCGACTTCTCATTGGCCTATTCCCCTGAGCGCATCGATCCTGGCAACCCTACTTATGGCTTGCGCAACACCCCCAAGGTCGTGGGTGGACTGACGCCGGCGTGTACCGAACGAGCAGTTGAGTTCTACGGAGACATCGTGGAAACAGTTGTTCCCACTGTTGGCCTTGGTGAGGCCGAACTTGCAAAGCTCCTGGAGAACACGTATCGGCACGTGAACATCGCCCTCATGAACGAACTTGCGATTCTCTGCCACGAGTTGGAGATCGACCTCTGGGCGTCAATAGAGGCGGCAAGAACCAAGCCGTTCGGCTTCGAGGCGTTCTACCCGGGCCCGGGTGTCGGTGGACACTGCATCCCAATAGATCCCAACTATCTTTCTTGGGTAGTGAGATCGATTGGCTACCGTTTTAGGTTTGTCGAACTTGCTACGGAAATATCTGAACGAATGCCTTCATATCTTGTAAAGCGAGTCCAAGATTTGTTGAATTTAGTTTGCAAATCGGTCAAGGGTTCAACGATTCTTCTTCTTGGCGTGACTTACAAGGCGGATGTACGAGACCAGCGTGAGACTCCCGCACTCCCGTTAGCAACCCAGTTGTGTGAACTGGGCGCTGAGGTCTTCTTCTTCGACCCCTATGTTGAGCAATTCAGTGCCGGTGGGCGTTCAATCCCGTCGATCGATGATCCAGAGCTGTTTGCATCCAAATGTGATCTAGCGATTCTTCTTCAGGCCCATCAGGATATCCTGAATTCACCGTTCATAGCGACTTACGCGCGGATTCTTGATACCCGCGGTGTTCTTAAAGGTGACAACGTCGAATGGCTTTGAGGCACCGGAAGTATTCACTTTAGTTCTGATGCTGGCGCATCATGGTCAGATGTATCTGGAAATCTTGAAGAAAATAAATCAGGGTTTGGATCA
>PVBE012408278.1_pt1 | contig 12746 bp, 7 predicted proteins | sample 1631181 | NCBI WGS metagenome assembly PVBE01 (sample SAMN08397723, study PRJNA350692) | Marine metagenome, whole genome shotgun sequencing project. | isolation source: water | place: Pacific Ocean | collected 2012-04
CTGGCGTGAATCAAAGACCTCGGAGGCGATGTTTATGGCGTTCTCCAGGAGTTCCAGGCGCTCGCGCACCGTCAGCAGGGCCTGCCACGACACCTTGATCTGTTCGATGACCTTCCGCATGACGAAGCGGTGGTTGTCCTTGGAAGCGCCATAATCGTGCGCCGCCTGGGCCAAGCTGGCCTTGGTCGAGAAACCGGTGAACAGGTTCCAATTCGCCTCCAGCAACACCGAATAGTCGTGCCGCGTGCCGATGGTCGCGTTCTTGTGTTTCTCGTAATTCCATCGGCCCACCAGATCAAAGGTGGGCATGTATTCGGCCCCGACCGTGCGCCGGCGTTCCTTTACGGCCTCAATATTGGCATCGCTGTTGGAGACGGCGGGGTTCTCCTTCAAAGCGATTTTGATGGCGGCTTCCAATTCGCTCGGCAGCATCTCCACCAGTGGCACGGGATCCATCATTGCCTCAAGATCGGGAGCGTGATCGAAAACCTGAATATAACGGCTGATGGCGTCTTCCACGCCGCCTTCGAAGTTGACCCGCCGTTCCTTGGGGGACTTGGCTTGCAGGACATCGACGGCGATGCCCGAGCCGCGCTGCACCCGTTCGTCCTCAAGGTTGAGCTGGATCTGGATGGTTTCTTCGTTGGAGCGCGCCAGATCGACCAAACGGCGCTGACGCAGGACGTCGATATAAACCGTAATGCCCTCGAACGTCGTGTTCTGGCGGGTACCCTCCAAGGTGATGTCGGCGATCGCCCGGTTGAGGCGCGCCGTCTTCACCGCCGAGGTCGTGGCGAAGCCGTTGAAAAGGCTTTGGGTCACGGTCAGCCCAAGGACGTTGCGTGTACGCTCCCACGCCTTGGAATCGAATTGTTTGGCGCGTTCGGTCGGGGTATCGATGTATTCAGCTCCGCCGTCGGCATTCGCCGCCACGGTCGGATAAAAGCCGGCCAGGGCCTTGTCGATTTCCTTGCCCGTGGATTCGGCGGTCTTCGAAGCGGATTGAATTTGGGGGTGATCCGCGAGCAATCCCGCCAGTTCGCCATTCAACGACTGGGCGTGAACACCCGCCGTGACAGCAAACATAACCCCCGACGCAAAGGTCGTGGAAATGATGCGGAGCGCTCTCAAATCGACTCTCCCATCCGATAACCTCGGCCAGCGAGGCCTTGGAGCGGGTTGAAGTCTATCGCGAACGATTCGCCGCGTCAATTTAAGGATTTTCCAGACTGGATTGAAATATAAGGGATTTATTTGCTTTTCATTGCTATGGGCAAGCCCGTCAGTCGTCCGCGGTGCCGAAGCCGCCGCCGCCTGGAGTTTCGACGACAAAAACGTCGCCCGCCTTCATTTCCACCATACCCGTACTCCCAAGTTCGGTCACGGTTCCGTCGATGCGCTCGATGCGGTTGCGTCCGAGGGCCCCGGGTTCGCCGTTCGCCAGGCCATAGGGGGGTATACGCCGGTGGCCCGAAAGTATTGCCGCCGTCATGGGTTCGATAAAATGGATTCGCCGCTCCACCCCGTTGCCACCCCGGTGCCGGCCTCGCCCACCGCTGCCGCGACGGATGCGAAATTCCTCAACCCGCACCGGAAAGCGCCATTCCAGCACTTCCGGGTCGGTGAGGCGCGAATTGGTCATATGGGTGTGTACGGCGTCGGTTCCGTCGAAGTCCGGACCGGCGCCCGAACCGCCGCAGATGGTTTCATAGTACTGATAGACGTCGTTGCCGAAGGTGAAGTTATTCATCGTGCCCTGGGCCGCTGCAACAACGCCGAGCGCCCCATAGAGGGCATCGACGACGGCTTGGCTGGTCTCCACGTTGCCTGCCACCACCGCCGCCGGATAGCGTGGTCTCAACATATTGCCCTCGGGTACTACGATTTCTAGCGGTTTGAGACAGCCGGCGTTGAGCGGTATATCATCGTCGACCAAGGTGCGGAAAACGTAAAGCACGGCCGCTCGGGTGACGGCGAATGGGGCGTTAAAGTTGTCGTCCAGTTGTTCCGACGTGCCGGTGAAGTCGATGACGGCGCGCCGCTCCGCCTTTTCGATTCGGATGCGTACCTTGATTTTGGCGCCGCTGTCCATTTCGTAGGTAAAGGCGCCGTCGCTCAATACATCTAGCACTCGGCGCACGGATTCCTCGGCATTGTCCTGGACGTGGCCCATGTAGGCCTGGACCACGTCGAGTCCGAAGTGGGCGACCATCTTGCGCAGTTCCTGGACGCCGTTTTCGTTGGCTGCGATCTGGGCGCTCAGATCGCCCACCGTCTGTGCCAGGTTGCGCACCGGCCACGGCCCGCCGGTCAACAGTTCCTCCAGCTCGACCTCGCGGAATCGACCCTGCTCGACAAGACAGAAGTTGTCGATAAGCACCCCCTCGTCTTCCACCGTCTTGCTGTCGGGGGGCATGGACCCCGGGGTAATGCCGCCGATGTCGGCGTGGTGGCCGCGTGCCGCGACGAAGAATAACAGCCGGCCGTCGGTCTCATCGAAAACCGGCGTGACGACAGTGATGTCGGGCAGATGGGTGCCGCCGTTGTAGGGCGCGTTGGTGACATAGACATCGCCTGGCCGCATGGCTCCGGCGCGCTCGCGGGCAATGGTCTCGACGCTTTCGCCCATGGAGCCCAGGTGTACCGGCATGTGCGGTGCGTTGGCGATTAGCTCACCGTCGCCGTCGAACACGGCGCAGGAAAAATCAAGACGTTCCTTGATGTTGACCGAATAGGCGGTGTTTTGCAGTGTTGCCCCCATCTGCTCGGCAATTGACATAAAGAGATTGTTGAAAATCTCCAGCATCACCGGATCGACGTCGGTGCCAATTGCGACGCGGTCGGGGCGTGGCTCTACGCGCTCCAGCACCAGATGACCAAGGCGCGTCGTTAAGGCCCGCCAGCCGGGCTCGACGACGGTTGTGGCATTGGCCTCGGCGATGATCGCGGGGCCGTCGATGGCATCGCCGGGCACAAGGGCCAAGCGGTTGTGCACCGGGGTCTTGTGGATGGCGCCGGCGGTGTGCATGCGGATCATATCGACGGGCTTCAGGGGCGCCACACCCGCCATGACCTCCAATTCGGGCTCGTCGGCGGTTTCGGTGGCGCCCTGGGCCTCAACCGAGACCGCCTCGACGATATAGCCGCGGCCTGGCATGACGAAGCCGAAGCGCCGTTTGTGCGCATCTTCGAAGGCCGTTTGCATGTGCGCCCGGGTATCGAAGGCGACGATTAGCGCCGTATCGGTGCCGTCGTAGCGCAGGTGCGCCTGGCGCAGCACCGTTATGCGGTCGTCGCCGATTCCCTGACCTCGGACCTCAGCCCGGGCCTCGGTCTCCAGGGTTTCCAGGTGGTGCGACAACTCGCCCGTGATTCCCGCTTCCAGCGGCGCCTCGACGGCGCGCTCGCGCATGGCGCTGACATCGGCCAGCCCCATCCCGTAGGCCGACAGGACGCCGGCATGGGGATGGATGAGAACCCGGCTCATGCCCAGGGCGTCGGCGACCATGCAGGCGTGCTGTCCGCCGGCGCCGCCGAAGCAGTTGAGGGTGTATTCAGTGACGTCATAACCGCGCTGTACCGAGATCTGCTTGATGGCGTTGGCCATGTTTTCGACGGCAATGGTAAGGAATCCCTCGGCCACCTGGCGTGGGTCGCGGTCGTCGCCGGTCGCTGCCTTGATCTCCTTGGTCAAGGTGGCGAAGTGCTGGCGTACCACGTTGGCGTCCAGGGGCCGGTCGGCCCCGCGACCGAAAACGCTGGGAAAGAAATGGGGCTGGACGCGACCCAGAAGAACGTTGCAATCGGTTACTGTCAGGGGGCCGCCGCGGCGATAGCAGGCGGGCCCCGGATCGGCGCCCGCCGAATCGGGGCCGACCCGGTAGCGGGCGCCGTCGAAGGCAAGGATTGAACCGCCCCCCGCCGCTACCGTGTTAATGCGGATCATCGGGGCGCGCATACGCACCCCGGCGATGACCGTCTCGAGGGTGCGTTCGAAGGTGCCGTCGAAGTGCGAGACGTCGGTCGACGTGCCCCCCATGTCAAAGCCGATGACCTTGTCGAAGCCGGCCATGACGGCGGTGCGCGCCATGCCGACGACGCCGCCGGCGGGCCCCGAAAGGATCGAATCCTTGCCCTGGAACAGGGCCGCATCGGTCAAGCCCCCGTTGGACTGCATAAACATGAGCCGGGTGTCCTTAAGCGCCCCCGCCACCGTATCGACGTAACGCCGCAGGATTGGCGTGAGGTAAGCGTCGGCCACCGTGGTGTCGCCGCGTGACACCAACTTCATCAGCGGGCTCACCTCGTGCGAGACGGAGACCTGGGTGAAGCCGATTACGCGGGCCAGCTCCGCCACTAATCTCTCGTGCTTGGGATAACGATAGCCGTGCAGGAAAACGATGGCGGCAGAGCGGATACCGTCCTCAAAGGCCGCCGTCAGATCTGTCCGGGCGCTGGCCAGGGCCGGCGGACTGAGCACCGTGCCGTCGGCGCCGACGCGCTCCAGCACTTCGACCACGTGTTCGTAGAGCATCTCGGGCAACACGATGTGGCGGTCGAATAGCCGCGGCCGGTTTTGATAGCCGATCCGCAAGCTGTCACCAAAGCCCTTAGTGACGACGAGGACCGTCCGTTCGCCCCGGCGCTCCAGAAGGGCGTTGGTGGCCACCGTCGTTCCCATCTTGACCGACTGGATGTCGGTCGCCGGGATGGGTGTATCGGCGTCGGTGACACCGAGGAGTTGGCGGATAGCCTCAAGCGCGGCGTCGTCGTATTGTTCGGGGTTCTCCGACAACAGCTTGTGGCTGACGACGGCGCCGTCGGGCTGGCGCGCCACCACGTCGGTGAATGTGCCGCCACGATCGATCCAGAACTGCCAGTCGCCTTGGGAAGAGCCGTCGTTCATTGGATACCTCGCCGTTTGCCGGACTGTTATAAGGGAACATGCCGCCAAGGAAAACGGGTACGCCATGACCAAGCGACCACGCCGCACCCTCTACCCTGAGATCGATCCCCACGACCACGGCATGCTGGCGGTTTCGGGGGGTCACCAGGTTTATTACGAGGTATCGGGCAACCCCGCCGGCAAACCGGTGATCTTTGTCCACGGTGGCCCCGGCGGCGGCAACCGGCCGATCTATCGCCGCCTGTTCGACCCCGGGGCGTGGCGTATCGTTTTGTTCGACCAGCGCGGATGTGGACGCTCGACGCCTCATGCGAACCTCGACCACAACACGACCTGGGATCTCGTCGCCGACATGGAGCAATTGCGCGAGAAACTGGACATCGAGCGGTGGATGGTCTTTGGCGGGTCGTGGGGCTCGACCCTGGGGCTGGCCTACGCCGAGAGCCACCCCGAGAGGGTCACAGAGCTTGTGCTGCGCGGCATCTTCATGCTGCGCCAAAGTGAGCTCCGATGGTTCTATCAGTCCGGCGCCAGCACGCTTTACCCGGATGCCTGGGAGGGCTTCGTAGCACCCATCCCCGAGGCCGAGCGCGGTGACCTAATGGCCGCCTATCATCGCCGATTGACAGGCGACGACGAGTCCGCCCGCCTGGCGGCGGCAAAGGCGTGGAGCACCTGGGAGGCCGCCACCTCGTCGCTCCACTCCGACGCCGAGCACATAGCCGAGGCCGGCGAAGACGCCTTTGCCGTCGCCTTTGCCCGAATCGAGTGCCATTACTTCGTTAACCGCGGCTTCTTCGAGGGCGAGGACCAGTTGCTGCTGGGTGTGGATCGCATCCGCGCCATCCCCGGCGTCATCGTCCAGGGGCGCTATGACGTGGTCTGCCCCATGGCCACCGCCTGGGATCTGCACCGGGCCTGGCCCGAGGCCGACTTGCGCATCGTCCCCGACGCCGGCCATGCATTCTCCGAACCGGGCATCTTGCACGAATTGATCGAGGCGACGGACCGCTTCCGGGAGTAGGGCGCTGCGTCTCTCTCCGACGCCCGCCTATTGAACCACCTGGGTGTGGGGTGCTATTCCTGTGGCCGGCCGCGCCGGGCCACCCGCAAGGGAAGGCCGCCGCGCGCGGCGGTGTGGAACGGCTTTCGGGTCAAGAGTGAATACTAACGCAGCCACGGCAACGCGCCGGGCCGCCGCTTCCCAGGTGGACGGTGGCGACGGCGGCGGGATTTTATCCAAAGATGGCGCGCCGTCTGGGACGGCAGGGACGCTTTTGCGCATCATCCGACTGGCGCTCAAGCATCGGTGGCGGGTCGCCATCGCGTTTGTCACCACCATCGTCGCCGCTAATTTCCAGCTTCTCATCCCCCAGTTCCTGGGCCAGGCGGTGGATTTTGCCCACGGCCTGCTGGCCGGCGGCCCGGGGAGTGAGGAAGAGGCAGAGGCGGCGCTGCTCACCACCGCCTTTATGTTGCTGGGCGCCAGCATCCTGCGCGGTGGTTTCACCATGCTGCACAACTACTTAGGCGAGTCCGTCGGCCATTTGGTCGGCTACGGCCTGCGCCTTGCCTATTACGAAAAGCTGCAGCGGCTTAGTTTCGGATTTTACGACCGGGTGCATACCGGCGATCTGATTACGCGCGGGCTGTTGGATCTGGAAGGTGTGCGCTTTTTCTTCAACGCCGGGATGGTTCGCCTGGTTCTGCTTGCCAATCTGATCGGCATTGGGTCCTTTCTCGTCATCAGCGCGGACACGGTGCTGGGCCTGCTTGCCTTGAGCTTCGTGCCCTTCGTTGCCTGGCGCTCGTCGACGGCCCGGCTCAAGCTGAGGAAAATGTGGCGCCTTTTGCAAGAGCGCATGTCGGAGCTGTCCCTGATCATGGATGAGAATCTGGGGGGCATTCGGGTGGTGCGCGCCTTCGCCGCCCAGGACCATGAGATGGGTAAGTTCGACATCGCTTCCGAGCGTGCCCTCGACATGGCCAATCAGCGCATCGGGGTGCGGGTGCGCAACACGACCGCTATGACCTTTGCCTATTTCATCGCCATGGGTCTGGTGCTGTGGTTCGGCGGCCTCAAGGTGATCGACGGTGAGATCAGCGTCGGCAAGCTGGCCGAGTTCCTTGCCTTCATGACCATCCTGCAAATGCCGGTGCGCCAACTCGGCATGATGGTGAACGCCTTTGCCCGCGCCTCGACCTGCGGTGCGCGGCTGTTCGAGGTGCTCGATTTGGAGCCATCCATCCGCAACGCGCCCGACGCACCCGATCTCAAGGTGACCGATGGGGTGCTGCGCTTCGAGGACGTGGACTTCGCCTACCGTGACGCGACGGGTGACGAACGGGTGCTCAAGGGCGTTAATTTCAAGGTCGGTCCCGGCCAGGTGCTCGGCATCGTCGGTCCGCCGGGCAGCGGCAAGTCGACCATCGCGCATCTGATCCCGCGCTTCTACGACGTCGGCGGTGGGCGCATCACCATCGACGGCCAAGACATCCGCAATGTGAAATTGGAGAGTTTGCGGCGCGCCGTCGGCGTCGTCCAGCAAGACACCTTCATGTTCACCGCCTCGATCGAAAACAACGTCGCCTACGGCGATCCGTGGGCCGACGGCGAGCGCATCGCGCGCGCCAACCGGGCGGCTCAGCTGCACGACTACGTGAATCGCCTGCCGATGGGATACGAAACCCTGGTCGGCGAGCGCGGGGTCTCACTTTCCGGCGGCCAGCGTCAGCGGCTGTCGATAGCCAGGAGCGTCATGCTCAAACCTTCGTTCTTGGTCTTCGACGATTCCACCGCCGCCATCGACTCCGCCACCGAGCAGCGCATCCGCGCCGCCTTGAAGGACACTACCCAAGACCGCGCCACCATCATCATCTCGCACCGGCTGAGCTCGCTGATGCATGCCCATGAGATCTTGTTCATCGAAGACGGGCGCGTCGTCGAGCGTGGCTCCCACGAAGAATTGATCGCCGCCGGTGGGCGCTACCGCGAACTCTATATGTTGCAGCTAAAGCCGGCTGATGGGGAGGAGAGGTAGGATGGCCCCGGGCCGCCAAAGCACCGCCAATCCGGACCGAGAAAAGCCGCCCCGGGCCGTCGTCGGATCCCAGGTCGGCCACGACGAAAAGATGTTCGGCGCCGCCTTCGACGGCCACGTGGTGCGCCGCTTTGCCGGCTTCCTCGTGCCCTATCGGCGGCGCCTGGCGGTGGCCGTCGGCTCGGTTTTGGTCTATACGGCGAGCCAGATCTCGATCCCGCTGGTCATCCGCCACGCCATCGACGACGCTCTCATCGCAGGCTCCAACCGCGAACTGTTGGAATTGGTGGTGATGACATTTTTCGCCGTCATCGGCGTTAACTACCTGACCAACTTTTTACAGGAAATAATCGTCGGGCGCGTCGCCGAGCGTATCCTCATCGACCTGCGCCGGGCCATGTTCGAGCACCTGCAAAGGGTCGGCCTTTCGTTCATGGACAAGACCGAGGTCGGGCGCATGATGTCGCGCCTGCAAGGCGACGTGAACGCCATGCAGGAGTTTCTCGAAAATTCGGTTTTCGCCGTCGGCGACTTCGTCCTTTTGATCGGCATCATGGCGGTTCTGCTGACCCTCGATTGGCAGCTCGGCCTGTTGACGCTTTCGGTGGTGCCGATCTTGTTTTTCGTGCGCATCGTCTGGCTGCCCTACGCGCGCAAGTCCTTTGTCAGGGCGCGCGAGACCGTCTCGACCGCAAACGGTGCCCTGGCCGAGGCGATCCACGGGATGCGCACGGTGCAGGGCATGACCCGCGAGACGGTCAACTTCGATCTCTACGATGAGAAAGCGACCGACAACCTGCGTGCCAACTTGAGCTCCAGCAGGTTCGCCCAAGTCATGGTGCCGATCGTCGATTTCCTGACCGGCGGCGCCATGGCTATCGTCATTGTCGTTGGCGGCTCGATGGTGTTGTCCCAGCGTCTCGACCTTGGTGTCATGGTGGCATTTCTCTTTTACGTGCAGCGCTTCTTCGATCCCATCCGCTCGCTGACCATGCAATACAGTATTATGCAGCGCGCCATGGCTTCGGGCCAGCGTGCCTTCGAGGTGCTCGACGTGCCGCTCGATATCAAGGATAAGCCCGACGCCCAGGCGCCGGCCGAAATCGACGGCTCCGTCGAGTTCCAAAACGTCAACTTCGGCTACGCGCCGGATCAACCGGTGCTGAGGAACGTCAGCTTCCGTATTGAACCCGGGGAGACGGTCGCCCTGGTCGGTCCGACGGGTTCAGGCAAGACCAGCACGACATCGCTCGCGCATCGCTTCTACGATGTGTGGGAAGGCCAGATCCTGGTCGGTGGCATCGACGTGCGCGACCTGACCCAGGCGTCCTTGGGGCGCCACGTGGCGATGGTCCTGCAAGAGCCGTTCTTGTTCACCGGCACCGTCTTTGAGAACATCCGTTACCGCACCACCGAAGCGACCCGCGAGGGGGTTGAGGCGGCGGCGCGGGCCGTCGGGGCGCACGACTTCATCACCCGCCTGCCCCAAGGCTACGACACCCCGCTAGAGCAGCGCGGCAGCAACCTTTCGTTGGGCCAGCGTCAGCTCCTGAGCTTCGCCCGCGCCATCGTCGCCGACGCCCGCGTCCTGATCCTCGACGAAGCCACCGCCAATATCGACAGCCATACCGAGATGCTTATCCAGCGCGCTTTGGCCCGCTTGCTTGAAGGGCGCACCGGATTGGTCATTGCCCACCGCCTGGCCACCGTGCGCGGCGCCGACCGCATCATCGTGCTGCAGGACGGTGAGATCATCGAGACCGGCAACCACGATCAACTGGTCGAACACGGCGGCCTCTACGCCAAGCTCTATTCGATGAACTACGCCTCCTTCGACGACGTTCCCGACGAGTTGGTGCGCCAAGTCCTGAGCAGCACCTCGGCGACGTAAGCTCGCCGCTAACCAAAACGTGATGGGTCGGCGTCTTGGCGCGGCGCGCCGGGGGCGATATTGTCGCGCCCCGATGGGAAAGACGAACATGCGATGGAAACGCGGAACGGTCCTGACGGCGCTGATCATAATCGCCGCGCTCGCCCTGGCGGCGGCCTGGGGCAGGGCCACCATGGCCCATGATGGCTGGCGCTCGGCGTCGCGCGAGTCGGCCGGTATAGCGCCCGATCCTGCCACCACGTCGGAGGCCGTGGTTCAGGTCTACGCGGCGCGCGCCTGGGGTTGGCGCGGTAGTTTCGGCGTCCATAGCTGGATCGCTGTCAAGCCGACGGGGGCACCGGCTTTCGACGTCTATGAGGTGATCGGCTGGCGCGCCTACCGGGGTATGTCGGCGCTTAGCATTTCCAACCGGCCGGCCGACGGCCGCTGGTTCGGCAACCTGCCCGAGCTCATCGCCGAGATGCGGGACGACGGCGTCGACGCGGTGATCGCGCGCATCGATACCGCGGCCCGCGCTTACCCCCACGCCAAGGAATACCGGGTGTGGCCCGGCCCCAATTCGAACACTTTCACCGCCTTCGTCGCCCGCGCTATCCCTGAGCTGCGCGTCGACCTGCCGCCGACCGCCATCGGCAAGGACTATCTGCCCAACGGGGACATCGTCGCGACGACCCCCAGCGGCACCGGCTTCCAGTTCTCGTTGTTCGGCCTTTTTGGCATTCTGGTTGGCGTCGAGGAGGGCTTAGAGGTCAACCTGCTGGGGCTCACCTTCGGCATCGACCCGGTGGACCCGGCGCTCAAGCTTCCCATCGTCGGGCGCCTCGGCCCGAACCGGGGGTAGGCGCCGCAATGCCAAGCCGGCACTGAGGAGAATGGAACATTAGTAAGCGCACGATTTTGTTTGTCGCACCACTTTTGCTTGCCGTCGGGATTGTGACGTCGTGCGCCGGTTTGGAGCATATTGGCGAAGAGTCGGCCGTCGCCGGGGATCGCGCAAAGGCCCGGGCCGGCGACGTGGAAAGCGCCTATGGGCTGGGGTTGCGCTACACCAGTGGGAATGGCGTGAACCAGGACTATTCGGTTGCCGCCGAGTGGTTTCGCCGCGCCGCCGAGGGCGGCCATCCCCGCGCCCAGTACATGTTGGGGATCGCCCATTATACCGGCCGCGGCGTGTCCCACGATCCGAGCCGCGCGGTGCCCTGGTTCGAGAAGGCCGCGGCGGCGGGCAATGTCCGCGCCCAGTTCCAGCTTGGCGATGCCTATGCTAACGGTCGCGGCGTGGCTAAGGAGCAGGCCTGGGCGGCGCGCTGGTTCGCCAAGGCGGCAATGGCTGGGCATGCCGAAGCGCAGTATTCATTGGGCGCCATCCTTGCCGCTGGCCTGGGCATTCCAGAGGACCGGATGCAGGCCGTTAAGTGGCTGGCCATCGCCGAGAGCAACGGGCACACCGAAGCATTGACCCTGCGCAAGGCCATTGCCGGAACGATCACGCCTGATGAGCGCCTGGAGGCGGAACGCCTGGCCTCGGCGTGGAAGGAGCGCCCGCCGATTGAATTCGCCGATGAGCCAACGGTACGGTTCGTCCAAGTGGCGCTGGCCCGTCTCGGATATGAGGTGGGTCCCGTGGACGGCATTGCCGGTCCGAAGACCATGGAAGCCGTTGCCCGGTACCGCCAGGCATCCCGACTGCCCATTGGCAGCATTACGCCGGAAATGTTGAAACCCCTGCGCGCCGACTTGGCGGCGGCGGTCTCAGCGCCGTCCCGATAGGGGTTTTCACCCGAGGTCGAAACAACGAAGCCCGGCGCGATATCACTCAGCGCCGGGCTTCTTCAATTGTTGGAGGGGAGGGGTTTACTAAGGCGTCGGTTCCTCGGGCGGGGCTGCGGATTCGATGCCCAGCAGATCGTTGACCGCCGCCACTACCTCGTCGGTGACGGTCTTGTTGGCCGCTGCAGACAGGGCCTCGGCCTCCGTTTCCGCGGCATTGGCCAACGAGTCCTCGGCCTCGGCCAGTTCGGCCTGTGCTGCCTCAAGCTCGGCCGTGAGCCCTTCGGTTCCCGCCAACTGTGCGTCGATCGCGGCCCTTTCCTCCTCCGTGAGGTCGGCCGCGAGTTGGTCTTGGAGGCTAGCCTGCTGTGCCTCCGTGAGGGTTGGGTCGGTGGCGAGTTGCTCCTCAATCGCCGCCCGCTCCGCCTCGGTCAAGTCGGCTGCGACCTGGTCCTCGAGGGCAGCCTGTTCTTCGGGCGTGAGGGTGCCGGCGTCGGCGATCTGGGTTTCCAAATCGGCGATGGTCTGGTTGAGGGTTTCGATCTCGCCGACCAGGGACCCGATGCCGGTCACCGCTGCCTCGTAGGCAGCTATCCGGCCAACCCTGGAGTTGGGCGCGGCGTTGGCCCGCGCCGTGGCCGAGGCATGCGCCGCGTTGAGGGCGCCAAGCGCGCTGGCGATGGCGCCGTGGTTGTTGCCGAGGCCTTTGCCGGACCCGGGCTCTGATCCAGAATTCGAACCCGATTTGGCGCTGCTGCCGGAGCCACTCTTGTTCTCGCCTTGGCCACCTGAGTTGGAATTGGCGCTGGCACCGCCGCCACCGCCGCTATTTCCCCCGCCATTGCCGCCACCACCACCATCATTCTTGGCATGCGCCGCAGATGGGACAAGCAGATCAGGGGAAATATCAATGGCGACCGGTGCCGCTATCAGGGCAAGCGCGGTGAGACCGACCGAAGCCACGAGATCTAAGCGAATTCCATAACAACGCATGGATGCCTCCAGTGATGTTCGCTCGTTTTTGCGCCAAGCAAGGCCAGTCGCGGAGCGGATGGATGTCTAGGCTCAGGACCCATTAATTTTCTGTTCAGCATTTTCGCTGATGATGATGCTCTTCTTCAAGGAGGACATCTCATGA
>PVBE011289783.1_pt1 | contig 12745 bp, 8 predicted proteins | sample 1631181 | NCBI WGS metagenome assembly PVBE01 (sample SAMN08397723, study PRJNA350692) | Marine metagenome, whole genome shotgun sequencing project. | isolation source: water | place: Pacific Ocean | collected 2012-04
CCATGGCTGCGACTATCGAGAAATATGACATGATGAAAGCCCCCAATCTTAGGGCTGCGTATTTCATCCAGAGAATCGACGGGATCACTCGTCCAACCATGTAAATGGCTTCTTCGAATCTTGACGCTGCTGTTGTAGCAAATCTTACTCCTACATGTAGCATTTCTAAAACCTCCTCTAATTTCAGGCATGAAGTCGCCATAGCGACTTCTGCCCCTCGGCGAGAGGGGGGAGGCAAAGCGAAATGCAATAGGGCGGGACCGGGTTGCGTGACGAGCGTGGCCCACGGCCATGCGAGATAGCGACCCTGTCCTGCCGTAGATTGCGTTTCAGCAGCGCCAGGGGCGCAGCCCCTTAGTTCTTTCTTGCGCAAGGGATGGTAGCCCTAAAGCAGACATTTTTAACAGCCATGCAAAGAGTCCGCTAATAGCCACAAGCGGACATTGCAAAAATTGGCTTGCCTTACCGCGCGCGTCCTTCCTCGTCGGGTAACCTGCCTCAAAGATCAGGCTGGCGAGCAGGTTGGCCACCGCCTGATAATGGCTGAATGAACCACTTGCCTTCAGCTAAGTTCCGGCGCGCGCTCCATCCGCACGGCGCAAACCTTGAATTCAGGGATTCCTGCTGTCGGGTCGGACGCCGGGTTGGTGAGAACGTTGGCAGCCGCCTCCCAGAAGTGAAACGGGATAAAGAGGACACCCGCATCCACCCTGCTTCCCACCTTGGCGGGAAGGACGATCGAGCCGCGGCGCGAACTGACCTTCACGCGATCGCCATCCTTCACGCGGAATTTCTCCGCGTCGGCGCCGTTTACCTCGACGAACGGCCCAGGGACGAGGCCGTGCAGGCCTTTGCTCCGCCTTGTCATCGTCCCCGTGTGGAAGTGCTCCAGCATCCGGCCCGTGGTCAGCACGATCGGGAATGACGCGTCGGTTTCCTCGTCCGCGGGTTGATACTCGGCTGGGTGGAACTGGCCGAGGCCGCGGGTAAAGTTTTCGCGGTGCAGGATCGGCGTCCCCGGGTGGTCCTCTGATGGGCAGGGCCATTGAAGCTGCGCCCCGACCTCAAGCCGCGCATGCGAAATTCCCGCGTACGAAGGTGTGAGCCCTCTCATCTCGTCATTGATCTCCGCTGTCGATGCGTACGTCATCGGATAACCAACGGCGGTGGCGAGTTCGCAGATGATCTCCCGGTCCCCTCGCGCCTGCCCCGGCGGAAGTACGATCGCCTTGGTGAGTTGTACGCGGCGCTCGGTATTGGTGTACGTCCCGTCACGCTCGGCGTAGGAAGACGCCGGCAACACGACATCGGCAAGCTTCGCCGTTTCGGTGAGAAAAATATCCTGGACAACGAGGAACTCAAGTTTTTCAAGCGCCTCCCCTACGTGCGTGACATCGGCATCGGAAATCATTGGGTTTTCGCCCATGATGTACATCGCCTTGATCTTTCCCTTGAGGACGGCGGGGAACATCTGCGTCATCGTCAAGCCAGGATTGTCGGAAAGCTTGGCACTCCACGCTTTCTCGAACTTGGCGTGGGCGTCGGCGTCAGCGACCTGCTGATAGCCGGGATACAGGTTCGGCAGGGAGCCCATATCGCAAGCACCCTGGACGTTGACTTGGCCGCGCAACGGATTAACGCCGGTGCCGGGCCGGCCAATCTGCCCGGTGATCATCGCCAGGTTGGCAAGTGACCGGACGTTATCGACACCGGTTGTGTGCTGGGTGATGCCCATCGAATAGACGATAGACGCCCGTTCCGCCATGGCGTAGAGGCGGGCCGCTTCTGCGATCAGTTCGGCAGGAACCCCGGTGATCTCCGAGACCCGCTCAGGCGTATACGCGGCCACGAGTTTCTCGATTGCCTCGAACCCCTCGGTGCGGGATTCGATGAACTCAGTCTTCATCAGGCCATCACGGATGATGACGTGCATAAGCCCGTTGATCCAGGCCACGTCCGTACCCGGTTTCTGCCGCGCCCAAACCGTGGCAATTTGGCTCAACTGGATCTGGCGCGGGTCGAAGAGCAAAAGTTTCGCGCCGCGCGCAACCGCCTCGCGGACCTTGAGACCGATGATCGGGTGACTTTCGGGGGTATTCGATCCGGTCACCAGGATGACTTCGGCGTTCAAGAGGTCATCCGCGGAGTTTGTCATCGCCCCGGAACCAAACGACAGCGCCAGCCCAGAAACGGTGGAGGAATGGCACAGGCGCGCGCAGTGGTCGACGTTGTTCGTTCCCATGGCGGCGCGCACGAATTTTTGGAACACATAGTTATCTTCGTTGGTGACCTTGGCCGAGGACAGTCCCGCGAATGCATCGCCACGATGTTTCTTCAGTTCGCTTGCAACGAGGGCCAGCGCCTCTTCCCAGGACGACTCGCGAAAGCCGCCGGCGGTGCGTATCAGTGGGGTCTTGAGGCGGTCGGGATGAGAAACGAATTCGAACGATCCGAATCGTCCCTTCACGCATAGACGCCCGCGCGATACCGGGGCATCCACGTCGCCACGGGCGCTCACGACGGAGTCTCCCCGGGCGCCAAGGATAATCCGGCAGCCGGTGCCGCAATATGGGCACACGGTGGAAACTTCGCGTTCGGGTTTTAGATACTGCCTAGGCGTGAGCGCCCCGGTTGGACAACGCTCCACGCATTCGCCGCATGACTCGCAGATGGAGTCCTTGATCGGACCGCCGCCGAACGGTTCGACCGCGCTGGCGAAGCCGCGCTTGGTCAGATCAATGGCGCCTAGGTGCTGAACCTCGGCGCACGCGCGTACGCATAGGCCGCACAGAATGCATTTGCTCATATCAACGGCGAAACACGGGTTCGAGTCGTCGATTTTGGCCTCGCGGATCATCGGCTGCAGAACACGGTCGCGAATCCCCAGATGCTCGGCGACCTCTTGCAACCGGCAAGACCCGCATTGCGCGCAGGTCAGGCAATCCAGTGGATGGTCGGCGAGAATGAGCTGCGCCGTCCACTGGCGCACCTCCAAAATCTCGGGGTCCTCGGTCGTGACCATCATCCCGTCGGCGGCGGGCGTGGTGCAGGCGGTGGGCAGGCCGCGCTGACCGTCGACCTTGACGATACACAGGCGGCACGCGCCGTACGGTTCAAGCGCGGGGTCATCGCAGAGCGTCGGCACGTAGATCTCGGCGGCGCGACAGGCGTCGAGCACCGTCTTTCCATTTTCAACCGTGACCGCGCGGCCGTTAATTTTCAAGTTCAGCATGGTTATCCCTCATCCTGCGAAACGATTGTTTTGCCGTAATCGCACCTCAGGCAGCGTTCCGCCTCGAGGCGGGTGTCTTCGGCGGACAGGCATAATTCCACCTCGTCAAAACAGGATCGCCGCTCTTGCGGCTCAAGCTTGGGTGTCTCAAAGCGCGTCGTTTCCGACGGGGCGGCGGTGGGATCGAAGGCAGTGTCGAGGACGCGCGGGCCGTTCCACGGAAACCGTGCGGGCTTGCCGGGGTGCAGGTAGCGCTCGATCGCTTCCGCCGCCCGCCGCCCGTGCGCGATCGCCTCTACCGCCGTCGCCGGGCCGAGCACGGCATCGCCACCGGCGAAGATACCGTCGAAATCCGTCGCCAGCGAGAATTGATCGACATCGACCGTGCCCCATTTCGTCGCCGCCGGCCCGCCGGCCGGGATGATCGCTTTCTGGCCGATCGCCCGGATGATGTGCGCCGCCGGAATTTCGATAAAGTCGTCCTCTATCGCTACCGGCCGTCTGCGGCCACTATCGTCGAAGTCCCCCAACCGCATCCGCTGCAGCTTGATCGCCGCGGCGGACTTGTCGTCGTCGCGGATGACTTCGACGGGAGCAACGAGGAACTCGAACTTCACGCTTTCCTCCAGCGCCTCGGTGATCTCGTCGGGCTGAACCGGCATTTCCTCGCGGGTCCTGCGGTAGGCAACGGTGACGCTCGATGCCCCCAACCGCAGCGCGGTGCGCGCGGCGTCCATCGCGGTATTGCCGCCACCGACAACAACCACGTTGCCGCTGATTTGGGTTGCCGGGCCGAGTTCCACCTTTTTAAGGAACTCGATCCCCGAGGCGACGCCGCTGCCTTCCTCGCCCGGGATGCCCATCGTCATATCCGCCCAGGCGCCGCTGCCGAGGAAGACAACGTCGTTGTCCTTGCGCAACTGCTCTATGGAGAGCGCCTCGCCGATGATGGCATTGCAGACAATTTTCACGCCCATGCTGGTGATGCGCTCTATGTCGCGCTCGAGTTCCTCGCGCGGCAGCCGGTATGAAGGGATACCGTAACGCAGCATCCCGCCGGGCTCGGGCATCGCCTCGTACACGGTGACTTCGTGTCCGAGGCGGCGCAGGAAGTACGCCGCGCTCAGTCCCGCCGGACCCGCGCCGATGATCGCCGCACGCCGCTGCTCCTCGGCCGGCCGGTCCATTACCGGTACGCTGATTTCCGTTGCCGCATCGACCATGAAACGCTTCACCGCACGTATCGCCACCGGACTGTCCGCCGTCTCGCGCCGACAGCGCTCCTCGCATGGGTGCGGGCATACGCGTCCGCACATCGACGGGAACGGGTTCCGTTCCATGTGGCTCAGGAGCGCCTCTTCGTTACGGCCTTCCGCCACCAGGGAAAGGTAGGCAGGAACATCGACCTCGCCCGGACAACGGTTGGAGCAAGTCGCGATGAACAGGGGCTCGCAGACGCCCGCCGGACAGCGCTTTTCGTTAACGTGCGCCAGGTACTCATCGCGGAAGTATTTAATTGTCGTCAGTACCGGGTTTGGCGCGGTCTGGCCAAGGCCGCACAGCGAACCCTTGCGGACGGCCTCGCCAAGGGATTCAAGCTGCGCAATACTTTCCTCCGTACCGCGCCCCTCGCAGATGTCGTCGAGGATTATCCGCATTTGCCGCGTCCCTAAGCGACACGGGACACACTTCCCGCATGACTCGTTCTCCGTAAACGATACGAAGTAGCGCGCCAGATCGACCATGCAGGTGGTCTCGTCCATGACGACAAGGCCGCCCGAACCCATGATTGATCCGGCCTCGGCGAGCGACTCGTAGTCGATCGGCAGGTGCATCATATGGGCGGGAATGCAGCCGCCGGAGGGGCCGCCCGATTGCACCGCCTTGAGTGTGCGGCTGTCCTTAACCCCGCCGCCGACCTCGTAGACGAGCTCGCGCAGCGGCATCCCCATCGGCACTTCGACGAGGCCGGTGTTGTTAATCTGCCCGACGAGCGAGAATATTTTGGTGCCCTTGCTGGTCTCGGTTCCGCGGCCCGCGTACGCGTTCGCGCCACCGGTGATGATGTGCGCAACGCTTCCCAAGGTTTCAACGTTGTTGATATTGGTGGGCTTGCCGAACAGCCCCTTGACGGCGGGGAACGGCGGGCGCGGCATCGGCATCCCACGGCGTCCCTCGATACTGGCGATAAGCGCGGTCTCCTCACCGCAGACGAATGCGCCCGCGCCTTCCTTGATGACAATATCAAAGGAGAAATCCGAGCCGAGAATATTTTCGCCGAGTAGTCCCGACTTGCGCATCTGATCAATCGCGATCCGCAGCCGCTCGATGGCGAGCGGATATTCGGCGCGAATATAAATATACCCATGCGATGAGCCGATCGCGCGGGCGCCGATTGCCATCCCCTCAAGCACGGCGTGCGGGTTCCCCTCCAGCAACGAGCGGTCCATGAACGCACCGGGGTCGCCCTCGTCGGCGTTGCAGATGAAGTACTTTTCGTCGCTGTCCTCGGCGCGGCAGAATTTCCACTTCTGTCCGGTAGGGAAGCCGCCGCCGCCCCGCCCACGAAGCCCCGAACGCAGCACTTCGTCGATGATCTCTTCCGGCGACATCTCGAACAGCGCCTTGGCGAGGCCCGCATAGCCTCCCTCACGGATGTAGTCCTCGATCTTCGTCGGGTTGATCCGATTATTCATCCCGAGCACGTGGGGCTCCTGATGATGATAGAACGGGATATCCTTTTCGGCGGAGACCCGCCGCCCCGCCGTATTGGCGACGCTACCCGGCATCTCATAGAGCAGGCGATCAATCACCTCGCCGCCGGCGAGCGTTTTCTCGACGATATCGGGAATGTCGTCCGGGCTGACACGGCAGTACAACGTTCCGGGAGGGCGCACCGCCACGAGCGCGCCGTTCTCGCAGAAGCCACGACACCCGGTCATCACCACCTCTACCTGGTCATCAAGCTTTGCCCGCTTCAGTGCCGTCTCAAAACCGCCGAGGATTTCGTCTCCGCCGCATGCCTTGCACCCGGTACCCATGCAAACGAAGACGCGGTTTTTGTCAGGGTCGAACGAAGCGGTGAGCTGGGCACGTAACGCGTCGAGATCGGCACGAAGCGCGAGTTTTGTCATTTGCACGATCCTTCGCCCGACGCGCCCTTCGATGCATCGGAGGAAATGTCCTCGATTATCTTCTTCATCGATTCGCTGGTTTGCTGGCGCAGAACTTTCTCGTCTAGGACGACGACGGGGGCGAGCGCGCAGGCGCCGAAGCAGGAGACCGATTCCAGCGATACGGCGCCGTCGGCCGTGGTCTCGCCCGACTCGATCTTGAGGTCCGCCTGGATATCGTCAATAAGCTTACCGCTGCCGCGGACGTAACACGCCGTGCCGGTACAAACCGTGACGCGGTGCAAACCGGGCTTCTTGAAGCGGAACTGCGCGTAGAAACTGGCCACGCCCTCGACCAGCGCCGGGGGCACGACGAGATGGCGGGCGATGGCCTGTATCGCATCGCTGGGCAGGTACCCGAGCGCCGCCTGCGCCGCTTGGAGCATCGGGATGATCGATGACCGCGACGATGGAAATTCAGCCCCCGCGGTGGCCAACCACTGCTCGACTTCAGGGTCGATCAGTTTTATTGAGCCGCGGGCGTTCGGAGCGTCGGTTCCGGACGAAACGTTTTTTTTAGGCTTCTTCATTCAATCACTCTTCGATGTTTGTTCCGCGATGGAAAACCAGCATTTTTTGATTTTGATGGGTTTGCCGGTGGATATCAGGCAATTCCATGAGATATGCCAGTACGGCTATTGTTTCCGCTGTCGGCGCCACTGCCAAATCCAGCGTTCAGGCAGCCTACAATGTTGCCGGAGTTGGTGTCTCGCGCATTGACCATAGTCAAGAAAGCCGCCTAAATCACGGCTGTATCAAGCCGCGTAAATGTGATAATTTTTCGATCGTTATGGCGTGACGAATACATCAGACCATGAACTTCAAATATCACAAATTTTTTGGAGGGTTAAGTGAGCCAATTTGTGGAGAACCCCCCTGATTTCTCCGCCGAATGCCAGCGGCAAAATGGACGATGCATGGTCGTTCGAGAAAACATTCTTTTCCTAGACGACGGAAAAGAGCTAGCGGTCGTCGATCAACTGCAATTGAAATGCGGGAATGTCGTGATCATTCCAGATATGTCGTCCACAGGGCAGGCATTGCTCTACCACACCAGTTGTCAACGGATGACTGATGTGGTCGAGCAGATATTTCAGGATTGTCTGGAAGCGCCCGTGAGCATTCCTCAACGCCCTTCGGAAATGACGTTGGGTGAACTGCACCGCCGGGGTGTCACCATTTCTTATGATGATTGCAGGGGAAGGGTAGACGGTTTCGATTTTTAGGACGCGTCTCAAGAATAATTCCGGCGGCGACGGGTTCGCCCGAGACTGCACCCACCGCCAACCAGTCTCGTATTTGGAGACGGTTCCCACAGCGCCGGCCGTCCAGCCTTTACCACCGGCGAAGATGTTGCCTTGGCCCTGGCTTCAGGGGTGCGTGATAACCAGTATAACGTTCATGTAACCCTCCATCGAGCGCACAAAACGGCTTTAATCATTATCTGCCTGCACCCGTTCTATCGCGCTCAAAACCTTTGGCGGTGACAGGGGAAGGGAACTCATGGTCATGCCGATGGCGTTTTCGACGGCGTTGGCGACGGCGGCCGGTGCCGCAACAAGCGGTGGTTCCCCAACGCCGCGGACGCCATAGGGGTGGTTTGGATTAGGCACCTCGATCATAACGGCATCGATCATCGGAACATCAGAGGCGACCGGCATCCGGTAATCCAAGAATCCGGCATTTTGCAAGCGTGCCTGATCGTCATAAACATATTCCTCGTTGAGTGCCCAGCCGATCCCCTGAACCGCGCCGCCCTGAATTTGCCCTTCGACATAATCCGGAGAAATCGCCCGGCCGACATCCTGAACGACGGTGTAGCGTTTCGGAGAAACAAATCCGGTTTCCGGATCGACTTCGACATCAACCAGTTGGGCACTGAAAGCCGCCCCCGCGCCGCCGGCATTGATTTCCGAATGACCGGCGATAGGCCCACCCATTTTTGTCGCCATGCCCGCCAGTTCTTTCAGGCTCAACGCCTTGATACCGTCACGCCCGGTTTCCGCCTGACCGGCTTCCCAGGTCACTTCTTCAACGGGGATTTCCCACTTTTTGGCAGCCAGCGCCCGCAGCTTGTCGATAATTTCGCGGACCGCGTTGATCACCGCCATGCCGGTGGCGAACGTGGTGCGGCTTCCGGCGGTCAGATGGCTGTAGCCCATCGAGCCGGTATCAGCGACGATCGGTTTGATCATTTCGATATCAATCCCCATCTCTTCAGCGGCCATCACCCGCATGGAAGAGCGTGATCCGCCGATATCGGGATTGCCGGTGGCGACGGTAATCGTGCCATCGTCCAGAAGGTTGGCCGACACACTGCTTAGGCCGCCGCCATGCATCCAGTACCCGAGCGCGAAGCCGCGGCCCTGATTGGGACCAAGCGGGGCTGAATAGTGTTCATGGCTCTTAACTTTCTCGAGCACGTCAAGTAGGCCAATGCGGCCATATATTATACCGCCGAGGCTTTGATCTCCCTCGCGCACCGCATTCTTCAGCCGAATATCGACCGCATCCATACCGAGGCGGCTGGCGAGTTCGTTGATCGCGCCTTCTGCCGCAAACGTCGCCATCGGCGCACCGGGTGCACGGTAGGCCCCCACCTTGGGTCGGTTGACACAGACATCATAACCCGACGCCCTGATGTTCTCGATTGTATACGCCGAAAAGAAGGTTTCGATGGAGCGGACAACCTGCGAGCCTTTAAAGGCACCGGCCTGACTGTATATATCCGCTTCGGCGGCAGTGATCGTGCCGTCTTTTTTAGCGCCCATCCTGATGCGTGTGTGGGTGCCCGATGCCGGGCCAGTGGCGCGGAAAACTTCAGAGCGGGTCATCACCATGCGGACCGGGCGACCGGTCATTTGCGACAAGCGAATCGCCACCGGCTCGGCATAAACGTTGTTCTTGCCGCCGAATCCGCCACCTATTTCGGATGCCGTAACGCGGATTTTCGCCATCTCCATATTCAAAACCCGGGCACATTGGGCACGAACGACGAAGTGGCCCTGTGTCGTCGTCCACAGTTCGACACTGTCATCTTCCGAGGCGGTGGCAATACAGGCCTGGGGTTCGATGTATCCCTGATGAACAGGCTGGGATGTAAATTCGCGCTCGACAATGACATCAGCGTCGGCAAATCCCTTTTCCACATCGCCGCGCCCGCCGGTAACCACCCGGAACACATTGGACGGTTTCCCGGGTGCCGGGTCGATGCCGTGGGTGAATTGATGGTCATGCAACACGGGCGCATCCGGTTTTGACGCCTCCAGCGGATCAAGAACATGGGGCAACACCTCATATTCAACGTCAATCAACTTGATCGCCGCGCGTGCAATCCGCTCGCTGGTGGCCGCCACTCCGGCGATGGCGTGTCCGTCATAAAGCACCTTTTCACGCGCCATGACGTTACGCGATATGTCATGAAAATCAGTGATAATCGGCCCATAGGGCGGTTTGCTTAACGGGTGATCGGGGATATCGGCACTGGTGATGACGGCTTTCACGCCCTTAAGCGCGCGGGCCTTGCTGGTATCAATGGAAAGAATTTTGGCGTGGGCATGGGGGCTGCGTAGGATTTTTGCATACAACATCCCCGGCACAATCATGTCATCGCCATACCGTGCCCGGCCGGTGACCTTATCGGGGCCATCGGGACGACGCGTGCGTTTGCCGACCCATTTGAAATTTGTTCCGGCACTGTCCTTGTTGTTGCTCATGGCTTGCTTGCTCTCATCTCAACGGCCGCATCGAGAACGGCACGAACGATTTTGTCATAGCCCGTGCAACGGCAAAGGTTCCCGGCCAGTCCGAAACGGACCTCGCTCTCGGTCGGGTCGGGGTTCTTCTCAAGCAAGGCCTTCGCCATGTTGAGGACACCCGGCGTACAGATGCCACATTGCAAAGCCGCAAGATCGAGGAATTTTTGTTGCAAGGGATGCAGTTCGTTGCCGTTGGCCATGCCTTCGATGGTTTCGATATTGGCTCCCTCAACCTCAACACCCAGAACCAGACAGGCATTGACGGGACGACCGTCGAGAATAACCGTACAGGCCCCGCAATCCCCGCTTCCACAGCCGTTTTTTGTTCCCATCATGTGAAGGTTTTCGCGCAAGACATCGAGCAGGGTCTGCTCGGTCCGGCAGGTGAATTCAACTTCATCACCGTTGATCGTGGTTGTTACAGGGTGCCTTGCCATCATTTATTCTCCGCTCTTTGCCAGGCGATCTTTGCCACCCGACAGGCCAGCACCCCAGCCACTTTTGTTCTGAATTCTATGGTTCCGCGTTTGTCATCTATGGGAGCGCAGGTTTCACCGGCGGCTCCGGATAAGGCCTCCAAAACGCCATCGTCCAGCCTGTTTCCAACCATGATTTCCGATGCCGCTTCAACCATTCTGGCCGTCGGAGCAACAGCGCCAAGGACCAAACGGGCCGCCGCACAGGTTCCATCGGGATTGAGAACAACGGATAGGCCTGCGCCGACGACGGCGATATCCATCTCGGTGCGCGGGATAAATCGCAAATACGCATCGCCGGCGCGTTCCGGGGGGGTTGGCAGGATAATAGAGGTTACAAGCTCGCCCAGCCCCAGCGATGTTTGGCCTGGACCCGTTGGAATCTCCCCAACCGGCACTTCCCGAGTTCCGTCCGGGCCTGCAATTACGGCTTTTGCCGCCGCCGCGATCAGCGCCGGCACGCTATCCGCGGCAGGCGAGGCGTTACAGAGATTACCGCCGATCGTGGCGCGTCCCTGAACCTGAGTGGAGCCAATCAGTTCTACCGCCTCAACAACCCCCGGCCACATCGTCTTGAGTTGCTCGTTTTCACCCAGCTCCGCGCCAGTGACGGCGGCGCCAATCCGGACTTGGTCGGGATCAATTGTGATCAGGCGGGTTTCGGAAATTTTTTTGATATCGACAAGCAGCGCCGGTTCAACAAGCTCTTCCTTCATTTGAACGAGAAGGTCCGTGCCGCCAGCAAAAACCCTCGCCATCGGGCCTTCCTGGGCCAGTAGGGCGACGGCGGCCTCTATCGTTTCCGGGGATTCATACCTCAAATCAACCACAATTTACGAAACTCCTTACCAAAATAATTTTTTACCCGACGAGCCAAGGACTCGACCTAATCCAGCGTTGGCATACCGGCGCTTCCCGGTAAAGATAAAATCGGTGCCAACCATAATCATGTCCCCAGATCATGGAAATAAATTTCCCTCAGGAGCCTCCACTGATTTCCAACAGTTCGCCGGTGATAAAACTCGCTTCATCCGACATTAGCCAGATGACGGCGGCGCCGACATCGTCTGGCACACCGACCCGGCCCAGTGGGATGGTCGGACGAATGGCGTCAATCCGCTTCTGGCCGCCCCAGGGTCCATGCATATCGGTATCGATCAAGCCCGGCAGCACCGCGTTGACCCGGATACCCTCGCCCGCCACCTCGGCGGCCAATCCAATCGTCATGGTGTTAATGGCGCCCTTGGAAGCGGCATAGTGCACCCGTTCCCCGCGGCCGCCCTTCTTACCAGCGATAGATGACAGGTTGACGATGGACCCGCCTTCGCCGCCGTCCCTATTTGCGGCGCTACGTCACATGCCTTTTCTTTGCCGCGGCCCGAAGCGCGTCAATCAATTCGCTGTCGTTACGGTCGCCCATGCCTTGCTCCACCATGCGTTCCCAGACCTCCACCGTGGCCCGTCCGAGGATGGCTTCGGCGCCCAGGCTTTCGATCACCTGAATGCCGTAATTGGTGTCCTTGATGCGGTTTATGCCTGAGAAACTAACTGGCTCCTCGCGAATGCTTTCGGCCATGTTCTTGGAATGGAGTTTGACATGGGGGCTTCCCGTGGCCCCCGTTGAGAAGGCTTCGGCCGCCACATTGAGGTCGATCCCGGCGGCTTCGCAGGCATACATGCCTTCACCGGTTGCCGCCACCTGCATGGCTCCCATGACGTTGTAAATCAGCTTGAAGGTAATCCCGGTGCCGACCGGGCCGAAGTGAATGACGGCGGCGCTGATGGCGTCGAGAACCGGGCGCATGGCGTCGACGTCCTCTTTCGAACCGCCGGCAAAAACTTTCAGTTTGCCCGCGTTCGCCAGATCGGGGCGTCCGGCGACGGGACAATCAATAAAGTGCATACCTTTCTCCTGCGCTAACCCCGCCAATTCCTTGACCCAATCGACGGAGGCCGTCGAAGCCTCGATGGCGAAAGCCCCGGGATTGAAATCGCCGTGCAGGGCGCCTTCGGCGCCGTTCCAGCTTTCTCGCGAGGCTTCATCGTTGATCAGGCAGGAAATCACCACCTCCACACCGGCGACGGCCTCTTTCGGCGTCACGGCCA
>PVBE011414152.1_pt1 | contig 12744 bp, 8 predicted proteins | sample 1631181 | NCBI WGS metagenome assembly PVBE01 (sample SAMN08397723, study PRJNA350692) | Marine metagenome, whole genome shotgun sequencing project. | isolation source: water | place: Pacific Ocean | collected 2012-04
AAGCAGGATATCTCCATCGAGCTGCCGCCTAAGTTGGCGGAAGAATTTCGGGCACTGGGGATTTTGTTTCCCCAGGACGGCTTCATGGAGATGCCGGCCTTTCTTTCCATGGAAGGTGCTATTCGGAGGCCGCAAGTGAAGGTCGATAATCTGGCGTTGGGGCAAATTCTGGTGTTGGGTATTACTGGCCGCCCCGGAAGCTTGTTGCGGCGTTTGAGTCCCATCAAGGACAATCCCGAAGGAGAAGGGAAAGAGCTAGATTTGAATCCATTGAACTTATTGCGATTGATCGTCCCCGGCGGCGATTAAGGGTGGGTGTCATCAAAGGCATTCGCCGTTTGCATTCGCTCTCTGCTTTCGTACACTGCGCCCGCATGCAAGCTGTGCTGGATTATTTAACCGCCCATCGGGCGCGTTTTGAAGAGGAGCTTTGCGAATACCTGCGGCTGCCAAGTGTGTCGGCCCAGACCGATCATGATTGCGATACCCGTGCCACGGCCGATTGGCTGATGAAACACTGCCGGGCGATTGGCCTCAAGGCCCGCAAGCATACCACGGATTTTCATCCCATCGTTACCGCCAGCACGCCAAAGCGCGCTGGGCGGCGTCCACATTTTCTGGTGTACGGCCATTACGATGTACAACCGCCGGATCCGTTGGAGGAATGGGATACACCGCCGTTTGAGCCCACTATTCGCAAGGGAGCGGTGTATGCGCGGGGCGCCACAGATAACAAGGGGCAACATTTTGCGCACCTCAAGGCCGTGGAAGCGTTTCTGCAAACGGGCTCGGAATTGCCTTGTGATCTCACGTTTGTGATCGAGGGCGAAGAGGAGGTGGGTAGCGAAAGTCTCGTTAAGTTTTTGCGTCAGAAGAAAAAAGACCTGCAGTGCGATGCGGTGGTGGTGTCGGATACCGGCATGCCTTCCAAGAAACACCCCGCACTCACCTATTCCCTGCGTGGCGTGACGGCGCTGGAGGTGACAGTACGCGGCCCGAAGGCTGATCTGCATTCCGGCATTTATGGCGGTTCGGTCGATAACCCCGCGTTGGTGCTGTGCCAGATGCTGGCGGCATTACGCGACAAGCGCGGCCGTATCGCGGTGCCCGGTTTTTATGATCGAGTGCAAAAGCTCACGCGGTATGAGCGCGAGCAAATGAAACGCCTGCCGATTTCCGCCGCGCAATATCGCCGTCTGTTGGGGGTGAAGGCATTATTCGGGGAAATGGGATACACGCATCATGAACAACGCAGTGCCCGGCCGACATTGGAGATCAACGGTCTTACCAGTGGTTATCAGGGCGAAGGCAGTAAGACGATCGTGCCCGCCTGGGCGAGTGCCAAGCTTACCTGCCGGTTAGTGCCGAATCAGGATCCGCGCGAGATCAACCGGTTGCTCAAGCGGCAGCTCAAGAAGTTGTGCCCGCCTTCGGTGAAACTGGAAATTGAGGATGGGCATGGCGCCGAGGCGTATCATGTACCGCCCACGGGGCCGCAGGCGCAGGTGGCGTTGGAGGCCTTGCGCGAGGCGTTTGGCCATGAACCGGTGATTCTACGGGAAGGCGGTTCGATTCCAATTATCAATGAATTCAAAAAAGTGCTAGGGGCGGACTCACTGCTCCTAGGCTTGGCGTTGCCGGATGACAATTTGCACTCGCCGAATGAGAAGTTCGACCTCGATTGCTTCCATAACGGTGCTGAAATGAGCGCTCGTCTCTGGCCGAAACTGGCTGCGATTTAGCTGTGAAGAAAAATAAATCCAACCGAGAGGAGGAGTCGGTCGAGGAGATGTCCATTGGGCTACGTCGGTATCTTTATTTTACGGCGGCCTGCACGGGTGCGTGCATTTTGGTGGTCGAGATCTTGGGGGCCAAAATGCTGTCGCCTTTTCTTGGTACGTCCCATTTTGTTTGGACGGCGCAAATTGCGGTGACGCTTGTGGCGCTATCAGGCGGCTATTATGCCGGCGGGTGGCTGGTGGATCAGTCGCCGAAATTGAACCGCTTGTATTACGGAATTTTGGCAGCGGCCGTTTACCTCGCCGCCACGGTGCCAATGGTGAAGCCGCTGTGTCTCAAGCTCATGAGCCTGCCATTGGCTTGGGCCACGCTGTTGGCGGCTATGTTTTTGTTTTTGGTGCCGCTGGCTTTGCTCGCGATGACGGGGCCCTTTCTGGTTCGACTTCTCACCCAATCGATCCAGAATGTGGGGCTCAATGTCGGCCGATTGTCGGCCATTAGCACTCTGGGAAGTGTAGCAGGTACGGTGTTGATCGGGTATGTGTTGATTCCGCGTTTTCCGAATTCCGTGACCATGCTTATTACGACGGGCATCTTGATTGCCTTGGCGGCGGTTTACCTTATCGTATGGGGGCGCGGGGCTGGTGGAAATGCCCTGTTGCTGGCACTGGGGCTTTCCCTCGTTTTTGGCTATAGTGGTTTACGCGGGCAGTTTGGAGACACGATGAAGTACGGCGGAGTGAACTGGGATGTGCTTTACCGCGCGAATTCCAACTATGGTGAGCTGCAGGTGATCGAGTATCGTGGTGGCGCGGTGGTGGAGCGGCGGTACTTGAATGATCAACTGGTGCAGAACACCTACGATCCTACGACGCGCCAGAGTCGTTCGCTGTTTACCGGTGCGTTGCGGTGGCTGGCGCACGCTTACACGGCGAAAACCGAGCGCGTACTTTGCATTGGCATGGGGGCAGGCGTGGTGCCCATGCAGTTTGCTGCGGATGGAATTGAAACGTATGTGGTGGAGATCAACGGTGCCTCGATTCCGATGGCGGAGGAGTTTTTGATTTTGATGCATCAAAGGTCAACCTCACCGTGGGCGATGGCCGACAGTTTCTAAATCAAACGGACCGCACCTACGATGCCATTTTGCTAGATGCGTTTTTGGGGGATTCCTCACCGAGCCACCTAATGACTCATGAGGCGTTTGTGGAAATGCGCGCGCATCTCAGCGATCACGGCACGTTGGTGATCAACAGCTTTGGGGAATCGAACCCGGAACGGCAGTTTTTTTCCTCGTCACTGGATAAGACACTGCGCTCTGTGTTTGGCCCGGAACGCGTGATTGTCCATGCCTCGGGTTATGGGAATGTTTTTTTTGTGGCCACCAAAGCGCCGCAATTGAAGGTGCATCATTCGCCGGAACCCAATCCAGAAGCAGGCAAGCGCCTGCGGACGGCGAAATCTGAGCGCGATGCCTACGCGGTGTGGAATGAATGGTACGCCGCCGCGAAGGGGGTGGGGCCATTTTTCTCCGAGCATCCCCAGGTGCAAATGGAGATGGCGCTGATGTGGAAGGGGCGCCGGGAGTTTGACGCCTCACGCGGGCAGTTGTTGCTGGATGACTTTAATCCGGTGGAGTTCTACGACGCCCGCAATCGCGAAGAGAATCGCCGCGGGTTGATCCATCAAATCGATCCCGGCAATGGCTGATTCGGGTTCAGCCTCGTCAGCCAAACCGCCGATGGCCTTGTATGCGCTGACGGTTTTCTGGGGTGCCTTTTTGTTATTTCTGGTGCAGCCGTTGATCGGTAAATACATCCTACCTTGGTTTGGCGGTACGCCGGGGGTTTGGACGGCTTGCCTATTGTTTTTCCAATGCCTGTTGCTGGCGGGCTATGCCTACGCTCATTGCTTGAACCATTTTCTGCCTCCGCGCAAACAGGCCTGGGTACATGGCGGCTTATTGTTATTGGCTGTCTGCACGCTGCCGATTACTCCGAACGAAGCGCTCAAGCCCGACGGCGACGGCACGCCGGTATGGGCGATTCTAAAATTGCTCGGCTTCAGTCTGGGTATTCCGTATCTGATCCTCTCTTCCACTGGGCCACTGGTGCAAGCGTGGTTTGCTCGTGCTCATGCGGGGGCTTCGCCCTATCGGTTGTATGCGTTGTCCAATGTCGGTTCACTGCTGGCTTTGATGGCGTATCCGTTTGTGGTGGAGCCTTGGAGCACACGTACTGAGCAGGTGAATGGTTGGTCTTGGGGTATGGGCTTGTATGCGGTGTTTTGCGGTCTCCTCGTATGGCGTATGCGTGATGTGCCAGAGATGGCCTCCGATGAAACAAAAGTTGACTCCGCAGTAACTGAAACACGGTTGCGTCGTGCGGGCGTGTGGTTGTGTTGGTTGGCCTTGCCGGCGTGCGGCACGGCCTTCCTCATGGCCACAACCAACAAGCTTTGCCAGGACGTGGCTGTGGTGCCGTTTCTGTGGGTGCTGCCGTTGGCGTTGTATTTGATTTCCTTCATCATCAGCTTCGACAGCCCGCGCTGGTATGTGCGCGAGATTTATGTGCCGCTGTTGGTGGTGTGCTGGATTGGGGTGCTATGGGGGATGGAACAGGGGGTGGATATGGAAATCGTTTTACAGGTGGGACTTTACAGTGCGGCGTTGTTCGTCAGTTGTATGGTGTGCCATGGGGAACTGTATCGGTTGCGGCCGGATCCGGTGCGGTTGACCCAGTATTTTCTTGGGATCGCCGCCGGGGGTGCCTTAGGAGGCTTGACTGTGGCGGTGTTGGCGCCGCGTTGGTTTGATGGCTATTGGGAATACCATATCGCATTGTGGGGCACAGGCTTGCTGTATCTGCTGGTGCAATGCGTCAACCGAGAGCCTTGGGCACTGGGTAAATGGCATGTGCGCGGTTTGCTCGGGCTTTGCTGGACGGTGGTGTGTATGGCGATGTTTCGCTCGGTTGAATTCTCATTGCCAGCCAAATTCGCCCTGACTTGGCTGCCGCTGCTCTTCGGTTGGGCGATGGCCCGGTACATCGTGCGAGAATGGTGGTTTGGCCGGCCATCATCTGAGGGGCGAGATTTCAAGGCCGGTGTTGCCGGGGTGGTGCTGGCAGGGTTGGGCCTGTATTGGGTGCTGGAAATGTCTGTCAATTGGGGCAGAATCGCCAGTGCCAGTGGCTGGACGGCCCTGCAGCCGGGTATCTGGGTGGCGCTCGGGTTAATGACGCTCAATTTGTTCGTATGGCTCAGTATCCGCCAATGGAAAGGGATCCAAATCGCCTGGGGCTGGCAATGGCTGGGCTTGGGGCCGGCGTTGGTGGTGGTATTTGTGGGGTTGTTGAAAGACATCAAGAAATCGGAAGCCGACGCTTTTTATGTGCAACGCAATTTTTATGGCACGCTGAAGATATCGCGTTACAGCGATCTGGGCGGTGAGGTCTATCGTCTACTCTTGAACGGCCATATCACGCATGGGTTTCAGTATGAAAGCGTGGATTTGTGTAACCGAATCACATCCTATTACACCTACGGCAGTGGCGTGGAGTTGGCCATGCGATACACGCCGGAGAACAACAAACGCGTGGGCGTGGTGGGCTTGGGGGTAGGTACCTTAGCCGGGTTTGCTGAGTCGGGCGATCGATATTGGATGTATGATATCAACCCGGCGGTGGTGGATTTATCGGCCGATAACGTGGCCCAGTTTACCTATTGCATCAACGCGCGAGACCGCGGGGCACTCGTGGAGATTGTGCCGGGTGATGCGCGTCTGGCGATGGAGTGGGAATTGCGCACGGGAAAAAACCGCGAACTGGATGTACTTGTGCTGGATGCGTTCAGCAGTGATTCCATTCCAGTGCACCTGCTCACACTGGAGTCCTTGAAACTCTATGATCAACATCTCAAACCCGATGGAGTATTGGCCGTTCATATTTCCAATCGCTACCTGAACCTGGAACCGGTGGTAAGTCGGTTGGCGGCGGAACTGGATTTTGGGATGATTAAAGTCGACAGCCTGAGCGGGGAGGATTACGGCCAGGATTGGGTTTATGCCGCCACATGGGTGTTGCTCTCTCGCAATCAGGATTTCCTGGACGACGTGGAGGCTAATGCCTGGTTGCGTTCGGACCTTTCTGAGGCCGGGGAACTGCCGTTGTGGACGGATGATTATGCAAGTATTTTCCGAATCATGAACAAACCGCAATGGTGGCCGGTGTGGCTTGGAGGAAACGATGACTGAACCGGCATGGAGAGGTTTATTTTCCGGCGCGCCATTTGAATTCCGATTCGGCGCTCGTCCCGGTGATCCGGAGGGGTTTTTTAAGGCATCGTCCGAACACGCAAGTCGTGTCCAGCTACGGCGCGAGATCGTGACGGAACATCCGGGACGACATATGTTTCAGGAGCCCGATTCCCGCGATGCTGTTGAGGAACTGATCCGCTGGGCTGGACTGGAGGGAGGCGGATGCCTGGAGTTGGCGCTGCATTGGGAGGTGGATTTTATGGTGTTGCTGCCGGGTGACGATGGGCAGGAACGTTTCGTGGCCGGGGCGATTTGTTTCCCGTCCTCCTGGGCGCCGGATGAGAAACTGGGTTTGCCGGTGCATGCAATTCACGAACCCGTGCCGACCTTAAACGAGCATCTGGGGGCGCGCATTGGGAAATTCCTCGCGGGCATTCGCCCGGGTAAGGCGTGGGAGCGAGTGAACTGGGGGCTGAGTGGGTCACCGTGCCTGAACCAGCATCCGGCGCTTCGAATCCCAGCGATTGAGTTGCCGTTGGAATTGAATTCGGTGTGGGTGCGGCGCGAGGATCAGGTCTTGTTTCGTCTGCCTGAAACGGGTGCACTCATCTTCGGCATCAACGTGATCAATATCTCCGTGGCCGAGATCGCGGCCGATCCGGAGGGGGGGTCCGGGCTGCGGCAAGCGTTGGCAACCATGCCGGAGGACATTGCGGGATACAAAAATCTGACGGCCGCACGGGAATCGTTGGTGGCGTTGCTTACTCCGTGACGTCTTCGGTTAGCGCTTCTCCGTGACGTTCTTCGGGGCGGGAATTGCGTTGGGTTAAGAGGACCAAGCTGGCTACGGCCATGAGGGAAAACGACACCCAGGCGAGATGGTGGATGCGAAAGATCTCGATCAGATAAAAGCCAATGAACGGTGCGACACAGCCGCGGACACCGGTGAAAAATGTGTGGACGCTCATGTAATCAGCTACGCGGTCGGCCGGTGCGAATTTCGTGACCCACAAGCTCCATGCCACCTCACCGCCGGAGGTGGCAATGCCAAAGAAGATCGCGCCAATCACAATACCAGTGAGACTGCCGGTGGCGAAGAAGGCGACCGTCGCCACGCCGAAGCAGAGGTTTAGGATTACGCGCAGATCAAAGAAATTCATGCGATCAAACAGACGCCCCCAAAACGGGCTCAACACCAGTCGCACCAGGCTTGGGATCGTGACGGTGAGGAGCGCCACGCGTTCGGGAGTGTAATTTAGACCGTAGCCGGCAAACCCTCCATCCCGCGCAAGGTAATCGACGCGCAACGGGAACATCATCAGGTTGGCAATGCCAAAACCCATCCAACAAGCGAGCGTGAACCGAAAGAGTTTATCTTCACGCACAAAGCGCAGGGACCGAAACGGATGGGTGCCTCCGGAAGCCTGGAGCGGGCGGGAAGGGCATTGAGAAAAACAAAATGAAGCAAAGGCAAATGCCCCGGCGAAGATAAAGATCAGCCATTGAGGGAATATCTCGAGCATGCCTTGGGCGTTCGCATTGAGCGCGCTCCCGGCGAGGTAGCTAAACACCGCCACACTGGCAATGCGGATCATAGCTGTCCGCGAGAAGAGTTGGCCGCGTCGGGCTTTCGGATAATTTTCCTGATAAATTTGCGTGGCCAAGGGAATGGCGCCGGCGGATAAGGCGGCTACAAGCATGGCGCCAAATACGAATGCAGTAGCGTTTTGCGCCAACGCCATGACGAGGTAACAGACACTGCCGAGACCGGCCAGCACGGCAGCGGCATGAGAGGTGTGCCAACGTCGGTTTTCGACCAGGGAGACGATTAACGGGCCGGCCAACAGGCCAAGGCTTCCGCCCATGGCAATGAGCGCCTTGGCGGTGGCCCCGAATTCAAACCACTTGACCGCGATTAACAGCAGAAAACTGGTGCCAGCCGTTTCCAGCACGCCAGCGGCAATGGCGCGCAGGCGTTCGTAGCGGTAAGTCAGGGTCGTCCGTTCCAAAGAACGGGGAGGTTACGCGGATGCGCCGACGGAGGCGAGTTCCTCTTCGCAGTCGACGATTTGTTGGATTTGGGTGAGGAACCAGCGGTCGATTTTGGAGAGCTCGAAGATTTCGTCCACGGTCAGGCCGGCACGGAGGGCGTGGCGGAGGTAAAAGACGCGTTCGGCGTTGGGGGTGGTAAGTTTCTGGGTGATGAGCTCGCGCGGCAGGATGTCGCGGTCTCCATAGACGGTGTCGCCCACGCGCCAGCCTTTGCCATCGCCACCGAGGCCGGCACGGCCGATCTCCATGGAGCGCAGGCATTTTTGAAGGCTCTCCTTGAAGGTGCGGCCGATGGCCATGGCTTCGCCGACGCTTTTCATCTGAGTATTGAGCGTGGGATCGGCCTGTTGAAATTTCTCGAAGGCGAAGCGCGGAATCTTGGTGACGACGTAGTCGATGGTGGGCTCGAAGCTGGCGGGGGTTTCGCGGGTGATGTCGTTGGGGATCTCGTCGAGGGTGTAGCCGACGGCAAGTTTGGCGGCGATCTTCGCAATCGGAAATCCGGTGGCCTTGGAGGCGAGGGCGGAGCTTCGGCTCACGCGCGGGTTCATTTCGATGACGATCATCCGGCCGTTGTCCGGGTTGACGGAGAACTGGATGTTCGAGCCGCCGGTTTCCACGCCCACAGCGCGGATGATAGCGAAACTCGCGTCGCGCATGATTTGGAATTCCTTGTCGGTGAGCGTCTGGATGGGTGCGGCGGTGATGCTATCGCCGGTGTGCACGCCCATTGGATCAAAGTTTTCGATGGAGCAAATGATCACGCAGTTGTCGGCCTTGTCGCGCATGACCTCCATCTCGTATTCCTTCCAGCCTATGAGCGATTCTTCGATGAGGATTTCATTCACGGGCGAAAGGTCGATGCCTTTCTTGGTCAGTTCCTCGTACTCATCGCGGTTATAGGCGATGCCGCCGCCGGTGCCGCCGAGCGTGTAGGCGGGCCGGATGATGAGGGGAAATTTTCCAATGCGGTCGGCAATGGCCCAAGCATCTTCCATGTTGTGGGCGATGCCGCTCACGGGCACGTCCAAGCCGATCTCGAGCATCAATTCCTTGAAACGTTCGCGGTCCTCGCCGCGCTCGATGGCGTCGGCCTTGGCGCCGATCATTTCCACACCGTGCTTTTCCAAAACGCCGGTTCGGAAAAGCTCCATCGCAGTGTTGAGGCCGGTCTGCCCGCCGAGCGTGGGGAGCAAAGCAAGCTGACCTTCGGCCCCGAGCGACTTCATCTCGGCCAATTCGCGCACGATAATTTTCTCAACCGCTTCGGGCGTGACCGGCTCGATGTAGGTGCGGTCGGCAAATTCCGGGTCGGTCATAATCGTGGCCGGATTGGAATTCACCAGCACCACGCGATAGCCCTCCTCCTTGAGCGCCTTACAGGCCTGCGTTCCCGAATAATCAAACTCACACGCTTGCCCAATAATAATCGGGCCAGCGCCGATAATCAGAACCGAATGAATGTCGTCTCGTCGCGGCATGAACCGTGGGAGACTTAACGGAAAACCGGCCGGCTTGTCATGAGTTTTTTGGAAAAACCCGCCGAATGTTGTTCGCAATCAGCTACAAAAGCGATTGCTGTTGGCTGCCGTCTGAGTTCAGACCCAGTCGTTGATGGCCCAGTTCGGTGGCGGTGCGGCCTTGGGGGGTGCGTTGGAGATAGCCTTCCATGATCAGAAAGGGCTCGTAGACTTCCTCCAGCGTATCGGCCTCCTCGCCGACGGCGGCGGCGATGGAGTTCACGCCCACGGGGCCGCCGTTGAATTTCACGATGATGGTCTCGAGGATACGCTTGTCCATCTCGTCGAGGCCGTGGCCATCAATCTCCAGCATGGCGAGCGCAGCGTCGGCAATGGCGTTGGTGATGGTGCCGTCGGCCTTCACTTGAGCATAATCGCGGACGCGCCGGAGGAGGTTGTTGGCAATGCGCGGGGTGCCGCGGCTGCGGCGGGCGATTTCGGTTGCGCCTTGTTCGTCGATGTCGACATCCAACAAACCCGCCGAGCGTGTGACGATGCGGGTCATGTGGTCGGCGGCGTAATAGTTGAGGCGTTCGCGAATGGGAAAGCGCGTGAGGAGCGGCGCGGTGAGCAGTCCGCTGCGGGTGGTGGCGCCAATCAAAGTAAATCGCGGGAGGTTGAGCCGTACGCTGCGGGCGTTGGGGCCTTGGTCGATGATGATGTCCAGTTGGTAATCTTCCATCGCGGGGTAGAGATATTCCTCCACGGTTTTTTGCATGCGATGAATTTCATCGATGAAGAGCACATCGCCTTCCTCGAGGTTGGTGAGCAAGCCCGCGAGGTCGGCGGCTTTTTCAATAGTCGGCCCGCTGGTGGCGCGCAGGTTGCCGCCCATCGCTTTGGCAATGATGTTGGCCAGAGTGGTCTTGCCCAGTCCGGGCGGGCCGGAAAGCAGGAGATGATCGATCGGCTCCTTGCGCTGTTGGGCGGCGGTGACGGCAATCTCTAGCCGCTCGCGCACTTTGTCTTGTCCGGAAAATTGGTCAAATCCCTCCGGCCGCAGCGTCGATTCGAACGCTGCATCGGGGGTGCCCAATTCATCCGTGATCCGTGAGGACATGTTCTTGTAGAGTGGGGGAGGAGAAGAGGAGTCGACAAGGGGATTCCATTAACAGCCTGCCTCGACATTGTGTTGCGGCCCGTTATGCTCGCGGCGTGAGCGACAAGCCAGATAGCGGGGAGTTTGAGGATGCGGGGGACTTCGAGGAGTTCGAATACTCACCGAATTACACCGCCGTGCCGGAGGTGTTTCATTCGTTCACGGAGGAGGGGCCGTTTTCCAAATGCACAATGTGCGACAGAGCCTTGCTGGAGGATGGTACGCCGTATTTGATCCACAAGGCGTTTCATCGCGGTGAGGTGATTTTCGAGTATGCCATGTGTCTGCCTTGCCGGGCGAAAATGCAGGAGGAGCTTTCGGCCGAATCGCTCGAACGCATCAATGCTTACATGGACCAGTATCACATCGAGGACCGAAGCGAATCACTGCTGGTGGAGCACGGCACGGAGGTGGCGCCGTGGATTTCACATTGCGTGATCAGCGGCAAACCGATTCAGGGCGAGGACGAGTATCATTACTATGCCTTTTGCGACGGGCCGGATTTGGTCTTCAATGGCCTGCCCATGGCTCTCGCCGGCGGGGTGGATGAGGAGCTGAACGAGCTGCTCTCCAAACAAACGCGCGATCGGCTTGATGGGTTTGTGGATGAACAATTCGGTTTGCCGCCGGAATTGCGCAAGCCGATCAAGGGCAGCCCGATCCTGATTTAATGCTTACCGGGACGGGCAAGTTCCACCTTGCCCCAAATCATAAAACGAAATAGGCAACATGGAACGAGGAGGAACTCGTCCCTCCCGAACATTCGCTTGAAGAAACCGGCCTGTTGGGGCAGTCTAATCACTGGAATGTTGGAGTTTCTCGGTCAATCCACCCGCCATTGTGACGGGCTTTCGCGCCGCAGTTTTCTGCGGGCGGGCGCGTTGGGCGTGGGCGGCTTCACGCTGGCGGATCTGCTCCGCGCGGAAGGCGGCCAGAGCAGCTCGACCAAGGCGGTGATTAACATCCATCTTGATGGCGGCCCGCCGCAGATGGATATGATCGATCCGAAGCCGGAAGCGCCTGCGGAATTGCGCGGTGAATTCGCCGGTATCCGATCCAAGCTGCCCGGCGTGCATCTCACCGAGTTGATGCCCCGCATGGCGGCGGCGGCGGATCGCTTTGTTTTCCTGCGATCGCTGGTTGGCTCGGCTGGCCGACATGACGGGTTTCAATGCCAGAGCGGATACAACATCAAGGAACTTTCTGGAATTGGGGGACGTCCCGCGCTTGGTTGCGTGGTGGATCGGTTGCTCGGTTCCAGCGGTAACGCCCCCGCGTTTGTGGATCTCATGCAGGGCAGGCCATTGGCTCGCAATAGTGCGCGCCCCGGTTTTCTCGGTCCGGCGTACAAACCTTTCAGGCCGGACATTTCGCACTTCTTCAAGCGCGAACTGGAAACCGGCATGCAGGGCGAGTTGGCGCGCTTGGGTAAGGATCATCAGGTAAACCTCAAACTGATTGCCGGCCTGAATGCCGAGCGGCTGGATGATCGCGTGGGGTTGCTGCAGCAGTTCGACGGCATTCGTCGCGCGTCCGACAAGAGCGGAATGATGCGCGCGATGGATCGGTTTAATCAACAGGCTGTGGGCATTCTCACTTCCGGCAAGTTTGCCGATGCGCTGGATCTCACGAAGGAAGATCCCAAAATGCTCGAGCAATACACGCCGCGGCTGAAGCTGGGGGGCGAACGGTTTTACACCGCAGAAGGGCCGACTTCCGCGCGGAAGCTGCTGATGGCACGGCGACTGGTCGAGGCCGGTGTCCGCGTGGTGAGCGTGAGCATCAGCGACTTTGACACGCACTCCAAGAATTTCCCTCGGATGCGCAATCTCGTGCCGATCGTGGATCACGCCCTGGCGACGCTGGAGTCGGACCTGCGTTCGCGCGGCTTGCTCAACGAAGTGCTGGTGGTGGCGTGGGGTGAGTTTGGCCGTACGCCCAAGGTGAACAGCAAGGGCGGCCGCGATCATTGGCCGCGCGTCTCCCCGGCCATCATGTTCGGTGGCGGCATTCGCACCGGTCAGGTGATTGGCGCCACGGACAAGATAGCCGGCGAATGCACCGAGCGCCCGGTTCAT
>PVBE011769305.1_pt1 | contig 12744 bp, 15 predicted proteins | sample 1631181 | NCBI WGS metagenome assembly PVBE01 (sample SAMN08397723, study PRJNA350692) | Marine metagenome, whole genome shotgun sequencing project. | isolation source: water | place: Pacific Ocean | collected 2012-04
ACTCAGGCGATTCCGGGCGGGTTTTCAGCCGTCAACCGAAATCCATTGTGAGAACGAACAACCATTTTCGCAGCGCGACATTCTTCACGCGCTCCCAGCAAACCGGCTCAGGTAAAGGAGACTTTCGACGCCGCGCGCTCGGCAGCCTCTTCCACCTCAAACAATGATGCCTGCCGGAAACCGAAGCGAGCGGCAACCAATAGGCTGGGGAAAGTCTCACATGCCGTGTTATAGGTCATCACCGCATCATTATAGGCTTGGCGCGAAAAAGCGACCTTGTTTTCGGTGGAAGTCAGCTCCTCACTCACCTGCATCATGTTCTGGTTGGCCTTCAGGTCGGGATAGGCCTCGGCTAAAGCGAAGAGACGCCCCATCGTTCCAGTGAGCGCCGCCTCTGCGCCCATCAGGCCATGCATGGCCTCAGGATCGCCCGGATTAGCCGCCGCCGTCTTCCCGGCGCTGGCGGCTTGATTGCGAGCATTGATGACGGCATCAAGCGTCTCGCGCTCATGCTTCATATAACCTTTAGCCGTTTCCACCAGGTTGGGGATCAGGTCATAACGCCGTTTAAGTTGCACGTCAATTTGCGAGAAAGCATTCTTGAAGCGGTTGCGCAACAGCACCAGCCGGTTGTAAATGCCCACCACCCAGAGCACCACAATGATGAGAACTGCGAGGATGACGATGGTTGGATTCATTGTTACACCTCCGAGCACGCCACAGCCATTATACTCCGGAAGCCGTAGGAGATGCGGTGGTCCGCCACCAGGTACAGCGCCCGGGCACTTCTCTCGCCATTACGGTAGCCCCTGCGAAGCCCGTACTTCTACCGCTTGCATGCAGTCAGTCCCGTACTGCTGCTCGATTATGCCCTTCAGGCCGGTGCCGCCGTACTTTGTACCCGCATAGAAATGGTCGCACAGGCAAGTGTCCCCGCCGGGTGGCGAGCTGCAGCCGGCCGCAGTTACGCCCCTGGGTTCCATGGCACGCAATTCCGCTGTTCTCCTTACAAACGAGAATGCCACGAAAGTGACTGCCAGCGCGAACACAATCGCCACACGTAACGTCGCGCCGACGTTGCCAGTCCGGTTCCGTAACAAACCGACCAGAAAACTAAAACAAATTGACACGGCCAAGATAGTAAGAAGTTCCTCGTAAATCACGTAGAAAGGAAACAGGTGACGCAGCGCGGAAAAGAACAGCAGTCCCATCCCGGCCAGCGTGAGAAAAACGACCACACGTGCGGCCGTCGCATTCCGCGCGAGCGATAGCTCAAACAGCGTCAGCGCCACAATGAGTAATTCCGGCCAGCGTGAGCCGCGGAAATGCCCCCACCATTCAGCGGCGACCGAGCCAAAGTACGCCAGCAGAGATGCGTGGTCAGCGGATGACACAAACAAGAACGAACTCTGTGGATGCACTATTTCGAAGAGCACGCGCGAAACCGCGACCTCGATGTGCGCACCGAACGCTTCTGGAGACACGCGAGCCAGCTGCCACAGGGCGCCCCAAGCAATGGCTGCTAGGGCGACAATGCCGTTATTGGCGGTGATCAATCGTCGCATCGGGGATGCGCGCAGCATGGCAGCGATGCCACTCTGTCCGCGGCGTCCGGCCACCACAGCCAACACAGCGCCAGCAATAAGCACAGCGAGCAGAAAAAGGCTGTACGCATTAACCCTGGGATATACAAAACTGGCGTAAATAGCCAGCTCAAACCCTACCATCAAAAGTAGCAGGTGCACCATGGCATCACCTGAACCACGTCTTAATAGCGCGAGCATTTGGCCTCTACCGTAATTCTTGTATAACCGGGCACATGAGATTAGTAGTACATACAGGGCGATCATCAGTATGAAACCCAGTATTTCCACTGCCAAATACGGCACGAGCCACAAGTTGAATGACGCGATGAACTCGGGCCAATATCGCAGCAGCAAAACCAGCGGCGGGAAAAGCAACAGATTGGCCATCAAGGCATACTTCAACACCACACTGCGCGGACCGGCCTGGGTTCGATCCAAAGGAGTCTCTGATACTAGCAGGGAAACCATGGGCACAAAGACAAGGTAGGGCATAGCGACACGCTTGGCAAAGAGTGAGAAGGCCAGCGCTGTTCCACTAGCGGCAAGGTACAAGCCGAACGCAGACAGCCTCGGTGCGCGGATCGCCCTGAACATCAAATATAGCGACAGCACTCCCATACATGCACTAAGAGACTCTTCCCGAATTCTCAACAGAAACTGTAAGTTTGACCAAGAAACAGCCACCATCAAGCTCGCAAAAAAACTGATGACATTGGATTTGGTCATTAATCGAGCAAACCAAAACACAGTCGACACAACCATTAGGTAAATAATGGAGCTAAATAGCCAGCCGGCAATTACGAATTGTCTCAGGTGCAGCAGCGGATCCGGATGAGAAACAAGACCCCGAAAGGAGGCCTCACTGAGGAGGCCAACCTTAGATGCAAGGGTATAGGACCAACCAAGAAATTGCACCAACGGCAGCCCAACACCGGCAGAGGAATGTTCCACAAATCCGGACGGGAGACCGTCGAGGGATCTTAACGCGGCTACGGAATAACAGAAATCAGAGTCAATGTTGCTCCAGTAGCAACGGTCAAGACCTGTGGAACCGTAAACAAACGCGGCAACGGCAACAGCAACCGCAATTGTTACGAGAAACCATAGCGTGCTGAGGGTGTTTTTCTTATTCATGATTCCTGACTGACAACACATCTTTCTATCCCCAGATCTCACTTTCTGACCAGAGCCACGCAGCGCCACGTACTCCACTGGAATCACCATGATGCGCCTTAACCAGCTTGGTGCACACGTCACCTGAAAAGACATGGTCGTTCCATAGTGCCGGTACATTGTCATATAATTGACCGATGTTGGAGAGACCACCTCCGAGAACTATCACTTTCGGGTCGAGCAGGTTGATCACAGCCGCGAGACCTCGCGCCAATCGATCCTCATACAGGGTAAGTACTGCATTGGCATTCCGCTCTCCAGCACCGGCACGACGATAAATTTCCTCCGCAGTTATTCGAAGACCCGTTCTGCACCAGTAGCTCAATTGGAGACCCGGGCCTGATATAAAGGTCTCTATGCAACCCTGTTTTCCGCAGTAACAATCAGGGCCAGGAAGCTCGTTGTTGCGCGGCCAAGGTAGCGGATTATGCCCCCACTCTCCCCCAATCGCATTCACCCCGGTGACGAGTTTGCCATGGACTACGATCCCTCCACCGGTCCCCGTCCCAAGGATCACTCCAAACATGCTGTCTGTACCGGTCGCCGCGCCATCTGTGGCCTCGGAAAAAGCAAAACAGTTGGCATCATTCTGTAATCGCACCGGGCGTTGTAACAGGTCTTCTAAGTCCCGATCTAACGGATGACCAATCAGTGAGGTCGAGTTCGCGTTCTTGACTACACCTGTTGTGGTTGATAGCGTGCCGGGAATTCCCACCCCTACGCTTCCCTTCAACCCAGTAACGCTCTCTATCGCGTGTATCAGATCACGAATAACGCCCAGGATGGCGCGATATGTTTTGTCCCCCGTACCGCTGGGGGCCCCCACCCGCTGGCGTGTAAGCACATGACCATCCCTTGCGATTGCTATGCCTTCAACCTTGGTCCCTCCAAGATCTATTCCGATTCTGCATTCAATTTCTTTCATTATGTACTCTAAGTGCGGTGACTTGCTCTTTGTCACAGTGGATTTTCGGATGACAGGACAGCGGTTCCGCAGCACATCAAACTGGTTGTGGCAGAATAGGCCACCTCAACACGCCGTGGCAAGCGAGAGTGCCACTCTCTCATTAAACCGGACGCTGACGCACTTCAGGATTCAGTAGCACAGCCATTATATAACATCGATTAACCATAAGAATCGTCGCCTAACCAAAAGTGCACGCTCCCCTGCTAACCTAGGCAAATCACCACTATCTGGCAATACCAGCGGCGTCTCGACTTCAGCAACTACAGTGGGCATACCATAATGCTGGCTGTGGTTGGTATCTAGTGCGCAGAATTCAGACAAGGGTTACCGTCATCCATGTCTCTCGATTCACTCGTCTCCTCTGAATTCCAGACCCGTTTCAGAGTACCGCTTAGATTCGTCGTGCGTGCCCCTGGCCGAGTCAACCTGATTGGCGAGCACGCCGACTACAATGACCGCCATGAGCTGCCGACGGCGATAAACCGCGCAGTCTAGATTGCCCTGCGCAAACGCGCTGCTCGACAGATCAGCATTTACTCGCTCGACTTCGATGAGCGTACGGAGTTCTCGTTGGATTGTCCGAAGCCCAAGTCGACGCACTAGTCCAGGTACATGAAAGGCGTGGCCTGGACACTAAAGGGAGCGGGGCACCAACTGCAAGGGTGGGAGGGTGTGCTGGGTGAAGATATACCTGTCAGTGCGGGGTTATCTTCCTCCGCGGCTCTAGAAATCGCTACGGCGCATGCTTTTGAGCGTGTGTCCGGTTTTCCGTGGGATGCCCTGACAATCGCCCAGATCGGGCAGCGTGCAGAGAACGCATGGGTGGGCACGAAATGCGGCATCCTGGATCAGATGGCCGCCGCCGCGGGGATTGCCGATCATGCGGTGCTGATAGACTGCCGTTCGCTGGCAATCCAACCTATGCCCTTGCCATCTGAGATGGTTTTTTTGGCGTTCGACACCACTACCCGGTGAAGGTTGGGTGATTCGGCCTACAACGATCGGGTTGCCCAGTGTGGGGCGGCATCTGCTCATTTCCGAGAGCCAATCCTTGCGGAATGTAAGCGCGGAGCAACTTGAAGTCGTGTAAAATTGGGTGGCGCGCGTGGACCGATTGTGTCAGTCTGTTTTCAATGCCCTGACCTGAAACTGATCGAAGAATGCAATTGCGAGCAGGGCTGAAAATTCTTTGCAGCCTAAACCAGCTCCGGGCATGAAAGCGCGTTATTGCGCAACGAGATACTTCCGGGAGAAAAAGTGTTAGCGGTTACAGCAGCGTGGAAGGTGAAATACCCAGACGCATTCATTGGTGTGTTAGCCATGCGCGGGGTGACGAATCCTGAGCGACATCCCGTTCTGGACGAGAAGAAAGCAGCACTTGAGAAGACGTTGCGGGATCGGTTCTCGGCTTATGACCGCGCAACCCTGCAGGCTATTCCTGTCCTGGCTGCATACCGTGCCTACTACAAGCGGTTCAAGAAAAGCTACCACGTACAGCATCAGCTTGAATCCGTGGCGCAGAAAAAGCGTGCTATCCCCAAGGTTTCAACCCTGGTTGAGGCCATGTTTATGGCGGAGTTGAACAATCTATTGCTTACCGCCGGCCATGACTTAGACACCATCACGCTTCCGCTGCGTGCCGACGTGGCCGACGGTTCCGAAGGCTACATTCGCTTGAACGGGGAGGCACAGACGGTGAGGGCAGGCGATATGATGATTGCTGATGCAGACGGGGTTTTGTCCTGCATTGTTTACGGCCCGGACAGCAGGACGCGCATCAGGCCGGAGACCGAACGAGTCCTGTTCATTGTGTATGCACCACCCGGAATCGATGCGACAGATGTCGAGCGCCACCTGGCGGAGATTCGTGACAACGTGACAATGGTAGTTCCCAACGCTGGCGTAGAGCTATTGGAGGTAATGGGCGCGAGCTAAGTTGCCGGGCCAAAGCCCTTGGCCAGGGCACTGAATGCAGGCGCTCAAGCCCAGACAAACGAGCTACACCACTGCCACTACAAGCGGTATGTTCATTTTCTCTCCTTTGTTAGAAGTTGCGGTGCGACTGTTCCCATCTGCCGCGGTATTAACGCTGCTCCTGCAGGCTACGGCGGCGCGGGCGGTCAATCAGTTTCTTCAGGCCAATTGTGGGCAGCAACGCCACCGAGTACCAGACGGTCTGCACTCGCCAGCCGAGTAACCATCCACCAACTGGAATCATAGCTAGCCCCACAACCCAGCTGCAATCCCAGTCATCCGTACGCCAGAGGACCATCAAGGTCACAAGGACTGACAGGCCGACTCCAAACGGCTGCATCGCGCCCAGCACCCCTAGCGCTGTCGCCATGCCTTGGCCGCCTCGGAAGCCGAGAAACGCCGGGAAGTCATGACCCCGCACCGCCACAAAGCTAGCCAGATAAACCCCCGTCTGAGAAGCGCCAAGCCAGCGGGCCATCCAGACCGTCAGCGCGCCTTTTATGATATCCACCACGCCAACTGTAACACCGGCGCGCAGGCCCAGATGCAGAAAGACGTTCTTCGAACCCGCGTTGCCATCCCCCAGTCGACGCACGTCCACTCCCATTCTCCGCCCGACCAGAAAAGCAGTAGGTGTCGAACCGAGCAAATAGGCCAGCAACACGATTTGCCCCTGCTGCATCAGTTGGTCTGCATAATCTACGGTACAGTGCTTCCTGCGGTACGATGACAAAAACAGTATATGCGAGCTGCGGGTGAATGTCCACATCCAGACCACCGTCGCGTTAGCTGGCATGGAACCTGCCACCGCGTCACGGTAATGCGCTCTCACGGCCCTTTACGCCACGCGCTCCACCGGCGACTGGAAGCCGTGTGCGCGCCGCTGCGAACCGCAACAAACAGGATTGAAAAAAGGGGGTGGGCGCTGCAGCCAGTCGCCGCGCGCGCGCTGGCGATAGCTTTGTTGATGGCCATCCTACTCGGCGCCCGACCTGCCGCCCAGGATGAACGCCCGTTCAGACTGCCGCTTGCATACCCGCCCGGTCCGAGCACATGGCTTCTTGGCCAGCTCTATGGCAACACCGTTTTCGCCTATCATCAGCGCAATACTCTCTATGACGCCGGCCAGGGCTTACATTTCGGTGTCGATTTCACCGCCCGCTGCGGAACGCCAGTGCTCGCCATCGGGGACGGCGTTGTCGCCAAAGTTGATTCGGCCACCCACGGGGCACTGCCCCATAACCTGATAATCGACCACGACAATGGCTACGCCTCGCTGTACGGGCATTTACTGCAGCGGCCGGAGCTGACGCCCGGGGAGCACGTCGCGCGTGGGCAGATGGTCGCCCTGACGGGCGATCCAGATCTGGATTGCAGCTGGCGGGGACACCTTCACTTCGAAATCCGGGACGTCGGACGTTATAAACGACTATACAACCCGGCGCAGCTGATTGAGGCCGACTGGGATTCGCTCGCGCTCGCGAGCAGTTACAGTAGCGGGTTCGCCCGCGATCTTGGAGACCCGCGGCGTTGGCAACATATCCGAGAACAGCCGGATATTACCATTTGGGGGCCACGCTTAAACGAATACCCGCAGGCGTGGCCGTTGGCATGGCGGCGCTGAGGGCAATCGTCGGGCCGCTGGCGACAGTGGCGGCGATGGGTTTGGTTGCATGCCAGTCAGGCCCGCGCTACCTCGCCGCTGCCGCCCCGCAACCGACCACCGCGACCCGCGAGCCAACTACGACTGCACGGCCGATACCTTCGAACACGATGACGCCCGTTGACACCACGACCAACTCGCCGACCGCCACCCAGACCCTCACGCACACAGCCTCGCCAACCCCTGAACCGTCCCGCACACAGACACCCGCGCCGACAGCGACACGGACAGCGACGGCAAGCATCATCCTAAACCCGACGGCCACGCCCGCACCCACGAAGCGGCAGCTGACAAGCGGCGGATGTTGCGTGCGGCCGTTCTGGTCACCAGACGGACGCCAGGTGTGGTTCATCGACCGACCAGCGGCGGACGCGGTCACCGGCATCTGGGGGGTGGGTATATCTGGCGGCGCGCCAGCGCTTGTCACCCAACGGCTGGGTGTGTTTTCGCCCAATGGCCGCCTGTTGGCCTATGTCTCATCAGATGGGCGCACATACATCGGGAGAACTGACGGCCAGAAACGCTGGGAGGTTCCCAGCGGAGGGCGCGCTATCACTTTCTCGCCGGATGCAGAGCGTATAGGATGGCAGCTGCTTTCCTCGCCGGAGCCCAGCTACCACCGCAGCACTATTGATCTCTGGATAGCCAACGTCAACGGCAGCAACCCGGAAGAGGTGATTTCACTCACAGGCGGCAGATTATCTGGGTGGTTTCCCGACGGCAATCACTGGCTGCTGACCGGCAGTGACATCTCCAGCGAAAGCTTCACCTTAATGGTGCTTGACCTGTCCTCGGGAAAGGCGAGAGAAATTGCGCGAGCGCCGCGCTTGGGGGGCGCCAGCATTTCGCCACAAGGAGATTGGGTGGCGTTTCAGGTGACGGTTTCCGGCGATGCGCAACGGGATGGCCTCTGGGTGGCGCGTTCGGACGGCAGCGCCATGCGCAAGCTAGGGGTGTATGGCTCGTACCAGTGGCGGTCGCAGGGATTGCTGGCAATTGTGCCACTTGAAGTACGCGACCAGTCCGAGGTGAAGAGCCACCGTCTGCTAGAGGTCGAGGTCGCAACTGGAGAGGTGCGTCCGCTAACTGACCCGGCTCAACTGAGTTTCCGCATTGCCAATGGCGACTGGTCCATGGCGCCGGACGGGGAGAAGATGGTCTATGTCTCCGCGGAGGACCACAACCTGTGGCTGATTGAGTTTCCGTAGGCTGCTCGGCTTAGGCCGCGCGAGGTTTTCCAGGCAGACGCTCAGCCTTGGGATTGCATTTGCTGCAACGCCTGTCTGGCAGCCTCGAAGTTTGAATTGTACTGCAGGGCTTGTGTCATGTCAGAGAGCGCGCCCTCCACGTCTCCCAACGCGTACCGCGCACGCGCGCGCCAATAGTAGGATTCTTCAATATTGGAGGCTGTCTCCAGGGTTGCGCCAGCGAGGTTCACCACCTCGGCGTACCGGCCCACACTGAAATAAGCCGCGTACATCTCGGTCTGGTACCAGAGCATGCGCCTGGGAAGCCCGATCGCCCGAGCCTGGTCGAAGGCCTCCGCAGCGGATGAGTATTCCCCGAAGTGGCTGAGGCTAACGCCAAGATTATGCCAGGCGAAAGCATTGCCGGGCTCGCGCGCGCTTTCCCGTTGTGCGGTCTGCAGGGCCATATGAATGCTCCGGGGCTGGTCAGCGAGGTCGCCCAGCAAGCGCAGAACATTCTCGCGGTCGCCTTCGCGATAAACCACGATGAAAACGCGATTGAAAGCCTGCCATTCCGCGTCCAGTTTGGCGTAACTTACCGGGATGTTCGGGCCTTTGTAAGAATCCTGCGTACTAAATGCCGGATTGACGTCATCATATCCGGTCAAGAGCAGGTAGTGCCCCATCCATCCTTTTTCCTCATCCGGTTGAAATCCCTTCTCGACAATCACGGGGTACCCGCCCGCGATTAATCTGCGCAGCACATTGAGATCGCCACCCGCGCGGTAAAGGAGCTGCAGCGAGTCAACGCGCGAGTTCACATAAGCCTGCAATTCCGCCGGGCTGACGTTCTTGTCGTTCCGGTCAGGTTTTAGCCACCGCGCAGCGTCCTGCTGCGTGCCCTGCCAGCCCCAGTAACGCAGCCCCATCGAAAGCGTGGCCGGCCCGCAATTGTTCCATCGCTGGTATTCGTGAGCGTTAAAATGGAGGCTGGCCAACTCCAACAGTGGTTTGGCTGTCGGCTGGAGTGTCACGGCTGGCGACTGCCCGGTGGCTATCGGAAGCGGCGCGGGTGTGGCCAAGGGAGCGGTCGTCACGGTGGGTGCTTGCACCTCGACAGCCAACGTATCACCCGCGGGCACGACCACCGGGGTAGGTAAAATGGCCGGACGAGGGTTGATGCGCTCGCGAATCTGGCTCTTAAGTACCTCCACGCGCCAGAAGAGCGCATCGTTAACCGCAGGTATCCTGTACAGCCCGGTGGTGGTGATTCCCAGCAGAGCAAGGCCAAGCAGCAAGCAGCCAAAACTGGCAAGTATGGAGGGGGAGCGCCTGCGCCTGGAAAGATAGGGATCCAACAATCACTCTCGCGACCGGTGCGGCTAGCCGCCGCGCCAGAAAGTTGGAAGCTATTGTAACACCGGCGCCGCACAACCAATCCAATGGGCCAAACAAAACGCGAATTCTACTTGAAGCGCGAGCAGCCACCGTGCAGACAGAAGGAAAGCCTCGGGTCGACGCGAAAAGGTGACTCTGTCAAGCATAAGCACACTCGCACTGGTTGATGAGCTGAGACGTTTTTGATAAACTGTCAGCCATCGGGTACCGCTCACTTCCGTGGTAGAGTTATCCCAACATTCAGCACTGCCATGATCAATCGGCCAATCTCCCACATTGTCGAGCCACAGGTCGTCATCGAAGGCGCCGGCGTCAGGCTGCGCCGCTCTATCACGCCGCATCGCTCCAATGACTTCGACCCGTTTCTGCTTTTCGACCATTTTAGCTTCCTAGACCAGCTCGAAGGCCCGATCGTGGGTTTCCCCATGCATCCCCACCGGGGAATTGAGACAGTCACATACATACTCGCCGGGTCAACCCATCACCGTGACAGCATGGGCAACGCCGGCCTCATCGGGCGGGACAAGGTACAGTGGATGACCGCCGGGGGGGTGGCATCATGCACGAGGAATTGCCGCATCGCGGGCCGGACGGCGCCGTGGTCGGGTTCCAGCTATGGGTGAACCTGCCCACAGTGCCCAGAAGATGACCGCGACGCGCTACCAGGATGTTGCAGCCGAGAGCATTCCGAAAGTATCTGACAACGGCACGACGGTGCGCGTGGTTGCAGACGAGGTGTGGGGAAACGAGGGCCTGTTCACCGAAATCATCGCCCAGCCGCTGTATCTGGATGGCAGCCTGGCTCCGGGCACAGCGTTTTCCCAGCGCATCCGGCCGGGACACACTGCCATCGCCTATGTATTCGAGGGCGGGGGCAGTTTCGGAGAAAGTGATGAAGCAGTGGAATCAGTACATCTGGTAATGTTCGGGGACGGCGAGCGACTGGAAGCGCACAGCCCGACAGGGATACGCTTCCTGCTCATCGCGGGTGCGCCATTTGGCGAGCCTATCGCTCCGTATGGCCCGTTTGTGATGAACACCCTCGAGGAAATCAAGGAAGCTCTCAATGACCTGCGCAACGGCACCTTCGTGCAGCCGGCACAGGCACAAGAGCGAAACCAATGTGCCGGGATGGCAGCCGGCCACACCCACAAGAGAAAGGGAGCAACGGCATGGAGTTAGACATACTCATCACCGGGGCGCGCACACGCTCGTCTGCAGATAAGCTGTTGGATATCGGCATCCACGATGGACGCATTGTCAAAATCGGGGCAATCTCGCCCGTGGAAGCAGCGCACTCAATCGATGCCGGCGGCGGGCTGGTCACAGAGTCATTTGTCAACGGACACCTGCACCTGTGCAAGGCATATACATTGAACATGGCGGGTGAGGATGCCCTAGGCGCGTACACCAGCGGCAGCATGGGCGCTGCCATGGAGGCCATCGAGCGGGCAGCGCGGGTGAAGGAACATTACGACGAAACGTGGATCATTGGCAACGTGCGCCGGGCCGTCAACCTGGCAATCAGGTATGGCAACACCCACATTCGCGCGTTTGCCGACACCGACACCAGAGCTCGCCTGGAAGGGGTGAAAGCCGTGCTTCGGGCCCGAGAAGAATTCAGCGAGCAGGTGGAGATTCAAGTGGTTGCGTTTCCACAAGATGGCGTCATCAGAGACCCGGGTGCGGAAGACTACGTCAGAGAAGCAATGGGTCTGGGCGCTGATGTGGTCGGAGGTATTCCCTGGATCGAGTACACGGACGCCGACGCCCGTGAGCACATCCACCGCATGTTCGCCATCGCAATGGAATACGATAAAGATATCTCGATGCTGGTTGATGACGCCGGCGACGCGGGGTTGCGCACGCTTGAGATGCTGGCGATAAAGACCATCCGCGCGGGGTGGCAGGGACGTGTAACGGCACAGCATGCGCGCGCCATGGCGCTTTACCCGGAACCATACTACAAGAAGCTGCAGGCGCTGCTGCTGCAGGCCCGCATTGGCGTGGTGTGCGACCCACATACCGGGCCGCTGCATGCGCGGGTTCGCTCTCTCTACGACGCTGGCGTGGGCATCGCGCTCGGGCAGGACGATATCGCAGACGCATACTACCCGTTTGGGCGCAACAACATGCTTGAGGTAGCATTTCTCGGCGCGCATCTGATGAACATGGCAACCATGCAGGATCTGGAGATGTTGTACGACCTGATCTCAACCTCGGCCGCGGCGACGCTGGGTATGCAGGACCATGCCCTCCAAGAAGGCGGCAGAGCCGACCTGGTGGTGCTAAAAGCCAAAAGCGTGTGGGACGCAATCTGGCACCACGAAGCGCCAGCCCACGTCATCAAGAACGGGCGCGAGATAACGCTGCCGCAATAGAGATGTGCTGTTGTTTTGTGGTGGTGGGGGTGGAGGTAATAAATTATTTCTTAGCTAGAGCAGTCGTAACAATACACCCGCCCCCAGCGGGTCAGCAAGCATAGCCTGTTCTGGTTGCTCCCATCCCCCCGCCGAAATGTGAAGAGGTCATATTGTAGTAAGTAATAATAGAAAAGTGAACGCGGGAGGGCATCAGTGTACCTGCAGTAAAAGCGTTTCTGCTCCCGTACGCACCCATATCTTCGTGTGATCAAGCGGCCCTGCCGGTGGGGGAGACACCAGTGGGGCCACTATCATGCCAGGCGGGGCTTCCTTTTAGGAGTTACCTGCGGGCTGTTTAGTCTTCCACAATATAATAGACCGCAAGGTTGCCGTAGAGCAACCTTGCGGTCAAAGATGGGCGCGGAGGGACTCG
>PVBE011220776.1_pt1 | contig 12743 bp, 10 predicted proteins | sample 1631181 | NCBI WGS metagenome assembly PVBE01 (sample SAMN08397723, study PRJNA350692) | Marine metagenome, whole genome shotgun sequencing project. | isolation source: water | place: Pacific Ocean | collected 2012-04
ACGGCGAGACCTATACCGCGGTCTCGGCGGGATCGATCGGTCCATGGCACCGACGGCCGCGTCGGTCGACTTCTGTCAGCGAGCCCGGCTCCGAGGAGCGCGTGTTGTCGTAGTGCCGGGGAGCTCCGTCTCTTATGACGGTGCCGGCGAATCGTCGGACTGGCGTGAGCGTGCCAGCGAGATCCGAGCGATGATCAAGTCATATAGCCCGATCACCTTGCTGTGGGTTCTTCCGCTTGCTTTGGCGATTGGATTGATCGAGGGGGTGGCTCGGATTCCGTTCGGCAGGTTTCCGCTCCCGGGGGTGATCGTTGCCTGGCTGTGGAATATCTCAAGGCTTCCGAGTGCCTTACGCCAGCGAATCCAGGTTCGGCGAGGCAGGGAGGTTGGGGACGAGGAACTGATTCGCTACCAGGTGGCGGGGTCGGCGCGTCTTCGGCTGCTGTGGGACGACTCGATGCTTCGGATTCGGGATCGGTTCCCTGAGGGGATCCTCTCTGGATTCGCCGATGCAGTGGAGGCCGGCCAGCAGCGGATCCAACAGCCGGCCTTCATCATGGGGTCAATCACCGTCTTCGTCGCGTTCATCGCCACGCGGGAGGTTTGGACAGAGCATTTGCCGATCGTTGGCTACTCGTTGCCTCCTTCGGAATCGGCAGTGGACACGCTGCAGTCCTACGCCGGCGGCTGGAATCCTGCTGGATTCGGATCTCCGGAGACCCTCCGACCCGGGGTGGGCGCGGTCGCCCTGGTGCAGGTCCTCGCCTTCGGCAGCGGTGGCCTAGCCATCGCTCTCATCACCGTTGCCTCGTTTCTCTTCGGTGCGTTTGGTGTGGGAAGACTGCTTCGGATTTGGGGCATCAGATCGGTTGCCGGATACCTGGCGGGTTTCGTCCTGATGGCCGGCCCTGCTGTTATCGCGGCGACGGGCGCTACCCACTGGTTCATCCTCCCGGCGGTGGGAACCCTCCCGTGGGCGATCCGTTCGGTATTAGCACCGCGCACCGAGTCGCACGTCAACGGATTTGGCGCACTCGCCGGGGCCACCCTGGCGACCGGCGTCGTGGCTGTGTTCGTGCCGACGGCTCTGGTGGTCCCGATGCTGGCGGTTCTCGGCTGGGCTGTATTCGGGGTGGGGAAACGGTGGGGCGCCGCCGGCCGGATCACAGTCGCCACGCTCCTTGCACTACCTCTGCTGATTCCCTGGCTGCTTTACCTGGATCCCCTCGAGTTCCTCCGGTCCGGCACCCCTGCGTACTGGGAGCCGGCATGGCCTGCGGTGGTAGCTCTCGCCGCTGCCGCTGTGGGATCTGTCTTCGGTGGTGATAGGACGGTCGCGAGTGTGGGTGGCTGGGGGGCGCTCATGGCGGTGACTGGAGCTCTCGTGGCGCGAACGGGGAACTTCGGCATGGGCCAAGAGTTGGTGCTTGCAGCCCTGATGCTCAGCGCTCTCGGCGTGGCGGTGGCTGTCGGAGCAGCGTTCGAGGCCACCGCTCGTCGCCGAGAAACCGGCGGATGGCGAGCCTTTGCTGCGCTCGTTGGTGGTCTCGGTGCCGTTGCGCTCGTAGTGAGCACGCTTGCCTTGATCGGACCCGGTCGGGCCGGTTTGCCCGACGACACTCTGACGGGAACCTTCGATTTCGCTACGTCTGAGGGTGTCGAGCCGACCCGCGTTTTGTTATTCGGCGATCTCTCAACGCTTCCAGGCACTTCGCGTCAGATCGATGGTCTCGGGTACCGGGTGTTCGTTCCACCGCATCCGACATCGATGACGACCTTCCTCAATGAAGAGCGACTCGCCGACAAGGCGCTCGACTCGCTACTCCACGATCTGATCGGTGGGCAGTCCCGCCGCGCCGGTTCTGCTCTGGCCGAGTTTGGAATCGGTTGGGTTGCGTTCACCGCACCGAGTCCTCTTGAGGCTTTGTTTGAGCTGCAACTCGACTTCGTGGCTCTACGGTCGCTGGATTTCCCTGTGTTCCGGAATGAAGCATCGGTTGCCATCGCCATTTCCGCCGATGGAGACGTGTGGCGCGCAGAGGGTGCCGGCTATTCGGCCCCGGAAGGGGGATCCTCCGGGGCCATCTTCATCGCAACAAATGCCGACTCCAGGTGGGGACCAGGCGACTGGTCGCAATCGGATTGGGGCAATAGTGTCGTGACCCAGGAGTCCGAGATTCGCTTCACCTCGCATGAACCGCGCAGGTTTGCCGCGTACGGTGCCATGCTGTGGCTCATCGGACTGGGCTTTGTTCTTGTCGCGTCCCGCCTGAGGGGTGGCAGGGAATGAGGCGCACCATCGCTATCACTCTCGCTCTGGTGCTCGGAGGCCTGGCAGCGATCCTGCCACGGCCTAATTCGCTGCCTGAACCGCTGGCCGGCTTGATCATTGACCAACCGGGGATCGAGTCTCCGGTGGACGCCAGCATCTGGTACTGCCCTTGGTCCCAGGCGAACGCGGGGCGAGACTCGTTCTTCGGTGTGGTTTCGTTAGCGAATGCCGATGTCGAGTTCACGTTTCCTGTCGCGATACCGGGTGAGCAGGCCGACGAGGCTTCGGCTCAGACTCTGGGCCCAGGCGCCGCCATGATCACGCTCTCCGACATTGCACAGCGGGGGGATTCCCCGGGTTTCGTTGAGTTCACGGATGGCCCGGCAGCGGCCGGGGTGACCGTCGTTGGTGAGGTGCTAACAGCCGACAATTGTGTATTCCAGGGACCTGACGAGTGGTTCTTTGCCGGAGGTTCGACGGAGCCCGGCGAACAGCTTCGGCTTCGGTTGTTCAACCCGTTTCCTGAAACTGCCAAGGTGACTGTGACCGGGTTCAGCGAGATCGGCGTGGAGGCATTGGGTGAGCTGCGCTCGATATCTATCAATCCCAGATCGTGGCGAGATATCGACTTCGAGGAGTTGCTGCGTCAGCGCCAAGCGCTGGTGATATCAGTGCGGGTGGATGAGGGCCTTGTTGTGCCCGCCATGTCGTACACGCATGGCGAGGACGAAGCATGGTGGGTCGGTGGTGATCTCTCCAGTGAGTGGGAGTTCCCGGTCGTCCGCACCCGAAACCTCGAAGACGGTGCAATCGTTGTCGGCAACCCTAATCTCGCCGATGTCACTGTGACCGTGGATCTCTATACGTCTGAGGGTCCCGAACGGTCGGCATTCGAGTTCACCATTCCCGGAGAAACGCCTCTGCGATTCGACCTCAGCTCGGTCCTCAATGAGGCGGTAGGCGTACGCATCTCTGCGACTGCTCAGGTGACGGCCGCGGTCGTTGCTAGCGGAAGTGCGGGTACGGCCGTGACCGGAGGATCCCCCGCACCGGCCAGAGTGTGGTTACTTCCGGGCCTGCGCTCGGTTGGTCGCAATGAGGGCACCTTGTGGCTGATGAACTCAGGTTTCGAACAGGTTCTAGTCACGGTCAGCGAGCTCACCGGTACGGCTGTGGTCACTTCGCAGGTGCTCGTCGAACCCGGTGCTCAGGTAGCGGTGTCGATCACCGAGCCAGATGCTCTTGGTGTCCTTGTGGAGGCGAACAACCCAGTTGCCGCCGCGTGGTCCGTTGTGGGTCCGTCTGGCATCGCCTTCTCCGCTGGTTTGGCTGTTGTCGATGAGTGAGGTTTCGGCGCCGGTGATTGCCACAGTTGCCGTAGCCGTTGTGGTACCCGGGGTGGCGTATCTGTGGCGGCTCCGAGAACGGCACAATGCCTTCGTGACGCGGCTGCGTCTTGACGGAATCGAGGGATTGGTACTGTTCTTCACTGATGCCGCCTGTAAACGATGTGATCTTGTGCGCCAGCGGCTGGAATCGCTCGGGGCGTCGTTTATCGAGATCGCCTACAACCGCGAGCCAGATCTTCACCGGACGATTGGTGTAACCGGAGTTCCACTTCTGGTAGTTCGCGACGATACCGGTGCAGTCCTCGAACGGGTGGCCGGGTTGGCGTCCGAGCGACGAATTCGACGCGCTCTTGCTCGTCTCGCTTGACCCGTCCTGGGGACATCGGTCGTTCGCGTAATGGAAGGAAACCGTCCATAACCACACAGATGTGATTAACCTGTCCTCTATGATCGAATTGTGTGTTCGCTGTGCTGCGCCAGCCGGGATCGTGATGTCATTCTCCTATCTCGATCGATCGGTGTGGCTCGACGATTTCACCGAACCCGTCGCACCCGGGGTTGCGTATCCCATGTGCGAGGAGCACGCCGGGCGAATGACCCCGCCTGTCGGCTGGACGCTGGTGGACCGACGCACCGCGGTACGCCCACTGTTTGCCTCACTCGAAGTCGCGTAAAAGTGCTCGGCCCGGCAACGTTTGCCGCGCTCACGACGTCCAGCTACCTCTCAGGCTGCGCTCTCGTCCTCTAATGCACTGTCAAGTGCATCTTCGAGACGGAACTCCGGCGTTCCGGTCCTTCTCGGCCCCAAAGCGCCTCCGGAGAGTGGTTCCGTTCAGGGAACGGCCTAGAGGTGGTACGTCTTTGCCAGAGATTTCGCTGCCGCGCCCCGAGCATCGCCAACGCCACCGGCCAGGGCACTGACTTGCCGATCGACCGAGATGTTCTTGAGGCCGTCCGAGAAATGAACGAACACGATTTGCGGCGTCTCGTCATTCTTGCTCGAGCCCGCCTCGAGAACCGTGGTGTTGCCCTCGACACGGATTCCGGTTCGCGGGTGCGACTTCGTGAACAGTTGGTTCGCTGTGGAAAAGAAGCTTGTTCCACCTGTCCACACGGTCCGTACTGGTACGCTTTCTGGCGCGAGGACGGGAGACGCCGGTCTCGGTACGTTGGGAAACTCGAGGAGGATTCGGTCGGATCCTCCGGGGGATTGATCGAATCTGACCCGAATGGTGAATGACGAGAAAGGTATGCGTCGCAGGCGCGAGTCGACAGTAATCGAATGCTCGGAATGTGGGGCATCCGATGCCATCCAGATCGAAATCACACTTCCAGACCAGTCCGACGTGACATTCAACTCCTGTCACCGGTGTGAGCACCGATGGTGGAAGTCAGGAGCAAGAGTGATCGATTTGGCGACCGTTTTGGACAAGGCCCGGCGACGCTGAATTCAATCTCTGGGTGGCAGCGTTAGCCTGCCCACACCGTGACTGCCCCACACGAGATACTCCTACACCATTCCGCTTCCGACCGTCGGTGGTTGCGTTTCGTCGTGCCCGGCCTGCTGGCTTTGGGGGCACTTATGGCGTTCGGGTACATGAGACCCGACCGCATTTTCGTCGCTAACACGCCAACTGGTGGTGACATGGGGGCACACGTTCTGGTTCCTGCCTTCGTGCGCGACACGCTGCTCCCCGGCGGGCGGCTCCTCGGATGGAGCAACGACTGGTATGCGGGTTTTCCAGTCCTGTACTTCTACTTTCCATTGCCGGCATCCGTCATCGTGTTACTCGGTGTCATCCTGCCGTACGGCGTAGCGTTCAAGCTGGTGACGGTCGCCGGCCTGGTTGCGCTGCCCTTTGGTGCCTACCTGTTTGCCAGAGGCTTGGGATTGGGAAAGTCGGTGGCGGTCGTGGCGGGCATTGCCGGCGGAACGTTCGTGTTCATGGAGTCGTTCACCATCTTCGGCGGCAACACCTTGTCCACACTTGCCGGGGAATATTCGTTCTCGTGGTCGTTTGCGTTGTCTTTCGCCTACCTCGGCGTGCTTATGAAGAACGTGAGGGAAGAATCAGGATTTACTCCTGTCGCGGGTGTCCTGCTCGCTCTTACCGCTTTGAGCCACCTCATCACGACACTTGTCGTAGTTATCGTCTCGCTGCCTTTGCTGTTCAGGCGGCGGGGACCTACGGCACTCGTGCGGAGTTGGGGGATCGGGTTCGGTCTTGCCGCGTTCTGGGCCTTGCCGCTGCTGGCAACAGTTGCGTATACGACAGACATGAAGTGGTTTCCTGTTCGTGGCTTTGAGGCTGTCTTTCCGCGAGAACTGTGGCCGGTACTCGTGCTTGCTGGCGCCGGACTCGTCTATCTGGTGTGGCGTCGCGTACCGCTCGGTCCGGTCTTGGCGCTCCTCATAGTTCCTCCCGCCGGGTACTTCATTATCCAATACATCGATTTCCGCAAGCTGTACAACGCCAGGCTGCTCCCGTTCTGGTACTTCACGGTCTTTGTCCTCGCGGGCGTTGCCGTCGGCGCGACCGCTCAATCGATTGCCCGACGGTTTCGAGGTGGATCGGAGGTGCGATGGGTCGCAGCGTCTGTCGGTGTCGTTTTCTTCCTGGCGGTGGCTGGGCTCGGCATAGACAAGGCGCCAAAGTGGGCCGCCTGGAATTACAGCGGATACGAGGCCAAGGCCGCATTCGCCTACGGTGAGAAGGGTGAGGAGATCCTGCAGGCCGACTACTGGGCTGAATACTCGGGTCTGATGACCACCCTCGACGGCTTGCCGGACGGGAGGGTGATGTGGGAGGCCAACAGTGATCTCAACAGATATGGAACTCCGATGGCTTTGATGCTCACTGGGTACTGGTCGGAAGGTCACCCGTCGATGGAAGGCCTGTTCTTCGAGTCGTCGCTGACCACGCCGTTCCACTTCATCAACGCCTCTGAGTTGAGTGAGCATCCCTCGAACCCGATCCCGGGACTCCCATATTCCGGATTGGATTTCGATCGCGGGGTCAAGCACCTGGCGGTGTACGACGTCGAGTACTACGTGTCGTGGACTGAGGCCGCTACCCAGGGTGCACATGATTACGGACTCGAGGTAGCCGCGGTCTCGGACCCCTTTACAGTTTTTTTTCTGCCTGAAGTATCCCTCGTCGATGTTGCATCGTTCGAACCGGCAGTATGGGACGGTGAGGAGGCGTTCTTCGATGCCGCAGTCGAGTGGTACGACGCAGTCGATGGCCTCGATCGGTGGATTGTGGCGGATGGCCCGGAGGCGTGGCGTCGGATAGACGATGCACTCCTGCGGAGTCGCGACACCATTACAGGGTCGGGGACGGTAACTGACATCGTGCTGGATGATCATCGGATCTCGTTCTCCACCACCGCTGTTGGTGTGCCTCATCTCGTCAAGGTCTCGTGGTTTCCCAATTGGGTCGCCTCCGGTGCCGACGGGCCGTACCGCGCCGCGCCTTCGCTGATGGTGGTGGTGCCTACCCAGTCGGACGTGGTCATCGAGTTCAAGGACCGGCTCCCCGAGACGGCAGGGAAACTGATATCGATCGCAACATTGGTCGGTCTGGGAGCGGTGGCCTTCGTCAAGCGCAGGCGCCGGGGTCAGTAGCCAAGAGACAATGAACGTAAGAGGTCGATAGACGGCCCTCAGTTCTGGCCGAATCCTGGCTACTGGCTACTTATGCCACTCAGAAGATTGTTGCCGTGCCTCGTTCTTCAGGGCGCGTCGAATTCGCCATAGACCTTTGAGGGTGCGAGGGATCCGGCTTACGAAGGATGATCGCGCCTCCCGCATTTCCTTGACCTTGACAGGGATCTCGACGATACGGTATCCGGTTTGCTCGGCGCGGATCACGAGTTCGGTGTCGAACAGATCCTTGGTGGATCGGATTTGTGGTGTCAACGCTGCAACGACGGGCCGCCTGATCATCTTCATGCCGTGGGTATCGGTCACTTGGGAGCGGAACGCAAGTCTGAGCACGAGGTTGAATCCCCAGGTCCCGAGACGCCTCAGCAAGGATCGCTGGTCATCGGATCCCACAACCCGCTTCGAGGCGAGAACGATGTCCGCCGACGCTTCGAGCCGAAGTCCGGAACGGAGAAAATCGCTCGAGAAGAAATCGATATCGAAGTTGACGACCCAGGTTCCCCTGGCTGCAAGAAACCCGCTTCGCATAGCCGCCCCATAGTCGGGATCGGGCATTTGAACGACCGAGATTCGGTTATCGACAGCTGCGAAGCCTTCTGCAATCTCGGCGGTAGCATCGGTCGACCCGTTCTCGGCGACAATGATCTCGAACGGTTCACCGACAGATTTCAACGCTTCGACGAGTCGGGGAAGGGCACCTTCGATGAAGCCCGCTTCGTTGTGAACGGGAATCACCGCACTGATGACGGGAGACGAGCACATCGGCCATTTGAGTTTAGGAGACTCCGAGAACCTTGCGAGTGGCTTGCCTGGCTGCCGATAGGAGCAACAGCATCATTCGGCAGGCTCCCAGTGGCAGACCGTCGCTCGTAGAATGTGGCCACGATGAACCTGGATGCCATCTTCAAGGCGTACGACGTGCGCGGCGTCGTACCTGCAGAACTCGACGAGGATGGGGCACACCGGATCGGATCCGCATTTGCCAGGTTCGTCGATGCCGAACGGATAGTGATCGGAAGGGATGCCCGGATGTCTTCACCCGGTCTGGCGGCGGCGCTCGGTGACGGAATTCGAGCAGCAGGCGTCGGTGTCGATGATCTCGGGATGGTCACAACCGACATGGTCTATTTCGCATCGGGGCACTTCGATCTTCCGGGTGCGATGGTCACGGCATCGCACAATCCGAAGGGCTACAACGGCATCAAGTTCTGTCTGGCCGGTGCCGCTCCGGTGGGTGCCGATAGCGGTCTCCTTGAAGTTCGTATTTTGGCGGAGGAGGATCCGTCGACAAATCTCGCTGGCAACCTGCGCTCTCTTGACGTTCTCGACGCATACATCGACCACATGCTGGCGGCGGCAGGAGCTGCTTCGATAGGGGGTCTCCGTGTGGCCGTCGACGGTGGCAACGGCGTTGCTGGCGTGGCGATTCCGTCGGTCTTCGATCGGATCGACGCCGACCTCATCGGTCTGTTCCTCGATCCAGACGGGACCTTTCCCAACCACCATCCGGACCCGTTGCGCCCCGAGAACCTGATGGATCTCGCATCCCTGATCACGCAAGAGGTCCCTGACCTTGGAGTCGCCTTCGATGGAGACGCCGACCGTGCCGTTTTTATCGACGACGCCGGCGAACCTCTTCCCGGTAGCACGGTCACTGCCATGCTGGCCACCTGGTTCCTCGGCGATGCTTCCGGAGCCAGCATTGTTTACAACCTGATCTGCTCGAAGGCGGTGCCTGAGGCGATAGTTGCGGCAGGCGGTACGCCGATCCGGACGAGGGTCGGTCACTCCTACATCAAGCGGGTCATGAAGGAGACCGGTGCGGTGTTCGGTGGCGAGCACAGCGGCCACTACTACTTCAAGAGCAATTTCCGGGCCGACTCGGGAATCCTAGCCATGCTGGTTCTGATGCGAATTCTTGCCGAGTCGAACCGCCCTCTGTCGGAGATTCGCCGCGACTACGAGCCGTATTGTCAGTCCGGGGAGATCAACATGCTTGTTGAGGACACCGCTTCTGAGATCGATCGCGTCGCAGCGGCATTCAAGGAGTGCGACCGCCTCGACGGGCTGACCGTCGATCTCGGCGATCGATGGTTCAACTTGCGTCCTTCGAATACCGAGCCCGTGCTCAGGTTAAATGTTGAAGCACCAAGCCGTGAGCTGGTGGAGCTCTTGGTTGCGAGGGTCCGATCCAAAATTCAGGAGGTCGATGATGGTGGTTTCTGACGAACTCATGGAAATCCTGCGTTGTGTCGAGTGCCGATCGCCTCTCGACCAGCGGGAATCTGAACTCGTTTGCCAGGGGTGCAACCTGCACTTTCCGGTCGAGGGCGATATCCCCGTGATGCTTCTTGAGTCCTCGTATCGACCGGAAGAGTCGTGACATTCATGTGGCGAGTGGAGTTTCGTTTGCCTGCTGCGCACCCCGCAGTAGGTTCGAACGAGGGTTGGGAGTGACATGGACCGGATATCGAAGATCGTCGACGATCAGCGGCCGTGGGGTTGGTTCCGACGCTACACGCTCAATGAGAGGTCCACGGTCAAGGTGATAATGGTGCGACCGGGCCACATTCTGAGCGAGCAGCGGCACCGAGATCGCGAGGAATTGTGGGTAGTCCTCGACGACGGGCTCGAGGTTCAGATCGGTGGTATCACGACGCTGGCAAGCGTCGGTGACGAGTTCTTCGTCTCCAAGGGGGAGACCCACAGGATGTCGTGTGTGGGCAATGATCCGTGTCGCGTTCTGGAGGTCGCGTTCGGTCGGTTTGACGAAGATGACATCGAGCGACTCTCGGACGACTACGGACGCACCACCGACTGAGTGGTGATCTCGACGTCTGCCGCCTCAGACGGACTGGCCGTCTCGGCTGTTGCCGCAGAACGAGTACCATCGCAGCGCTGTCGGCGCTGTTGTGATCTGACGATCTTGTCACGAGGACGCCTATCGATCACTCCGGTACCGATTTCGAAACCTCAAAGTCCGTTTGTCTTTCAGGAGTCGCAATGAATTACGACATCGCAGATCCGTCGCTCGCGGAGGCAGGTGCCCTTCGTATCGAATGGGCGAACGCCCGAATGCCCGTACTCGCCACGATTCGGCAACGGTTCGAGAAGGAAACCCCACTCGACGGGATTCGTATTGCCGCGTGTCTGCACGTGACCACCGAAACCGCCAATCTCATGACAACGCTGCGAGCCGGCGGAGCAGACGTCATGCTCTGCGCCTCCAATCCGCTGTCGACCCAGGACGACGTTGCGGCGGCCCTGGTTGCCGATGGAGTCGCCGTGTTCGCCGTTCGTGGGGAGGACAACGACACTTACTACTCCCACCTACGTTCGGTGCTGGACGCCGATCCCCAGATCACCATGGATGACGGTGCCGACCTCGTGACCATGCTTCTCAAGGATCGTCCGGATCAGTACCCGATCGGTTCGACCGAGGAGACGACAACGGGTGTGATCCGACTGCGGGCTATGGAGATTGATGGAGTGATCAGATTCCCCGTCGTAGCGGTCAACGACTCGGCCACCAAGCATCTATTCGACAATCGCCATGGGACTGGTCAGTCGGCGCTCGACGGGATCATCAGGTCCACCAACGTTCTAATGGCAGGTAAGACCGTCGTCGTCGTCGGCTTTGGCGATTGTGGTGCTGGCGTTGCCGCTCGTTCCGACGGCCTTGGTGCGAAGGTCGTTGTGGTTGAGGTTGACGCTGTGAGGGCATTGGCCGCGGCGATGGAGGGATATACGGTGGCGACCGCCGACGAAGCGGCTCGTATCGGCGACCTGTTCATCACGGTGACTGGCAACCTCCGGGTCCTGCGCGGCGAGCACTTCGAGATGATGAAGGACGGAGCGATAATGGCCAATGCCGGACACTTCGATGTCGAGCTCGACCTGACGTATCTCGAGGAAAACGCCGTGAACAAGCGCCGTATCCGCCACGAGCTCGACGAATGGATAATGGAGGATGGTCGCCGGCTTCACGTCGTGGCCGAGGGTCGCCTCGTCAACCTAGGTGCAGCTGAGGGTCATCCAGCCGAGGTCATGGACATGTCGTTTGCCAATCAGGCGCTTGCTGCCGAGTGGCTTGCAAAGGATGGAGGCAGTCTCGAGAACAAGGTGCATCGCCTTCCCGAGTCCCTCGATCAGGAGGTCGCTGCTATCGCTCTCGAATCTCTCGGCGGTGGTCTGGAGCACCTCACGGATGAGCAGCGGGCCTACCTGGCCTCCTGGGAGCAAGGAACGTAGCCGAGTTCAGCGATCGTCGATACCTGGTGGCGCTGCGATCACGCCGATGATGGCCGGAAAGCTGCTCGACATCCTTAACCAATTGCTACGCCATCAGGAGTTTTCGGCTCCTCGAAAACCCGCCCTTACTGGCCGCGAGGTCGAAGTACTCCAGCACGTGGCTTCCGAAATGACATCAAAGCAGATCGGCCATGTGCTGTTCATAAGTGAGAACACTGTGAAGAACCATGTCAGAAACATTCTCGACAAGCTGGGATTGCACTCTCGCAACGAAGCAGTGCTCTACGCCTTTCGCGAGAAGCTGATCGAGTTATAGCTGTGGCGAAGAGCAAGGGTTCGGCCGATCCCGAAGCAGTCGGCGTCGCTTAGCGCGGCGAGCAATTACAGCGGGTGAGGACCGTGCTCGACTTAGCGGAGATCGGTGCGGACGATATCGAGCTCCGCTCCAAGATCCTGGGCAGCTACCGGATATCGATGACGGCTTCGTCACGGGTTGATCCCGGATTCTTCCTGGAAGCAATGGAACGCGGGCAGAGTGTTGAGCGTCGACCGCTGGCCTCGAAGCCAGTCGCCAGTCACCCCAGATATCTCTGCCCGATGCCCGATGCCCGATGCCCGATGCCCGAATAGCAACGTCGCCAGGTCGGTTCATGTTCTGTTCGGTGTCGCATTGCAGTCCCCTGTTCCACACCCCCCACCCACCGATATGATGGTTTCCCATGGCCCTGCTGAAGAAGATTCTGAGCGCGGGCGAGGGCAAGAAGATGAAGGAGCTCGTGGCGCTCGTTGACGTGGTCAACGGTTTCGAGGCCGCCATCTCTGCCCTCTCCGACGAAGCACTAAGAGCCAAGACCGATGAGTTCCGGGTTCGCCTTGGTGAAGGTGAGACGCTGGCCGACATTCAGGCCGAGGCGTTTGCGGTCGTCCGTGAAGCATCGCAGCGCGTGCTCGGCCAACGTCACTACGACGTTCAGGTCATCGGCGCGGGTGCGTTGCACAGCAATGCGATCGCCGAGATGCGAACAGGTGAGGGCAAGACTCTGGTGTCGACCATGCCGGTGTACCTCAATGCCCTGGAGGGCAAGGGAGTCCATGTCGTCACCGTCAACGACTACCTGGCCAAACGCGACTCGGAGTGGATGGGCGGCGTGCACCGTTTCCTCGGACTCACCATTGGGCTCATCCAGGCCGACATGCAACCCGA
>PVBE012994674.1_pt1 | contig 12742 bp, 11 predicted proteins | sample 1631181 | NCBI WGS metagenome assembly PVBE01 (sample SAMN08397723, study PRJNA350692) | Marine metagenome, whole genome shotgun sequencing project. | isolation source: water | place: Pacific Ocean | collected 2012-04
CGCTCCGCGCGCTTCGCGCGCTCCGGCCAGGATAGTCTTCACGAATCAGGATCGTCGTGCGAATCTTATCGGCGTCGATGGCATGATTAAGAGCCTTGCGAACGTTGACATCCGCCATCGGGCCGCCGAAACGGTTGGCAAACGCTAAAAAGAAAATACGAACGGCGGGGACCACTTTGGCAGTCGTATTCGGGTGATTTTTAATCTGGGGAATGAGGTGAGCCGACACCCCCTGGATAAAATCGACCTCTCCCGTGAGCAGGGCCTTCACCCGTGTTGTCTGCTCGATGATTCGCCGCAGAACGATCGTTTGGGGCCGGTTGGGATATTCTTTGTTTCCCCACCATTTAGGGTTCGCCTCAAAGACCATCTTGGTGCCCTTGCTCCAGGACTTAAGAATATAGGCCCCGCTGCCCATTGTGTTCCGGGCAAGATACCTTCTTCCCTTTGCCTCGGCCTTGGGATTCGTGACCAGAAAGGCGCGATTAATGAGACCAAAGAGGCCATTATCAGGACTCTTGAGGTGCAAGATGACCGCCTTTTTTCCAACGGGCTCAAACCTATCCCATCCCTTGTAGTAAGCCCTCTGGCGGCTCTTGAATTCCTTCTTGCGAATCCGGTTCAGCGAAAACGCCACCGCCGCCCCGGTCACGGGACTGCCGTCCGAGAATACGGCGTCTTTTCTGAGATAGAACTTGATCTTCGTCGGGCTGAGTTTTTCCCACCTTTCGGCGAGCCAGGGTCTTGGCTTCCTCGTTTCCATGTCGTACTTGATCAGCGTGTCATACGACCAACTCCAGTTAATGAACCCGATCGCGTTGGTCGTAATATTGGGGTCCATTGTGGGGGGTTCTTGCGGAAAAGCGACAGTAACCGTTCCCTTGGCGCCGAGGGCAATCGGAACAGAAGAAACACCGAATAAAAGGACCATCAAAAATACAAGACACAACCTTTTAGACATTGCTCATTCCTCCTCAATAAAAGATCCAGTCCGACTGGCTATGCATTTTTCGCTTCCGTATAGTCTTCAACTCGACAAAATTAAATGCCTACCAACGAATTTTCCCTCAACAATAATCAAGGACATGGCGGAATCCCAAAACTAAGCGGACCGGCAAATACACCAAACTCCCGTTCATGTACGATCAGGCTCCCCGCCACACCAAATTCATTCACGACGAATCAGCTAACAAGTCTATTCTCAAGTTGTAATATATATCTGCAACCATATACTTTTCCGGAACGCCCCGCAACGACAATCAAATTGCGTCCTTCTCTTGAGCGGGCGCAAAAAGGTTTCAGGATGTGGACCGGCAATGTTGAAAAATATGGCGGAAAACGAACTTTGAGTTAATGATATTTTGTGGACAAGGAGGAGCAAGGTGGCTGAGAAAGTAGGTATCGTGGGCATCGGCCTGATGGGGTCCGCCTTGTCGGGGAATCTGATTCAGGCGGGTTTTGAAGTTCAGGGATTTGATATCGACGGCCGCAGGGTGGACGAGTTCACGGAGCGGGGAGGAGTTGCGGTGGACTCTCCCGCGGCGGCGGCCCGAGGAGTCAAATGGATGGTGACGTCCCTTCCCAACGGTGAAATCGTAAGGGAAGTCGCCCTGGGATCGGACGGGATCGCGGAAGGGGCCGAAAAGGGGCTGATACTCTGCGATGCATCGACCACCCGCCCTGAGGGTTCGGAGAAACTCGGGGCTGAGCTCGCGGGGCGGGGTATACGATTTCTCGACACCTGCGTCAGCGGAACGAGCGCCATGGCCTGGGAAAAAGATCTCATCGTTATCGCCGGAGGCGAGAAGGACGCTTTTGATGCATGCCGTCCCTACCTCGAGTCCTTCAGCCGGGCGGCCTATCACATGGGACCCGTTGGGGCCGGCTCTTTGACGAAACTCATCATCAATCTCGTTCTCGCCGGAAATCGGCTTGCGCTGGGAGAAGGCTTGCTTCTCGGGACAAAAGCGGGAATGGAATTGACCAATTTACTCACTGTACTTCAGGACGGCGCCTGTAGCTCGAAAACCATGATCGACAAGGGGCCGAAAATGATCCGGGGCGACTATACGCCCGAGGGAAGATTGTCCGCGGAAACCCCACGTCTCATGCTCGAGCAGGGAAACCGCTACGGTGCACCGATGCTGATGACGAGTCTGTGGCTGCAGCTTGTGCAGGCGGGTTGCGAGATGGGTCTCGCCGAGCAAGACCCTGTCGCTTTTCATGAAGTTCAAAGGGTCCTTGGGGGATTGCCCGGGCGACTCGAGTAGGTATCGGCGCCACCCGGAGGGAATTTCTGGACCAAATACCTATCTGGAACGGGCGCGATTGGGATAAAAGACGAGTGCGTTTCACGATTCCTACAACGCCCGGCGGGTTCACCGGGCGTTGAACCTGAAAACACACGATGAAACCGCCGGGAAGGGATCGCCTTCCCTGGCGGTATTGAGCAATTCTGAATGGCTGTCACATTGTCGAAGTCTAATCAGACACCCAAGACCGCTTGGTTAGGAATTCGCCAAGCGCGCGCCCTTAGGCCACCAATTCCGCGTGAAGCGCTTCAGGCTCGATGGGGAGTTCGACCGGCCTTTTTCGCTTGGCCGAAAGATCGCACGCCATCGTGAGCATGAGGTTCCGCTGACCTTCGGCGCCTGTCGCGTGCGGAGTTTTAACGCCGGTATATACGTGCGCCAGCCATGCATTTGACTCCTCCCTCATCGGACCCCAGAACTGCCCGTCCGACACATCGCCCGCCGGATAGCTCCCGAGGAGATGGACTTTCCGTTCATCTCCCCTGTGCGAGGGCAGCGGCTTTTCGGTGGCCATGATCATGTCAGCGTGAGTGTCGTCGATGGTGAGCGCACCCTCGGTTCCGATGATCCCCACCGTCAGCGAGTAAGTCGACGCGGGCCAGTTAACCGGCATCCCCCAACTGCAATCCATGCTCCAAATACTCCCGTCGTCAAAAGTGAAGATGTTGAAGGTGGCGTCCTGGGTGCCGATACCCGCCATGGTATTCGTCACCGCACGGGAGGTGACCTCAACGGGCTGTTTGGAGCCCCCGAGAATGAACAGCGTGGCGTCCAGGGCATGGGTACCCGATATCACCATCGGGCTCAGCAGGGAGCGGTCCTCGTTTCCGGCCAGGCGCGTGATCCCGACCATGCGGTTCACGAACGCCCGCGTTGCGGCCGAGGTAATATTCCCGAGGCGCCCCTGGGCGACATGCTCCCTGGCGGTCAGCCATCTCCGCCTAAAACGCTGGGTGTAGCCGACAAGGAGTTCGGCCCCGGCCGCCTCGGCCGCCGCCACCACCCGGGCCGATTCGACTACATTGGTCGCCAGCGGCTTTTCGACCAAAATCTTGTGCCCGCCTTCGATGGAAGCAAAAAGTGTCTGAGCGTGCCATTCCTCATCGGTGGCCAACACCGAGGCGTTTACCTCGGAGCGCTTTAAAAGCTCCTTGTAGTCGGTCGTAAAAAAATCGGCGTCAAGATCTTCGGCGAGTTTTTTTCCTTTTTTCTCGTCGATGTCGCAAAGGCCAAGCCACTCGGTCCCCGGATACTCCCTGGCGCAACGGCCCCGGATGGCCCCCACCCTTCCGCAGCCCACAACCGCAAGGCCGATCGGATTTTTTTCTAGCTTGCTCATTTATCCCCCTCAAAAAATAACTAAACAGACCGTGATAAAAAATCTATTCGTCCAGTTCCTCGGGAGAAATCGGAAGAGAGACAGCTTTGCCGGTTTTAGCGGAATGGTCCATCGCCATCGTCATCATCAGGTTCCGGTGGCCTTCGGCAGCGGTGGCGTGAGGTGTTTCGGCCCCGGTATAGAGCCGGGAGAACCAGGCGCCCGTCTCCTCCCGCATCGCCCCCCAAAGCTGGCCCATCACCATGTCGCCCGGCGGATAGCTGGCCAGGAAACTGACATTCTTCTTCTCGGGCAGGCCCATGTCCGGGCGAACAGCGGTGCGATGGGTCGGATGCGGGTCCTCGGTCGCCATTACCAGGTCCCGGTGGGTGTCGTCCACGGTGATGACGCCTTTCGTGCCGACGATGCCAAGCTCGATGGTATAGGTCGCCGCGGGCCACACCTTGGGAAGCGCCCAGCTGATGTTCATGCTTAGCATCGAGTTGTCGTCGAAGGTGAAAATGCCGAAGGTCGCATCCTTCGTCCCCAGCCCAGCGAGGGTGGTATCGATCGAGTGGGCGTAGATCTCAACAGGCTTCTTATCGCCAAAGAGCCAAAAACTCAGATCCAGGCTGTGTGTGCCAGAAACCACCATCGGCGTCAGGCGTGTGCGGTACTCGGTCTTCGTCACGGTGACAAACGGGGCCCAACCGTTCATGAAGGCGCGCGTTACGGCCGAGGTTGTGTTTCCCAGGTGCCCGTCGAGGATTTGCTGTTTAACGACAAGATACTTACGGCGGAAACGCTGGGTATAGCCGACAACGGCGTCGATGCCTTCATCCTGGATAATATTCAGGATTTTCGCGGACTCAACCGCGCTCGTAGCCAAGGGCTTTTCGAGCAGCAACCGGGGTTTATTGCCGCTTTCGAGAGCCGCGTGAATCGGGCCGACGTGTTCATTCTCCTCGGTGGATATGATCACGGCGTTCACCTCCGAACGCGAGAGCAGTTCATTGTAGTCGGTCGTAAAAAAATCGGCGCCGATATCGGAGGCGAGTTTTTTTCCTTTTTTCTCGTCGATGTCGCAAAGGCCAATCCACTCGACTCCGGGATAGTTGCTCGCGAAAGTGGAGCGGAAAGCGCCGATGCTCCCGCAGCCAACGACGGCCAAACCTATGGGTGATTTGCCGGCTCTTGTTGCATTCATTTATCTCTCCTGTCTGCCGTCCGCAATAAGAAGGCGCCGATTCGGCGCGGGATGTAAAAATACACGTTTTCCATATATCCTAAGCACAGGGCCGAAACACACCGGAGTGAGAAGCTATAGCGGACGCCGCCCCCAAAACGGAGCGGCAGAGAAGACAGATGTCGATTCAGCCGATTGAGGAACTCTCTAGCGGTGACGGCTCATCCCACAGCCAATTGAACGCACGTCCGGTCCGGGTTAGCTGCCCTACAAAATGGCTATTCCTGTATCAACATCGAAGGCGTGAACCCGATTAGGATTGACCGTGAAAGTGATCTTTTCGCCCTCACTGAAGCTCAGATTCGCATTCACACGGGCCGTAAGAGGGGTTCCACTCACGTCCAACTCCAGGAAAATATCCGAACCCACGGGCTCGACAAGCTCGATCTTTGCCTCGAACGTATTATCCATACCAGCGTCGCCGCCGAGTTCGAGGTCCTCCGGGCGGACCCCGAAAGTGACATCCCGACCGACATACGACCCCAGGCCGTTCGCGCATCCGGAAGAAACGAACGCCTTGAATCCCTGACCTTCGAGACTGAGTTTTCCGTCGGCCGATCCCACCTTGGCCGGAGCAAAATTCATGGAAGGGCTTCCGATGAAACCCGCAACAAACTGATTGATGGGTTTTTTATACACCTCCATCGGCGTCCCTACCTGCTGTATTACGGCGTCCAGCATGACGACGATGCGGTCCCCCATCGTCATGGCCTCGATCTGATCGTGCGTCACATACACCGATGTCGCATTCAGCTGATTGTGAAGCTTCAGGAGTTCCACGCGCATCTGGACGCGGAGCATCGCATCCAGGTTAGAAAGAGGCTCGTCGAATAGAAACGCCCTGGGATTTCGCACGATGGCTCTCCCGAGAGCGACCCGCTGACGCTGCCCGCCCGAGAGTTCTTTGGGGAAACGCTCCATCAGATCGTCGATCCCGAGAATATTCGCGACCTCTTTCACGCGCTTTACGATTTGATCCTTGGGCACCCGCCTGAGCTTGAGCGCAAACCCCATGTTGGCGAAAACGGTTTTATGGGGATAGAGGGCGTAGTTCTGGAACACCATGGCGATATCCCGGTCGCGGGGAAGCACGTCGTTCAACCGTCGGCCATCCATGAAAATGTCCCCTGCGGTGACCTCCTCTAGGCCGGCGATGAGGCGAAGCGTCGTCGACTTGCCGCAGCCCGAGGGACCCAAAAGGACGACGAACTCCTGATCATGGACGGTTAGGTCAACGTCCTTGACCGCGACCACGTTTCCGAAATTCTTGCCCAGTTTCTCAAGTACCAACTCACCCAACGTCAACCCTCCGAACGGAAAATCCCGGGCCGGTTAGCCCCGGTTTGTGAATAAACAAGTTATTGCTTGAGCGCCCCTTCGGCCAGCCCCTTCACGAAATATTCACTCAAGAATGCGTAAATTACCGCGATGGGAAGGGACCCGAGAAGGGAGGCGGCCATGAGCTTCCCCCAAAAATACACATCGCCCAAAGCCAGCTGGCCGTGAACCCCCACCGGAACGGTCTTCAGTTCGTCGTCGCTGATGAAGGTCAGAGCGTAGATGAACTCATTCCATGAAAAAGTGAAGGCGAAAATGGCGGCCGCAAGCACCCCCGGCAGTGCCAGAGGCAGGGCGATTTGGAAGAAGGCCTGCAAACGCGTACAGCCGTCGATGATCGCGCTCTCCTCGAGTTCCGCGGGAATGCTCTTGAAATAACCCAGCATGAACCAAGTCGAGAAGGGAATCAGATGGGTCGGGTAAGCTAGGATGAGGGCCAGACGGGTGTTGTTTAACCCCCACTGGTTAAAAACATAGGCCAGCGGGAGAAAAAGGACCGAAACCGGAACCAGGTAGGTGGTGATGATCCCCATTCCAAGCGACGACGCCCCCGCGAAGCGCAGCCGCGCCAGCGAGTAGCCCGCCAAAGCGCCGACGGTGACGGAGATCGCCGTGGCCGTTAACCCCACGAACAGACTGTTCCACACCCAACTGAAAAATTCCGTTTCCGTCAAAAGCTCGATGTAGTGATCGAGGGTGAATTCGGTGATCATCCAGGGGAGGCGATCCGCGTCGAAAAGTTCTTCTTCGACGGTAAACGACGATATCCCCATCCACAAGAAAGGAATCAGCGCAAAAGCCATAAAAAAGAACAGGGGAACATAGAGGAAAAACACCTTGTGCAGCTTCTCTCGCTGCCGCATGGTGAGCGCCCACTTCTCCTCCGCCCTTGCCGTCATCTGTGATATCGAAGTAGACATCTAAGTTGGGTCCCTCCGCATGCGGTATAGACGGTAAAAGATGATGACGAAAAGGAGAGGGAACATGGTGAACGAGACGGCAATCCCCTCACCCAGTTTTCCGGCCCCGAGGGCATACTGATAGGCCAGGGTGGAGAAGACATGAGTAGAATTGGCCGGGCCGCCCGAGGTAAGCACAAAGATGATGTTGAAGTCGCTCATCGTCCATATCGTGCCGAAAAGAGTGACGATGATAAGAACATGCTTGATGTTGGGCAGCGTGACGTTCCAGAACTGCGATAGAAGATTGGCTCCGTCGATTTCGGCCGCCTCGTACTGATCCTTGGGAACGGTCTGAAGGGCCGCCAGTAGCGAGACGATAAAGAACGGCATGGTTCTCCACACGTTGACGATGATGATGGAGGTGAGCGCGATCCCCCACTGGCTCAGCCAGAGGATCTTTTCTTCGATGAGGCCGAACGCGATGAGGGTGCGGCTGATGACGCCGAACGTATCATCGTACATCCACAGCCAAACAAGGGCGCTCAACACCGAGGGAATGATCCACGGAAGCAAGATGAATCCGCGGAAGAAATTTTTCATGCGGAAGGCCTGGTTCAGTATCAGGGCGCCGGTCAACCCAAAAACGACCTTGCAGACGACCGATACGGCGGTGAAAATCATCGTGTTCATCACCGTCCAGCGGTAAACCTGATCGCTCCAGAGATCGATGTAGTTGCCCAGGCCGATGAAATTGCCTTCCACCCCCACCCGCTTGTCCAACATGGTAAGCCAGACGGCCTGGATGAAGGGATAGCCCAAAAGAACGATGAGAAGCAAAAGAGCCGGGGCGACCATTAGATAGCCCAGAACCTCGGGCCTCTCCAGCCTGCAGGCCAGCGGCCCCAGCGGAGGAAAATGGTCCTCCGCCGGGGCCTGGCGCAACTCTTTCGTTTGCTCGGTAATCTCCCGAGGTTCTGCTATGCCCGCCATCGATTCACTCCGTCATCAAAGGCGATGACACTTTCTAGTTAACCCCGTAGATTTTCCGCAATTCTTTCACAGTTTGTTTGATGGTCTCATCGATACTTTGCGTCCCCTGCACGTACCGCTGGACCATCGCAAGCAAGTTGAAACGCTGGTGCACCTCAGACCCCGCCTTTGAGGCCGGGCCGGGCCAGCCCGGAACGTGGGCATAGAGGGCCTGCTTCGCCATAATATCATAATACTCGTTCTGGGGAAGCCGGCTGGCCAGCCCCTTTTGAGTCGGCGTCCACATCCAGGCTCTCTTGCTGAACCCGACCTGCATATCGGCCTGCGCCATGAATTTAATGAACTCTTTGGCCTCTTTCTTCTTTTTGGAATACTTAAAGAGCACCAGATACTGCGGGATGGCTGTGCAGTGGCGCCCGGCGGGACCTTTGGGCACCAGCGAGAATCCGACGTTCTTGTAAAGATTCGCCCACTTCTTCTTGGTGCTGGACTTCCACCAGATGCTCGGCGAGTTGATGGTCATCCCCGTCTTTCCGGCCAGGAAGGTCTGATTGTTCTCCAATGTCTTCCACTGGATTACCCCCTTGGGCCAAGCCTCTTTGTAGGCCTTTTTAATGAAGCGCAGTCCCGCGCGCGTCCCGGCGGAGTCGAGGGTAATTTTCTTGCCGTCATTGGAAACCTGCCGCATCCCGTAACCCCAAAGGATACAAAGGATCGTCGTACTGGGGTCGATGACGTGGGTCCCCAAGGACTCAGCCCAGGGGGCCAGTTTAGCTTTTTTCAGCTTTTTTCCGATTCGCAGGGCATCTTCCCAAGTGTCGGGCGGATTCTCTCCGATCTGCTTCAAGTGATCTTTACGGTAGTTCATCACCTGGGAGGTGGTCATGAAAGGAGCGGCCAGCCATTTGCCGTCGATGAAGCCGCCGTCCTTGTACATATTGTAGAAACCGCCGTTCTCTTTGGACAGAGGACCGACGACTTCGCTGACATCCGCGAGGGATTCTTTCACGGTGATGGCGCCGTTATAAACCACCATGAGAAGGTCCGGCCCACTCTTGGTCTCGGCGGCCGTGATGAGGCGGCGTCGAAGCTCGCGCGAGGCGATGAACTCGATTTTCAAGTCGATCCCCGTCGCCTTTTTGAATTTCTTCGGAATTGTTTTCAGGAATTTCTGAGCCGCCACCACCGGAACGGTGCGGACGGTCAATCTGAGCGGAGCGGCCTGGACAGCCACAACCGCGAAGGCCAACATGAAAAACGCTATGAAGGTTGCCGTAAAAAATCGTTTCCAGCTCATCAATTCTCCCCTCCCTTTACACAACGCGGATTTCATCTGAATTACATCTGAATCTCCCAGAACAAGCCTTATGCCTTATGAAGGACCGCTGATAGACAAATACCCTCCTCCGGAAACGGTTACTCCAGTCACCTCCTAAGATACAGGTTAAAAAGGAGGCTATGGCGATTCATCCCCTTCAACCAGGAATATTTATATGGTTCTTTAAAAATTTATTATTCTTGTTTAAATTTAAGTATACAAAAAAAATCATTTTTGTATAGGGTAATTTTCTCATGGTTATCATTTGATATCGGAAAAAACCTGGCAGACCGCTCAGGCAAAAGCCCTCGGCGGCCGATCAATGTTAACAGCTAACCCTTTGACTTTTATGGACAACCTATTCTTTGGCCAAAATTAGTGATCGGCCAACACCCTGAATCTAATGAAAAAATCCCCATAACCCGGATGGGTTACGGGGATTTTCAAGGGCAAGCTAAACCGGCTTCCACTCCTCCACGTCACCCCACTGGTCGAAAACGCTCTGGGCCGCACGCAGCGAGCCGTTGGTTCTTGGGTATCCGATATAGGGCGCGCAGGTCGTGATTGCCTCGACAACCTCATCCTGGGTGGCCCCCTGGTTCAACGCACCGCGAACCTGTCTCGTGACGGCTTCATACTCGCCCTGGGAGGCGCATACAGCGGTAAGAATGAGTTCCTTGGTCTTGATGTCCAAAAGAGGTTGGGCCCAGACAGTGCCGTAGCAATACTCGTATATCGCTTGACCGTGCATCGGCGAGATTTTTCCGATTTCCCCGATCCTGACCTCCCCCGCCTTCCCCAAGACCGAACCGGCAATCGCTTTTCCCTTTTCATACCTTTCGCTGATCATGAGTGCATCTCCTCTCCATGGGTGGTTGACCGGCTGAATATTCATACTACTGACCGTTGACTATCTTTGTTGCAATTTTCTTTTCACGAGACAATAAATATCTTAATCACTCCGCCGAGTTGTGACCAGGAACCTGCCATACAAAGGCCCGGATTCTCAAAATTCCGGAACTCACAGTCGATTCAAGGGTTCTCACGAAAAGGTCCTTGAGATGTTCGAATTCCTACAACCAAACCTCCTGGCCCTGTTCGCGGCGATCTTGTTAGCGGTCGCGAATATTCTCTACCGGGATTCCCTGCGCGAACTAAGCCCGGCGGCTGCTTCGTTTGTGACGCATCTCGTCATGGGTTCCATCGCCTGTGGCGTCTATGCCGCCTCGGGCGGAGTGGAGAAATGGCCCCTTGCAGGCATTCTCTGGTTTCTCCTCGCGGGGTTTGTCGGCAATTTTTTAGGCCGCTATTTGCTCTTTGTCTCCATTCACTATATCGGCGTCGCGCGCACTACCGTCCTCAGTCAAACCCAGCCGATTTGGTCCAGTATCCTGGCGCTTATTTTCCTCGGAGAAAGTATCGGCCTCGGGGCCGGGGCGGGAACCCTGGGAATTGTGATCGGCGCCAGCATCATCGTCCTGGGCCGCAAGGAAAAGGAAGAAGAGGGAGTTCTGAATACCACCTTAACCCTGTATTTACTGCCCTTCCTGGTGGCGCTCGTCCATGCGATGGCGCCGATATTCCGAAAATTCGGATTCGCCCTGATACCCTCGGCTCCGTTCGCGATTGGTGTCGCCACGCTTTTCTCCGCCGCCCTTCAACTGGCTGTTTTATCTTTCACGGAGCGAGGCGAGGGCCATCGGTGGGACCGTGGGGCTCTGCGATCCATCGTGATCGGCGCCAGCATCAACACCCTCTCCGCCCTTTGCTTCTGGACAGCCATCAAGGACGGGGCGGTGGTCGAAGTGGTCCCTATTCGGCGTCTTTCCGTTCTGTTCGTACTCTTGTTTTCTTGGATATTTCTCAGAAAGCTGGAGAATCTCAACTGGCGGGTTGTGATGGGAGCCGTTTTAAGCGTAATCGGCGGGGTGGCCATCATCTTGAGCCAATAAATCGGTAAAAAACACCACCGGGTCATCGATCCGATCAGGCAGTATTTTCTGGAAAGTTAGAATGAGTTTTTTGTATTACTGCCCGTGAATTTCAATAACAAAATGGTATTTAACAATTACCCTGAACTTCGCTGAACAAGGACTAAGCCTACGATCATCCGGGGACGAGGCCGCTTGGATCGACTCCAAATATTGTTGCCCCGGTGGGTTATACTCCGTTTATCCTAGGAAATCAGCATTTTCCCCGCGGCTTCCCTGACCCCCATACCGGGAAGGACGCCCCGGGATCCAGCCACATCGTTCATGCACGAAATAATCCCGTCGTTCCAGGTGCTCATGGTTTCGCCGACTCGGGCGGACATCGTCCCAACAGCGGCGGCTGCGATTCCCGCCTCGGCCAGCGGCGCGAACGCAGCGATTCCCGAATCGTCCTTCCCCCTTCCGGCGTCGTTCGTAATCACCCCTTTGACCTGAAGCCGGATAATCTCCGCAACAATCGTCTGACCAGAGTGCGAGCCCTGGACAAAAACGGCATCCGGATGGGGCTCCTGAATTTTCTTTAGGACTGGAAGCCCTCAGGACGCGTACACCGTTCCGTTTTCCGTCTCATCCAGGACGGTGATGGTATTCTTCTCACTGATTCCTTCGGGCTCGATCACCTTGCCGGGAGGGGCCTTGAGCAGGAGACGCGCGGCTTCTTGAATCGGCTGGCCGGGCCGTACGCCGAGGTCCGTGGCTGCCTCGTTGGCATGGCCAACCTTTCCGGTTTCATAAACCGAGTCGCCATCGGCAAGGCGGGCGGACATGGTCTCGCACGCTACCATGGGTATCCCGCGCTCCTGAGCGGAGACCAGGCCCGCGATACCGGCGCCATCCATGCCCACTCCACACTCATGAGCGACAGCGGCCTTTGCCCCCACCCGGAGCACCCATCTGATCGACGAGTAGGCGCAGTAGGAGCCGCAGATGATCACGTCCTTCGTCGTAACCCGATCATCAAAAAAAGTCATCGAATTGGCCGTAAGAATCCGCCCACTTTCCTCTTCATGTACTACTGTAATCGGGTCTTTCGCCATAAAGATAGCCCTCCGAATCGACCGGCATCACTCAAAACAACTGGATAACCAGATTCTAGAAGTCATTTCATAACTTCAAAATGACTTGGTATGCTGTGGTTCTCCGCCGGGAGGAGTGCAGCCATGGCATGGCGTGGCCTCACCGATCGGCGGTGGAAGCTGATCCAGCCCCATCTCCCGCCCCGGAAGATTAATCCCAAGGGCGGTCGCCCCTGGGCAGATAACCGCAAGTGCTTCGAGGGTATCTTGTGGATCCTGTGGACCGGGGCTTCATGGAGCGAACTACACCG
>PVBE011145681.1_pt1 | contig 12741 bp, 23 predicted proteins | sample 1631181 | NCBI WGS metagenome assembly PVBE01 (sample SAMN08397723, study PRJNA350692) | Marine metagenome, whole genome shotgun sequencing project. | isolation source: water | place: Pacific Ocean | collected 2012-04
TACAGCCTTACCTTTACAGACTTGGCCTTGTTGATTCTTATACCAAACCTTATCGCCTTTTTGTATTTCATCAAACAACTCATCTTCCCAAGCCTCATCTTTTAATGGAAAATATTTTTCTGGCATTATAACTCCTCCACATCGTCATATGACCAGTCACCACCTTGAGAGTGATTTTGATCCCACTCGTGTTCTTCGTGATGTTCCTCGGCCAGTTTTAATGCTTCATCTTCACTGTTGGCCTCTATGTCTGCCTCCATCCAAACCTCTTTGGTTGCATGGACTCTATAAATTTTCTTTGGCATTAGGCATCCTCCCCAATGTTGACTTTTTCACCTTTGGAATATTTGTAGACATCCTCATTCTCTAATTGCTCTTGTTCGTACTCCGCCATCCCTTCTGTGATATTAAACATATCATCTAAGGTCGAACCAACTCCTGTTTTCCAAAAGTCACTTTCTGAATTGTAATCGCTTGGTTGATAACAATCATCATGGCCATTGTCCCATTCTCCCATGAAGTCACAGCCACCTTCGTAGTAGTACGCCTTGATTTCTACATTATGTCCGCTTTCCATAAACTTATCATAAGCACCAATTGGTGGTGCCCAAGCAGAACTGAATCCAAATGATATAGTTGATTCACCTTCATTCTCTTCAGTTAGGTATTGTCTGTCCACACCGTAGAATTCATTGACATCCCACTTCGTAGACCAGTTTTCACATCTCCAATCGTACCAATTGTCATACCCATATCTAATCATATTCGCTCTTGCTTTATTCTTTTCTTCTTTTGTAGCATCATTTGGAAGAGGCGATGTCGTGTCTTCTAACGCCTCAGGCATAGGATACATAAAATTCAATAATCCCATGCTCTCGCCTTCATGTTCTCCTACAATTTTCTCTATCTTGTCTATCACGGAATTCGGACCCGTGATAGATACTTGATTATCGCACCAATTAGGCATTAACCGTCTCCTTTGTTAAGTGAGAACCGGGTACATTCCATCTTTGGCCTCTATCTGTTCTAACCAATACATATTTGATTTTAATTTTTTCAACCACACCTTTTTCTGTGATACTTCTTCTACCTTGAAACGATACTCTGTCACCGATTCTTAATGAATGGGCGTCTGTAGTATGTAATTGGTTTCTTCTTAACTTAACAGCCTCTACCACAGCCGATAAGTCTGCACCACTTAGACTATAAATGTCTGAAATGATTTTCTGCATTTTTTTGTTCATATATTTTCAACTCCTTTTGTTTATTAATTCAGTATAACATGGATGGTAATACCGTCAACCGTACTATTCTACCCATATTTCTTGACTTTTTAACGCCTGTTCAACTACTGATCTTGGCGATTTGGTATAAACTGTGAATACCGCTTGGCTATATTCCTCACCATCTACAACCGCTTCAATGCCTTCATATTTTAAAGCATTTTGAATTGACGGAACTATACTTCTATCTTCGTCTAAATCCCATTGATCTATATTAACCTCAAAGGTATGTTTATGGTTTTCTACTATTGTCATTTAAGACCTCCTATTTTTAAAATTGTATCTTTAGTAATTTGATATCCTTCTTCGTGTGCCGATGCTCCCCAAGTACCTTCTTCTGTTTTTTGTATAACCTTGCCGGTATAAATGATACCTTGATAAACCTTTTGACCAACATTGGCATCATTTACCGGCTGTAGGAGCATAACTAATCCTGCGATGGCGCCTTCAATACTCATCTAAACTTGCTTTCCAAATGTGATAAATGGTCTTCGCACCATTCCATCAATTCTTTTTTGTATCCATCATATTCAAATTCTTCATATCCTAAACTCTTACAATAAAGACCAAAATTCTTACCAAATGATTCTGCTCCCATTAAAGCATCATCACCATTCCACGAACATAATCCTTCTGTGAAATTGCCTTCTAGATATTGTTCAATATGTTCATCATATAATGTATCTAGGGTCTTAACCATTTTGCCGTTTCTAGTTTCTAATTCTATCATGCCTTCTCCTTAAAATATTCATCCCAAAATTCATCTGTCTCTTTTTCTCTTAACAGATTTGAATGTAATTGGTTTTCTTCATTTATTAAATCTAATATTCTAAAATCATGAAGCATATCTTCAAAAGGAATATTGTTATTGCTGTTCCATCTAACAACTCCTTCTTTATCAATATGGGCACCTGTGTGACCATTAGTACCATACCAATTATCTCTTATTTGATCTTCGTTGTATCCAACATCGTTTTTCAATTTAATCATTATCTATCCTCCCTTGTTCCATAAAATTGTCCGCCTTCTGTTCTATAAGGACCTCTAATTGCAAATGAATATGGATTAATCCACGGATCTGGAAATTTCAACATTCTCTCCATAACTTTTCTTGCCTTAATTAAAGTAAATGGACCCGAGTAATCTAAATATGATTCTAATCCATCATCTCCAAAATGCAATTCTGTGATATAAAATTGTTTCTTATTTTTTAACATTTCAACTCCTTGATTCATAATTCAGCATAACATGGATCTTATATGCGTCAACCTAGGGTAGAAATTTTTGGTATATATAAAGCCGAGCAAAAAACCTAGTAAAATAGCGACTAATTCGCCAGATTGAGTGGCACTATATCTAGTAGTTGGTCTTAAAGGATGGCACTATTTTTTTGGTTTTTGAATTTTCTTTTCTTCCAAGATTTTATTCAATCTTTTCTCAATAGGAAATCTAATTACATTTTTGAACTGAGATAATTTGATTTGTCTTTTCAACCAATCAATATATTTCATTTTATTTTGGTTTGACTGTTTTTGATTTCATTAAAGGTTTCGCTGTACCGGATTTCTTAGTACGAGATTTCATTAACGGTCTAGAACCTTTTCTTTTTTTGATTTGAACACCTTTAAGTCTTCTTGCACCTGCGCCTGATCGTTTGGTCTGTGCCAATTTCTTTCCTGCAATTTTGGCCTTAATTGCTCTCTTCTTTCTAATCTTTGCAGACCGTTGTGGATCAGTTTTCATAAAACAAGTTGATGGTTTGGCTACGATACGACCCTTCCTTGGACCGCTCGTGCATCTAAATCCTTTGGTTGGCTTACCGCCTTTTTGCCTTCTAAAAATTTGGCTCACTCCTTCTGCAATGGCAGAATGGTCTGGATGGCTGTCAACCTCCTGTGCCAAATCAATTTGTGGCGCTTGATCTTGTGGCACTTGATCTTGTGCCTGGCCGCCATTGATGGCACTAGATATTGTGCCACTAGATGTAGTATCTTCTGGTTTTTTTGGCGTACTGAATAATTCTTTGATCTTCATATGAGTATTTATTGAACCTGCCATAGCAGAACTAAACTAATACTAAACTAATGCTAAAAGAACTAATGCTAAACTAATGCTAAACTAATGCTAAACTAATGCTAAACGAACTGATAAAAGTAACATATTATTACATCCTGCTACATTTTAACAAGATCAACTTTTAACAATCAGTTAAATATGTGTAATGAAGATACACGAAGTATTAAACACAGACGAAAACATAGGCCCTGCACCGAAAGGTGTATGTTCAAAGCCTGCATCAACTCTACCTGCATCGTGGGTTTCGTCTTGCAAATCACAAGGCAAAAGAAAACGTACAGGCAAACGTGATGAAAAAATAAGTGGCAAGACACAAAAAGTTGCTGGAAAAAGAATCAAAGGCAAGAAGTACGGCGGCCCACTACCAGATTATTCAGCATAATAACCAAAAACCAGAGACCTAATAGCGAGCCAATAGCGAGCCATAACTACCATTATGACACAAAACACGGTTGGTTGCTACACCGGATGGGGAAAACTAAAAAAAGTTGTTGTTGGTGAATTACATCCAAAGGATTACTTTGATGTATTACCTGAATCTTCTTTCAAAGAACGAATGCAAAAACTTACCCAAGAATCGACCGAAGACCTAAACAACTTTAAAAATAGCCTGCGTTCACTAGGGGTACACGTGTACGAACTACAGAATTTTTTCCAAAAGCCTGGCGTACATAACAATGGACATCTCTCGGTTGTAAATCCTAGGCCTCCCTATACACCAAGGGATAATTTGTGCTTCGTTGATAATAAGATGTTTAGTTTTTTCACAACCATGCAACCTACAAGATTCTTTGACGACTTTGCCCATCATGACTTGTTTGTGGAACTGGCAAAAGACGGAGCCGAATGGCATCAGATGCCTAAAGGTTATTACAACATAGATCAAGAACAAGAATTAGACTACGTAGATCCTGAAAGAGGTGTAGGAGAGAACACGCCATACCTAGATGGTTCCAACTTTACTAAATGTGGGAACAGGATTTATCATTCGGTAGAAGACACAGCAAATCAGTTGGGCATTGATTGGTTCAAAAATATCATTGGAGACAAGATAGAATTAATCAAATATAAAAACACAAAACTATTCAGGAATCATGTGGACAGTATTGTTAAAATTATCCGTCCCGGCCTTGTGTTGTGCAACTTCCCCAAACAAGATCTAGTTGAGAGTATCCCAGAAATGCAGAATTGGGACGTGATACATTTGCCTATCGAAAAAAATAGTTTCAGATTGCAATTGAATGAATACCATAAAGAAAATGGCTTCAACTATGATGCCGAGGGTTGGTCACAAAACTGGTTGGAACAATGGGCAGATGATGATATCATAAACACAAATTTTGATCTAAATATTTTGTCACTTGACGACAAAACTGTGATCATACCCAACGAGAATCCACAGTTTGAGAAGTTATTAAAGTCGTACAATGTGGATGTTGTTGTTTGTAAATTAAGACACAGATTCTTTTGGGGTAATGGAATAAATTGTATGACTTCGGAGGTCCTTAGAGAAGATGAGTGCATCAACTACTTCAACTAAAACCAGTTGCAAAATCAAGTTAGAAAGAAGCAATCCAGATCTAGGCCCTGATTTGAAGTGCAGAATATATTTGAATGACCTATTGCTTGACACTATCACCTTAACCGATACAAGAAACTTACACTATGATATTGATGTCCGGGACGACGACAATTATTTGGACATAGAGCACTACGATCGCGACAATGCTAACACAGAAACAGATGCAAAAAATAACATAATCAGGACATCTATGGTATTGATCAAAGATATCAAGATACATGAAGTAAAATTTTATGCAACTGCAAAGCATTCACAGAATAAATTCTATCCTGCTTATGACAAAACATATTTGGAGTGGGCCAGAAAGAACGAGCCAGGTAAAAACTTCCCTGACTATATAGAAGCATCTCCTGAAATTGGCATTAATGGAAAGTTTAGATTGCATTTCAAATGGCCATTACATCTACATGGAATGTATTATAGAAATATGTACAATCACACGGACGGAATATAATTAGACTTATGCCACAAAAGATAAAGACAAAAAGGTTGTTAGTCTCAGGCGATAGTTGGATGGCTAGTGAATGCAATTGGTACGAAGAACTATTTGATAGTGAGCAAGTGACCAATTTGGCAGTACCAGGATCAGGAAACAAGTATATTGCCGAGTCTGTGATGTCGCATATTATATTCAAACAAGATGTAGACTTTGTATTTGTAAATTGGAGTGGATTAGTTAGGATTGATATACCTATGCCTTTGAAAGTGTCAAACCTAGGGAGATCACACGAAAGAACCACAGCCAACTCCAAATATTGGACAAATATTGTGGCCCCATGGAGAGATAAAAGCCAGTCAATACATATAGAAGAAAAAATAGTGAGAATGATGTATCAAGAAAAGGATTATGCCAATGTGAAAAGCCAAAGTCTTTTAAGTGTAATAAATCTACAGAACTTTTTAAAAGCGAAACAGATACCGTATTTGTTCTGTTTCTTATACGACTATACAAATAAAGACTTTGACCATAATCATCTTGTGGCAGAATCAAAGGTTGATAAGCATGGTTGGGGTGGGTTTTCAACATTTGGAACAGTACAAAAAGACAATCCAATACTAGCAGAACTGGACACAGACAGATGTTTAGAACCTACAGGAATGGATTGGGGTTTGAAGCAGTCAAAAGATGTGTTTGCCGATGGTGCTCATCTTACTAAACCGATGTATAAAGAATGGGCAAGGGAGATGCTATTAAATTATATAGCGTAACCTTTAACTCGTAAGTCTATCATATATTTCCTTGTATAAAATTTTATGCCCTAGTTCATTAGGATGTCTACCATCTGGCCAAAAGTATTTGGGTAAGTCTGCCATAGTTTTAAAATATTTTTCGCAATACTCTTCATCGTTTCTTGTATCTAATAAATCTTTTACTACTATCTCATTATTTTTTAGTTTTTGTCCTAATTGTCCTGGGTCAGCGTAATAAACCGGCCAATCTGTTTCACTATCTATTAACTCACACCAATTTGCAGAGTACATAAACTTATTATCTGTATTAATCTTATGTAAGCCACCAATAACAATACAAGACTCGCCACATAAAGTTTCTATTTCTTTTAACTGAGAATCAACAAGTGTTTTACAATTTTGTTCAAATGTTTTATTGCTGTCATACAACTTTGGATTATAATAAAAGTCTCTAAAAGGTTCTGTTACTATAAAAATTTTAATATCAAAGTCATGATGATATCTTTTTAAATGATTTAAATTCTCGTTGTTACAAGAACCAGGACTAGAAAAATTAGTTGAATGAAAGTTATCTGTATACAGGTAATGATTAATACCTAAATGACTTACTCTATATTCGTTGTTAATGGTATCCCAAACTCCACAACTCCAACTGTCGCCAAATATACCTATTGTTTTATTCATTATGAATAAGTCTCTCGTATACTTTGTCTGCCCATTGTTTGTTTTGTTCAACAGTCATATGATTTATTGTGCCAATGCCCCAACCATCTTTCTCTCCTGCTGTCTTGCTAAATGCAAATATACTTTCGTCTATAAACTTACCAGATGTTAATTTGATATTGGCATCTTTGCCTGCTGTCTCAAAAGGTTTAAAACTCCACATCTGTACAATTTGTTTTTCTATTTTAGACAATATATTTTGATCATAATGTTTTAAAGAATACTCATAAGCCATTTCATCTTTATCGTAGTTGTGTAGATACTTCCAATAGTCATCAAGTGCTTTATAAATTTTAGGATCAACTCCTTCTAGTGGCTCAGTGTTTGCACTTAGAATTAGTTTAGGATGAAACAACCTATATGGTTCAGACCAACAAAATATACTGTAATCAGGTACAATGTTTTTCTTTATTCTAAAATTAAATTTAAAAAACGTACTCCAAATACTACGTCCTGGCTCTCCCCAATGTACAATTTTTGCATTTAATTTATTGGCTAATAAGTTACACCAACTCTCTGGTTCTCTACCAGCACAGAAACTATCTCCAAAATATCCTATTGTTTTCATATAAAATAATAATCAAGCAAATTTGTACACTTAATATCTCCTTTTGCTTTCAGCCATTTGTCCATATCATTTTTTGTCCAATGCCATTGTGTTGTCCAAAAAATTTCATAATGATAATGTTTAGTGTAAGCCAGACCTAGTTGTCCCTTCTCATCTACATCGTCATATGGTTTGAACATTTGTTTAAAATTTTTAATCTCGATATAATAATCATCACCATATGGTATAACTTGATCTTTTCTGTGTATTAAATCTAATTGTACAGTTTTGATACCTAATTTCTTTGCTACCATTAATCTAGAACCACCAGGATTAACTTGAATACCGTTATCATCCCATATACCTACTAAAGGATGAACCATTGGTTTTGAAGACAATTCCTTAAACAACAAACGTATGTGATGAAACGTAAAGTCTCTTTTAAAATTAAGGTAATTTCTTGCATGTTTTTCAAGTTCGTCTCTCCAATTCATGGTTAAATCGCTTACTTTAAATGCTGGATATCTATGATAGACATAGTTGTTCTCCCATAGTTTTGCCAACCATTTTTTTACCAATGTTTTATTGAGTACTATCATTTAATGATAATTATCTACATATATTATGAAATATTCATACTCTGACTGGAATAATAAACAAGGCACTATACCTGTAAATTGGAATAGCATTGACTACGAACAATTACCATGGTACAGAAATCCTGATAGAAACAAAGGTTTTGCAACATCAGAAGAAAACTATAACATCTACGGAGAACGTGTAGGATGTTACATTCCAAAATTTGAAGAAGCAGGCAAAGGTATTTTCATTCCTGATAACGTAGACAAAATATTTGGTTATGTTTTAAATTATTTTGATCTAAAAGATTCTGTGTATGCTTTTGCAAAATACACACCGGGTATGATACTACCATGGCATAAAGACAACTACCCAACTTACGCAAAAAACAAGAAGGCCGAGGTAGAAAGAATTGTAAGGGTAATGATTTTTTTACACGATCCTGCACCAGGGCATCAGTTATGGGTTGACGATAAGTTTTGCACAGGACCCGAAGGCACATGGTTTTCGTGGCAAGGTGATACAAAACATATGGCGGCTAATCTAGGGGAAGTTAATCGTTACGTTATTCAGATAACAGGCTGGGTGTAAACCAGGCCTGCATTAATTCACTATTCCAATTGTGATTGTAAAAATGTTTGTAGTTATATTCTAGCACAGGTCTTAACTTATTATAAACTTCTCTTGGATCTTGTTCACACAATTTGTTCATTGCATCTAATATCATTGTAAATCTTTTTTCAACATCAGGTTCGTCATCATAACTTTCATCAATTACAGGAGCAAACGTTTTAAAACCTAAACTTCTAAATGCTTTAAGATGACCTTTAGTTCCTACAATTATAAAAGGACGTTGAGTAACAACTGGTTTGGCTTGTTTTTCACTAAACAGAGACAGTCTATTATCTTCTGGTATGGCAGTTTCTACTACACAACTGTAAAAAGATTCATTATAGATTGAAGGATCAATTAAATCACTGCATCTAATGTTATTATCTTCACTAAATGTTTCTGCACCACTATTTTTAATTTTAGGTTTTATTACATCAGGACCCCAGTGACTAATTCCTAATTTATGACAAGTACTGAAAGTTTTTTTATCAACTAAATGCTTTTTTAACATATGATATAAATTTACATTATTACTACACATTAATTCCCAATAATATTTTTTATTCCATTTATTTTCAAGTTTTCTCAATAAATCTTTACATACTTCATAACTGTCGTAGATATGTCTTGATTCAAAGAACATATCATTAAGATAATGCATTGGTCTATTAAGTTTGACATGACTAATAGCATTTGCAAAAAATGTTACATTATCCTCTGGATTAAACTTGTTTATAAAATCATCTGTATAATAAAAAGGACCTTCCCAACAGTTATGTTCATGGTCCCACCCGTGTTTTTTATCTTTATACATAAGGATAGGTTCTCCTAACCCTACGTAAACATGATCTGAAATTTCTAAATGTTGTCTAATTTTTTGTTCAAGTATCTCTATTGAATTGTCAGTTTGCTTAAAGTCTTGTATATAAGAAATCTTTTTATTAGCAGTAGTTTGTTTATATTCTTCAACAGACGTGAACAGAGTTTCTGAGACACGTTCATCTCTTATACAATAGTGATGCCAATTGTTATCAACGTACCTTGCTATTTCCATAATGAATTACGTTCTTTGCTTTAGGATAAGATCTCCATGGATCAAATATTATTGTACTTTCGTCTGCTTGGATATTATCTTCTTCGTGTACTCTTACAATAACTTCTACAGGATTATCAAATCCATTTACAATACTACCACCAAGTTTTTTTACATAATGCTGAACTAAAAGACTGTACGATCCGTCTACAAGAGTTGTTCCTGGCTTATATGAATCTGAACTAAAGCAAACATTTTTTCCATGTTTCAATATTTCTTTTGCCATTTTTTCTGCTTGTAGTTCACGTGCTGTCATTATGCTTTCAAATAAATCATAACCTAAATCTAATTCTTTTGCTAACCATCTCAATGCAATATTATCTCTAGGATGACAAGCACCGCCGTCTCCCATTCCTGCTTTCATATAAGCAGAACTAATAATTCTTTTTGTGCTTTTGCTTAATGCTCGTGTAACTACATCTACATTCATGTGTCCGATTTCTTGTGCAACATCTTGTATCATATTAACTAATGCAATCTTATTACTAATAAAAGTGTTGTAAAATATTTTCATACTCTCAACTTCCTCCCAAGTACCAAATTCTATACGAGGCATATTATCACATGCCTGCATATAAAAATTTTCTAAATGTTGAGCCTTTGTTGCTGTTTCGTAAACTCCTTTTTTAGTTCCAATCATTATCATTTCAGGATTTATCATATCCCAACCTACTGTACCCATAGCAATTAGATATGGATTGTATATAAGTTTCACGTTAGTAACTATTGGTGCAAATTCTCTTCTAATAGTTCCAGGTAATACTGTTGATATTAAAACAAGAGTTTGGTCTTTGTTCATATGTTTATTACAAGACTGAAGTACTTCCTTTACAGAACTATAATCAAAATCTTTAGGATCTTTATGACTAGTAGGTTCTCTACCGTCATATCCTTCTTCGTGAGGTGTAGGTGTTGCAACAAACACAATATCTCTGTCTTCTACAAGTTCTTTGATAGATTTTCTAATAGTAATTTTATCGCTTCTCTTTTCTATGATATCATATCCTGCTACATGAAATCCTTTGTTGGTAATTGCTTCCGCACAAGGCATACCTAGTTTACCTAAACCTATAAATCCTATTTTCTCTCCGTACATTATGGATATTTAACTACGCATATAACTGGTAACAATTTTTATCTGCCACAGGTATCAGCACAAATAGGATTGCAAGATTTAGTATTCCAATTTTGTTGTAAGTTTTTAAAATCTTTCAATAAAACCTTTGGCCTGTCAACATGTCCAAACCCGTGATAACAACAAGGAAACAATTCACCTTCGCTGTTCACATAAACACTGCCGTCTAGGTGTTCACAACTAATAGAATCAAACTTACGGTCACTAGTATAAGTTGTCTTAGGATCAGTTCTCATTTTCAGATAACGTTCAACATCAAATTCTGTAGGTTTGATATTTTTATCAGGTGGTAATATCCAATGCGATATAGTTTTGTCTGGTTGAATTGCAGGCATGTGATTTCTACCAACATCAATTGCATCAAATTTTTTAAAACCTAATTGTTCACTCAAAGATCTAGCCTCGTCTATTTGATCAACATTGTGTCTAAATTTTATAAACTGCCATTCTGCACGGCCACCTGCATCAATAAATGTTTTTACTCTCAACATTAAATTATTCCAAATTACACCTTGCCTATAAAGATGATTTGTATCTTCTAATCCGTCTATACCAAAAGTAATTCCTACATCTAATTTGGCCAACTGTACATAACTGTCTAAACGTCCAATTGACCCGTTAGTGGCCATACTATAGATAATATTAGTTGGTTGGCAGAGTTTAACAATATCTGGGTGCATCATAGGATCTCCATGGTTGCCACAAAAATTGATGGTTTTAAGGTCTGGGTATTGTCCTAAAATTTGTTCATATTTGGATAAATCTAGGTGTTTTTGTTCAAAAAGACCTTCTATAGGATAACCGTAGCCATTTCTAGGACAGCCTGGGCACCTAGCATTACAGTAACTAGATGCTTCAATATGAAGATTTGTTATTAGCATTCTGTATTTAATTTAATAAATACGTACATTAGGAGTAAACGAATATGGCGGCAGAATATAGACATAAACAATATTTTAGATTAAGATTAAACGACTCGACTATAGTCACGTTTTCATCTACATCAGATGCAAACACAAAAATTGGGTTCCAGTCTCAATATAACACATCGTCACCAACAAAAACAGAATCTCTAGAAGATAGTGGAAAAACTTTAGTTGTTTTGTATGAGTTTGATAACAAATCAGACCAAGATGCATTTAAAACAGCAACATCCGTAGCAGACACAACTGCATTTGATCCACCAGACTATTCACATACACCAGAAGGAAGAGATGGTGCACATAATCAAACTCCAATTGTTGAAAATTTCAAAAATGAATGGCTAGACGGTGACGGAAATGTCACTACCGAATAACGTCTAATAACATTTGCTTAGATGGCAAAAAATTACGTCCATAGACGATATTACCGAATAAGAGATAATTCAGGAAACCTAATTACATTTCTAAACACCAAAGACGCAAACTCTAAAATTAACTTTAGATCAGCATGGCAAACTTGTTCACCTATAGTTACAGATATTCTTGAACAAGGCAATCAAGTGTTATGTAAAACCTTTGAGTTTGAAAGCGATCAAGATCAAGTAAATTTTAAATCGGCTATAGATGCTCTATGGGAAACAGGTAATCCGTGGCTAGGTAATGATGCAGGTACTGTTGAATACATGAGAGTAGAATGGCTAGACCCTATTGGTAATATTGAATTTACAAAAAGTTTTCTATAGTCACAAAAAAAGGGCGAGATATTTCACCCGCCCCTTAGATCTAATTTAATTACGCAGAGTAATTAATTACTTTTCTGCCTGATTTTTTAAGCAATGAAATTATATTTGCTTTCATTGTTAATGCAGAAGATTTAGGTGCAGTACCTAAAACATTTACTGTAAAATCTAAACCTTTAGATAACAACTTATTAGTCGCTGTTTTTCTTGCAGTATTTTTCACAGCCAAGTTTTTGAACTTGATTTTTCCACCGTGA
>PVBE010119510.1_pt1 | contig 12740 bp, 12 predicted proteins | sample 1631181 | NCBI WGS metagenome assembly PVBE01 (sample SAMN08397723, study PRJNA350692) | Marine metagenome, whole genome shotgun sequencing project. | isolation source: water | place: Pacific Ocean | collected 2012-04
CCTCCGGGAGATCGTAGATTGTGTAGCTGCCGGTTCCTGGCCTGTTCCAGGCATAGGCAGTAAACCCGATTCCTGCCCCTATCTCTGCAATGTTGAGGTCCTCAGGTGCTGGTTCATCAATCAGTCGTGTGATCTTATGCAACTGAATTATGGCGTATGTAGACATAATGGACCTGATATGGACGGCGCCCTCCCTGGTCAAAAGAGAAAAAAAGCCATCAAAAACTTCGGGTATTCTTATAGGTCTCCCTAGGACCTCTTCTATTTTCTGGCATATGTCATCTAAGGACTCTATCGGTGGGTTTGACCAGTCTCCCTGTTCGGGACAGCGAGTATGTACAACTCCCACAGCTTCAGCCAGGGCGATCAAGTGGTCCATGAGCCACATGGCTCTTTCAGCCTGGCTCTCAGGGTTGTGTTGTAGTGCCCTAAAAGCTGCTTCTCCCTGCAGGTACCCATGTCCGGCCCCTTTGCGTGGCAGCGCCGTCAGGTATGAAAGTAGCTATTTCGTATCGCCTTTATTTAAGTCGGTGATCATTTCGCCATAGTAGGACTCGATGAACTGGGCCCACACATCATCACCTCGGTCAGCACGACTCATACTTTCCTGCGCCAGTTGATAGGCGCTGATCAGGCGAGAAGCGATCTCGAGGTCTTGCTTATCAGGTTCGTAGTTTTTAAGTGAGGTAAAACCATAGTCGAACCCGGTGAATTCAGATAGCCATGGACGGCGCGCGAGAATGTGAGTGCGTAGATTTATAGTGAGGTCCGTTCCCTAGGTGCCAGGGACAATCGAGTGTTGGCGTTTGTATTGCAAAACCTTCACCTATTCACAAAGAAAAACCGGGATGTTTCGCTCGGTTCGATTTTGATACTGCTGGAAGGGTGGGTAGTGCTTCACGCAGGTTGGCCACAGCGCAGCCTTTTCTTCATCACTTACGCGGCGGGCTCGCAGCTTGCGGGTCTTGCCACCTTGAGTGACTTCAACTTCTGGATTCTTAATGAGACTGTAGTACCAGCCCGGGTTCTTGGGAGCGCCTCCCTGGGAAGCAACCAGAACAACGCCAGTCTCGTGGGGGACATACATCAGCGGGATGGTTGTAGAAGCGCTCGATTTGGCACGCGTCATTTTAATCAGTACGATCGGCATCCCTGCAAGGGTATTCATCAGCCGCCCACCTGATAGTCGATACAACAATACGTTGATGCGGGTGTAGGCTTTCAGGAACCAACGTGGGGGAGGCGGCTGACCCAGGTCATCATTATCTTCCATTGATGTGCTCATATCAGTGAACTCCGGTCTCTAGTGGCAGATATTGTATCAAGTGGGCCCCGATCAAAGAACAAGTCATGGGATAGGGTAGCCTGTGCACCTAGCGAATATCATTTCCCGGTGAACTGGGCATCCCGTTTCTCAAGAAAAGCCGAGACGCCCTCGACAAAGTCGCTGGATTTCCCTGCTTCATTCTGTAGCTGCGCTTCCAGATCCAACTGCTGTTCATAGGCGTTGTGCCAGGTATTCCAGTAGGCTTTTCTTATCAGGGAAAGGGAACCGGGCCCATCTGCCAACTGCTGCGCTATCTGCATGGCGCCTGCCATCAGTGTGTCATTGTCTTCGTACAGCCTGTTTACAAGCCCCCAGTCATAAGCTTTGTCAGCCGGCAGTCTTTCCGCAAGCATTGAAAGCTCGATCGCGCGTCCCCAGCCCACCAATCGCGGCAGAACAAAGGTGGCGCCACCATCGGGAATCAACCCGATACGGGCAAAGGCCTGGAGAAAAAAAGCCCGCTTGGATGCACATATGATGTCACCCATCATAGCGAAACTCATACCAACACCGGCCGCTGCTCCATTGACGGCGGTGACGATACTCATGTTCAACTCCCGTAAACCGAGCAGCAGTGGATGGTAGTTGGAACGCAATCCATCACCTGCGCCTGTGGAGGCATTTTGATCGCTCGTGCCAGCGACAGCTCCGCCACTTCCGCCTGATAGGTTTGCGCCGGAACAAAAACCACGCCCTTCACCAGTGATAAGCAGGCACCGGCTTCCATTTTTTGGGTTCTTGATTTCTGCCATCGCTGTCGCAAAATCTTTCAGCATCTCGTCGCCCACGGCATTCAGGACACCAGGGTCATTAAATTTCAGTACCGCAACCTTGCCTTTAAACTCCAGTTTCATCTTTTCCATCGGTTTTTCCTCTAGTGTCTTGTGAATGGCGGAATGCTGTGCCAGTCCTCGTCCAGGGAATTTATGAGCCGGTCATCAAGTACCATTTATGCTTTGTTCGTCGGCCCGATCGCCCTTGGCAGCCTACTATCTCTAGTATTGGTTGAACATAGTAACAAAAGCGCTTTGATATCAAACCACCAGATATGATTTTGATTCAAAGTGAAGCGGGGAAGCTTTGTTGGAAAGCGCTTCTGGAAAGTGTGCCCGTCAATATCAGGAATTAAGGCCGTTTATCTCCAACAGGCCCGTAAGAATCAGATCTGCAATTACATGATCAAATAAATCTTCCTGGTTGAACAGGTGAGCGAAGCCACCAGTACCAATCACGACGGGTGGGTCATCACTAAATTCCTGTTCAGTGATCCGGGCAGTTATTTCCCTCACCATTCCAACATTTGACCAATAGAGCCCTGACTGGATGCTTTCAACCGTGTCACGTCCGATGGCAGAGCTTGCCGTAACGATTTCCACGGAAGGCAATCGAGCGGTTCTTGCTTCCAGCGCCTCCATGGCGAGTCTGACACCGGGGATAATATTACCACCCAGGAATTCCTTGTTTTTTGTCACTGCGCATAGGGTCGTTGCAGTACCAAAGTCCGCAATAATCAGATTTTTCCCTGGGAAAAGTGATACGCCACCAACGGCGTCAGCGATCCTGTCAGCGCCCACTTCCTTGGGGTCACGATATAAAATCTTTAAGCCTGTTTTTGTGCCGGGACGTAATACCAGCGGTTCCAGGGAAAAATATTTCTGGCAGCAGGCTCGAATGGAATAGAGCAGGTCAGGAACGACGCAACAAATAACGATATTGTGAATGTCCTTGGGATCAACATTGTTCTCCCGCAAAACGGTGCGAAAAAATACGCCCAGTTCATCAGAAGAACTACGTAATTGTGAGGTACGGCGGAACTGGACTTTAAGTTGATCTTCTTCAAATACGCCACCGTAGATCTGGCTGTTACCAATGTCGAGGCACAAGAGCATCGTTTAGCCTCCAATGGCTACATTATCAATCAGGCGTACCTGTTTGTTGTCATTTCCTATAGTAGCAGCGGCATAACGTCGCCCGCCGTGGGTTTCTACGTAATCCACGTCAAAACCAGCCTGTGTAAGCTGCCCATTGATTTGGACATCGGTTGTCTCGCTCAGTATCAGTTCGTGGATCAGGGATGCTTTCTTTCTGCTGCCGGCATCAAGGTTCAGGTTCCTCGAGCTTAGCGCTAATCCATCTGCTTCACGAATTGTAGGGCAGGGCACAATTCTAACATCCATGAAGAACGCCTCCACCATTTCACGAATCAGCTGGAACTGCTGGAAATCCTTTTCACCAAAGTAGGCGGCGGAGGGTCGGATGATATTGAGCAGTTTCATCACTATGGTCATCACGCCGGTAAAATGCCCCTCTCGGTGAGAGCCGCATAGCTGGCGGCTGAACTCGCCTTCTTCGATCATGTATCGGTATTTATCGGGGTATATGTCTTCATACGAGGGCAGAAACAGATAGTCGACACCCATGGACTTAAGCAGGCTGATATCTTGTTCGAGCGTATCCGGGTAGTTGTCCAGGTCATCAGCATTGTTGAATTGAGTAGGGTTCACGTAAATACTGACCACGGTCACGTCACAGTCCCTGATACTAGCCTCAATCAGAGACTGGTGCCCCCGGTGCAAGGCACCCATGGTAGGTATGAACCCAGTCGACCCTTTGTTTATATCATCCCTGCAATCCTGATACTCACGGACCGATTTCACTGTCCTCATCCGTAGGATTCCTCAAGGCTCGGATAGTCCTGAGAAACCACATCTTCGTGGAAATGGCCAACGGCACTAGCTATAACATTCTCTGTGTTGGCGTACCTGCGAAGGAATCGTGGGCTGAATTCCTGATCAACGCCTAGCAGGTCATGCAACACCAGTACCTGTCCATCCGTAAGAGGGCCAGCGCCGATGCCGATCGTCGGAATAGAAAGACGCTTGGTAACACAATCACCGACCTTATTCGGAACACATTCGAGAACAATTGAAAAGCATCCTGCCTGCTCGAGCCTGCTGGCGCTTTCGAATAGTCGCCTGGCACTTTTCTCAGCCTTAGCCTGGACACGATGGCCCCCAAGACTATGGATGGATTGCGGCGTCAGGCCAAGGTGACCCATCACCGGGACACCTGCCTCAACTATGTGCTCAATCAGTTCTACCTGATGCTTGTCACCTTCAATTTTGATGGCGTTAGCACCGGCCTGCATCAGTGACTGGACCGCATCCATTGCCTGTTCCAGGCCCTTGCTGCAGGCCAGGAATGGCATGTCCGCAATGATGAACTTATCCGGTGCACCCCGGGCGACTGCGGCGACGTGAAGCGCCATCATCTCAACAGTAGCGTGTACGGTGGAATCAAATCCATGCATGACCACGGCAAGGGAGTCCCCCACCAGCATGCAGTCGATTTGTGTTTCGTTCAGAATCTTGGCAGACCAGTGATCGTAGCAGGTTACCATTGATATCTTTTGTCGTTGCTGCTTTCGCTTTGTGAAAGCATGAACATTCATCATCTTTTCGTCCTCGTTTGGTCCAAGGAGGAATGATCAGCAGCAGGGGAGGTTCCGCACGGAAGTCGGTGTTGGGTACCTGTCCTGTTACCGGATCAAGTCCTACGTTACATTATGGACTAATAGCTTGCTGTCCCTGTCTCTGTCGCCATAAAGATGGTGATCAAAGCAGGAAGCGAGAGATTAAGTGATATTTTTGATCTTGTCTATCAATAATGGGGGTAAAAATAGCAGCGAAAAGCGGGGAGGCCGTTGATGTATAATGACCTCATGGAACTGCACACCTGTCTTTGGAATGAAGTTGATGTATTTGATTTCGAAGATGATGATTTCTTACCCCTGTCAATCCAGTTTCCTGAACTTCGAATCAGATCTCACCGATCTGTGGAAGACTTTCTGGCAGTAGCGGATCAGGCGGATTTGCTGCTCACGTGGGATTTTGAAGAGGGCTGGTATCAGGCCTGCCCGCGGCTAAAAACAATCTACACGCCGGCAGCGGGCAGTGACTGGGTATCTCCTGATCCGAACGAGGGAGTAACGCTGATTCAGGGCGCGTTTCACGGCTTGATCCTAGCTGAATCTGTGCTGGGTGCGCTGCTGTATATGAACCGCAGGATGCCGGACATGATGCGCAACCACCGGGACAGGTCCTGGGACAGGAATCTGCAAAGAAACACTAGAATCCTGGGGAATCAGAATGTTCTGATCGTAGGCCTGGGCAACATTGGCACTGCCTGCGCAAAACTCATTCAGTCTACCGGGGCCAAAGTCATCGGCCTGAGACGAAAGCCAGTCAAGGCCGATACCGATGGTATTGAAACCCGCTCCATTGATGAATTGGAAAATCTACTGCCCTGGGCGGATCATGTAATCCTGCTGTTGCCTGGATCAACCGGCACCGATCACTTTATGGATCCCAATCTTCTTAGGCAAATGAAAAAGGGCAGTTACATATACAACTTTGGCAGGGGTAATGCCCTTGCCACTGCAGACCTGCTGCCGAGTCTAGATAACCTGGGCGGAGCCTTTCTGGATGTGACCGATGAGGAACCCCTACCTGACGAGTCACCCCTATGGCATCACGACAAGGTGATGATCACACCCCATTCCTCCTGTGTATGCAGGGAATACAAACCCCTGTTCCTTGATGAGGTCATGTCACATTTACGCGAGTCTTTTTTTTACGAATAAACTCAGTTCGCTATTCGAGCTCAAGCTACCAGGTTGTCTGGTGTTTCCTACGGCAACATTGCGCCACCGTCGACGTCAATGGTAGTGCCGGTCATATAGGGATTAGTCATCACCAGCATGATCGCTTCCGCTACTTCGGCAGCCTGCCCGACCCTGCCCAGCAATATGTTCTTGCTGATATTCTCAAGGACCTCAGGCCTGCTATCGCCAAAACTGTCAAACATACCCGTGTCAATAAGGCCCGGGGCTATGACATTTACTCTTATCGGTGTCAGCTCAAGTGCAAGGGCACGGGTTAAACCTTCAACCGCACTACCGGTGCAGGAGACGGACGACATGCCGGGGTTACATTTTCTTGCCGGTGTGCCGCTGACGAAGGTCAGGGAGCCACTGTCAGCCAGGAAAGGAATTCCCTGCCTAGCGAGGTTGGTGTATCCCCAAAACTTGTTAAACGCGCCACGGAATTCTTCGTCCGTCTGGGTCATAAAGGTGCCATGACCCGTTCTGCTCCCGTAGCGACTCCAAGTATGTGATCAATGGGTCCGGTCTTCTCGAACAAGGATTTGAGCGCATCGGTATCGTGGATGTCGACCTGCATGAAATCGATTTCAGGGTTTGCAGTCGAACAGGCTGCTACTTTATCTTTAGACCGACTGGCTGCCCATACAGTTGCGCCGGCTTCCCTTGCCAGGATTGCAGTAGCAAGCCCGATGCCTGATGTGCCGCCGATGACGACGACTTTCTGTTTGTCTAGTTTACCCATGATTGATTCCCCGAATCCTGAAAATGTGGCGCTGAAAATATCATTTCAGCGCTCGATTGCAAGTGTGGTACATTCACGCGCCTTATTATGAGGTTGAGAAAAACATGGGTAGTGATGCAAGAGCGGAATGGTTTCAACGCGCGATTGATGCCGGTGCAGATGAAGCTGATGTTGTGGTTGAAGGGTGCAAAATTCGTTACGTTACCTGGGGTGAAGTGGGCAAACCGGGAATTGTCCTGATCCATGGAAGTAATGCTCACCTTGAGTGGTGGCGTTTTGTGGCACCGTTTCTTGCGGACCAGTTTCGCGTTGCTGCCATGGATCTGTCTGGGCATGGTGATAGCGGCTGGCGGGAAAGGTATTCTGGCGAAGTTTACGCCAGGGAAGTGAAAGCAGTCTGTGAGGATGCGCAGCTAGGTGAAAAGCCCTTTGTGGTAGCACACAGTTTTGGTGGTTTTGTAGCACTTGAAACAGGCCATCACTTTAGCCCGGAACTTGGTGGCATCATCTTTGGAGATTTCACCGTAAGCCCACCGGAGGTATACACAGAGTGGGGCAAACAAGCCGAAGCACGTGGCGGGCAGGCGGCGAGACCAACGAGGATCTATGAAGGTTTCGATACTGCCTTGAATCGTTTCCGGCTGGTACCTGAGCAACCCTGTCCCTATCCCTATGTTCTGGACCATATCGGCAGAAATTCATTGCGACAGGTAGATGGTGGCTGGACCTGGAAATTTGACCCAACAATGTATGATCATCTTGAAATGGGCGTTGAGCAGGCAGACAAATATGCCGGCCTCCAATGCCGTTCTGCACTGATACTGGGTGAGCATAGCGAGGATGAGGGAGCTTTTAGTGCCCCCTATATGGCCGAAATCACCGATGGTACACTGCCGGTGATCACTATACCTGCGACCCATCATCACTTCATGTTTGAGGAGCCAATGGCGACGGTCGCGGCCATCAAAGGGATAATAATGGCCTGGCTTCAAGCAGGCTAATCGCTTTAGAGTTCTATGCGAACCTGGGTGTAGTAATAGCCACCATTCTGGGTGTTCTCCACCGCACTATGGTATGTGGAACCCTTGCTCAGGATGCTTGAGTCACTATTGAGAACATCCTCCAGCACGTTCTGCGCGCCGACCGTGATCGTGTATCGATCACTGAACCGATAGGATGCTTCGACATCCAGTACGTACTCATCATCGAAGTTCATCTCATTGACGGGCGCTTCAATCCATTCGCTGTAGTAACTCAATCGAGCCAGGAGCTTCCAATTGCCAATGCTGTGAACGCCACTTAAGTACCAGTGGGAATCAGGCAGCGCTATCTCCTGCTCAAAGCTGAGATCAGCACCATTGCTGAGTGCTTCTAGGTCCGTATGCGTCATATTGTAGGCAAGGTTCAGGTCAGTCTTGCCGAGGGACCAGTTCAGCGCATAGGTTGCCACTAGGTCGAAACCCGTACTTGTTGCATTCGGGTCATTAGAATAGAAACTATATTCCATCAGATTGCCAGTTTCGGGGATTACGGCATTCTGCAGTATCACAATATCACTTGTGCTGACTTGTTTACCTCCATACTGGCTGGTGGGGTTAATAACTTCCATATCGAAGTAGTCCAGGGTCACGTTCAGGTCACTTGTTACATCCCAGACAAATCCAAAACTGATGTTTCTCGGTTGCGTGTCATTTGACTCCTGGCCAATGTGAATGGACATGTCTTGATCAAACTGGGTTATAGGATCCGGTTCAAACAGGATACTGCCCGTATTAGAAATAACCCTTCTTAGAATGTCGTGGTCTGTCTGGGTGGGAACTGCCCCATGTAATCTTTTGCTGGCTGTAAAACGAGTGGTGAAATGGTCGTTGAATTCGATTTGAGCTGAAATGGTACCGCTATTTCTGAAGACACTTGTTTCTATTGCCCGTTGGCTCTCCTGAGCAGCACCCAGGGTGGCAGGTGTAAACACGACGGCCAGCAAAGTGGCAGCGGTGCACACCGATATTTTTGCTCGATGTAATAGCATCCTCAGTACTCCTGCAATACCTTCTCTGATTTGAATCCGCATTGGTTACAGATTGACATCAGCCTTCCAGTGTTTCTCCATTTTTTGAGCAATTTTAGATTAACCCATGACGCAGCAAATTGATAGTTTTGGTTCCGGCCAATGGCAGCAGGCCTTGCCATTAGTCTGGCAAGCCGAGAACCCGCTTGGCGATAATATTCTTCTGAATTTCGCTGGTTCCCCCATAGATCGAAACGGCGCGGGTTGTGAGCCAGTTTTTGTTTGTCTCATTCTCCTGTTGGGTGAAATTGTCATCTTCCCACGCAAATCCGCGCATGCCCATCGCATGCTGTTCCACCTCGGCGCGTTCCTTGGTGAATTCCGCGCCCTTTACCTTCAGAATCGAAGTGGCCAGAGCCGGGGTGCTGGCATCTGTTTCTGCAATCACTCTCCTTTGAGTCAGTCCGTATGAATGATCGTTCATCTCAAGCCTGAGAAGGCGGTCACGAATTGCCGGGTCACTGATGCGATTACCTTGGACGCCGATATACTGTCGCGCTATGTCGGACAGGGACTGGGTTTCTTCTTTTACCTGTGCGCCGCTGGTATTAACGCCACCGTGTACAGAGCGTTCATACTGAAGCAATCTTTTACCAACGCTCCATCCGTGATTAATCTCACCGATCAAATCATCTTTGGCGACGATGGCATCTTCAAAGGAAGTTTCACAGAAAGGGGAGTTCCCGCTTACAAGCTGGATAGGGCGCGCGCGAACACCCGGCTGGTCCATGTCAACCAGAACCAGGCTTATGCCTTCATGTTTCGGTTTGTCCGGATCAGTGCGCACCAGGCAAAAAATCCAGTCACCGTAGATGCCGTCTGAGGTCCAGGTCTTCATGCCGTTCAGTCTGTAGTGGTCACCTTCATCAACTGCTTTAAGTTTCAGGTTGGCCAGGTCACTACCGGCATCTGGCTCACTATAGCCCATACACCAGCCACCATCTCCGCGGGCAAATCGTGGCAGCCACTTTTCTTTCTGATGGTCGGTGCCAAACTCCAATACGGTTGGACCTATATAGTTGACGCCTCTGCCCGTTAGAGGTGGCCTGGCTCCAATGCGCTGCATTTCCTCCTGAACGACCAGGTACTCCGGTTTCGACAGACCTGCGCCACCATATTCAGCAGGCCAGGACGGTACAGTCCAACCCTTGGCTACCATTCGATCCAGCCACAGCTGAGTATCAGGTTCCAGTTCTATTTTGCGGCTACCCCAGGGGATGAAGCCCGGCCCTCGTGCGCCCGGTGGGCAGTTTTCTTTTAGCCATGATCTTGTTTCATCTCGGAATGTTTTTATCACTTTAGACATTGGTCGCTTTTGTTCAAATCAGATGTTGAATCCTATCTATTTGTATCGGAGTTGTAAATTTTTGGGACCTGTTGTGACACTTTTTTATCTGGACTAAGCTTGATTTTTTTGTAACTGGCAGGATTTGATATGGATGAACTGGCGTTCGCAGATGCAACCACACTTGCTGGCAGGATTAAGGCCAGGGAAATAAGCAGTGCTGAGCTATTGGAGCACTACATTTCCAGGATGGAAAAATACAACCCTGAAATTAATGCGATCATTTGCACGCAGTTGGATAAGGCTCGAGATAGGGCAAGGCAGGCAGATGAATCACTAGCGGCGGGAGGGGACTGGGGTCCACTTCATGGTGTGCCCATGACGGTCAAAGAATCCTTTAATCTGACTGGACTGCCTACAACCTGGGGGGACACACAACTCAAAAACAATATTGCTGACCATGATGCCGTCGCCTGTTCAAGGCTTCAGGCCGCCGGGGCAATTATTTTTGGCAAGACCAATGTGCCGATTAATCTCGCGGATATGCAAAGTTTCAATGACATATATGGTACGACCAATAACCCCCACGACCTTGAACGAGGCCCTGGGGGTTCTTCCGGAGGAGCCGCAGCTGCCATGGCTGCCGGACTGTCTGGTCTTGAAATGGGAAGTGATATCGGTGGCTCAATTCGAAATCCGGCTCACTACTGCGGTGTGTTTGGCCATAAGGCCACCTGGGGTGTATTGCCAATACGGGGACATGCCAAACCGAGTGTGCTAACACCGTCTGATATTTCAGTTATTGGCCCGCTGGCAAGAAGTGCTGATGACCTCAGGATGGTAATGGAAATAGTTGGTGGAGCAGATGACCTCCACCTGCCCGGGTGGAAGCTGGAGCTACCCAGACCAACACATAAGTCTCTGGGCGAATATAAGATTGCCGTATGGGCGGATGATGTTATGGCGCCAGTGGATCAGTCGGTGATAGAACGTGTGCTGATGGTAGCCAAACTGGTCGAAGATGCGGGTGGTGAAGTGGATTTCGCTGCGCGACCGGAGTTTGATGCGGCGGATTCGCACCTACATTATTCGAGCCTACTGCACTCAGCAATGTCTGCCCGGCAGCCGGACGCGGTATTCGAAAAGATGAGGCAACAGCGCGAATCTCTTGCCGATGGAGATGACAGTGACCTGGCACAAATCCTTACGGCCTCAACCCTGCACTATCGAGACTGGCATAAGCATAACGAAAAACGCACTCACTTGCGCTGGGCGTGGCATCAATTCTTCCAGGAGTTTGATTTATTGTTAACGCCCGTGTGTGTAACATCAGCGTTTGCCCATGATCAAAACCCACATGTGGGAGAAAGGGGGCTGACGGTTAACAATGAGCAGCGACCCTATTTTGAGCAGATTTTCTGGGCTGGTTTGACGGGCGTCTCGTACCTGCCATCGACTGTTGTTCCTACGGGCTTGGATCATCAGGGGTTACCTATAGGCGTACAGATAGTTGGTCGTGAGATGGGTGACTTGTTTACTATCGAATTTGCCCGTCTGGTAGATGCCGAAATTGGTGGTTTTGTTCCGGCCTCAGCATATCGGGACTAAAAGCAGGAGGATCGTATGCGTTGTCCGAAATGTGATGCAGATATGGTAGAGGTTAATTGCTAAGATATCTTCATTGACCGTTGTTCGGCATGCAAGGGTATCTGGTTTGACAAGGGAGAGGCAGAATCACTTTCCAAGAAACGGATAGCAGAATTTATTGATACCGGTGATCCTGCCGTTGGTCACAAATTGGATTCTCTGGATATGATACCCTGCCCACGCTATGGTGAGACAATGAAGCGGTTTTTTGATATCGATGAAAAGCAGCTGCAATATGAAACCTGTGATGAACATGGTCAATTCTTCGATGCTGGTGAGTCCACGCTTTGGGCGGAAAGCCAGTATCTTTAGTTGGTATTTCTAAAAAGAACCGCCTGCTCCAGGCAATTAATGTGAGGATCTCTGTGCGTAAAATTGTTGCGTTATTCATTATTTTTCTTCCTGTCACTTCCATGGCAGAAAATCCACACGTAGTTATTAGTACCAGCAAAGGGGACATCACTGCCTTGCTCTATGCTGATAAGTCACCCGTATCAGTGGCGAACTTCTTATCCTATGTTGATGTCGGGGCCTACGATAAGAATATATTTCATCGTGTCATTGCCGGTTTTATGATTCAGACGGGTGGTCACCTGGAAGATATGAGCCCAGCCGAGAGTGGAGAAACGATACGCAATGAAGCTGACAATGGTCTTCACAATGTCAGGGGAACGCTGGCGATGGCGCGAACCAATCTTATCGACAGTGCTGGCCGCCAGTTTTTCATAAATGTCGCTGACAACAACTTCCTTGATCATTCCAAGGCAAGTTGCACGAGAAAGGATGAACTGGCCATGATGGAGGCATGAGCAAAGAAACTCCATAAGCCACAGACCTGTAAATCCTTTGGCTATGCTGTTTTTGGTAAGGTCACTTCCGGTATGGAAGTTGTTGAGGCGATTGAAGACATGAAAACCGGGTCGACGAAAGGCTTTCGTGATGTTCCACTTGAGACCATTTTTACTATTTCTGTGAAGCGACTCGAAGCTAGTGAGTAGCATTGCGTTC
>PVBE010280245.1_pt1 | contig 12740 bp, 13 predicted proteins | sample 1631181 | NCBI WGS metagenome assembly PVBE01 (sample SAMN08397723, study PRJNA350692) | Marine metagenome, whole genome shotgun sequencing project. | isolation source: water | place: Pacific Ocean | collected 2012-04
AGAAATACCAGATCGTCGCCGGGCAGACCGAGACCTGACGCCGCTCCGCCAAGCGCTCGGCAATCTCCGCCAAGCTGATATCCGCGCGCCCATCAATGGTAGCTGCGCGACATCAAACCCTCCTTCGAATCAAAAGATCAAATCGAAGGAAAGCGAATCACATCCCAAACTAAATGGGAATCCCCGAATTACGACTCTGTGTTCATTGAAAATGCTCTAGCGCCGCGCCCCGGCGCGGCGGGCGATAGAGCGGGCTGAATCGGCGCGCGCTGGCCAGGTCGAGTCCGAGCTCATCATTGATCGAGGTCTCGATCAGCGGCGCCAGGTCGTAGAGGCCGCTGATCGCCGTCGCACCCTTGACCGCATCCGCCGGCAGCCCGTGCGCGCGCCAATCCGTCGCCAACAGCTCGGCGGCGAGATGGCCGCCGGCGGAGTGGCCGGCAAGGTGGATGCGCGCCGGATCGAAATTGCCGGCCGCCGCATTGCCGTGGAGCCAGGTTACGGCCGCACGGACGTGCGCGATGATTTCGCCCATCGAATGGTCCGGCGCCAGGCCGTAATTGATGTTTGCCAGGGCGCCGACGCGGGCGACCACGGGTTCGGCGATGAAGGCGTAATTCGCCTTGTCGTTGGAGCGCCAATATCCGCCATGAATGAATATCAGCAGCGGGCCGGCGGCGGCGCGCGCCGGAAACAAATCGAGGCATTGGCGCGCCGCGCCGCCATAGCGCATATCTTCATGCCATTCGAGGCCGGCTTTCGCCCGCGCGCTGGCGGCTGCCCAGCCGTCGCGCACGCTTTGATGTTCGGGATGGCGCCCGCGGATATTATATTAGGCCTCCAGCGAAAGCGGCGGAGCGGCCGGCTTGTCCGATATGGTCACGGCACCAGAATCGTCGATCCCGTCGTCTTGCGCGCTTCCAGATCGCGATGCGCCTCAGCCGCTTCGGCGAGCGGATAGCTCTGATTGACCTCGACCTTGACGGCGCCGCTCTCGACGACCTCGAACAGGGCGGCGGCGGAGGCTTCCAGTTCGGCCCGCGTGGCATTGTAGGCGAACAGGGTCGGGCGCGTCAGGAACAGCGATTTCGGCGCCAGCATGGCGGTGGTGAATTCATCGTACGGCCCCGACGCCTGGCCGAAATTGACCATCATGCCGAGCCGCTTGAGACATTCGAGCGAGCCCACGAACGTCGCCTTGCACACCGAATCATAGACCACCGGCACGCCCTCGCCGCCGGTCAGCTCCTTGACCTGCGCCGCCCACTCCTTATTGCGATAATTGACCGTATGGTGGCAGCCATGGGCTTTCGCCAATGCCGCTTTTTCGTCGCTGCCGACGGTGCCGATCACCGTCGCGCCGAGATGGTTGAGCCATTGGCACTGGATCAGCCCGACGCCGCCGGCGGCGGCATGGACGAGCACGGTTTCGCCGGCCTTCACCGCATAGGTGCGGCGGATCAGATATTCGACCGTCATGCCTTGCAGCATCATCGCCGCACCCTGCTCGAAGGAAATGCCGTCCGGCAATTTGACCAGATATGCCGCCGCCATGTTGCGCGCCTCCGCATAGGCGCCGGACGGCGGCGGCGCGGCATAGGCGACGCGGTCGCCGACCGCCACCTCGCTGACGCCCTCGCCCACCGCTTCCACCACGCCGGCGCCCTCCATGCCGATAACCCATGGCAGCTGCGGCAGCGGATATAGGCCGGAGCGCAGATAGACGTCGATATAGTTGAGGCCGATCGCCTCATGGCGTACTTGCGCCTCGCCGGCCGCCGGCGCCGGCAGATCGACATCCTCATATTTCAGAACTTCGGGCCCGCCCTGCTCATGCAGGCGTACGGCTTTGGTCATTTTGCTGTCTCCCAATTTGCGGCGCTGGCCGCGCTTGTTTTGCTATTTCTCACCGGCTTCCAAGCGAGCCTCGATGGCGTCCCAAACAAGCGCATCGAGCCGCGCATCGTCAAGCCGGTTGATTTCCATGATGCCGGTCGGCGAAGTCACGTTGATCTCGGTCATGTAATCGCCGATCACGTCGATGCCGACAAAGATCAATTCGCGCTCGCGGAGCGCCGGGCCGATGGCGGCGCAAATTTCCTGCTCGCGCCGGGTGAGCTCGGTTTTCTCGGCGCTGGCACCGACATGCAGATTGGCCCTCGCCTCGCCGGCGGCGGGCACGCGGCTGACGGCGCCGGCGGCGATGCCGTCAATCAGGATGATGCGTTTGTCGCCGTCGCGAATTTGCGGCAGATATTTCTGCACGATGATCGGCTCGCGGTAAAGATCGCTGAACATTTCCAGGAGCGCGTTGAGGTTTTCGTCTTCGGGCGTGACGTGAAACACGCCGGCGCCGCCATTGCCGAACAGGGGTTTGACGATGATATCCTGATATTCGGCGCGGAATTCATGGATCAGCGCCCGGTCCCTGGTGATCAGGGTCGGCGGCATCATATCCTCGAAGCGGGTGACGAACAGTTTCTCGGGGGCGTTCCGGACATGCGCCGGGTCGTTGACCACCAGCGTCTTGGGATGGATATGCTCTAAGAGATGCGTGGCGGTGATATAGGACATGTCGAAAGGCGGGTCCTGACGCATCAGCACCACGTCCATGCTCGCCAGATCGATTAATTCGGCGCCGCCCAGGGTGAAGTGATTGCCGGGCTCGGGGCGCACCTCAAGCGGGTGCGCGCGGGCGAGGATGCGGTTTTGTTGCAGCGACAGATCGGCGGTCAGATAGTGGAACAGGGCATGGCCGCGCGCCTGGCCCTCGAGGGCCAGGGCAAACGTGCTGTCGCCGGCGATATCGATGCTGTCCATGGCGTCCATCTGGATGGCGACGGCGATGCCCATATCAATTCAGGCTCGATTTGATCTGTTCCAACAGGGTTTCGGCCTCGCGCTCCTGGTCCTTGGGCGGGGCGAAATCAAGGAAGGTTTCGAGCGCCTGCATGGCCTGTTTCATATTCCCCAGATGCGCCGAAAGAATGCCGAGCTCCTGCCACACCGAAGCGACCTCGGGCGCCAGCACCGCCATGCGTTCGAGAACCTGGCTGGCGCGCGCGCTGTCGTTCTCCTTGAGCGCCCGCGCCTTGATGTTGTTCTGCAGGCGCAACAATATATCGCGGTTTCCCACCGGCGCATGGTGGCGCGGGCTGAGCTCGGCGTCGGCGCCCATGAATTGTTTCAATAAATCGCGCAGATGCCCTGCTTCGAGAGTCTGGCCGCCATGAAACGGGTCGATGATCATGCGCGCCGCGCTGTCCGTCGCGCGCAGCAGAAAATGGCCGGGAAAGGCGAGTCCGGTGATATCGCAACCGGCGGCGCGGGCGGCATGGATATAGATGATGCCGATGCTCACGGGGAAGCCGGCGCGGCTCTCGATGACATCCAGTAAATTGGCGTTTCTCGGATCGTCATAGGTTTCTGCGGTTTCGGCGTCGCCTTGATAGCCATATGTCTCGAACATCAGCCGATTGATCGATGCCATGCGGGCTTCCAGGAAGTCGTGATCGCCGGCCGATTTCCGCGCCGCCTCGGCCAGGCTTGCAATATGTTCGCGGTAAGGTTCGAGCGCCACGCCCGGCCTGTCGAGCGCGCCGAGTGTGAGCGCAGCTGGGGCGAGCTCGATATCATCATCGGCCAACCGCCCGATGCTTCTCAGGGCCGCCATATAGCCGCGTTTGTCGTTCACGGCCCCGGCGTCCGGCGCGGATCGTCCTTCACCACCACATGGCTGACGACTTTCTTGGCGTTCTTGATGCGCCGCGCATGGTCGACCACCTTGTCGAGCTCGGCCTGATCCTGGGCGATGCCGACGACATAGATGATGCCGTTGACTGTCTCGATATTGTAATTGATCGAGAGGATATCCTTGTCGAACAAAATCTCCGCCGTGAGCTGCGTCGATATCCAGGTGTCGCGCGCGTAATTGGCGATGCCGCCCTGGTCGGTCACCTGGATTTCGTTGATCACCTCGCGCACGCCGCTCGCCTGCCAGGTCAGTTCGAGGGCGTGGATTCTGTGCTCCTGCTTTTTTACCGAACCCTTGAGAAGCACGCGTCCTTCGATGACGTTGAAGGATACGCTCTGAAGCAGGTCGACATTATCCTCGAAAAACAACTGGTTCAGTTGGGCGCGGATGGTCAGATCGTCGACCGCGTCGCCGATGGAGCGCTCCTGAACGGCAACGCCGCCGCCGGTGGCCGCCGCGCTGACAAAGAGCGAGCCACAGCCGCCCAGCGCGAGAGCGCCGAGAATCAGCGGGATAAACAGAAACTTTGTTGGTGTCATCATGACCCCCATCGCGCCGCACAATAGCGGCGCGGCAATATTACTCCACTTCCGGCTGCCAGGCGTCCGTCACATGTTTGGGCAGCCGCCACGGCGTCACCGCCATGACATCGAATCGAAAGCCCAGATTGCGCCATTTCGGATGTTGGGACAAGAAGGCCTGGGCGGCGCGCTTGATGCGGCGCTGTTGGCGCGGGGTCACCGCTTCGAGCGCCTCGGCGAGGGAGCGCCGCGCCTTGATTTCGATCGCGGCGACGATGTTGCCGCGTTTGGCGATCAAATCGATCTCACCGACCGGCGTGCGGTAGCGCCGCGCCAGGATACGCCAGCCCTTGAGGCGCAACAGCAGCGAACAGCGCCGCTCGGCGCCCAGGCCGCGCAGATAGGCGCGCCGCCGCCGGCTCACTTCTTGGCGCCGGCGATGCGCAGGGCGCGGGCGTAAAGCGGGCGCCGCGCCAGGCCGGTTTCCGCCGCCAGCAGGGCCGCCGCATCGCGCACGCTGGCCGATTGCAGAAGCTCCGCCAGGCGGGCTTCGATGAATTCCTCTGAAGCAACCGGCGCCGCCAGCGGCGGCCCCACCACGACCACGGCCTCGCCCTTGGGGGCGCCGCTCTCGGCATAATGGGCGGCCAGCTCGGCGATATCGCCGTGCCGCAATTCCTCATGCAGCTTGGTCATTTCGCGCGCCACGGCGATTTCGCGCGGGCCCAGTATGGCCGCCATATCGGCCAGGCTGGCGGCCAGGCGGCGCGGCGCTTCGAAAAAAATCAGCGTCGCGTCGATGGCCGCCAATTCGCCCAGCGCCTTACGCCGCGCGCCCGATTTCGGCGGCAGGAACCCGGCGAACATGAACCTGTCGCTGGGCAGGCCGGAGAGGGTCAGCGCCATCAGCGCCGCACTTGCGCCGGGCAGGGCCGTGACATAAATGCCGGAGCGGATGGCCTTCCGTACCAACTTGTAGCCCGGATCCGAGATCAGCGGCGTTCCTGCGTCCGACACCAGGGCGAGCGTTTCGCCGTGCGCCAGGCGGGCCATGATGGCGGGGCGCATATGTTCGGCGTTATGTTCATGATAGGGCAACAGCCGCGCCTCGATACCGTGGCGCTCCAGCAGCCGGCGCGTATGGCGCGTGTCCTCGCAGGCGATTCGGTCGACCGCGGCGAGAAGATCGAGCGCGCGCAGCGTGATATCGTCCATATTGCCGATCGGCGTGGCGACGATATAGAGCCCCGGGCGCGGTTTCCCCAGGCGCGCATTCGATGTCGGTTTACTTCGCATGGCCGCCTCAATTAGGCTGCTCGGGGTTAAGATAATTTCGTCGCGGGGTATCCACTTTTGCCAAAGCGCAGGCGCCGTGTAGCCATTCTGATCGCACTCTCGTTCCTGCTCGCCGCTTGTCAGGCCGGGAGTTTACCCTCGCTCTCCGTCGAGGACAAAACCCTCGGCACCGATGAACAGGCCGCGGTCGAGCCGCCGGCCGTCGATGAAGCCGAGCCGGGGCCCGGCGAGACGGCTGAAGCGGCCGCGGAATCCGCGCTCGCGGCGCCCGACGAGGAAGCTGCCAGCGCCAGCGATGATTTGGCGCTGGCCGATCTGACCGAGGCCATCGAGGCCGAATCGGAGCAGGCGCCGGAGCGCCAATCCGGCGCCGTCAAAGTCGGCTTGCTGCTGCCGCTGACGGGAAATCTGGCGCGCGAGGGGGCGGCGCTTCTCGACGCTGCGCAACTGGCGCTGTTCGATGTCGCCGACGCGCGCTTCCTGCTCGAGCCGCGCGATACCGGCGGCACCGCCGAAGGCGCCCTGCTGGCGGCGGAAGGCCTGTTGGCCGGCGGGGCGACGCTTCTGCTCGGCCCGTTGTTGAGCGAGGAAGTGCGCGCCGTAACGCCGACGGCGCGCGTCGCCGGAGTCAATATGGTCGCCTTTTCCACCGATACCGAAGTGGCCGGGGACGGCGTCTACCTGTTGGGCCACACATCGCGCCAGCAGGTCGAACGACTGGTCGCCTTCGCCTATGAAAGCGGGCTCAAGCGTTTCGCGGTGCTGGCGCCGAGCGCCGCCTATGGCCGCGCCGTGGCGGCGCAGATGCGCGTCGCGGTCGAGGTTTTGGGCGCCGAGTTTGCCGCCGTCGCCTTCTATGCGCCCGATGCCTCGGATGCCGATGAGGTGGTGCGCGGCCTCGCCGATTACGACCGCCGGCACGGCGCCCTCCAGGGTCAGCGCAATGCGCTGGCCCAGCGCGACGACGAAATATCGAAACGCGCGCTGCGCCGCCTCGAAGGCCTGGATACGCTCGGCGAGGTTCCCTTCGATGCCCTGCTGCTGCCCGATGGCGGCGACAGCCTGAGGCTGGTCGTCCCCCTGCTGCCCTATTACGATATCGACCCGGTCAAGGTGCGCTTCCTCGGTACGGGCCTGTGGGACAATCCCGAAACACTGGCTGAGCCGACGCTGGCCGGCGGCTGGTATGTCGGCCCGCCGCCCCAGGCGCGCGCAGGATTCGTCGGGCGCTTCGAGGAAACTTACGGCTACACACCGCATCGCATCGCCACCCTGGCCTATGACGCGACGGCGCTGGCGGCCGCCCTGGCGCGCAGTCCCGAAGGCGCCGCCTTCGCCGCTGCGGCGCTCGGCAGCCAGCGCGGTTTTCTCGGCGCCGGCGGGATCTTCCGCTTTTCCGCCGACGGCCTGCCCGAGCGCGGCCTGGCGGTGCTCGAAATCACCGGCCGCGACGAGGTGATCGTCGTCAGCCCGCCGCCCTCGCGCTTTGCCGTCTCGAAAGCCGAATAGAAAGTTCAGGCGAGAAGTTCGGCCAGGACGCCGTTCAGGACGGAGCGTCCTTTTCCGGTGGCGCGCAACGTCTCTTCGCTGTGGACAAGAAACCCGCCATCGCTCAATCGCCCGAGGGCGTCCGGCCGGACGGCCGCGCCGAGGCTCAGGCCGGTGCGCGCGGTGAAGCGCCGCAAATCGACGCCCTCATGCAGGCGCAGCCCCATCATCAGCATTTCTCCGGCGCACGCCTCCGCCGTCATCGGGCGCGCCTCGGCGCCGCCATGGCCGGCGCGCTCGACCGCGCCGAGCCAGGTTTCCGGCTTGGCGTGCTGGTGCGTCGCCAGCCCGCCCGCCGGCGCCGTCCGCAAGCGGCCATGCGCGCCCGGGCCGATGCCGGCATAGTCTTCGTAGCGCCAATAAGAGAGGTTGTGCCGGCACGCCTTGCCGGGCCGCGCATGGTTGGAAATTTCATAAGCCGGGTAGCCGGCATCGGCGCAGAGTTGCTGGGTGATATCGAACAGCTCGGCGGCGAGCGCTTCGCCGGGCGGCGCTATCTCGCCGCTCAGCCGGCGCGCATGGAAGGGCGTGCCCTTCTCGACGGTGAGCTGATAGAGCGAGATATGCTCGGCCGCCAGGTCGAGGGCGGCGGTCAGTTCGCGCCGCCAGTCCGCCGCCCCTTGCCCCGGGCGGGCATAGATGAGGTCGAAGGAGAAGCGCTGGAAGATGCTGCGCGCCAGATCGAGCGCGGCGCGCGCCTGGCTGGCGCTATGCTGGCGCCCGAGAAAACCGAGCGCCGCGTCGTCGAGAGCCTGGACGCCGAGCGACAGCCGATTGACGCCGGCGGAGTGGAAGGCGGCGAAGCGCCCGGCCTCGACCGAAGTCGGGTTGGCCTCCAGGGTAATTTCCGCGTCCGTCCCGAGGTGCCACACCGTGCCGATATGGGCGATCAGCGCCGCCACCGTCTCCGGCGCCATCAGCGATGGCGTGCCGCCGCCGAAAAAGATGCTGCCCACCGAGCGCTCCGGCACAGCTGCGGCAAAGTGATCTATCTCGGCGCACAGCGCGCGGCGCCAGCGCAAATCATCGACTTCATCGCGGACGTGGGAGTTGAAGTCGCAATAGGGGCATTTGGCAAGACAGAACGGCCAATGCACATAGACCGCCAATGCACCGTCTTGCGCTGCCGCGTCAATCATGGCGCGGAAAACACGCCGCCACCAGTTTTTCGAATGCCCTTGTGCGGTGGCTGAGCGCGTATTTTTCGCCCGCAGGCATTTCGCCGAACGTAATGCGATGGCCGGTCGGAACAAAAATGGGATCGTAGCCAAAGCCGTTTTCGCCACGCGGCGGAAAGCTCAGATTGCCGTGCACATAGCCCTCGAAATTTTCACAATGCCCGTCCGGCCAGCACAGGCTGAGCGCCGAGGTGAAATGAGCGTCGGCGTCTTCGGGCGTCGCGCCGGCGCTTACGAGCTCAGCCTCGACGCGCGCCATGGCGGCGGCGAAATCGCGCCCGGCGCCGCTCCAGCGCGCCGAATAAATTCCCGGCAGGCCGTCCAGGGCGGCCACCACCAGGCCCGAATCGTCGGCGAATGCCGGCAGATCCGCCGCCGCCGCCGCGGCGCGCGCCTTGAGCTCGGCATTGGCGATAAATGTGCCGCCGGTTTCTTCCGGCTCGGCCAGGCCAAGCTCGCCGGCGGCGCACACCTCCACCTCGAGGGGCGCCATCAGCTCGGCCATTTCGCGCACCTTGCCGGCGTTGTGGCTGGCGATGACGAGCCGGTCCGCGGCGAATTTACGCGCCATCAGTGCCGAGAGTTTCGCGCTGCAACGCCGTCAGCCGCTCGATTCCCAGCTTCGCCAGATCCATGAGCTGGTGGAACTGCTCTTCGCTGAAGGGCTCGCCTTCGGCGGTGCCCTGAATTTCGACGATGCCGCCCGAGCCGGTGAGGACGAAATTCGCATCGGTGTCGGCGGCGCTGTCCTCGTCATAATCGAGATCGAGCACGGCCGCGCCCTTGTAGATGCCGCAGCTCACTGCGGCGATCTGATCATTGAGCGGGATGCGCTCGATCTCGCCGGCTTCGACCAGCCCGCCAAAGGCCTGATGGAGCGCCACATAGGCGCCCGTAATGGCCGCCGTGCGGGTCCCGCCATCGGCCTGCAAAACGTCGCAATCGAGGGTAATTTGCCGTTCACCGAACGCCGTCAATTCGGTCACGGCGCGCAGACTTCGCCCTATCAGCCGTTGGATTTCGTGTGTCCGCCCGCCTTGCTTTCCGCGCGCCGCCTCGCGGCCCGAGCGCGACCCGGTGGCGCGCGGCAGCATGCCGTATTCCGCTGTCACCCAGCCGCGCCCCGAATTGCGCAGGAAAGGCGGCACGCGCGATTCGACGCTTGCGGTGCACAGCACATGGGTATCGCCGAAACGGACCAGACAGGATCCCTCGGCATGCTTGCTATAGTTCGGCTGCAGCGAAATTTGGCGCAGCTCGTCGGGCCGTCTGCCGGAAGGGCGCATGGTTATTATCCACTCTGTGATGAATTTCCCGGACCCTAACCGAGCGTCCCCCCTCCGTCCAGCATCCGCCCGACATGGCGTTGACGCTGCTCAGGCGGCTCACTACATTCACAGGCGGTGGAGAAAATCCGCAACATTTTGAGCATTTTGATGTGTTGTACGAACTGAGCGGACGGTCCCAGGAAGTTTTACGCCGGCTGGTCGAGGAATTCATGCAGACCGGCCAGCCGGTGGGCTCGCGCACCCTGTCACGGCGGCTGGAGAATCCGTTGTCGCCGGCGACGATCAGGAATGTCATGGCGGACCTCGAAGATTCGGGCCTGTTGTTTTCGCCGCATACTTCGGCCGGGCGCCTGCCGACCCAGCTTGGTCTCCGCCTGTTCGTCGATGGTTTGCTGGAAGTCGGCAATCTGACGCCGCAGGAGCGCTCCAGCATCGAGGGCACCTGCAATGCATCGGGGCGCAGCGTCGAGGAATTGCTCAGCGAGGCGACCGAAGCCCTTTCGGGCCTGTCACGCTGCGCCGGCCTGGTGCTGGCGCCCAAGGAGGATGTGCCGTTCAAGCAGGTCGAATTCGCTTCGCTCGGCCCCGGCGAGGCGCTCGCCATCATGGTGACCGAGAGCGGCGTCGTTGAAAACCGTGTCATCAATCTGCCGCCGGGGATGCCGCAATCGGCGCTCAGCGAGGCCGCCAACTATCTCAATGCCCGGCTTTCCGGGCGCACGCTGGAAGATGCCCGCGCCGCCATCGGGGCCGAGCTGGCCGAGCACCGCGCTCAGCTCGACGAGCTCTCCGCCAAGGTCGTCGAAGCCGGCCTCGCCACCTGGGCCCACGAAAAAAAAGAGAGCGGTACGCTGATCGTCCGCGGCCGCTCCAATCTCCTCGATGACGTCACCGCGATGGCCGAGCTGGACCGTATTCGAGGCCTGTTCGAAGCGCTCGACAGCAAGGAAGGATTCGTACAATTGCTGGAAAGCACCGAAGGCGCGGAAGGCGTGCAGATCTTCATCGGCGCCGAGAATGAATTGTTTCACAACACCGAATGTTCGATGATCGTCGCCCCTTACCGCGATAAAAATTCACGCTTCATCGGCGCCATCGGCGTCATCGGACCCACCCGCATCAATTATGCCCACATCGTTCCGCTGGTCGATCATACCGCCAGTGTGATCGGGCGGATCCTGAGTTAACGACAGACCGAGGTGAATACCAAATGATCGAAAAGGAGCGGGAATCAGTCGCCGGCGAGGAAACGGCCGAGGAGCCGCCCGAGAACGGCGAGGCCGCCGACGGCGGCGCTGAACAAGGGGCGGGCGAATTCGAAGAAGACGATGCGGACGGCGGTGACGACGTCGCCGAGCTGAAGGATCAGCTGCTGCGCGCCCTCGCCGAAACTGAAAATGTGCGGCGCCGGGCGAGAAAAGACGTCACCGACGCCAGCCGCTACGGCATCGCCAATTTCGCCCGCGATATGCTCTCGGTATCGGACAATATGGCGCGCGCCCTCGATTCGATCCCGGAAGAGGCGCGCGAAGACAGCGAAATCGTCAAAGCCCTGGTTGAGGGCGTCGAAATGACGGCGCGCGAGATGGCCAGCGCCCTGCAGCGCCACGGCATTGAGCAGGTAAGTCCGCTCGGCGAGAAATTCGATTACAATTTGCATCAGGCGATGTTCGAGGCGCCGGCGAGCGGTCAGCCGGACGGCACCATCATCGAAGTGGTGCAGGCCGGCTATGTGATCGGCGAGCGCCTGCTGCGCCCGGCGATGGTCGGCGTCGCCAAGGCCGCCGAAGCCGCGGCAGATGATGACGCTGACGATGATGCTGGCGAAAATGGCGGTGGCGAAGAGGCGGCGAATCTTGGCGCCAAACTCGATACTAGCGCCTGATCCAGGGTGGCGGAATAAATTTTCGTGGCTTTTTGTCCGGTTTCTTGGGAAGAGAAGGGCGAAATCGACTCGAAAATCGGACAAATCGGCTGAAATCAGGCATTGGCGGCAAATTTCCCGGCCACGGACGGTTGCAGGCGGGCTCGCGGGCACCAATATATGCCCTCGAATTGAACCGTCGATCGGACGGCGGTTTGCCCAATCCTATATGGGACCCCATATGGTGCATCACGTGGCCGCTGGGGTCTGCAAAACTATGAGGGCGGAACAGGAACATGAGTAAAGTTATCGGAATCGATCTCGGCACCACCAACTCCTGCGTGGCGATCATGGAGGGCTCGGAGCCCCGCGTCGTCGAAAATTCGGAGGGTGGGCGCACCACCCCGTCGATCGTCGCTTTCACCGAGGATGGCGAGCGGCTGGTCGGCCAGCCGGCCAAACGCCAGGCGGTCACCAACCCGGAAAACACGATTTTCGCCATCAAGCGGCTTATCGGACGCGCCTTCAAGGATCCGATGACGCAAAAAGACATCAATATGGTGCCCTATACGATCGAAGAGCATGACAATGCCGATGCCTGGGTTTCGGCGCGCGGCGAAAACTATTCGCCGAGCCAGATCAGCGCTTTCATCCTGCAAAAGATGAAGGAAACGGTCGAATCCAATCTCGGCGAGAATATCACCCAGGCGGTGATCACGGTGCCCGCCTATTTCAACGATTCGCAGCGCCAGGCGACCAAGGACGCCGGCCAGATCGCCGGCCTCGAAGTGCTGCGCATCATCAACGAACCGACCGCCGCGGCGCTCGCCTACGGGCTCGACCGCAAGGAAAACGGCACCATCGCGGTGTTCGACCTGGGCGGCGGCACGTTTGACGTCTCGGTTCTGGAAATCGGCGACGGCGTGTTCGAGGTGAAATCGACCAACGGCGATACCTTCCTCGGCGGCGAGGATTTCGATATGCGTCTGCTCGCCTACCTGGCCGATGAGTTCAAGAAGGAAAACGGCATCGATCTGCGCGACGACAAGCTCGCGCTTCAGCGTTTGAAGGAAGCCGCCGAGAAAGCCAAGTGCGAATTGTCCACGGCGATGGAAGCGAATATCAATCTGCCATTCATTACCGCCACCGCTGATGGACCGAAACACCTGACCCAGACGATCTCGCGGACGAAGTTCGAGCAACTCGCCGAACCGGTATTCGATCGGCTGATCGGCCCGTGCAAAAGCTGCCTCTCCGACGCGAAACTCAGCGACAAGGAAGTCGATGAGG
>PVBE010936951.1_pt1 | contig 12740 bp, 6 predicted proteins | sample 1631181 | NCBI WGS metagenome assembly PVBE01 (sample SAMN08397723, study PRJNA350692) | Marine metagenome, whole genome shotgun sequencing project. | isolation source: water | place: Pacific Ocean | collected 2012-04
AGCACCTCGGCGCGGATCAGATTCTGATACTGCGTGACGAGCGGTGAGATCGTATTCCAATCCCAGACATCCTCCAGCAGGGTTCGCAGGTGAGAAAAATACTGGTCACGGAACCCCGGTGCTGCCAGCATCCGCGCGACCAATGGCCGGCTGGCCTTTTGCTGGGGAAACAGCGGGTCGAGCCGCTGCAGTTGCGAAACGCTCATGCCCATGGTGAACACGCCGAAACTCTCGTTCAAGTCCCAGGGGACCAGGCAAAGCTGGCTGTGATGGTCGTCGTGCAGCAGGTAGAAGTTGTGACCCGGACCTACGTAGCTGTCGAGATTGACAAACAGGTTGTTCAACGCCAGGTGCCAAAGCGCCCGGTCCACATCGAACACCTGCGGTAGCTTCTGCTCCAGCTGATTCAGCGGGGTGTTGTTCAGGACGTCACAGACGTCGATCAAGTCGGTCCAAGGAGTCGGATTGTTCTCGGACTTGAGCTCGTAGGACTGTTGGTAGGGCAACTGGCCCCCGCCCAACCAGATCATGGCGGTGCCGTCCCGAGGGCCGGAACGTGATGGTCGGTCGCCCTTGTAGCGATTGCCGTCGTTGTCCTCGAACCACTCCGACATGAAGTCCTTGTTGACCTGCTGGACATTGACGTAGACCCCCCAGTTCTCGTTGTTGATGACGAGCTTGATGAAGTTCGCCTTGCTCGCAGCGGTGTACTGGCGGGCGATCCGATACGTCAGGACCTCACGGCAAAACGTCGGATCCTTGAAGCAGTTGTTGAGGTTCAAGGTCGCATATCCGTAGAGATCCAAATCGGGATCCGTGAAGTCCACGACGATCTTGAACGGCTTTTTCTTTCCTGGCACGCGATACGAGGAGTTGCCCTTGAAGCGTACGCCGACACCCTGGTAGGCCTTGCCGTCGACTACCAGGTCGGCGGCAATTTCGGTCTTGCTGGCTGCGTTGTTGGTAAGCTGGTTCCACCAGTCACTCTGGCTGAAAGTCAGTTTGAAAGTACGCAAGACGGTCTCGTCGTATAGATCGGGCTGCTGCGCGCGGGCCTGGGTCGCGAAAACCAGGGAAAGAACCGGAAGAGCCAGGTTTCGGAGAGTCATCATGTTCATCATTGGACCTTGGCAGAGTCAGCGTTGGTAACAGCAGCGAAGCGCGCACCGGACAGGAAGACACCCGCGAAGGTGACCTCACCGCTGATGGCGATGGCAGGCAGTTTGCCAAAATCGAAGGACCCGGCAAGCGTGCCGGATGCCGGCACCGTCCCTGACAGATCACGGAAAGACGGCGTGCCGAGCAGGGCCAGACCGACGTCGGTCAGGACATCGTAGTTGAGCGGTAGGATCGGCCCGCCGGGGAGTCGAAACCCCGGCTGCGAACCGGAAGCGGACATCGCGACGATGTAGGTCGCGCCCGGCGGCGCGCCGCTGATGACGAAGTCACCACGGGCACCCTGGTAGGGCAGCATCGGATCGGCCAGCCTGAGAACCGCACCGGTTCCCTTGGCCTTGGTGATCCGCACCTGCTGGACGTAGCGGCCGCTCGGCAGCGACAGGGACAGCGAGCCGGAGACGGTCATGAGACCCGAGTCCAGACGTTGGTATTTCGGAGTGCCAACACTCATGCCCCATCGTTCCACCAACCAACGGCCGCTCGGCAGGTTGTCCACCTGCAAGCTTCGAGTCGTCGTGGTGCCTTGGTAGTCAGCAACCAGGATGCGCACCTCGCTGCCATCGCCGTTGGCTCCCGCCAGGCCGGCAAAGCCGTCCTGATCCGTGCCTGTGACCTCGAGCCTTCGCGATGTGAGCAGCATGCTGCCGTTCATCTGAAACACCCAAGCCCTCGCTTGCGGGGTGGAGCCATCGACGAACAACCCCATTCCGCCGGCTCCCGCGCCATGAACGTCGCCACGGTAGTGGTGCGCCTTGTCGATCTCGGTGTCCTGCATGTAGATCAACGTGCTGGCACAGTAGGCGGCGCCGGCAACATCCTGGAGCCAGGTACCGCGATCGCTACCGAGCGCAACGTTCCACTCCGAGAGGATCTGGCCGGTCGTCTTCATCCCGCTGGCGTCGAGGACTGCCTGCACCGCGCGGGAGTTCTTCACGACATCGAAAGGGTGCGGAGTCTTGGCCTTGCCCCGATCGCGCGTGCCGTAGAGATGCCAGCTGTAGAAGTCGAGAGGCACGCTGTTTTTCGCACAGTAGGAGATGAATGCCTCCCGATAGGCAGGGTCCTCGTGACCCGCGAGACCACATGCGCCGACGATGAGACTCGCATCATCACCCTTGAGCTTGGACACCGTCTTCTCGTAGGCCTGGAAGAACTGCACCGCCGTGCCCGGCCAAAAGCCCGGGCCGTTGGGTTCATTCCAGAACTCGACATGCGTGATTCCGTAGCGGTGGCCGCTTGCCCAGCCGGCATTGTAGTGCATGACGATCCGTCGGCAGACCTCGGCCAGTTTGTCGAGGCTCATCTGCAGCGCCCAACCCTTCTGGTTCCAGCTGATACCGAGCCGCAAGAAGGGCACGGCACCGCTGTCCACAATGCCCTTCATGTAGGTGTCCGAGTCCTTGAAGTCGTAGGACTTGGGATCGGTCGCGCTCTTGGTCTGGTCGGCGAAGATGGCCGGGATGTCGAAGGGACCGTAGTAGTCGTGCGCGCGGATCGTGTCGATGCGAAGCCGGCGGTACCAGGCCGTCAGATCCAGGTTCCGCTTCAGGTTGAGAGGGCCGCAGTTGACGCCCTGCAGGCTGCGGATCGTGCCGGTGACCTTCCCGGCATCGACCACCATGGCGTTCTGAGCCCTGGCGGGCGCCATCAGCAACAAGGCCAGCGGGCAAATGAGTCGCATCATGGCCAAATCTCCGTTTGGTACCGTGGCAGGTTGAGGTTGTCTGGACCGGGTAACGTTGGGTGAGTGTCATCGTAGACAAAAACCGATGTGTTGAAATTGTCTCAATTCCCCGTGCCATCGACTGATGGAGTAGCACGGCGTTTCGGCGTGCGAGGCTAGACGTTCCAAGCTGCAATTCCGGCGGCTCCCCCAGCAAGGCCCCCGACCTCGCCGCCCGTCACGGCCCTGCGATGATGCGCGACCCGGCATGGAATCGCCTCGTTTCCGGCGTCGTCTCCTGATCGGTACGCACCCCGACCCGCCGCCGCTCCCACGAGCGCACGTCTCTCCCACCGCTGCCCCGCTTGCGCGACCGACCTATCTGAACAGCCATCCCCCACCCGGTGCCACCAACGGATCTCGCCAATCCAAGCGACGGGGGCACGTGAGGTCGAGCTACAATCGCCGCCCCATGCAACTGCGCTCTATCCCCCCGGATCTCGCAACAGAGGTAGCAACAGCGGCCCTGCCGATGATGCTGATTCTCGCCACGATCTGCAACGCGCAGCACGACGGCAACCGGCTGACATACCTCGACGGCAGCGACCCCTACTACGTGTCACTCGCCCACCCCAAGCTCGTCACTCCGCAGTGGGTCGGCGATGCCGACGTCGAGGCTGTCGTCACCCTGGCCATCGACGACATGAACAAGCCGAGCCCGTGGATACCGTTCTTGAAGCCCACGATCGCGAAGCTGAAGAAGATGTACGGCGGGCGAGCTCCCGTGAGCATCATGACGACGAAGATCGACCCGAAACTCCGCGACTGGCCGCCGCTGCTCGATGCCGGACTCAGCCTCGAGTGCCACACCTACGATCACCCGTGTCCGATTCTGTGCAAGCGGAACTTCGCCGCGGCGAAGGCGACCTACGACAAGTGCATCGAGGTGATGAACGCCGTACCCGGCAACATGCCGGTGGCGTTCCGGGTGCCGTGCTGCGATTCGCAGAACACTCCGAGCCCACGCTTCTATGCCGAGATCTTCAACAAGACTACGCGTCAGGGTCACTTCCTGTCGATCGACAGCTCGGTGTTCAACGTCCTCACGCCGGACGACCCGGCCCTACCGAAGGAACTCGTCGTCGATGCGAACGGTCGCGAGCGGTACCGCAAGTACCTGCCGTTCAAGTCGTTCGTCAACACGATCGAGAACTACCCGTATCCCTACGTGATCGGCCGGCTCTGCTGGCAGTTCCCCTGCGTCACCCCGAGCGACTGGTCGGCCCAGAACCTCAACAAGTCCCGCAGCCCGCTCTCGTTCACCGACCTCAAGGCGGCGATGGACGCTGTCGTCCTCAAGCAGGGCACCTACAACCTGGTGTTTCACCCCTACGGCTGGAGTCACTTCAACCAGATCGTCGAGCTGGTGGATCACGCTTTCACGAAGCACGGCAAGAAGGTGCGATTCCTGTCCTTCAAGGACTGTCTCGAACGCATGAACGAGCACATGCTGGCAGGGCAAGCGATTCGCGCCAAGGACGGCGGGGATAACGGGGTGCGACTGCTCGATCTGAACGACGACGGGTTCCTCGACGTCTTGATCGGCAACGCGGAACGGCGCATGACCCGGCTGTGGTCACCAGCGAAGCGCGAGTGGGTCGATGGCGACCTACCCGTCCAGCTGGTGCAGACCGATCGTTCGGGCAACCAACACGACACCGGCGTCCGATTCGGGATTCTGCGAGGCAGGCCAACGATGCTCGTGGGCAACGATTCCATGGCAGGCGCGTGGCAGTTCGACGGTACGCGGTGGGCCCGCACAGATGAACTGCTGGCGGGACTCCGGATAGCCAACGAACCAGTCAAGACCAGCTCGAAGGGCCGCGATCTCGGAGTGCGCTTCCGCGACATCGATATGGATGGCCACTGCGAGCTGATCGTAGGCAACCCGCGCCAACACGCCGTGTTCACGTGGAGCGAGACCGAGCAGCACTGGACCAAGGCTTCGTTCGCGTTGCCGGCACGGACGCGAATCGTCGACGGCGAGGGCCGCGATGCCGGGTTGCGTTTTGTCGACATCGACGAGGACGGCTTCGACGATGTGATCTTCTCGAACGAGGAACGCCACTCTCTCCATCTCTACCGGTCGCGGAGCAAGGGATGGTCCACCGAAATCGTCTCCGGTAGGGTCAACGCAGCGACTGACAAGAACCCCATACCGATGATCTCACGGTCGGGAACCAACAACGGCGCCTTCTTCCACTCACGTCACATGTGGGTCCAGAACGAGGACACTGCCCACCTCCCCCAGCTCGTCGACCGCCGGTCGTTCAAGCAACTCCTGGCAACAGTAGCCGCGGGTCGTGTTCCACGCGGCTCCTCCCGAAAGCGACCCGAGTAGAGACTCTGCTCCTTGACGGCGACGCAGCGCATCGAGGCGTTCCGGGGTTCGTCACCAGTGGATGCGTAGTGCGTGGGTAGGGAGACTTCCGGTAACACGAAATCCCGGTGCGATGGCCGTTTGGCTCGGATACCTCGGCCCGCGCCACGAGGTCGTTCGATCGAGATTGGGACTCGGTCGGTTGTGATGAGTCAGTGCCTGGTTAGGATCGGAGGTGGGGCCGCTTGGCGCGGGCCGAACATCGAGCAGTGCCTAGGTGATTCGAATTCACGGAAGAGCCGGCTACCTCACGCTACTCATAGTCCTGTTGTCGATCTCCACGCCGGCGATCACCCAGAGCAGTACCCAAGACAAGGCCGGGGACGATCCGGCCCTCAGGCAATTCTACGTCGCCAGCGGGGCCTACAACCGCAAGCTCTATCCCGTCGCGATCGGACAGTTCACCGAGTTCATCGGCAAGTACCGTGACCACCCCAGGATCGATCGAGCGCGGTACGGGCTCGGTCTCAGCCTCGTCGCCCTGAAACAATTCAAGAAGGCGGCGCCGCACTTCGACTTGCTCATCCGCAAGGGCAAACTCGACCAGACGATCGACCGCGGTCGCCTGGTCATCCTCTACGGCCAATGCCTCCTCTTCGATGGTCGAAAGGACGAAGCGAAGAAACTGCTGGTCGCCAGGCTGAAGACCCTCGCAGGCGGGCCGTTCGAAGCCAGCGCCATTGCGACGATCACCAGTATCGCCTACGGCAAGAAGGACTGGGACGAAGTCATCAAGTGGGCGGACCGCACCGCCGCGGTGTCGGCGGCGACGGCCGATCAGAAGGCCCGGGCCTACTTCCAGCGGGGCTACGCTCACTACCGCAAGGGCGACCACAAGCTCGCGGCCGCTTCGCTCGAGAGGATCTCTTCGCTGGGATGCCTCGACGCCTGGAAGGTCCGAAGCCTCTACCTCCTCGGCGAGTGCTACGGCGTCCTGAAGGACCACGCGAAGGCCGAGGCCGCGTACGCCAAGGCCGTGCCGGCGCTGAACGGTGCGGACGGCGCCGAGGCCCGATACCGCCTGGGGTTGACCCGCTTCATCCTCGAGAAGTACGTCGAAGCGCTCGCGGATTTCCAGACCTACCTGGGAACGACCGCGAAGGGACGCGGAAACAAGAAGTCGAAGCGGTCGGGGAAGCCCGGTGAGATGCAGGCGCCCCGCCTCGCGCAGGCCCGCCTGTACGCCGGGCGCTGCCTCATCGAAATCGAGGAGTACGACAAGGCGCGCAATCAGTTCCGAGTCCTGATGCAGGACAAGGGCGATATCGGCGCCCATGCCCACCTGTGGCACGCGAGCCGGACGGTCGCTGGGACGCGACGAAACACGGCTCACGGAAGCCTGGGGCCGACACCGGCGCGACCGGCTTCGCTCTGCTCTGCTACTACGGGTGGGGCGTCAAGCACAACGCGAAGGGGCACTACGCGGAGCCCACGCGCAAGGCGATCGAGTGGCTGATCAAGCAGCAGAAGGCGGACGGTGATCTGCGCGGCGGTGGTGACATGTACTGCCACGGGATCGCTTCGATCGCGCTGTGCGAGGCCTACGGCATCACCAAGGATCCAAAGCTCAAGCAGCCGGCGGAGAAGGCGATCCGGTTCATCCTGAAGGCCCAGGACGAGAAGCTGGGCGGTTGGCGCTACCAACCGGGGCGCGGCAGTGACACGTCGGTCACCGGCTGGCAGTTCATGGCGATGCACAGCGCGCGCATGGCCGACCTCCAGGTGCCGGATGATCGTTTCACGATGGTGGGTCGTTGGCTCGACAGCGTCGCTTCGGGCTCGCAGAAGGGACTCTACGGCTACACCGGCGGACGCGATGTCCGCCCGGCGATGGTGGCGACCGGCATGTTCCGTCGTCAACTCGACCTGGTGCCGCCGACAGATCGTCGCATGCAGGAGAGCACCGAGTATCTCAAGAACAACTCGGTGGCTCGCCACAAGGACTACTACTACATCTACTACGGCACGCTCGCCCTGTATCAGCACCAGGGCGCGATCTGGGAGAAGTGGAACGAGGAGATGAAGGAGTTCGTCCTTGTGATGCAGAAGAAGGACGGCGCCGACAAGGGCAGCTGGGATCCGGGTCGTGGACACGGCGCCACGGGCGGGCGCGTCGTCTCGACCACGATGGCCATCCTCAGCCTCGAGGTTTACTACCGCTTGCTGCCGATGTACGGCTTCCGCGACAACGGTGAGAAGTGACGCGTGATTCGATCCGAAGCAACCATGATGCGTGAATTCTCATTCGCAACGGATACGGCCACCATGTGCATCTTCGATGTCGAGTGTCTCAAGCATCGACTTGCTGACGATGCAGACTGGTGGAGCGTGCCAGAAGACGAACTCGAGCGAGAATGTGTGTGCGGCGGACAGTTCGTGACGATGCCGACTGGAGCGTATTCGATCACGTCGAGGAGTGGGTTGGACAGCGCACCGGACTGTCAATGAACTCCTCGTCTGAGCGCACCGGGTGCTGACGGTCATCGCTCCCAAGTTGAAGCAGACGAGCCTGCCGGTGAGTCGCATCCGTGACCGTACGCTGACGGACGGAATCGAAATTCCGGCGGCTCCCCCAGCAAGAACCCCGACATCGCCGGTCATGACCCAAGGTCACGAACCCGGTCGACCGTCTCGGCGGAGGTATCCAGCAGCCCGGCGAAACCGGGCTGCTGGACACTGAAGCACGTCGGTTCGCACTGAGAGAGTCCTCAGCGATGAACCTGGTCGACAGTTAGTGCCCGGTCAGCAATCGTGCGTAGTTGGTGGTCGTCAGTCCGAGGGGGTTCGCCGCCCGGTCCAGCGGGAAGTACTGGAAGTAGATGCGGAGACACGGCTCTATGCTGGAGGGGATCGACAGGTTCGTGCTGCTCATGCCGATTGAGTTGCAAGTCCCATTGAGGGTGAGGAGGTTGTTGAAGTACATGTTGCAGCCCGGCGCCTGAATGAGGCTCAGGTCGAACGGTGCGCTCCACAGGGAGAACCCGACGCTGATGAACGTGTTGGCGTTCGGCAGCGCGTCCGAGAGGCGCAACGTGTAGTTGGTTCCGATCTTGCCGCTGCCGATGATCGAGGCGGTCGCGAACTTGTTGTTGCTGCCCTTGCAACCGACGCCGTAGTTGTGCACGTCGTAGCTGTTGGCGATCAGTTGCACCTTCAACGCAGCCGAGGCACCACGCGACCCGGTCGCAGGCGGCGCACTCGCCCAGCCGAACGCGTAAACCCGCTCACGGCTGGCGCTGCGGTGGCCGCCGCCGCCGGACCAGGAGTCGCACTTCGCGCCGTAGACGAGGACCTGGATCACCAGGTTTTTCCCCTTGCTGGCGTCGTAGCGGTAGGAGCTTTCGAGGCCTACCTGACTCCACTGGTCTTTAACCTGGGACCAGTCGTAGTTTCGCTGGTCCAGCACCGTGCGGAGATTGGCGTCCAAGTTTGCACTGAAGCTCGTCCCCAGTGTCGTCTGGTCGGTCTGCGCCATCCGGATCTGGATCCGATCGAAGTGCCGGGTCCCGGTCCCACAGGACACGAACCCCAGGTCGCAGATGTCGACAACACATTCGTTGCCCAGATCGGACGCTGTTATCAGCTGCTGGTACTTCTGGTTACCCCAGGTCGGGCTGGCGGTGGTGTTCCCGAACGGGATGACGTTGCAACCACCGGTCGTCGTGCTGGCGTCCGGGACGTAGATCCGGCTCGCCGCGTGTTGCGTGGTCCCGATCCAGGTCGACCATCTGTTGTTCGCCTTCGCGTACTGGCCGATGAACCAGAAGTTGCCCTGCGGATCGACGCTGTTGCCGAGGTAGTCGCCCCAGCGGTTGCGCCCGGTGGCCTGCCGTACGTAGTAGGCCTCACCCGTCTTCAGGTTCGTGCTGTTATCCAAAATATTGAGCGCCCCGGTCGACAGACGGCCAGATATGCGGCAGCCGATGAACTCGAGGGTCGTGTGGCTGCGGCAGAACACGATCGACATGTCGTTGTTCTCGTTCACGGCCACGCTCGGGAAGGTGTAGTAGTAGTCGGTGCCGCCGTGGTAATTCTGGTCCTGGCGCTTGGTCATGGAGCCGGAAGTCGGCCACGAGTTGACCTTGACTTCGTACCATTTCACGCCTGCACCAGCGCCGAAGGAACTGGGAAGCTTCACCGAATGGGCGCACCAGATGGAGCCGTTAACTTTGACGGCGTTCATCAGTCGCGGTGCGACGTTCTCGACCACCCGTGTGCCCCCCTTCTGTCTGGAGGTGCCCGGCGAGGCATAGGAGATGACCGCTACTCTTGTCTTGGCCATCGTCGGCGTGGGCGCCGTCCGCCGGGTCACATTCTTGATCGCGTAGTAGTACAGGTTGCTGCCCGTGCCGCTGATACAGCTCACGAAGTACGCGTCGGCAGACAAGCTCTTGGTGTCGTAGTCGTGACACGGCAGGATCGTGAACGCCTTCGACGTGGAGCCGGACATCGTGATGTTCCAGAAGTCCCACCAAATCTGCGTAGCGCCGCCAGCGAGCATTGCCGACTTGTTCTGCATGATGCGGATCTTGCTGTACTGGTAACCGGTGGTGAACCCGAACATGTTCCCCGTGATGTAGATGGCGTTCTTGTCGGTAGAGAGCCGCGGGTAGTCAGCCCAGTTCGTCGTGGGCGTGCCGCCGTTGAGCGTGTTGTCGTTCCAGTAGAGCCACCAGCCTTTGGTCGGATCGCTGGTCTTCGAGATGGCAATGTAGTAGCGGCTCGCCGTCCTGGGAGACCCCTTGGTGGAGGTGAACATGACCATGAAGCGGTTGCTCCACTTGTCGTAGATCACCCACGGGTCGAAGAGTCTGAAGCCGCTGCTCATGCTGCCGAAGAACGACAACGCCGTGGTCTGCGAGATCCTAGTACCTTCCTTCGTGAAGTACGCGACGTGCGCATTGGTGCAGGCCACGATGTGGTCGGGGCCGGCGGCGATGATCGGGTCCGGAGGGGACCAGCCGGTGTCGGCGATCCCCTGGAAGCTGCGGGTCACAGGCACGTCGACGCCGACCGAATCGAGTTGCCCCTCGGACAGGGTCATCTTGTAGAACGGGTCGACCTGGATCGGGGCCTTGCCGAACGGAACCTCACCGTTCTCAGGCTTGGCGTTGTCCTGGGGGGGCAAGCCCTTCAGTTCGCCCCTCCCGTGATCGGCGCGACCAGGACCAGAGTCCTGCGCCGCCACCGAGGTGGCAAACGCGGCCGTGAACACGAGCGCGTGCATGAATAAACGTAGAGCGGTTCCCATGTTTAGCTTTCCTCTTGTTGGAATTGAGACGGGTGAGTGTGTGCTTACACACCTGTGATGATATCAAGTGATGATATCAAGGTGATGATATCAAGGCGTCTCACACAAGCGATAGGGGGGGGGGGCGTTCCGGCGGCGCGAATCTTGTCGGGATATTCGGTCAACGCAATTCGCCGTAGCCATGGCGGGATCTGCCCCACATCGAACAGAGCGATCTAAGTTTCTGAAAAGCCTGTTGGATTGCTCTGAGCTTGCCTCTGACCCTTCGAAAAGAGCCGTCTAAATGAGTGAGGGTAGGACGGACAACCCCAGATTTTCGACCGGCCCCCAGCAACCACGACACAGCCCACCCAGCATCGCTCCCCATCCGCGCTCGCCCAAACCGGTGCCGACCTGCGTGCCCACCATGGAGCCACCGGATCCTCTGGCGAAGCTTTGCGGAACCCAGTCTGCATTGTCGAAGGTAGAGTCCGAGTATGTCACTGTCGTCTGTGCCTGCGCGCTCATCGCAGTGGTGACGACGGCGACCAGTGCAAGGCTGTTGCGGACGCACCGCCGAATCGCCGGATCTGTGCTTTGACTACAGTGATTTCGGGACGAGGACCTCATGTCATTCTCCTGCTTCAAGGGGTTCTTGGAGTCTTGAGCGTGCAGAGTCTGAAGACCGGGTGGGAGAATGGCGGGATCGAGGCTCTGCATCGGTCACAACTGATTCACCAAGTGAGGTGCGGTGATTTGGTCCGCGTGTCGCGAGAGACTGCGGTTTCCCGAGCTGCGTCTCACCGGATGATCCGATTTCACGTCCGCCACGAGACTTGTGGCCTCGCTCGGAGGCGGCCCTGACGAGTTTGTGGTGGAGCGGCGAGGTTCACATCGTCCACCACCGGTAGTTGGGATCCCGATCATCGCCGCGGAACCTGCCGGTCGGGCGATCGAGGGAATTTCCCACACGCGAGCGTCGGGTCGAGGAAGATCAACCGGTTACCCTCGGCTCGCCGGGATGCGCTCGCCGGGGCGCGAGAGACGGCGACGACTACCTGAGGAAGCCTCACCATGACAACTCCCATCGATCGCAGACAGTTCACGAAGACCGCGGCAGCAGTATCGGCGTCGACTGCCCTGGGACGCATCGCCGTCGGCGAGGAGCACGACAAGCCGGTGCGGATCGGCTTCGTCGGCGTCGGCGGCCGCGGCACGGGCATGATGCGCCATGTCTTGGGCATCCAGGGCGTGCAGGTACCGGCGGTCTGCGATACCAGCCCCGCCGCCGCCCGCCGGGCCCAGGAGATCGTCGCAGGCGCCGGGCAGCCGCGTCCCGAGGCCTACACGAAGAGCGTGACCGACTACGAGCGGATGATGGACCGCGACGACCTGGACGCGGTGTTCATCGCCACGCCCTGGGAGTGGCACACGCCGATGGCGGTCTACGCCATGCAGCGCAAGAAGTACGTCGGCGTCGAAGTGCCGTGTGCCCTCACGATCGACGAATGCTGGCAGCTCGTGAAGACATCCGAGCAGACGGGTATGCCGTGCATGATGATGGAGAATTGGTCGTTCCGTCGCGACAACCTCGCCGTGCTCAACATGATCCGCCTGGGTCTGTTCGGCGAGATCGTGCACTGCCACTGTGCCCACTCGCACAATTGCGTGACCTGGTACATGGGCAAGGAATGGCCCCGCAAGCATCTGCTCGAACGATGCGCCGATCAGTACCCGACGCACAGCTTGGGCCCGGTGCTCAGTTGGATGGATATCAACTGCGGCGACCGGTTCGACACCGTCGTGTCCATGGCCAGTGGGCAATGGGGCATCGACGATCAACTGACGCGCAAGTACGGCAAGGACCACGCCCTGACGAAGAGCGCATGGAAGCAGGGCGATATCGTCACCACCATGGTGCGCACGGTGCAAGGCAAGACCATCGTCATCAACATGGACATGCAGTTGCCCCGGCCGTACGACAACCGCTGGTTGATCCAGGGCACGCGCGGTCTGTACAACGAACAGCGCGACGCCGTCTATCTGGCGGGCGATGGCCCGGGCCACAATGCCGAGAACTGGTCGCCCTTCGGCCCGCACCAGACCAAGTATGAACACCGTTATTGGCGCGGCAAATACAGCCCTGGCGGGAAGGACGGTCTCGCTGGGCACGGCGGCGTCGACGCGTTGGAACTCGAGTTGTTTGTCGCGGCGGTGCGAAAGAAGGC
>PVBE010909672.1_pt1 | contig 12739 bp, 7 predicted proteins | sample 1631181 | NCBI WGS metagenome assembly PVBE01 (sample SAMN08397723, study PRJNA350692) | Marine metagenome, whole genome shotgun sequencing project. | isolation source: water | place: Pacific Ocean | collected 2012-04
CGCTTTCCGTCTGGCGTCGAGTATGACGTCGCCTTAGATACGACGAGAGCGGTCACCGCTTCCATCGATGACATCGTTACCACTCTCTGGCAGGCGCTCGGGCTCGTCATGTTGGTCGTCTTCATCTTCCTTCAGGGGTGGAGAGCGACGCTGATTCCGCTGATCGCGATCCCCGTCGCGCTCATCGGAACCTTCATCCTATTCGTGCCCCTCGGGTTCTCGATCAACACCCTCTCGCTTTTTGGGCTCGTGCTCGCGGTCGGCCTCGTCGTGGACGACGCTATCGTCGTCGTCGAAGCCGTCCAACGCCACATTGAGGAGGGGATGACGCCGAGGGCGGCGACGCTCCAAGCGATGAAGGAAGTCAAAGGCCCGATCATTGCCGTGGCGTTGATTCTCGCAGCCGTCTTCGTTCCGACGGCAGCCATACCCGGGATCTCCGGGCAGCTCTACCAGCAATTCGCGGTTGCCATCGCGTGTTCGGTAGCCATCTCGGCGTTCAATGCGATGACCTTGAGCCCGGCCCTTTGCGCGCTGCTGCTTCGGCCTCGGGGAGAGCAAAAGGGAATCATCGGGAAGTTCTGGGGCGGGTTCAACAAGGGCGTCACCAACACCACCAGCGTGTACATGAAGACCTGCCACTTTCTCGTCCGCAAGACGGCGGTGGCGATGTTCGTACTGATCGGAGTGACCGTCGCGGCGGGCTTCATGGGATACAAGATCCCGACGGCATTCATCCCCGACGAAGACCAAGGGTACTTCTTCATCGATTACCAGCTGCCTGCCTCCGCGTCCCTGCAGCGGACGACCGACGTCGGTACCGGCATCAGCAAGGTCATCAAGGAATTGCCCGGGGTCGAGAGCACGATCAACGTGCAGGGCTACGACTTCATCTCCGCAGTCAACACGAGCTACGACGGTTTCGCCGCCGTCATGCTGAAGCCGTGGAGCGAGCGGACGACCAAAGCGCTCGGCGTCAACGCCCTTATCAAGGAAGCCAACGAACGGCTGGAGGTCCAGGTACCGGGCGCCGTGGCATTCGCATTCCCACCGCCCGCGATCCCCGGTGTGGGAACCGCCGGTGGGTTCGACCTGATGATCCAGGATAAGGGTGGCAATACCCCCAAGTACCTGGCGAAGTGGACGCAAACGTTCCTCGAGGCAGCGGAGAAACGCCCGGAGATCGAGTCGATTCATTCGCTTTGGATCCCCTCTGTGCCTCAGAAGTACGCGGAGGTCGATCGCGCCAAAGTGCGGAAACTCGGCGTCGAAATCTCGGACGTGCAGGATACATTGACCGCCTTCCTCGGCGGGCTCTACGTGAACCTATTCAACCGATTCGGCCGAACCTGGCAGGTCTATATCCAGGCGGACGGAGAGCACCGTCAGAGCATGGACGACATCGAAGCGTTCTATGTCCGTAACAAGACCGGGACCATGGTGCCGATGAACACTCTGATGGAGTGGAAGGAGGCGAATGGGCCGGAGTTCACGAATCGGATGAACGAGTATCGAGCCGCGGAAGTCGTCGGTTCATCCGCCCAAGGGTATTCGACCAATCAGGTCATGACCGCCCTCGAGGAAGTGGCACATGAGATTCTGCCCAACGACATGGGCTTCGAGTGGTACGGCATGTCGTACCAGCAAAACCTGGCCAGGACCGGGACGCCGGCATCGTACATTTTCGGCCTCTCGCTCTTCTTCGTCTTCTTGATCATGGCCGCGATGTACGAGAGCTGGTCGCTGCCTCTGGCTGTACTCTTCTGCACTCCGATAGCGGTCTTCGGCGCGTTTGCCGGGCTCATGCTCCGCGGCTATCAGGATGACGTCTACGCCCAGATTGGCCTGATCATGATGATCGGGCTCGCGGCCAAGAATGCGATCCTGATTATCGAATTTGCGAAGATGCGCTTTGACGAGGGCGAGGAGCTGCTGACGGCGACTCTCGAGGCGGCGCAGCTGCGCTTGCGTCCGATCGTGATGACGGCGTTTGCGTTCATTCTCGGAACGCTGCCGTTGGCGATCGCGACGGGATCCGGCGCTGTGGGGCGTAGGGTTCTGGGGACGATCGTCGTCTTCGGCATGTTGGCCTCGACGCTGATCGCTATCTTCATCATTCCGACCAGCTTCGTCGTCGTGATGAAGTGGTTCAAGGTAAAACGCCGACCGCGCGAGGCGCACCCCGAAGATGATGCGACCGCCACGCCGCCTCCAAGCAGCGCGGAGGGAGCTGCGGAGTGACCGCCCGCACGCGACGCCCACGGCTACGTCGGAGAAATTCCGTCGCGTTAGCGGTTGCCCTAGGGCTGGCCGTCTGCGTGTCGAACTGCGCCGTCGGACCGAACTACAAGCGGCCGGAACTGCCCGCCATACCCAAGTACAGAGGCCAAGACTTGGTCTCGTACTCGACCGACGGCAAGGCGCCGATGTTCGCCGCATCGGCTGCCGACCTTCCGTGGTGGGAGCTCTTCGAGGACCCCTACTTGCTCGAGCTCATCGGTGATTCGGTCGAGCATAACTACGACGCTCGCATTGCGATGGCTCGGGTGCAGCAAGCCAAGGCGGCGCTCGGCGTCGCCGAGTCGGACTTCTTTCCTCAACTCGGGTACTCGGTCGAAGGGGGGCGCGGACAACGGACGTTTCTCGGCTCCCCCGACAATGTGCTCACGAACCCGACCAACAGCATGGCCGGCTACGGGTCGGTGAGTTGGCAGATCGATCTCTGGGGGAAGATCAGACGCCAAACAGAGCAAGCGCGAGCGCTCATGCTAGGTACTGAGTACGCGCGGCGCGGGGTCATGCTCTCCGTGCTTGGGAGTGTGGCGACGCAGTACTATCGGCTACTCAAGCTCGATAAGCAGCTCGAAGTCGCCGAGCATACCGTCAAGGCCTACGAAGAGGTCTACAGGCTCTTTCATCGCCGCCAAGTCGGTGGCTGGGCGTCGGCGTTGGAGACCCAGGCCGCCGCCGCGCAACTCCACAGCGTAGCGGCGGAGGTCCCGCAGCTGCGGCAGGAGATCGCTGAGATCGAGAACGCGCTGAGCATTCTTGTTGGCCGCAGTCCGGGGCCCATCAAGCGCAGCTCGGCGCTCATCGATCGGGACTTGCCCGTTGCGGTTCCGGCAGGGCTGCCGGCGGATCTCGTTCAACGACGGCCCGATCTTCTCGAGTCCGAGCAGCAGCTTGTCGCGGCCACTGCGGCCATCGGTGTGGCCATCGCGAATTACTTCCCGGATTTGACGTTGACCGGTCTCTTGGGCGTTGTGAGCCCGCAACTCAGCAAGGTGGTCGATGGTGACGCCAACATGTGGGGAGCGTTCGGCAGCCTCGCGGGGCCGATCTTCACGTTCGGCAAACTCGAAGGCGAAAAGGACCAGGCCGAAGCGCTCGCGAAGCAGGCGACGCTGGACTTTCAGCTCTCCGTTCTCACCGCCTACGGCGAGGTCTCCAATAGCCTCTACGCGCGCAAGAACCTCGAGGTTGCGTACAACCAGCAGTACAAGTCTGTAGAGGCATTGAAGCTGGCGGTTGAGATGGCGACGAAACGCTACATCGTCGGGATCTCCAGCTACTACGAAGTCTTGGAGGAGCTGGAGCTGCTCTACCCCGCGCAACTCGATCTCGCGAAACTCAATTCGCTTCGCTATATCAATATCGTCAACATCTACCTCTCGCTGGGGGGCGGTTGGAGCATCCCCACGAAGGGCTGGGCGGGGCCCGGGCAATCGCCGGTACCGGGCGCGGGGGCTAGCGGGACGCCGGCGATGTCGGCGCGACCCCCGGCGCCCTGAGCGCTACGTCATCTACTTCACTTGGGGCGCTGGAACAGGGGAAGGCATCGGCCTCGCGCTCTTGAGGCAAGCGTCGAGTTCGGGAGTCATGGTCCAGCCACACTGCCCGGTCGTTTGGCGTTCGCAGGTGGCCTCAATGTAGCAGGCAAACTTCGGCTTGTAGACGCAGTTGGAAATACGAGGTGCGTTAGGATCGGCCGCGTTGACGCAGAGCTCTCCGGAGCAACCGGCCGACGCGCAGCGCAGCGCCGCCGCTTCCGTTCGGGATGGGGGTGACGGGATGGGGGGCGCGTTCACTGCAGGTGGCGGAGTCGGTGGGCCTGGCGGCGCCGACTGTGTAGGGGGAGCCGTCCCCGCCGTGCAACCCACGGCGGCGAGCGGGGTTGCGACGAACGCTAGAGCAACGAGAACGGGTGGCCTGGTTCGAGGAGACATGCTGCGTCCAAGTGTAGCGGATCCCGTCAGTGCGCGGTGACGTTGCCGTAGTAGGTGACAGTCGCAGAGCCGCCTACCGACGATTGCCCCGGCGGGACCGGGTTCAGGGAGGCGCCAGCCGAGATGTCCCATTGATTGGTGGGCGAAACCACGACGAGCGGGCCAACGCCGATTTCGTCGAGCGTGAAGAGGGCCTTGTCTTCGTCCACCGAGCGGACGTTCATGCGGAAAATGTCGATATTGATGCCCGCCCAGAGCCACGGCAAGATCTGAAAGGAGACCTGAAGCGGCATGGAGAAGGTGATGTCGTTGGGACTCGCGAGCCCGAACGCGAATTGGTCGCCGTTCACGCCGATGGTCATCCACGGCAGCACGTTCCAGGGTGTGCCGACGCCGAGCGTTAGGGGCGCCACGTCTTTTTGGTCAAAGGAGTAGCCCGCAGATCCCATCACGATCACCTCTAGGGTATCGTCATGATAGACCGAGTAGACCGCGTTCGCGAGTAGGGGGCCGGTGCCAATTGGGTCCCCCGTCGACGCAACGAGCGCGTCATAGCTGATGCCCGCCGTGAAGTCGTTCGTGAATCCATAGCTCAAGCCCCAGAGTCCTCCGAACGTCAGAGAGACGTTGGTGAAGTCGTTGTTGGACTGGGCACCGACGGCGGCGCTCCACGCGCGAACGGGGAGCGTCGATGGCTGGTCAATGATGGCTCGGGGCCACGGGTCCTGTTGCTCCTCGCTCAGAGCCGCCGGTGCGACGGCGAGGGCAGCGCCCAAGACCGGTAGACACACAAGCGCACGCGATCTTCCGAACCCCCCCACACCCGTAAAAGTAGCGGGTTCAAGGGCGGTATGCAAAGCGGAACGCCGAAGTGCGGCGAGGCGACGGCTTTTCACTCCGCGGCGTCCCAGCCGTTCAATAGCCAATGTCCCCCAAAGAGCCGCTTGCCGGAGCCGCTTGCCCAAGCTCGAGTCTGACTCGTTGAACACTACGCGCAACATTCGCGGGCCCGGCTGTGCTGCACGCTGGCGGGCCACGCCGCAAATTGCTCAGGGATCCGCGAACCGCTGGAGAACCCATTCGGCCGCACGCTCGGTGACGCCATCGCAAGTTGGCGCGTGTGTCGCGTTTGACGCAATGGGGAGAAGCGTTGCCATGATGCCGGAGCGACGGCTTCGTTCCGCCGGGTCGCGCACAAAGTTGTGAACGATTCATCACAAGTCGGACGCCCATAGTCTCCAGCCGACCACAGCAGGGGCAGTACGACTCCCAAAATCCCCTTTCGCTGCCGCGTCGATGCGGTTTGAGTCCCGGCACCCGCCTACCGGTCCAACGCCCGAATGTCGGTGACGTCGATAATTCCCGTGCCGGGGCGAAATTGTGCGTAGCATCCCGACCCATCATGGCGTTGCTCAAGAAGACATTGATTGGGACAAGCGGATTCATCGTCGCCCTTGGCGCTGCGGCCTTCATCGTCTACGGCGGTGGCGAGCACGAGGGACCTGGCACGATCACGGAAAAGGCGTTGCCGGACACGGCAGTGCTGGCCCGCGCGGTGCGCCAAAAGGAGGCCGCTGCTGTCCTGAATCCAGGCACGCCCGCACCGAAGCAGATTCTCTTCGGTGATTTGCATGTGCATACAACCTTCTCCGCCGATGCGTTCATGCGCAGCTTGCCGCTAACAAGCGGAGAGGGCGCGAAACCGCCGGCCGACGCCTGCGACTACGCTCGCTTCTGTTCGGATCTAGACTTCTTCAGTTTCAACGATCACGCCGAGGCGCTGACGCAGCAACATTGGGAGGAGACCAAAGAGGTCATCCGGCAATGCAACGCCGTGTCGGGCGATGCCAAGAACCCAGACCTCGTCGTCTTCGCCGGCTGGGAGTGGTCACAAGTGGGCATGACCCCCGAGGACCACTACGGGCATAAGAACGTCATCTTTCGAGACACGGAGGAAGCCAAGCTACCGAAACGCGTGATCGGTTCCGCCGGCGCCATTGGCGCGATGCTCCGCAACGTGAAATCGGCCGACGGAAACCCGCTGACGCCCGCAATGGTACCGCTGCTCGATTTCCCCAACCGCGAACGCTACATGGACTTCCTAGTCTACCAGCGCGAACTCAGCGCTATGGCGGATTGTCCGACGGGAGTCGACACTCGCAAACTACCCCTCGACTGCCGCGAGGCGGCCCCGACGCCCGACCTGCTCTTCGAGAAGCTCGGACAGTGGGGCTTCGACTCAATCGTCATTCCGCACGGTACGACCTGGGGCTTCTACACGCCTCCCGGATACACGTACGACAAGCAGCTCAGCCGCAAGATGCACGATCCGAGCAAGCAGACGCTGCTCGAAATCTACTCCGGCCACGGCAACTCGGAGGAATACAAGACGTGGCGAGCGATCAAGACCGACGGTGACGACACCCTCTGTCCGGAGCCGACGGCCAACTACGAGCCCTGCTGCTGGCGCGCCGGTGAGATCATCCGCGAGCGCTGTGCCGACGCCTCTAAGGAGGAATGCGATCGTCGCGTCGAAGAGGCGAAGATCAACTACGCCACATCCGGCGTCGCGGGGCATCAGACCATCTCGGGCGTGACCGTCGAAGAGTGGGGAGATTGCGGCCAATGCCGTGATTGCTTCAATCAATCGTTCAGCTATCGCCCGGCGGCTTCGGCTCAGTACATCCTAGCCAAGGGCAACTTCGACGACCCCGAAAAGCCCAATTACGCGCCCATGGGTTTCATCGCGTCGAGCGACAATCACTCGGCTCGTCCAGGCACCGGCTACAAGGAGCATCAGCGTCGGCGCAACACCGAGGCGTCTGGACCGAAGAGCGCGGAGTGGCGCGACCGTTTCATGGGCGCTCCCACAGAGCCGACTCCCGAGTCCAAGCGGATGACGGTAGAGGCGGCAATGAAGCTCGCAGCATTCCAGGCAGTGCACCTCGAGCGCCAGGCCTCCTTCTTCATGACGGGCGGTCTCGTCGCCGTACATAGCGAGGGCCGCAGCCGCGAGGAGATCTGGGACGCGATGAAACGCCGTGAGGTTTACGGCACGTCGGGTGATCGCATGTTGCTCTGGTTCGACCAGATCGATAGCGAGGATGCGACCAAGGTCACGCCCATGGGTTCCGACTCCAGCAGCGGCACGGCACCTCGCTTCCGCGTTCGCGCCGCCGGCTCGTTTGCGCAGAAGCCGGGTTGCCCCGAGTGGTCTACGAGCTCGCTCAGCAAGGAACGTCTCGAAGCGCTCTGTTTCGGCGAGTGTTACAACCCCAGCGACGTGCGCCGGAAGATCACGCGCATCGAAGTCATTCGAATCAGCCCGCAGGTGAGCGCCAACGAGCCGGTTGAGACGCTGATCCAAGACGCATGGAAGACCTTCGAATGCGCGCCGTCCCAAGACGGCTGCACTGTGGAGTTCGAGGATCCGGACTTCGCCGCGGGAGCCAGGGACGTCATCTACTACGTACGTGCGATTCAGGAGCCGACCCTCGCCGTGAACGCGGGAGGCGTACGGTGCGACTACGATGTCGACGGCAATTGCATCAACGCGAAGCCTTGTTTTGGCGACTTCAAGACGCCGATGGATGACGACTGCCTGACCGAAAACGAGGAGCGAGCGTGGTCGTCGCCGATCTTCGTGCACTTTGACGCGACGGCTGTCGCGCAGCTCGAGGAAGACGCTACGGACGCCGATTCGCCGGCGCCCACAGACGCCGTCAAGGACGCGGCTGCGCGGGCCGTCGCGCCCAAGCCTGCTGTCGTGCCGGTGGGCGGGAGCCGGTAGTGGAGGTTGGTGCCGCGTCAGTATCGAGCTCGGGCTCGGTGGCACGCGTGCTCCGCGGACGCTCGGGGAGCGCGCTGCTGCTGGCTGGCGCGCTCGTTGGCGTGCTGCTCGCGGCGACCGGCGTCGTTGAGCGGTCGGGTTCGTCCGAGCTGGCGCTGGGCGACGAAGTCGTGGCCACGGTAAACGGGGTGCCGATAAGGCGGCCGGATTATGACCGGGCGCTCGCTGCCGTAGCTACGGACCGGCGCGACGGACGCGTGGACAACGTGATGCGAGAACACGTCCTCGACCGTCTGATCGACGAAGAGTTGCTCTTGCAGCGGGGCCTGGAGCTGGGTTTGGCGCGCAGCGTACCGAACCTCCGTACCAACCTGAGCACCGCGGTTATCGACTTGATTACGGCTCGCGACGGCGCGCAAGCCGGCGAGACGGCGCAGCCAGCAACGGATGACGAGTTGCGAGAGTACTACAGGGCCAACGCGGCGTACTTCCGTCATTCGCCGCGGATCCACGTAGAAACACTTTTTTTCGCTGCGGGCGGTCACCGCGACGACGCAGCCGCTCTCGCTCGGGCTGATGATGCGAGGCGACGCCTCGTAGACGGTGAGATCTTCCGCGACGTGAGTGAGAGCGCCGATCGTCAGATCGTGCAGGTTCCGGACGGCGCGTTGCCCTTGCCGAAGTTGCGAGAGTACCTGGGGCCGACGGTTACGCGAGGCGTCGCGGGGCTCGCCAAGGGGGAGATCTCAGAACCGCTGCGCGCGGGCAGTGGGTACTTCGTGGCGCGCGTTGTCGGCCGCGAAGAAGGCGCTCTGCCGCCCTTTGATTCCATTCACGAGCAGGTGCGCTCCGAGTACGAGCGCCGCTCCAGCGAACGACGGCTGCGCGAGTTTCTCGACAAACGCCGCAACCAGGCCAACGTTCGGATCGCGGCGAGTAGCTCGTGACGCTCTCGGCGCTCTTGCGGATCGTGCTGGCCATTGCCGTGGCGCTCGCCATAGTTCAGCCGGGCACGGCTTCGGCCCACGGGCGCAGCGTCTCCTATTCGGCCTGGTCGCTCGAGGAAGCGGGCATGCCCGGAGGACATGGCGGAGGCACGGTGCGTTTGCGGGTGTCACTCGTAGACTTGGGCGCGCTGGAAGAGTTCAAGGGCGACGAAGAAGGGCTCGCGGCGCATCTCAGAGGCGCGCTAACGCTCGTGGCGGGCGCCAAACCGTGCGACGCCGACGCGGCCAGTTTCCGCACGTTAGAGGCCGAGAGCGGCTGGATGGCGTACGAGTGGGGCGTGGTGTGTGCGGCGGCACCGACCGCGCTGAACAATCAGCTGCTTTTCAATGAAAAGCCGATGCACGTGCACTTCGCGCGTCTCTCCGGGCGAACGACCGCGGGGCAAGGTGCAAACGCAGAGTCCACGGCCGCCTGGAGCGTTGAGGAGGTGCTCAACGACGGGAAGCGGACGGCGATGGTCCCTGCGGCGTCCAGCGCGCCTCGTTCGTGGATGGGCAGCGTTGCCGAATACGTACCGATCGGCTTCGGACATATTCTGTCGGGTCTCGATCACCTGATGTTTCTGCTGGTGTTGGTGCTGCTCGGGAGCCGGCTGCGCTGGCTGCTGGGGGTGGTGACGGGGTTCACGCTCGGTCATAGCGTGACCTTGGGGCTGGCGGCGCTTGGGTACGCGACGCCCGTCGTGACGACCGTTGAGGCCTTGGTGGGGCTGTCGATCGCGCTCGTTGCCGTTGAGAACGTGTGGCTCGTCGAGAAGCCGGGCGGGAACCGCATTCCCGCAACGTTTGTCGGCGCCCTGCTGCTGGTCGCGGGGCTCTCGCTATTCGGAGCCGTCCAACTTCCGACAGTCATGCTCTTTGGTCTCGTGCTCTTTGCGGCTTGCTACTTCATGTTGGTGGGCCGTTCTCGTCATTCATCGCAAAGGGTGGGGAACCTTCGCTGGGCGGTCGCGGCGCTCTTCGGTCTGGTCCACGGATTTGCGTTCGCCGAGGTCTTGCACGGCGCCAACTTGCCGGTGTCGAGCCTGGTGCCGGCGCTGCTTGGCTTCAACTTGGGCGTTGAGGCCGGCCAAGTCGCCGTGCTGCTCGTGGCTTGGCCCGCGCTGCTCTGGGTGCGGCGGCGGGGTCCTGAGGCGCAAGCCTCGCTGATTCGCTGGGGTTCGGCGGTCGCCGTATGCGCCGGGGTGTATTGGTTCGTGAGCCGCGGTTTCTGAGCCGCTGGTTTATTTTTTCAAGACGACAGGGAAGCTCGGCCCATCACCGACCACTGCGACGTACGACGTCCAGATGGGCATCGGTTGACCGGGCAAGAGCGAGCCGGGAACGACGCACGAGCGGTTCGGGCAAGCCGTCCAGACGATGACGCTGGTCGTATCGTCTAGGGCGGCCAGCGCGCGCACCTGCGGCATGTTGCTGGGCGTTACCGGATCGACGTCCGCCGCGGTGGAGAAGCTGTCGGAGCCGGTGTCGAGCCCCTTGATGACCATCCGCTTGGGGATGCTGCCGACGACCTGGGGGAACACGAATTCCGCTTGTCCCCACCACGGAGCCGACGGCAGACCGGCGACGGGATCCGTGTAGGGGTTTGTTGTCGAAATGGGCTGGATGAGTTCGATCTTATTTCCATCGCTATCCACGCGCGGTTCACCGTAGGCGTCCATGAGACGCACGCCCTTGTCGCCGGTACCGCTGGTACCATCCGCGGCGGACGCGTCGATGTACCACCAGCCGTACTCACCCTGATAGTTGGGCGTGTAGGCGACGGATGTGTGATGGCCGTCTGTCCCGGAGTCGTTGTTGTGACCGCAGAAGCCGTGACGGCGCGGCGTCGGGTGCGCGGCGCTGTTGTCGCTCGCCCCGTCGTAAGTCACACGCACGTTCCAGAATTCACAATGCTGCGCGTTGTCCCGAACGACCACGCCAACGATGAACGACTGGGAGACCGGGTTCCAGATCACGTCCGTGCTGAAGACAAAGGGGAATGTGTAGGGATCCAGATCCCGTTCGAGATCGAGAATGACGAAGGAGCTCCCAATAGGCCGACCGTTGATGTCGGAGAAGCGGCCACGCAGTTTGCTTTCGTCGCCCCAGACGGTGAGCGCCTTGCCGGGATTGCCAAATAGGTTGAATGCGCCGGGCGGCTTCGCCCACGCGACCGACGGCCTGCCGCCTGTGTCCATGATGCGACTGCCGGACGTCCCAGCGACTTGATGCGCAGAGACCCGAAAGCGTGTGTCGTACTCGTGACGGATCAAGAAGATGTCGTCGTTAGACTCGATGGCAAAGAAGTTGACCATCCCCGCCGTCGACGGCGTTTGCCCAACCATCACAAACCCGCCGGATTGCTCCAGCACGGGGCCGCCGGTCATCGCCCGAATCCAGTCGTTGCGTCCGAAGTTGCGGCTCCACGTCAGCCACCGCGGTCCCGCTGAGTAGCCAGTATCCGCGTCGAACGTCTCGTACCAAAGCCAATTGTACTCGTCGTAGTAGGAGAGCACAAAGCGATGCTCGCCGAGTGGCGCGACGTCCACGACCTGCGCTCGGTAATCGCTCTTAAGGGGTCGGCGCACCTCGACGTCATCCCAACCGGGCCAGGTGGCGGCGTCTGCCGTCGCAGCCTCCACCGCCGCCCCCAGCAGAAGAGCTATCCCCAACGCAGCCGTCTTCGTAGTTCCGTTCATCGCGGAGCGCACGCTAGGCTCAGAACTAGCTGTGCCGCAACTACTTAGCGGGGTACTTTTCGGTGCGCTCGTAGGCGGGGCGCGCAAGCTGTGCGTCGGCGTAGCGCTCCAAATTGTCGTGACCGAGCGGGACCTTGAACCGACGGGCCCAGGAGAGCGTCTGCGCGATCATCACATCCGCCATCGTGAACTTCCCCGGAAGGATTGTATCGCGCGATCCGAGTTGCGACGCGAGCACGCCTGCGGCGGTCGTCCACTCGTGCGCGGCCACCTCGAACATCTCCTCGCGCCTCCACTTCTCCGGCAGAGCGAATTTATGCTTCCCGATATTCCAGAGAGGTTGCTCGAGTTCCCCAATCACAAAGAACATCCACTGGTCGTAGAGCCCCCGCTCGCGTGTTCCGGACGCTGGAACGAGGCCCTTCTCCGGTACCTTTTCGCCCACATAGTTGCAGATGGCGGCCGACTCGAAGAGACAAAAATCCCCATCCTTGAGCACCGGGACCTTCCCATTCGGATTCATGGCGAGGTATTCCGGCGTGCGTTGGTCGCCCTTCCTGAATTCGATGTGGTGATATTCAAACGGGAGACCCGTCTCCTCGAGGGCCCAGAGACAGCGGCGAGTACGGGAGCCCAGAATTCCATAGAGGTCCATCCCAAAACGGATAGACTGCCTCGGAGCCTGAGTAAACGGTCGCCAGCCAGGGGAAAGATTCCGAATCAAGGAGCAAAAGACCTATTCTCGCGACGAAAACCTTGCTAGCGGTCGGTTTTTGCGGATGTGGGGATTTCGGGGTTGGGGGATGAGGAAGCGATTCAGTCTGCTTAGGCGGACTGCTGTCGCTTGCGTCGCCTGCGTGCTCACCTCCGCGCTGCCCGCGCTGCCCGCGACTGCCGCGTCGGCTGAACACCAGGAGATGGAAAAGAACCTGCCTCCTCTCCAGGGGCCGCAGTACCGGTACTCGGAGCTGGGGCTTTTCCCGCGCCTCTTCATCGATATCCCGGCCATACCCGCGAGCGTGGTGGGCTGGAACA